>LXNJ01000433.1_pt1 | contig 30000 bp, 43 predicted proteins | sample 809081 | NCBI WGS metagenome assembly LXNJ01 (sample SAMN04870510, study PRJNA318959) | sponge metagenome | biome: sponge; feature: marine sponge reef; material: water | host: Petrosia ficiformis | place: Greece: Milos, Mediterranean Sea | collected 2013-05-29 | depth 5-7 m | reverse complement strand
AGGAGGAGTTGCGGTTTGCGATTCGCGAGGGTGGTCGTACGGTGGGTGCGGGTGTGGTCACCGAGATCCTCGACTAACCGCCACCGCCAACCACCACACGTCACGGACAAGAGACAGAGGGACAGGAAGAGGCAGTATGGCAGAGAAGATCCGCATCAGACTGAAGGCTGTTGACCCGGTGGTCATCGACCAGACCGCCAGCGACATCGTGCGGACAGCCCAGAAAACGGGCGCTTCCGTTAGCGGTCCCATTCCGCTCCCGACCCGGCGCCAGCTGTTCACTGTGCTCCGCAGCCCGCACAAAGACAAGAAGTCGCGCGAGCAGTTTGAGCTCAAGACGCACAAGCGATTGATCGACATACACAACTCGCGGCCGCAGACCGTGGACGCCCTGACCAAGCTGGACCTGGCGGCGGGCGTTGATGTACGCATCAGAGTGGAGTAGGCACGCATGCCGGGGCTTATCGGACGCAAGCTGGGAATGACCCAGGTCTTTGACGAAGACGGACGCTCGGTGGGGGTTACGGTGATTGAAGCCGGCCCGTGTCCCATCACCCAGGTGAAGACACTGGAACACGACGGATACGACGCCGTGCAGGTCGGCTTCGGGCGAGTCAAGGACCGCAAGACGAAGCGTCCCGAAGCAGGGCACGCCTCAAAGGCCGGACTGGACTACGTACCCGCGGTGCTGCACGAATTTGCTCCGAGCGGAGACGCCGTGGAGGTGGGCTCGGAAGTAACCGTCGCCTTTTTTGAGGCAGGCCACAAGGTCCGCATCACCGGCGTCACCCGCGGGCGCGGCTTCCAGGGTGTGGTCAAGCGGCACGGCTTTGCCGGCGGACGCGGTTCGCACGGCGGCACGTCGGTCCTGCGCAAGCCGGGGTCTATCGGGGCCGGTACGGACCCCTCGCGGGTCATCAAGGGGTTGAAGATGGCCGGCCAGATGGGCGGGACAAAGCGCACGGCGATGAGCCGCCGCATTGTGCAGCTCGACGCAGACCACAACCTGATGCTGGTCGAGGGCTCGGTGCCCGGCGCGGCCGGTGGCATCGTGTTCATCAGGCCCGACCGATGAGCATGAAGGCCCCGGTATACGGCGCGGACGGCAAGTCCAAGGGCAAATTCGAACTCCCGGCCGACCTGTTTGACGGGCGGGTCAGCGATACCGTGCTTCATCAGACGGTGACGGCCTTCCTGACCAGGCAGCGGCAGGGGACCGCGGCAAGCAAGAACCGGGCCAAGGTCCGCGGCGGCTCGCGCAAACCCTGGCGACAGAAGGGAACCGGCCGGGCCAGAGTCGGTACCATTCGCTCGCCCCTGTGGCGGGGAGGCGGCGTGGTTTTTGGTCCCGAACCGCGGCCCTTCAACCCCAAGGTGCCGAAGCAGGTCCGGCGTTTGGCGGTGCGGTCGGTGCTCAACGCGAGGGCGATGGACGGCGACCTGGCCGTTCTGGAGCCGTTGCGGCTGGAAGCTCCCAGGACCAAGGCGGTTGCCACCCTTCTCGACGCGATCGGCCCCGAGGGCAACGTGTTGATTCTGACCGACGGACTCAGGCCAGTGTTCCACCTGTCTGCCCGCAACCTGGAGGGAGTCAGGGTACTGCCCTGGGGTGAACAGTCGGCATTTGATCTGCTCTGGTCGCATTCCGTGCTGGTCGAGGCCGGCGCGCTGGAATCGGCTGCCGCTGACAAGGCCGGCGGTGACGAGACAGGAGGTGACGAGTGAGCAAGGCTGCGAGCGACATCATTCTCCGACCGATCTTCACCGAGAAATCCTCGACGCGCCTGCAGGGCGAGGGCACCGACGCCGGCGGACACCGCCTGGAGCGCATCCGGGAACGCGGGGTTCAGCCCCGGCCGAAATACGTTTTCGAAGTCGCGCCGGGGGCCAACAAAATCGAGATCCGGCAGGCCTTCGAGGCGATGTTCGAGGGAGCCAAGGTCACGTCGGTCCGCACCATGAACATGCGCGGCAAGAAAAGGCGCATGGGCCGGTTCCTCGGTCGCAGGCCGCACTGGAAGAAGGCCATTGTCGAGGTCGCGGGCAGTCCGATTGACGTGGCGCAAGGAGTCTAGGCGATGCCGATTCACAAGTTCAAGCCAGTAACCGCCGCCTCCCGCTTCCGCAGCGTCTCGGCGTTCGACGAGATCACCCGGTCCACGCCGGAGAAGTCGCTGGTTGAGGGTCTGACCAGGAAATCTGGCCGCAACCACCACGGCCACGTGACCAGTCGTCGTCGCGGAGGAGGGCACAAGCGCCTGTACCGCCGCATCGACTTCAAGCGTGGCAAAGACGGGGTGCCCGGCAAGATCACCGAGATTGAGTACGATCCCAACCGTTCGGCGCGGATCGCACTGGTGCATTACGCCGACGGCGAGAAGCGTTACATCCTCCACCCCCTCGGCCTCCGCCAGGGCGATACCATCGAGTCGGGCGCCGGCATCGAGCCGTCTCCCGGCAACAGCCTTCCGCTGCGTGACGTGCCGCTGGGAACCATGGTGCACGCCGTCGAGCTCCAGCCCGGCAAGGGTGCCCAGATGGTGCGCTCGGCCGGCACCTCGGCGCAGGTGGTGGCCAAGGACGCCGGCATGGTCACCGTCCGGCTGCCCAGCTACGAAATGCGGATGGTCCCGGAAGCCTGCCGGGCCACCGTGGGGCAGGTCGGGAACCTGGACCACGAGCTGATCCGCTCGGGCAAGGCGGGTCGGTCCCGCTGGAAGGGCCGGCGGCCAAAGGTCCGCGGCGTGGCCATGAACCCGATTGACCATCCCCTGGGCGGCGGTGAAGGCCGCAGCTCGGGCGGGCGTCCCCCGGTTACGCCGTGGGGCAAGCCGGAAGGCCGCAAAACACGCAAGAAGCACAAGAAGAGCAACCGCTACATAGTCCGCGGCCGACGTCGCGGGCGTGCTACCAAGTAAGGCCAGACCATGCCGAGGAGCGTCAAGAAGGGACCGTTCATTAACCAGAAGTTGCTTGAGAAGGTGGCGAAGATGAACGAGGTCGGTCAGAAAGCCGTGATCAAGACCTGGGCCCGCGCTTCGACCATCAGCCCCGACTTCGTTGGTCACACGGTGGCCGTCCACAACGGCAACAAGTTCATTCCGGTCTACATTACCGAGAACATGGTGGGGCACAAGCTCGGCGAGTTTGCGCTCACCCGGACCTACCGCGGCCACGCCGGGACCCAGAAGGACAAGAGGCGATGAGGGCTGTGGCCAGAGCGCGCAACGTTCGCATGTCCGCCCGCAAGATGCGGCTGGTCGCCGACCAGGTCCGCGGACTGAACGTGAACGAAGCCTATTCGGTGCTGCGGTTCTCGAAAAAGAGGGCAGCCGGCCCCATCGGCAAGGCGCTGCGTTCGGCGGTCGCCAATGCGGCCTACCGGGCCGACGAAGAGGGCGAGGCACTCGACAAGGACGACCTGTATTTGACCGAGATTTTTGTTGACGAGGGGCGGACCATGAAACGCTGGATGCCCCGGGCCTACGGTCGGGCCACCCCCATCCTCAAACGAAGCAGCCATGTGACGGTAGTTGTCACCGAACAGGAGAACTGAGGTTGGGCCAGAAGACTCACCCTTACGGGTTCCGACTGGGCACGGTCAAGCCGTGGAAATCGCGCTGGTTCGCATCCAGGGCCGATTTTCCTGCCCTGCTCGCCGAAGACGATAAGCTCAGGAAATACCTCCACGCCCGTCTGAGCCACGCGGCTCTGGCCAAGGTGGAAATTGAGCGCAAGCCAAAGAAGATCGTTGTCACCGTCCACACCGGCCGGCCGGGGATCGTTATCGGAAAGCGGGGCGCCGAGGTAGACAAGCTCCGCGACGAATTGACGATGCTGACCGACGCCGAAGTGTCGGTGAACATCGAAGAAATCAAACGCCCCGAGACCGACGCGCAGCTCATCTCGGACAACGTGGCTCACCAGCTGGCCCAGCGGATCAGTTACCGCCGCGCCATGAAGAGGGCGGTCCAGTCTGCCATGCGTGCCGGTGCCCGCGGAATCCGGATTCAGTGCGGCGGCCGCCTGGGCGGTGCGGAAATCGCCCGGACCGAGGGATACAACGAAGGTCGCGTGCCCCTGCACACGCTGCGCGCCGACATCGACTATGCCGAGACGCAGGCCCGTACCACGTTCGGCACGATTGGCGTCAAGGTATGGATCTTCCACGGCGAGGTCGTGGAGGACCGCCGGGGACAGACGTACACGGCCGGTGGCCGGGTCCAGCGCCGGCGCGGACGCGGAAGAGAATAGACGACCATGCTGCAACCCAAACGCACCAGGTACCGGAAGATCCAGAAGGGCCGCATGCGCGGGAAAGCGCGCCGCGGCAATCGTGTGTCTTTCGGCGACTATGCCCTGCAGGCGGTGGAGGCGGGCTGGATCACGAACCGGCAAATTGAGGCCGCTCGTGTTGCCATGACCCGGCACATCAAGCGCGGCGGGAAGGTCTGGATCAGGATTTTCCCCGACAAGCCACTCACGCAGAAGCCCGCCGAGACCAGAATGGGCAAGGGGAAGGGAAACCCCGAACAGTGGGTGGCCCCGGTCAAGCCCGGACGGGTGATGTTCGAGCTCGAAGGCGTCCATGTCGACCTGGCCAGGCGCGCCATGCAGCTCGCCTCCGCCAAGCTGCCCGTGAAGACACGGTTTTTGACCCGGGAGGACTGAGGCCATGCTGAGCACCGTGGAAATGCGAGAGATGACGGACGACGAACTGAACGAGGAGCTTCAGTCGATCCAGGCGGAGCGGGCAAGGCTGAGGTACCGGGCCGCCGTGGAAGAGCTGGAGAACCCCTCCGAAACCCGAGATCTTCGCCGCCAGGTCGCGCGCATCAAGACGATCTTGAACGAGAAGGCCGCCGGGAAGCGGGCCTCGGGTGAGAGCGAAATTGGATAAGGGCCGCCGGAAGGTTCGTCAGGGCACAGTCGTCAGCGACCGGGGAAACAAGACGGTTGTCGTGTCGGTCGAGCGGAACTTGGCACACCCTCTGTACGGCAAGCAGGTGAGCAGGAACAAGAGGTACCACGCCCACGACGAAGGGAACCAGTTCCAGGTGGGCGACGTGGTCCGCATCGAGGAAACGAGGCCGCTGTCGAAACTCAAACGATGGCGCGTGCTCAATCTCGTCGAGCGGCCGGAACAGTAACTTTGACGAAGTGGATTCGGGCAAATGATTCAGCAGGAGTCCATTGTGCGGATTGCCGACAACTCGGGTGCCAGGAAGGCTCTGTGCATCCGGGTGCTCGGCGGTTCGCGGAGGCGGTATGCCCGGGTGGGCGACGTTATCGTTGCCACCGTTAAGGATGCCATTCCGGGGGGCAACGTCCGGAAGGGCGAGGTGGTCAGGGCAGTTGTCGTGCGCACCGCCAAAGAGAAGCGTCGGCGCGACGGCAGCTACATCCGTTTCGACGAGAACGCCGCGGTTATCGTGAACGAGACGGGTGAACCGACGGCCACGCGGATCTTCGGCCCCGTGGCACGGGAACTGCGCCAGAAACGGTTCATGAAGATCGTGTCGCTGGCTCCCGAAGTGATCTAGCGAGCGTCGCGGGGAGCGTCTGGCATGAAGAGTGCGAAGATGAAGAATTTGAGAACAGGTGACACCGTCCAGGTGGTGTCGGGCAACTACAAGGGAGCGCGAGGGCCGGTTATCCGGTCGGTCCCGGGCAGGCGGCAGGTGGTGGTCAAGGACGTCAACGTCCGCAAGCACCACAAGGCACCAACCCGCGAGAACCCGGAGGGCGGCATCGTGTCGATCGAAGCCCCCATCCAGGCCTCCAACGTGATGTTGGTTTGCCCCAAGTGCGACGCACCCAGGCGGGTCCGCCGCAAGCGCGACCTTGACGGCACGGTCGAGCGGCTGTGTCGCAAGTGCGGTGCGCTGGTAGCGTCCAGCTAGCGAATTAGTTGGTTGAAATTAGTCGGGATCGGGGAATGAGCGAGAGCAACGGCAAACAGAACGGCACCGCGCGCCAGGGCAACCGGCCGCGGCTGCGGGTCCACTACGAAGAAAACGTGCGCCCCAAGCTGGCGGCGGAACTTGACCTTCCCAACCCGCATCAGGCACCGAAACTGGAGAAGATTGTCCTGAACGCGGGGCTGGGCGACGGGAAGGACAACCCCAAACTGCTCCAGTCGGTCAGGGACGAGCTGGCGGTGATCAGCGGCCAGCGCCCAGTGATTACCCGCGCCCGGAAGTCGATCTCGAACTTCAGCCTTCGCGAGGGGATGCCGATTGGCGTAATGGTGACGCTGCGGGGGGCGAGGATGTACGAGTTCCTGGACCGGTTCGTGAGCGTTGCCACGCCCCGGATCAGGGACTTCCGCGGGTTCAGCAGCCGTGCGTTTGACGGCCGGGGCAACTACACCGCCGGCATCAGGGAGCAGATGGTGTTTCCTGAGGTGGACTACGACGCCATCGTCAGAATTCACGGTATGAATATCACGTTTGTAACCAGCACCGACCGCGACGACGCTGCATTCATGTTGCTGCGGGAGATGGGAATGCCGTTCCGCGGACAGCCCGCGGTAGTGGCCTGACAACCGAGAAACTGTAATTCATGGCAAAGAAATCATTGGTCGAGAAAGCCGCGCGGAAACCTAAGTTTTCGTCCCGGACCGTCAGGCGGTGTCAGCGGTGTGGCCGGCCCAGGGCATACATGCGCCACTTCGGGCTGTGCCGGATCTGCTTCAGGCAGCAGGCGCTGCGCGGCGAAATTCCGGGCGTGCGCAAGGCGAGTTGGTAGCATGACCATGACCGACCCAATTGCGGACATGCTGACCCGCATCCGCAATGCCGGCAGGGCCGGGCACAAGAGGGTGGACATCCCTCTGTCCGGCATCAAGATCGAAATCGCCAGGATCCTTACCGAGAACTACTTCGTTCACGGGTTCAAGGTGCTGGAAGACGGACGACACGGGCGGCTGCGCCTGTATTTGAAGTACACCTCGGACGAGCGGCCGGTGATCCGCGGGATTGACCGCGTTTCCAAGCCCGGTCTGCGGAAGTACCTGGGCACGCGGGCCGTGCCGAAAGTGCGGGCGGGCATGGGCATCGCGATCATGTCCACCTCGCGCGGGCTGATGACCGACCGCGACGCCCGTCGTGCGGGCGTCGGCGGCGAGATCATTGCGAAGGTCTACTAGGACAGGCAGCCGCGGGGAGAGAGAAGGAGCCGAATGTCAAGAGTGGGGCGGCAGCCGATACAGTTGCCGAAGGGCGTTGAAGTCACCGTCGACGGGGTTTGCGTTGCCGTCAAGGGTCCGAAAGGCGAGTTGCAGCAGTCTTTTGATCCCGCAATGACAGTGACTGTCGATACTGCGTCCGAGGGGACCACCGTGCGAGTTGCCAGGCCCTCGGACCAGGTGAAACACCGTGCCCTGCACGGACTGACCCGGTCGCTGGTCAACAATATGGTACTCGGCGTCTCGGAGGGATTCTCGAAGAACCTGGAGATTGAGGGCGTGGGGTACCGTGCCGATCAGTCGGGTGCCGCCCTGGTCCTGAACGTGGGATTCAGCCACACGGTGAACGTGGATCCGCCCCCGGGGATTGAGCTCAAGGCGGTTTCGCAGAGGAAGATCACCGTGGCGGGGATCGACAAGGAGCTGGTGGGGCGCGTGGCGGCGCAAATCCGTCAGGTTCGCCCGCCCGAGCCTTACAAGGGCAAGGGTATCCGCTACGAGGGCGAACAGGTAAGGCGCAAGGCCGGCAAGGCCGCTGGCGGTTAGGCACGAGGGGCCGGCCGACCGGATCCCCAACAAGAAATGGAACTAGGCAAATCAGAAACCGAACGAGGCGATGAATAAAGGGCGGCAGCGAGGAAAATTGCGGGCACGGCGGCGGGCCAGAATCCGCGGGCGGATCCGTGGGACGGCAGAGCGCCCCAGGCTCGCGGTGTTTCGCAGCCTTCGGAACATCGAGGGCCAGCTGATTGACGACGAAAGCGGCACCACACTGGCCGGGATATCGACACTCAGCCCGGAAATCCCACAGGCTTCGGCGGACCAGGCGGCCCCTGAGGACGCCGGGGACGGCGAGGATACAGGCAGGACCGGCAAGACAGGCCGAGCCTACAGGGCCGGCATCCGTCTGGCCGAACAGGCAAGCGGAAACGGCATCACTCAGGTTGTTTTCGATCGTGGCGGATATCCATACCACGGTCGGGTGCGGGCCTTCGCGGAAGGCGCCCGGGCTGGCGGCCTGAACTTCTGATCAGACTGACCGGCTGACCAAGGGAACACCAGAACTATGGCGAGAGGTGGAGGCGGCAGAAGGCGAGACCGGCGCGACAGCGGCGACAATTTCAAAGAGAATGTCGTTTTCATAAACCGTGTCTCGAAGGTCGTGAAAGGCGGTCGGAGGTTCTCCTTCACCGCGCTGGTCGCGGTCGGTGACGAGCGGGGCCGCGTGGGCACCGGGCTTGGCAAGGCCAACGAGATCGCAGAGGCGATTCGCAAGGGCTTCGAGCAGGCACGGCGCGGCATGGTGGCCGTACCCATCGTCGACGGCACCATTCCGCACGAGATCATCGGTCGTCACGGTGCCGGGCGGGTGCTGCTCAAGCCGGCGCGCCCGGGTACCGGGGTGATTGCCGGTGGTCCGGTGCGGGCGGTGCTCGAGTGCGCGGGGGTCCAGGACATCCTCACCAAGAGCCTGGGTAGCGACAATCCTCTGAACATCGTGCGTGCCACCATGAGGGGCTTGCAGGAATTGTTGACGCCGGACGTTGTGGCTGAAGAACGTGGCGTGGATCCGGCGGTGATCAGGGAGCTGATGCATGGCTGAACGCATGCTGGTCATAAAGCAGACAAAGAGCGGCATCGGAGCTCAGGGCAAGCAGCGGGCGACGCTGCGGGCTCTGGGCCTGAAGCATCATCAGGACCAGGTCACCCAGCCCGACAACCGGGCAGTGCGGGGGATGCTTCACAAGGTCAGACACCTCGTGAAGGTCACAACGGTCGCAGAGGAGGACAGCTGAAATGTCCGTCGGACTTCACAACCTCTCCCCGGTTCCGGGGTCTCGTAAGCCGTCAAGGCGTCGCGGCCGCGGCCGCGGCTCGGGGCTCGGCAAGACATCCGGCCGGGGGCACAAGGGGCAGAAATCCCGGAGCGGGGCGTCTCGTCCGGCTTGGTTTGAGGGCGGCCAGATGCCGCTCTACCGGCGGACGCCCAAGCGCGGGTTCAAGCCGATTTCTCGCGTCGAGTACGCCGTGGTGAACTTGTCCCGCCTTGACGGCATGGGCCGCGACGATGCCGATCCCGCGAGTCTGGCCGAGGCCGGGCTGATCGGTAACGCCCGCCAGCGGGTCAAGATCCTTGGCGGCGGCGACATCTCCAAAGCCATGAACGTGAAGGCGCACGCTTTCAGCGGGTCCGCCCGCCGCAAGATTGAAGAAGCGGGCGGCAAAGCCGAGGTCATGGCGTAGCGGTGGCCGGTCCCAGAGCCGCGGCCGCGGCGGCCGCCAACATCTTCAAGGTCCCGGAGCTCAAGGAGAAGATTTTCTTCACCTTGCTCTGCCTGGCCGTCTACCGGCTGGGTTCCCACATTACGGCACCCGGAGTGGACGTCGTTGCCCTTCAGGCCCTGGCGGGCCAGCTGGAGGGCACGCTGTTCGGCGTATACGACCTTTTTGTCGGTGGCGGCCTGCAAAGGGCCACCGTGTTTGCCCTGGGAATCATGCCCTACATCTCCGCCAGCATTCTGTTTCAGCTCATGTCCGCGCTGGTGCCCGCGGTGGAGAAACTGCAAAAATCCGGTGAGGACGGACGCCGGAAGCTCACCCAGTGGACCAGATACGTCGCCGTGGTCCTGTGTGCTGGCCAGGCCCTCAGTTACGCGATATTCCTGGAGAGCCAACAGGGGGCAGTCCCCGATCCCGGCTGGGGCTTCCGCCTGACCACTACCCTGGTCCTTACCACGGGTGGTGTCTTCATCATGTGGCTGGGCGAGCAGATCACCGAGCGAGGTGTGGGCAACGGCATGTCGCTGCTGATCTTCTTCTCGATCATCCAGGGTTTCCCCGGCCAGATCCGGGGCATCTGGGAGCTCTTCGATTCAGGCGCAATCAGTGCCTTCCGCCTGTTGATCCTTGGTGTGACCATGCTGGCAGTGGTCGCCTTGGTGGTGAGTTTGACCCTCGCCCAGCGAAAAATCCCCGTGCAGATTCCGCGGAAGGTCATGGGGCGGGGACGGGTCAGGGAGGGGCAGCGGTCGTTTATTCCCCTGCGAATCAACTCGGCCGGCGTAATGCCGATCATTTTCGCCCAGTCGATCATCATCATTCCCGGCACGCTGGTGGCCTTTGCGGGGAGCCCGGGGCCCGGCTCAACCGGGATGCGGGGCTTTCTTCACGCGGCGAACCAGTTCTTCCAGCCGGGCGAGTGGCCGTACTTCATCGCGTTCGGGGTTTTGATTGTCTATTTCACGTATTTCTACACATCGATCATCTTCAACCCGGCCGACTTGTCGGAGAACCTCAAGAAGCAGGGCGGTTTCATTCCCGGTGTCAAACCGGGGGCCAAAACGGCCGAATACATAGACCATGTGCTCACGCGCATCACGCTGCCGGGCTCGTTTTACCTGGCCGGCGTGGCGCTGATGCCGTTTGCGGTGTTTGGGATTTTCGATCTGCCGCAGAATTTCTTCTTCGGCGGCACGTCGCTGCTGATCGTGGTCGGGGTTGCGCTGGACACCGTGCAGCAGCTCCAGCAACACTTGCTCCTGAGGCAGTACGAGGGGTTCATGAAAAAGGGACGGGTCAGGTACAGGGGCAAACAGCGCTTCGCCTGATGTTGCAGCGCTGATGCGTCTGGTGCTGATGGGAGCGCCGGGCGCGGGGAAGGGGACGCAGGGCGAGGTGCTGGCCCGCAGGCTGGGCGTCCCCAGGCTTTCCACGGGCGACATGATCAGGGAAGCCGTGAGTTCGGGCAGTGACTTGGGCCGGCGGATCGCCGGTTACTATGAAGCAGGCGATCTGGTGCCAGACGATGTGGTGCTGGGCCTTTTCGGCGAGGCGTTTTCGGATCCGGCCAGCCAGGCCGGTTTCGTGCTCGATGGCTTTCCCCGCACTCCCGCGCAGGCCGAGGGTTTGGACGGGCTGCTTCAGAGCGCCGGGCTGGAACTGGACATCGTTGTTACCATCGACGCCCCGGACGACGAGCTGGTGCGGCGGTTGTCGGGCCGGCGGGTCTGTTCTGAGAAGGAGTGCGGCGCGGTCACACACCTGAACATGCTGCCACCGGGAAGCGGTCGGTGCCCCGCATGCGGGCGCGACAGCCTGTCCCAGCGTTCCGATGACGGAGAAGAGATTGTCCGCAACCGCCTGTTGGTCTACCGGGAGCAGACCCGCCCCGTGTGGGATTACTTCCTGAGGGCCGGGGCCAGAACGGCGTCGATCGACGGGGTCGGATCCCCGGAAGAAGTGGGCCGGCGTTTGGCGGATGCGCTGGGGGTCGCCGCGTGATCCGGTTAAAGTCCCAGACACAGATTGACGGCATCGCGGCCGCCGGAGCGATCGTGGCGGAAGTCCTGGCCACGGTTCAGGATCACGCGGCCCCCGGGATCTCGACTGGATCTCTGGACCAGACCGCGGAAGAGTTGATTCGGAATCACCGGGGCGCAAGCCCGGCGTTCAAAGGTTTGTATGATTTTCCGGGCACGCTGTGCACCAGCATCAACTCCGAGATCGTGCACGGCGTCCCGTCGCTCAAGCGCCGACTGGAATACGGAGACCTGCTGAGCGTTGACGTGGGCGTGAGGCTCCACGGCGTGGTGGCGGACGCTGCGGTCACCTTCGCGGTGGGAGAGGTTTCGCCGGATGCTGACAAGCTGAGGCGAACGGCGATCCGGGCGCTCGCAGCCGGAGTTGAGGCCGCACGGCCCGGGGGCCGGATCGGGGACATCGGCGCGGCCATCAGTGCCGAGGTCATGTTAGCCGGTTTCGCCGTCGCCGAGGGCCTGATGGGGCACGGGGTCGGCGTGGAAGTCCATGAAGATCCGAGGGTCCCCAACTTTGGGGTGGCGGGGCGGGGCCAGCTGATGCGGCCCGGCCTGGTAATTGCCATCGAACCGATGGTGGTTGAGGGATCGGGCAGGATCAGGACCCTCGATGACGGCTGGACGGTGGCAACCGACGACGGAGGTCTTTCGGTCCACCAAGAACACACGGTGGCTGTTACCGCGGGCGGGCCGCGGATATTGACCGCGGCGCCGGCGACGGTTGCAACACGGGAGAGTTGATGGCCAAAGAAGAACCGATTCAGATGACCGGCGAAGTCGCCGAAGCCCTGCCCAACGCCATGTTCAAGGTGTTGCTGGAGAACGGGTTCGAGATAGTCTGCCACGTTTCCGGCAAGATCCGGATGAACTTCATCCGCATCCTTCCCGGCGACCGCGTAGCGGTGGAGCTGTCGCCCTACGATCTCACCAAGGGCCGCATCACCTACCGGTACAAGTAGGGTGCGGCGGCAGGTCGGGATATTGCCGGATTCGGTAAGTCCGGCTAGTTTTGAAGGCTGGCATTGAACCGATTACTAGTTGGCGGCGCAACGCCGCCGCAACGCGGCCGAAGTCGGTTCCAAAGCGGGAAAAACCGGAGGCTTGTGACATGAAAGTCCGGGCAAGCGTCAAGAAAATCTGTGAGCACTGCAAGGTCATCCGGCGCCGCCGGGTGGTGCGGGTGATCTGCAGCCGGGACCCGAAGCACAAGCAGAGGCAGGGCTAAGGCATGGCGCGAATCGCTGGCGTAGATCTTCCGCGGAACAAGCGCGTTGAGATTGGCCTCACATACATCTATGGCATCGGTCGTTCCACGGCTCACCTTCTCTTGGACGAGGCGCGAGTCTCGCCCGATACTCGCGTGCAGGACCTGACGGACAGAGACGTGAACAAGCTCCGCCGGGCCATTGAGAACTCCCTGAAGGTCGAGGGGACGCTGCGTACCGAGACCTCCATGAATATCAAGCGCCTCATGGACATTGGCTGTTACCGTGGCTTGAGGCACCGCCGCGGACTGCCGGTAAGGGGGCAGCGGACGCACACCAACGCCCGAACCCGCAAGGGACCGCGTCGGACGGTGGCCGGCAAGAAAAAGGCACCGCGCAAGTAGCCGGGCGAGAACGGGTAACGAATGGTCAAAAGGGTAAGGAAGAAAAAACGCCACGCCGATGTCGAGGGCATCGCCCACATCCAGGCGAGCTTCAACAACACCATCATCACTATCACCTCGCCCAGTGGCGACACGGTGGCTTGGGCCAGCGCCGGCAAAGCCGGGTTCAAGGGATCCAAGAAATCCACCCCATTCGCCGCGACCATCGCGGCCGAGTCGGTGGGGCGGGAAGTGTTCGGCATGGGAATGCGGCATGTCCACGTGCAGGTACAGGGAGCGGGGTCAGGTCGCGAATCCGCCATCCAGTCCCTGCAGGCGGCCGGTCTTACCATCAAATCGATCAAGGACGTGACCCCGATTCCCCACAACGGGTGCAGACCTCCGAAAAAGAGGAGGGTCTGATTTAGTGTCCCGTTACACAGGCCCCGTGTGCCGTCTTTGCCGGCGCGAGGGCGAGAAGCTCTTCTTGAAGGGCAAGCGGTGCATCACTGACAGGTGCGCGATGGAGCGCAGGCCCCATCCGCCGGGCGAGCAACCCGGCGGACGCCGCCGCCGTCGCCCGTCCGAATATGCCCTGCAGCTGAGGGAGAAGCAGAAGGTCAAGAGGATTTACGGGCTGGCCGAGAGGCAGTTCCGGACCATGTTCGAGAACGCCGCGCGCGTCCCCGGAATCACGGGCGAGAACCTGCTTGCGGCGCTGGAAAGCCGGCTCGACAACATCGTTTACAGGTTGGGGTTTGCCCCATCGCGCAAGGCCGCCCGGCAGTTGATTCGCCACCGGCACGTTCGTGTTGAGAGGCGCACGGTTGACGTACCGAGCTTCTCGGTCCGTCCCGGCGCGGAAATCTCGGTTGCTCCGCACGCCCGCAAGTTCCCCATGGTCATCGAGGCCATCGAGGACAGGCGCAGCCGCGACCAGCTTTCCTGGCTGGGCGTGGACTACGAGAAGGGTACCGGGCGGATGCTCGAAAGGCCGTCGCGCCACGACATTCCGCTTGCGGTCGAGGAGCAGCTGATCGTTGAGCTCTACAGCAAGTAGGAGACTAAATGACGGTATCGGTTGATCTGGCGGGACTCCAACTACCGGGGTCGGTCGAAGTCACGAACCTGGGCCCCGGCGGAAACCGCGCCCGGTTTGTGCTGGAACCGCTGGAGCGCGGTTTTGGACAAACGCTCGGCAATTCCCTCCGGAGAATACTGCTGTCCGCGCTGCCGGGATCGGCGGCCTGGGCGTTCAAGGCTGACGGCGTCCACCACGAACACCAGACCGTGGCGTCGGTTGGCGAGGATGTCCATCAGATCATCCAGAACATCAAGCAGCTGGTGCTTCGGATGGAGCCGCGGGTCGAGGAAGCCAGGCTGGAACTGTCGGCATGGAAGGCCGGTCCGGTTTTGGCCGGTCAGTTCACCAAGTCACGGGACCTGGACATCGTCAATCCCGGAGTGGTTCTGTGCACCCTCCAGGAAGACCTCCCCAAAGAGCGGCCCTTGAACATGACCCTGTGGGTGAACCGGGGTCGCGGGTTCACGATGGCCGATGACCATCCTGACTTCCACCGCGACGACCAGCGGTGGCGCGACTTCCCGCTCGGGACAGTGCGCATCGATTCGATCTACAACCCCGTCCGGCGCGCCAACTTCACCGTTAGCGAGACGCGGGTGGGCCAGCGCACCGACTTTGACCGGCTCGAACTGGACGTCCAGACCGACGGGTCGCTCGACCCCACCGAGGCCGTCGCCCAGGCGGCGGAGATCGCCAGTCGTCACCTCGGCTATTTCGAAGCTCTCAGAGACATGCCGGAGGGGAGCTCGTCGCTCTTCTCGGTGCCCGATGAGGCCGAAGACGGAGCGGCGGCGGTACCGGCGGCAGCTGCAGCCGAAGCGAACGGAGCCGTGTCCGGCGCCGCCGACGAAGGCAGTGGTGCCCCAGAGACGGACGGCACGGACGCCGGCGAAGATGCTCCCTCCGAATCGGTACTTGAACGTCCGATCGCGGCATTTGACGGAATCTCCAAGCGTGTCAGCGACGCCCTGAGCGCTGCCGACATCCACACCCTGCGCGATGTGGTCCTCAAGACCGGGCAGCAGCTGGAAAATGTGAACAAGATCGGACCCAAGGCGCTGCAGGACTTGGCGGAGGTAGCCGTCAGCCACGGGTACAGGCTGGGGATGACGCAGGACGAGTTCACGAACGGCACCGGGAGATAGAGGGCGATGCGGCACCGCAAGAAGGGCAGGGCGCTTGGCAGGACGCAGAGTCACCGCAGGGCGCTTCTCCGGAATCTGGCCACCAGTCTGATTGTCCACGGGCGCATCAAGACGACCGAGGCAAAGGCGAAAGAACTTCGCCCGTTCGTAGAGAAGCTCGTCACGCTGGCCAGGCGCGCGGACCAGCACAGCATGCGTCTCGCGGGACGGCAAGTCAGCGACGATCAGGCGCTGCGTAAGTTGTTTGAAGAAATCGGGCCGGCAAACGCCGACCGACCCGGCGGGTACACCCGCGTCGTTAGGTTGGGAGCGCGGCGCGGCGACGGTGCCGAGCTTGCCATCATCGAGTTCGTCGAGACGTGAGCTCGCACGAGAACGAATGACCATCCGGGCAGGAGGATTGCGCATGTCTAACAGGGGTGAAAGTCATCTGGGGACCATGCTCGGCGTTGTGGCGGTGGTTGCCCTTGCTGGATTCATGTACTGGATGTACGGCCGGACGAAGAACATTGAGGCCGACCGGGCCGCGGAGGCTGCCGCCGCCATCGAGGCCGAGCGCGTTCTCGAGGTGGGAGACCTGCTGGCCGACCCGCTGGGTTCGGTGGGCAGGGAGGTGCAGATCGACAGCATTGCCATCGGCACCCGCCTGGGCGAGGGGGCATTTACGATCGCTCTGACGCCCGAGGTGGGCTACCCGGTTGCCATGGCCCCTGATCCGATTCAGCTCCTCCGGATGACCGAGACCAACCTTTACGGCGGTGACCAGGTCTACGTCCGGGGACGGGTATACGTGTTCACCGATTCGATCGCGCGGAACTGGGTGGAGGAAGGCATCATTGACGAGGCAATGCTCGAGATGGTGCCCTCGTCCGTCTCGTTCCTCTTCGCTGACTCGGTAACGGTCAGGTAAGGGACTGACCCATGGCACGTTTCTGTCACGTTTGCGGCAAAGGCCCCGCGGTGGGGAACACTGTCAGCAACGCCAATAACCGGCACAAGCGCCGCTTCATGCCCAACCTCCAGCGCGTCAAGATTGTGGAAAACGGGCGGAGCCGACGTGCCCGGGTCTGCACGCGTTGTATCAAAGCCGGCAAGGTCCTCAAGGGAATCTCCTCGTCCGCACTCCGCCGCTAGGCGGAGGCCGGACCAGCCAGACTCTGCGTGGCCTGCGGGTGCTGCTAACGCGCCCGTCGGGCCGGAACCGCGCGATGCGAGAGGCGCTCCTGGCGCGCGGGGCCGCCGTAACCACCGTGCCCCTGATCCGGCTCGTACCCCCCGGTGACGAAGGTGCGGCACTGCGCGGGGCCGTCCGGGATTTGGCCCGGTACGACTGGGTCGCCTTTTCGAGCACCGCGGCGGTGCGTGCCCTGGCCGGGGTGATGACCGCCCGTCCTGGTTCAGATTCCGGCCTCCCGTCGGTGGCGGCTGTCGGACCGGCCACGGCCGGGGCCGCGGCCGAATACCTGGGTGTCGCGGAATGTCTGTTGCCCGATGTGTTTCGGGGTGAAGCTCTGGCTGCCGCGATTCTCCGGGCTGGTCAAGCCGCAAGGTCGGCGGTGCAAGGTGCCCCTGATGCCCGCGCGGGGGGCATGCCCGTACTCGTCGTCCAGGCCGAAAACGGAAGCCCGGCCCTGGTCGAGACACTAAGGGGGGGCGGGGCCGTGGTGGACGTGGCCCCGGCCTACGCGGTGGCCGACCGCGATCCGGCGGTTGTGTCGAAAACGCTGGACTCCGCGGGACAGGTGGACTGGGTGGTGTTGGCGTCTTCGTCGGCCGCGCGGGCCCTGTCCGCGTGCGGGGTGGGGCTGCGCACGATGCGTGCAAGGGTCGCCGCGATCAGCCCGGTGACCGCCGAAACTGCCCAGGAACTGGGTTTCACGGTCGGCGCCGTCGCTGACCCCCACACCGGCGACGGGATTGTAGACGCCATCGTGACCACGGTGGAATCTGAGCGTCGGGCGCTGACGGCACAGTGACGGGCGCGTTCCCGCAACTGCGGCTGCGCCGGCTGCGGCGTACCGAAACGATCCGCGCCCTGACGGCGGAGACCTCCCTGGGTCCGGCGAACCTCGTTTACCCGCTGTTCATTGCCGAGTCCGGCCCTCCACGGCAACCACTGGCCGGTATGCCCGGTCAGTACCGGTTTGGCGCGGCGGCGGCGGCGGAAGAAGCGCGGGCGGCGGCAGACGAGGGCGTAACGGCGTTCCTGTTGTTCGGCGTGCCTGACAAGCGCGACTCCGCCGCCGCCGCCGCAACCAACCACGACGGTCCCGCCCAGAACGGTCTGCGCGCCATCCGCGCCGCGGTGCCCGATTCGGTGCTGATCGCCGACGTTTGTCTCTGCGCCTACACCGATCACGGCCACTGCGGCGTCCCCCGGTCGGACGGGACCGTAGGTAACGACGAGGCCCTGCCGCTTCTGACTGCACAGGCCGTCAGTTTCGCCGATGCCGGCGCCGACGTGGTCGCTCCGTCAGACATGATGGACGGAAGGGTGGCGGCTATCCGCGAGGGTCTGGACCGTGCCGGACACAGCCACACGGCCGTCATGCCGTACGCGGTGAAGTATGCCAGCGCCTTTTACGGACCGTTCAGAGAAGCGTGCGACTCCGCGCCGGGCTCGGGCGACCGCCGCAGCTACCAAATGGACGTCAGGAACACCGATGAGGCGCTCCGCGAAGCACGGCTGGACTTGGCCGAGGGAGCCGACATGCTGATGGTCAAGCCGGCGATGACATCGCTGGACATAGTGCGGCGTATCAGCCGGCAGTTCGGCGTCCCGACAGCCGCGTACCACGTGAGCGGGGAATACGCCATGGTCATGGCCGCGGCGGAACAGGGACACCTCGACGCGGACTTGGCGTTTGTGGAGACAGCCCTTGCCATCCGAAGGGCGGGGGCCCGAATGGTGGTGACCTATGCAGCGCGCCGAATCGCGAGGGCGCTCAACGGAGGGATAATCGGGCGATGAACGTCGCTGTAGTGGGAACTGGTTACGTCGGGCTGGTCGCGGGTGCCTGCCTGGCCGAGGCGGGAAATTTCGTCACCTGCGTCGACATACTCGAGGACCGGGTCAACCGGCTCAAAGACGGTGCAACCCCGATCTACGAACCCGGTCTGTCCCGTCTGCTGGGCAATAACCGCAAGGCCGGCCGCCTTCGGTTCACCACGGACTACGGCGAGGCCGTGCCCGGGGCGCGGGCGGTTTTTCTGGCTGTCGGCACCCCCCCCGGCGCAGACGGTCAGGCCAGCGTCGGGCACGTGATCCGGGCCGCTCGCTCGGTAGGCGAGCATTTGTCGGAGAATGCCACCGTGGTCATGAAGAGCACGGTGCCCGTTGGCACGTCCGAACTCGTTCGGAAAGAGCTGAGCGAGGCGGGCGCGCGAGGGTTCCAGATGTGTGCCAATCCCGAATTCCTCAAACAGGGCGATGCCGTCAACGACTTCATGTATCCCGACCGCGTTGTCTGCGGAGTGGACTCTGATGTTGCCCGCGACACCATGGCGCGGCTCTACGCTCCGTTCGTTCGGTCCGGGCGGCCCGTCCTTTTCATGGACATCCCCTCGGCGGAGCTGGCTAAATACGCGGCCAACACCATGCTGGCCGCGCGCATCAGCTTCATGAACGAACTATCGCGGCTGTGCGAGGTTACCGGTGCCGACATCGAGGACGTCCGCCGGGCCATCGGCACGGACCCGCGAATCGGACCCTACTTCCTTTATGCCGGAACAGGGTTTGGGGGAAGCTGTTTCCCCAAGGATGTCGCCGCCCTCGTAAGCGCCGGAAAGGCCCGCGGCGTAGATCTTCAAGTTGCCGATGCCGTGCTTCGGGCGAACACCATCCAGTGCACGGTGCTGGTCAGGAAGATCGTGCGCCGCTTCGCCACAGATCTCACGGGTCGGCGGTTCGCGGTATGGGGACTGGCCTTCAAGCCCGAGACCGACGATACCCGCCAGGCCCCCTCCCTCAAGATCATCCGGGAGTTGCTGGACGCGGGGGCCACGGTTGCCGTGCACGATCCGGCGGCCATGGAGAAGGCGAAGGCCGAGCTGCCGCCCCGGGGCGTTGACTACTGCGACAACGAGTACGACGCTCTGGACGGCGCGGACGGCTTGGTCATGGTGACCGAGTGGATGCAGTACCGGCAGCCCGACTGGCAACAGGTCGCCGCCCGGATGAAGCACGGGATCGTGTTCGACGGCCGCAACGTTTTTGATCCCCGGTTGATGCGCGAACGCGGATTCGAGCACTATCCGATCGGCCGGATTCAGACCGGCCCGGATTTGATAGACGCTTGAGAGTACTGGTTACCGGCGCGGCCGGGTTCTTGGGTTCTCACCTGGTGGATTACCTGCTTGCCAGGGGCTGCCAGGTTGTTGGTCTGGACAACCTGTTGACGGGTTCGAGGCGCAACCTCGCGCACCTGCCGGCGGAAGCGGATTTCGAGTTTGTGCAGGCCGACGTTCGCGACCCCATGACCATCGACGGCGCGGTGGACGGGGTGTTCCATTTGGCTTCGCCCGCGAGCCCGCTCGACTACCAGAAACTCCCTATCGAGACGCTCGAAGTGGGAGGCATCGGCACCAGGAACGCACTGGAGTTCGCCGGGGCGAAACAGGCCCGTTTCCTGCTCGCCTCAACGTCCGAGGTCTACGGAGATCCGCTGGTACACCCCCAGCCCGAATCGTACTGGGGCAACGCGAACCCGATTGGCCCGCGCAGCGTCTATGACGAGGCCAAGAGATTCGCCGAGGCCATGACCAACGCCTTCAGGCACCACCGGGGCGTCGATACGGTCATCGTGCGGTTGTTCAACACCTACGGGAGCCGCATGAGGCCCGCCGACGGACGGGTGGTTTCAACGTTCGCGATCCAGGCTCTGGCCGGCGAGCCCCTGACGATTTTCGGGGGCGGGCGCCAAAGCCGAAGCTTCTGCCATGTCAGTGACATCACGCGCGGTCTTGTGCTGGCTTTCGAGTCGGATTTGGCCGGGCCCGTCAATCTGGGCAATCCCCGGGAGACGACGATCCGGGAGCTGGCCGACCTCATTCTGGTCGCCGCGGAATCGGATTCCCCGGTCGCGGACCTGCCGCTGCCGGTAGACGACCCGCGCCGCCGCTGTCCGGACATTTCGCTGGCCGAGACCGAGCTCGGTTGGAGCCCCTCGGTGTCGCTGGAGGAAGGGCTGCCAATGGTGATCGAACACTACCGGGAGTCTGATGCGAAAGCAGGGTCCGTCCGATGCGCCGCCGCCGGCGTGAGGATGACCACCCGGTGAACCTGTCTGTCGTGATGCCCGTATACAACGAGGGAGCCACTCTGCGCGTCATAGTGGAACGGGTGCGGGCGGCGCTCCCGGATGCCGAGATAGTGGCGGTAGATGATGGTTCGACCGACGGTTCGGCAGACATCCTGGCCGGGCTGAAGACGGAGGGATTGATCCACCAGTCGCTGGTGCACCCGCACAATCGCGGGAAGGGGGCGGCCCTGGCGACGGGATTTGCGGCAGTGAACGGGGACGCGGTCGTGATTCAGGACGCGGATCTTGAATACAACCCGGAGGACTACGCGGTCCTCTTGGCCCCGCTGCGCAACGGCGATGCCGATGTCGTGTACGGCTCGCGCTTCCTGAACGCCGAGCGGCCTCGGTTCAGGGACTACTGGCACTTCGCCGGGAACCGATTGCTGACCGTTTTGTCGAACCTGACCACCGGCCTGCGATTGACCGACATGGAAACGTGCTACAAGTGCTTCCGCCGCGAAGTACTTGATGGCATGGCTATTGAAGAACGCGCGTTCGGGGTCGAGCCGGAGCTGACCGCGAAGGTCGCCCTGGGAAGATGGCGCGTCACGGAAGTGGGGATCGGGTACGAGCGGAGGACTTACGACCAGGGCAAGAAAATCACCTGGAAGGACGGCGTTTCAGCGCTGCGCTGCATTGTGAAATACGGAGTGTGGAGGCGGCTCACGCGGGCCAGGGTGGCGGCTGCCGGCGAGGTGCGTGCACCAGTGCTGGCTGCCGTGTGCCTGGTGCTCGGCGGGGCATGGTCGGGTTGTGCCGATGACCCGGTGCGGAACGCCATCCGCGCGGGCGACGAGCTCCTTGCGGTGGGGGCCACGGACGAAGCCATCGCCGAATACAGGCTGGCCCTGCGCATGGGAGGCGACTCGGTTCGCGTGGCGATGTTGTTGGGCCACGCTCATGCGGCCGCCGGCGACGTAGACGCGGCCGTCGCCCAATTCAGGCTGGCCGACGATCCGGATCGCCGACATCAGATTGCGGCGGCCTTGGCCCAATTGGGGCGCCGCTCCCTCGCCGGCGGTCAGTCCAGGAACATGGTGCGAGCGCTGGAGATGCCGCTGGAATGGGGGATTGAGTTCATACCCCGCGACCTGCAAGGCGCCCTGGCCGAACACCACGCGGCCGAAGACAACCACGCGCTTGCACTGGCACTGCTCCTGGCTGCTACGACCGGGCCCGGCGGGGACGATTCCGGGGACGGGCAGGCCGGTACAAATCACAACGACGACTACCTGCCGCCGCTCGGGGAGACGCCGGAAGAGCTCTCCGACATTGGGCGCGCCTATGAACAGCTCGGCGGATGTCCGGTCGCAGTGCGTTATTTCGCCGGTTACCTGGAGTCGGACACCGGGAGTTTTCAGGACCGACGGGCGGTCGAGTTCCGGCAGGGGACGTGTCTGTTCCTGACGGCGCGCCGCGAGTTCGCGGCGGGTACCGCGGTGGGCGACCAATCCGAGGTCGCGGCGGGTCACCTGGCCGGGGCCCGGGAACGGCTCCAGGCGATGATCCGACTGGGAACGCCCCGAACGCTCTTGATCAATGCGCATTTCCTGCTTGGTGAAGTGCTGATGGCCGAGGGGCGACTGGTTGAGGCCCGGGCAGCCTACGAAGCCGCCCTGGATGCCAACCCCCAGCGCACGCATGCTCTGGTTCGCGAGGCCGAATCGCGGCTGCGGGAACTCAGGTCGGGGGTACTGTGAGGATTCCTGGCACGCTGGGAGCCCTTGTCTGCCTGGCCGGGCTTGCGTGCGCACCTTCTGGCCCCCCCGAGAATCTTGAGCCGACCGACCTGTTCCGGTGGGCCGTGGACCGCTTCTCCGAAGGCCGGTACGGGGACGCAGTGGACGGCTTCCAAGCGTTCATTATCCGCGATCCCCTGAACCCTCTGGCCGACAGCGCGGGTTATATGATCGGAGAGACTCGCTTCATGTGGGGCCGAGAGCTTGAGGCGGCGGCGGATTTCTCGCGGTTTGCGACAAACCGTCCGGGGAGCGAGCTGGCCGACGACGCCCAGCTGGGAGTGTGCCGGTCATATTTGGCTGCCTCGCCAGGCGTCTCGCTAACGCAGGAGTTTACGCGATTGGCCATTGAGGAGTGCGACCGGTTGCTCCAGTTCTTCCCGGGCAGTCCTCTCACCGCCCAAGCAGCGCAATACGTGCTGGAGGCGCGAGCCAAGCTGGCCGAGAAGAGTTTTGAAATCGGCAAGTACTATCAGGACAACAGGCGGATCCCCGGATCGGCCATCGTCTACTACGAGAAGGCCATCGCCGACGGGCCGTCTCTCGAGCTCTTTCCGAAGCTCTTGTTTCGGATGTGGCAGGTCTACGACCAGCAAGGGTTCTCGGACGAGGCCGCAGCCGCCAGGGAGCGCCTCCTGACCGAATTCCCAGACTCGGGCGAAGCCGGGCGGATGCGCGGAGGCGACAACGATCCCGGGGCCCGCGACGAGCCGCCGCTCCCGGTGGAGAGGGCCCCGAAGTGACCACCGTCGGGCGCAGGGTGGGGGTTCTTGGGGGGACCTTCGACCCTCCGCATGTGAGCCACGCCGCAGTGGGCCTCGCGGCGATCGACCAATTGAACCTGGACGAACTCCTGGTAATACCGGCTGCCCGCCCTCCCCACCGGCAAGCGGTGCTCCGGTCACAAGACCGATTCGCCCTGACGTCCATGCTGTTTGCGGACGTGGACCGGGCCCGGGTCAGCCGGATCGAGCTCGACCGGTCCGGGCCGTCCTGGACCGTTGACACGCTCCGCGACCTCCAGGAAGAAACACCGGGCGCTGCACTGTTCCTGATAATTGGGCAGGACCAACTGGGTGGATTCACCACGTGGCGCGACTGGCGGGAGGTTCTCCGTTTGGCGCAGCTCGTGGTGGCTCCCCGGCTTGGCGTTGCTCCCAACGGTACGGCACCGGTGTTTGATACCGGTGTGAGCTCTGGAGGCAGTGAGGTCGACAGTGCCGCGCATGACTTGGAGTACACCCAGCTGGCCATGCAGCCCACGGCCCTGGCCGGTGCCGCAATACGAGACCGCCTCCGGGCCGGGTTGCCGTTCTCTGAGCTGGCACCAGGCCGGCTGGGAGTAGCCATCCGGGAGGCATGGTCAAGGGGCGGCCAGACCGCACACGGGAGTTGCGGATGTTAAAGAACGTGGTGAGCCAGATCGTCGGGACCCGATTTGACCGGGAGATGAAACGAATCCGCCCGGTGATCGCGCAGATCAAGGAACACGAACAGCGCCTCTCGGCATTCACCGACGAACAACTGCGCGAACAGACGGACCTCTTCCGCGAGGTGATCGCCCAGCGCACCGCCCCGGCCGAGGCCCGCGTTACCGAGTTGCGCGAGGAACGTGCCAAGGCGGAGGATCCTGCCACGCGCGCCGATCTGACCGCGGGAATCGCCGACGCCGAATCTGCCTGGCACAAGGCCATCCAAGAAGTGCTGCACGAGGTCCTGCCCGAGGCGTTCGCCACGGTCAGGGAGACCTGCCGTCGGCTCTTGGGCCGCGAGTTCGAAGTCACCGGCAACAAAGTCGTCTGGGACATGGTGCCCTATGATGTGCAGCTCTTCGGCGGGATTGTTCTCCACCAGGGCAAGATCGCCGAAATGGCAACTGGGGAAGGCAAGACCCTGGTCGCGACCATGCCCCTGTACCTGAACGCGCTCGCCGGCCGAGGGGCCCACCTGGTCACGGTCAACGAGTACCTGGCCCGCCGCGACTCGCAGTGGATGGGGCTCGTCTTCGATTTCCTCGGGTTGAAGGTGGGGTGCATCGACGAGACCCGACCCGGCACCGAGGAACGGCGTGAGGCCTACGCGGCGGACATCACCTACGGGACCAACAACGAGTTCGGCTTCGATTACCTCCGCGACAACATGGTGGTCGACCTCAAGCACCGTGTCCAGCGCGGGCATTCCTTCGCCATCATCGACGAAGTCGATTCGGTGCTGGTGGACGAGGCGCGGACACCGTTGATCATTTCCGGTCCAGCGGGGCGCGACGACAGAGACATCTACCAGAAACACAACCAGCAGGTCGCGGCGCTGGCGCGGAAACAAGCTCAGGTGGTCAACAAGCTTGTTGCCGACGGCGCCCGGCTCCTGGAAGAGGCCGAGGCCAACGACGACCCGCAGGCGCGCTGGGATGCGGGGTTGAAGCTGTTGGCGGCCCGGCGCGGCGGCCCCAAACACCGGCGCCTTCTCAAGGTTCTGGCCCAGACCGGGGCCAAGCAGGTGCTCCAGAAGACGGAAGCAGACGTAATGCGCGAGAAGCGCATGCCCGAGGTTGACGAGCTGCTTCTGTTCGCGATCGAAGAGAGAATCCACTCGGTCCACATTTCGGATCGCGGCCTGGAGATTCTGTCGCCGAACGACCCGGAGGCCTTCACGGTCCCCGATATCTCTGAAGAGGTCCAACAGGTCGAAGACCGGCCCGACCTGGATGCCGACCAGAAACGCGCCGAGATCGAGGCGCTGGAGACCGCCTACGCCGAGAAGTCGGAGCGAATCCACGTTATCCACCAGCTGGTCAAGGCTCACGCGCTCTACGAGAAGGACGTGGAGTACGTCTTGGAGGACGGCAGCGTGGTAATCGTGGACGAATTCACCGGCCGCAAGATGCGGGGCCGCCGGTGGTCGGACGGACTGCACCAGGCAGTGGAGGCCAAGGAGAAGGTGCAGGTCCGGGGCGAGACGCAGACCCTGGCCACCATCACCATCCAGAACTACTTCCGGATGTACGACAAGATCGGGGGCATGACCGGCACGGCCGAGACCGAGGAAGGGGAATTCCACGAGATCTACGGCCTTGATGTCTCCGTTATCCCCACCAATCGCCCGGTACGCCGGACCGACCACGACGACGCTGTCTTCCAGACCAAGAAGGAGAAGTACGCCGCCCTGATCGACGAGATCGAACGGATCAACAAGGAAGGTCTGCCGATCCTCGTGGGCACGACATCGGTCGAAGTGTCTGAGCTGGTCTCGCGGATGCTCAAGAGGCGGGGTCTGACCCACGAAGTGCTCAATGCCAAACAGCACGAGCGGGAGGCCCAGATCGTTCAGGATGCGGGTCAGCCCGGCGCGATTACCATCGCGACCAACATGGCCGGGCGCGGCACCGACATCAAAATCGCCGACCAGTGCATCAAGTGTGCCGATTGTCGCACGCGGTCAGGCCGGGACGTGGCCGCGCCGGGCGCGTCCAGCGTTTCCGACTCGGCGGCCAAGGACCGCGGGTGCGGAGAGGATCCGTCCTGCGGGCTCCAGATTCTTGGAACGGAACGCCACGAATCCAGGCGCATCGACCGCCAACTGAGGGGTCGTGCGGGCCGGCAGGGAGATCCCGGCGCCAGCCTGTTCTTCCTCTCGCTGGAAGACGATTTGATGCGGCTGTTCATGCCCGAACGCATGGCCAAGGTGATGGACAGGCTGGGCGTTCAGGAGGGTGAGGTGATCGCCCACCCGTGGATCACCAAGTCCATCGAACGGGCGCAGAAACGGGTCGAGTTGCAGCACTTCCAGGCTCGCAAGCGGCTGCTTGAGTACGACGACGTAATGAACCAGCAGCGCGAGGTAGTGTACGATCTGCGCTTGTACGCGCTGGAGGGCGGGGAAGACCTGCGCGGCGAGACCTGGGAGATGATTGAATCTTCTCTCCGGGAGACCATGGACGAGCGCCTGCCCGAAGGATCGCCGCCAGAGACGTGGGATCTGGAAGGGCTGCGCCAGAAGCTCCTGATCGACTACTTCCTGCGGGCCGATTTCCTGCCGGGCGACGAGGAAGGACCCGGGGCCGAGTTTGGATCGCCCGAAGACGTGCACGAACGGGTTGTCGACTTTGCCCGCGATCAGGTACGTGCCAAGCTGGACAGTTTCGGCGACGTGCGGGAACAGGTTCTGAGGTTCGTCGTGTTGTCGGTGCTGGACGAAAAGTGGAAGGATCACCTGTACGACCTGGACCACCTCCGGTCTTCCATTCAGTACAGGTCATGGGGCCAGAAGGACCCTCTGATCGAGTACAAGAAGGAAGCCTACGAGTTGTTTGTTCACCTCATGGAAGACATCCGGAAAACGGTAGCCGCCCGGCTGATGAGGGTCCAGGTGTCGGTCCGCCCCACCCATCCCCTGCCGGGTCCGCCCGCGGTGACCGCGCTGAGCGGAGCCTCGGCAGCGGCAACCGGCCTGGGGGCAGCGGGCGGCGACAGCGATTTGGTGACGGCCGGGGTCGCACCGGGGGCAGGGGCCGGGCCAGCCGGCTACGGGGACGTGCCCGCGAGTCTCAGGGCGGACGATTCGGCCCAGCGGGCGGCAATGCGCGCAGGCGGCGCGGGGCCCAGAAAACGTGCTCCGGCCGCGTCGACCCGGGAACCGGGACGCAACGTCCCATGTCCCTGCGGTAGCGGGAAGAAATACAAGAAGTGTCACGGCAAGTTGTAGGGGAGAGGCATCGGTTCGGCCTTCCCCGCCAGCGGCACTCCCCGAGCCCCCTGAACCGCGGGGTGACAAGGGAGATCAGGGTGCTGGCCTAGCCGCCGATCCCCTCGCTGCGCATCAACAACCCGAGGTGGGTCTGAGCCGCGTCAAGGCCGCCCTCACCCTCCTGCCAGCCGACTCGCCCGTCCTCGTTGGCGTCCACACCGGCGATCAGAGCCGCCGCCAGCTCCTCCAGCTCGGCCGCCATTGAGGCCACGTCCTCGCTGTCCGCCATTGCCGCAATGATCTCTATCATTCGGTTCGCGCGATGGACGGTATTGCGGGCGGAGGTCGCGATATGCACCGAATGGGCAGCCACACCATCGGATGCGCCCTCCGCCGCCGCGGCCAGCTCGATGTGCCGGGCCACGCCTTCGGCAGCCCTGATCAAACCGTAGCCGCCGCCGGGGCCGCCTTCGACGGTCTCGGGGTCAAGGGCGTGGAGAACATGCTGAGCGTGCGTCCGCATCCCGCTGGCGTCCCCGGCGGCGGCCGCAAGGCCTGCATGCCGGGCGGCCACCGCCGCCTCGGCCATGGCCGCTTCCATCAAACCGACCCCGTCGGGGGTGCCGCTGAAGCCCGATGCCACATGCCCGATGTGCGCGTGCGCCGGATTGTCCTGGGCTCGCGCCTCGGGGGTGCCCGCAAGCCCGGTTACAGCCATCAGCCCGCCAAAGGCAACCGCTGTGCCCAACCCAAGTGTGCGATCTCGCATGATTGCTCTCCCTGTTCCTATTGGCCCGATTAACTTGCGGTGTTTGTCTGCAACCTGCTTCCGGCCGACCCGCCTGCCCCGCGGGGTCAGTTCCCCCCGGCCTCCGAAGTCCCGGAGAGCAGCACCGACATGCTCCCTTCGACCTGAACGGTGAGGGAGCCCATTCCTGGCAACGTCATGTCCATCTGGTTAGAAGTAACCGCGTCTATCTGAAGCAGCAAACCGCGGGCCACGTCAAACCGCGCAGTTCCGTCGGATGCCAGCTGGACCGCCATGGTCATCGGCATCCCTCCGGCGTCGATCACCACGTTCTCGTTGAACTCCGAGCGGACCGCGATTACCGCAACGTCGCCCTCGACGGCCTCCAGCGTGAATGTCCGCACGAACTCAATCTCTTCTGCCCCGCCGACCACGGGCAGAGGGGCAGACGTGGAGTCGGCCCACGTGTCGCCGACAGAGACGGCCCCCGCAGGCAAAATCACGGCAGCCAATTGCGATCCTGCAAGCCCGTCCATGCCAACCAGCCCTCCGAATTCCACCGACTCATCAGTACGATCCAGAAACTCGCCCCGAGTTGAGTATCGCACGCTCTGTGCCCCGGCTTCGGGCACCGCCGGCTCAGCCCCGAACGCCGCATCCATGGCCACATCCAGGTCTTCATAGGTCACGGTGGCTTCAAACTCGTTCTCGTCAACCGCCGTGACTTCTGACAACTCGCTCACGGAGATCTGCATCGGGACATCAGGCAAACCCGGGACTCCGCTCACGACAGACTCAATGGACAGGGAATACTCGTAAACCTGCCCGACCTCCGGTTGCAGCCGCAGCGTAACCCCCTGCGCCCAAGCCGGGGCCGCGCCGGCAAGCGATGCCACCGCCATGCAACCGGCCAGCGCCGCAACCCCGGGAACGGCCCCCGCGGGGCAGACTTTCCTCAGACAATCAGTCATTTCCGAACCCCGATCATTGGATCCTCTCCGTGACCGTTGCAATGGTGATGAAGACATCCCCCGGGGGAAGCGCAATCGCCATTTCGTTCACCACTTCCCCAATGGTCAAATACCCGCCCGCGACGTCGAAGGTGTGTGTGCCGGACACCGTACCGGTGATCGTAGCCTCCATGCCGCCGCCGAGCGAGATGATGGAGTTCACTTCACCTTCTTCGCTGTATTCGGCTAACCCGTCCTCAACCGCCAGAAGTTCGAATACCCTATCGATCACTATCGGACTATCTCCGGCTCCGGGAAACGGAAGCTGGAACTCGGATTCGCCACTCCACGAGTCGCCGATCGACACCTCGGATTCCGGTAGGGAGTAACTGCCGCCACGGATTGAGGATTCGAAGACCTCCACGCCTTCGATGCCCTCCGGGACCTCAAGCACCTCGACAACGTTGCCCAGGTAGTCGAATCGTACCACAAACGTCTCGCCGGTCATGTCAGGGATATCAACCCCCGTGGCGTTGCTCGCGAACATGGAGTCGATCGTCACGGCTTGTACATACGAATCCTCGTCTACCGACTCGAATACGGCCGTCGTGTACATATCCATGTCGATTGTCATGTCCTGTCCCATCGCTGGAGCCGAGACCGTGATCGCCATGGTCACGGCGTACCTCTCTTCGGCCCCCTCTTCGGCCGACATCCGGAGCAGGACCTGAGCGTCGGCCTCGGCCGGGGTGGCCGCAAGCGAAAGGGCGGAAACGATCGCTGCAGCCAGCGCAGCCACGGTGCGCGCGGCGAACTGACGAAAACCGGAAACCATGAAATCCTCCAAGTGCGAGATGTTCCCCTGCGACAAGACCTCGAAAACGACCCCGCCAACAGGCAGCGCTCCAACCGCGAGGCCGGGCCAGGCGGGCAGACCGGCAGTCTCTGGCGGGGACTGCCCAAGGCACAGGAAACTACCCGCAATCCCCCTGCCCCCGCCACCGGGCCGAGTGGTTGAAATACGCTTGAACCGCCCCGTCAGATTCACCGCATGGCACCCCGAATATCTGACATTCCGGCCCCGGACCGCCCGCGTGAGAGGTTGCTGCGACTCGGGCCCGCGGCCCTCGCCAGTCTTGAGCTCCTGGGCGTGGTCGTCGGATCTGGCGGTAACGGCCGTTCGGCGCTCGACATTGCCGGGTCACTCCTGACGCGGTACGGCGGTTCTCTGCGCGCCCTCGCCCGCACCGAGTGC
>LXNJ01000432.1_pt1 | contig 30018 bp, 23 predicted proteins | sample 809081 | NCBI WGS metagenome assembly LXNJ01 (sample SAMN04870510, study PRJNA318959) | sponge metagenome | biome: sponge; feature: marine sponge reef; material: water | host: Petrosia ficiformis | place: Greece: Milos, Mediterranean Sea | collected 2013-05-29 | depth 5-7 m | reverse complement strand
TTCTTCCTGTTCTTCCTCTTCATCGTGTGGCTTTTCCACCATCCGGGCGAGGATGATCCCGATTTCGAACAGCACCCAGGCCGGCACTGCCAGGAGAATCTGGCTGATCACGTCCGGTGGTGTCAGCAACATGCCGACCACGAAGCAGCCGACGATGACGTACGGGCGCTTGCGCGCCATGGAACGGGCAGACGTCAAGCCGGTCTTCGCGAGCAGCACAGTCGCGACGGGAATCTCGAACGCGACGCCGAATGCGAAAAACAACTTCAGCACGAAGTCGAGATATTGGTTGATGTCCGTGGTCGGGGTGACACCGGTCAGCCCCTGGCTCGCGAAGAACACGAAAATCAGGGGGAATACCGCGTAGTAGGCGAAGGCCATTCCGCCGTAGAAGAGTGCCGTGCTCGACACGAGCAGCGGAATGGCGAAGCGTTTCTCGCGAAGGTACAAGCCGGGCCTGACGAATCCCCAAAGCTGCTGCAGCACGTAGGGGATGGTGATGAACACCGTGACGTAGAGACAGAGCTTGAGCGGCGTCAGGAAAGGCGACGCCACCTGCGTTGCGATCATGTCGCCGGGCAGGGCGTCGCGCATCGGGCCCGTGACGAAGTCGAAGATCTGGTCGCTGAAGTAGTACACCGGAAAGAACGACACGAATACCACCAGGATGCTGCGCAGGATGCGGGTACGCAGTTCCAGGAGGTGGGACAGGAACGGCTGCTCGTCCGCGTCGACCTGTTCGTCGTGGGCGCGTTCCGGGTCGACCGCGGTGGCGGGCTCCGTGCCGCCCGACTCACCTTTGTGGGTGGCCTCGGCCGCATCCACGATCGCCCCGGCGTTCGTTTCGCCATCTGACGGCTTACGCCGCCACAAGCGGGCAAGACGCCTAGGCAGTCTGTCCGTCGTCGTCGGCCTGCCGCTCGTTGCGGCGGCTGTCTCCGTTTTCGTCGCGCGCCGCCACCGGCCGGTCAGCAGCTTGCGCCATCGGTTCTTCAATGCGGTTGATATCCTCGCCCATGGCCTGGACCTCGCGCTCGACGCGTTTCACGTCGGCCATGACCTGTTCATTGTGAAGTTGCCTGCGAACCTCGTCCATACCGATCTCCCGTTCGATCTCGGTCTTGACGTTGTAGAAGTTGCGCCGCAGCCGGCCGATCCACAGTCCGAGCGTCCGCAGGGCACCCGGCAGCCGCGACGGACCTAGAATGACAAGCGCCACCACCGCCGCAAGAAAGAACTCCGGAAAGGAGAAATCAAACATTGTGTGGCTTATCGGTGCGCGTCGCACCCGGACTCGCCGATGCCTCCTGGCCTTCGTGCTCGAGAGCCTCGGCACCGGCTTCGTTCTCGCGCACGGCCTTGCGGAACCCCTTGATGGCGTTGCCGAGTTCGGAGCCCAAGCTCTTGATGCGTTTGGGGCCGAACACGACCAACACGATCAATAGAACCACCAGGACGATCACGAGTTCCTTGGGGCCGAACATGGCACCTCCTCAAGCGTTTAGTGCGAACCGAATTGGAGTCTGTCGGAATTGGGGTCGAGCGGCAAGTGCGCGCCTACAGGGCGCGTTGGAAGACGCGTCGCCGCGTGCGAGATTGCCGAATATCCAAGTCCGTGGGCAACCGTCCGGCTTCTACCGAGTCCTCCCACGCCCTTGTGGCGTCCCGTACCGTTTAAACGGATGCCATGGGGGGCAGGAAACGGCTGTGGGTGGTCGGTCAGGCAGCGAACACGTAGCGCAGCGGCCAGTCCTTGGCTTGGGAGATACCGATTCGCGGGGTCGTCCTTACCTCGGAGACATCGTGGTCACCGCCGAAGACCGAGACCTTTCCCTTGCCGCAAAGGTCCTCGCCGTAGTGCAGCATGTCGATGGCCAAGGCTTGGCACAGTTTCCCGGGGCCGTCTGTCAGGCGCGAGTCGGGCACGTCCCCGCGCCGGCTCCGCATCAGGCCGATTCCGGCTACGGGCTCGACGGCGCGGATGAGCACGCATCCCGGTACGCCTTCTTCCTGCACCACGACGTTCAGGCAGCGGTGCTGCCGGGTACGGTAGACGTACGCATGGCCCGGAGGCCCGAAAAGTACTTCGGTACGCTTGGTGCGCCCGCGGTAGGCGTGGGCCGCGGGATCATCGGCCGCGAGATAGGCCTCCGTCTCCACGATTCGACCCACCGCCTGGCCGTGTGCGAGCAACGTGCCCAGCAACCCGGGCGCCACGAGCCGGGGGTCGCGGGCGTAGAACGACCGGTCGAGGGGTTGCCAATCTCGCTTGGTCATCGCCGTCGCGCGAGCCGGAGGGCTGCACAGCGTACAACAGCCACACGGCGGCTATACTCCATCCATGGAACTGCGACCCGCGCTGCGGATGCCCTGATCGACCGTTCTCGCGGAACGGGTATCGCGTGCACGCATCAAAGGTAGTACTCGAAGCGAACGAGGAGCGTACCGTCCAAAATCACGCAGACGAGCACGATCACCAGGGCATGCTGGCTCGTGCCTTTGCGCTGATTGCGTCGTTCATGCTCATCGAAGCCGTCGGTGCCTGGATCAGCAACTCCCTGACCCTCGCAGCAGACGTTGGCCACATGTTCCTGGACGCCTCGGCACTGGGTTTGGCGTGGTTCGCCATGCGGTTGTCGCGCCGTTCCCACGACGACAAGCTGACCTACGGGTATCACCGCTTCCAAGTGCTCGCCGCCTTCGTCAATGCCCTGGCGCTGTTCGGTCTCTGCACGTGGATACTCGTCGAGGCCGTCGGACGCCTGCGCGCGCCCGAAGCCATCGCCCCGTTGCCCGTACTCGGCGTCGCCACCGTCGGTCTTTTGGTCAACCTCGTTGCGTATCGGATGCTGCACCGCTCCGACAATCTCAATGTCCGGAGCGCCGCCCTGCACGTGCTCGGCGACCTCCTGGGATCGGTTGCCGCCATCGCCTCGGCATTGGCCGTCCTGTGGTTCGGGTGGCGCTATGCCGACCCGATCCTGGCGCTGCTCGTCGTGGCCATCCTCGTGCGCGGCGCGTGGCGGGTTCTGCGGGATGCCGGGAGAATCCTGCTGGAGGCCACGCCCCAGGGCATCGACATCAACGCCGTGCGTGCCGCATTGACGCAGATCGCCGGCGTACTCGAGATCCACCATGTCCACGTTTGGGCCCTGACCGGCGAAAAACCCATGTTGACCTTGCATGCCAGGGTCGCCGAGGACACGGACGAACAATCCGCTGTCAGCCGTGTGAAAGCGGTACTGCGTACCACCTTCGGCATCGATCACTCCACGGTTCAGGTCGAACGCGGCGACTGCCCCGATGAGGCGGGCGCCCCGACGGGCCCGCAACCGCTACCCCAATAGCTCCAGCGCACGATCAATAAGCGGCGCCATCGAGTGCTTCGTCGCCTCCCACGTCGGGTCGACGCGCTTAGCCCGGCGATGCAGGCTCAGGTTGAAGCCGGTGATGATGGCGAACTTGTAGGCCGCGAGCGCGCGAAACCAGTTCAGGTCCGGGAGCGGGTCGCCATAGGCTTCGACATAGAGCCCCATTAGCGTTTCGGGGTCGAGGAACATGGGACGCTCGCCCGCTCCCTTGGCCCAGGCATCGCGGTCGCTGAACGTGCAGATCCAGCCCACATCGTTGAGTGTCGCGCCGATTCCCGTCAGCTCCCAGTCGATGACGGCAAGCAGGTCGGGTGAACGTTGTGGCGTCGGCATCGAGAAGAACAGGTTCGAGGTCTGGAAATCACCGTGAAAGATGCCAACCGGTGCATCCGAGGGCAGTGTTTCCAACAAACGCCGGCGGCAATCGGGCACACGTGCGAGGCATTCGGGGTCAGCGGCGCGTTCGTAGAATCGATCCCATCGCTCCACGTCCTCGTTGAACGGGACCGGTTCGCCCAGATAGGGTGCGCGGGCGAAATCCACCTTGTGGATGCCGGCGAGCGCCGTCATGACCTGACGCCCCATGGTCAACAGGTCATCGTCGTGAAGGACGGAGGCCCACTCCCCCGGGCCCAAACGCAGCACGTCGCCGTCGAGTTTCGGCACCACGAAATACGGACAACCGAACCACGCTAGCTCGTCGCCAGACCAACGCACACGGCAGTGGGGTACCTCGGTCCCTTCGAGCGCGTCCAACGCCGCCACCTGGCGCAGCACGTCGGCGGTACCACGCCAGTTGACGTTCGGCGGCGGCAGGCGCATGAACCAGGACTCGGCATCGCCGTTTGTCGGCGCCACGCTGAACCCGTAGGAGAACCCCGCGTGGCCCGGCATCGTGTGCACATCAAAGACGCGAACGTCGCGACCGTACTTGGCGCGGCAAAACCCAACGAGCCGGTGTGCGAGCTCCTCGAGGCGCACGAGAGCGATCTATACCGGCGCCGGGCCCGGAAACTGATCTCTCAACAGGCGCTTCAGGATCTTGCCGGAGGGGTTGCGGGGTAGCACGTCGACGAATGTCGCGCCCTTGGGTTGCTTGTAACCCGCCAGTTTGCCCCGGCAGAACTCGAGCAAGTCGGCTTCGGTCAGTGCGTCATCGCTCTTAACCGCCACCACGAACGGAGATTCGCCCCAACGCTCGCTGGGTTGGCCAATGACGCCCGCCTCGCTGATGCCCGGGTGGGTTTGCAGCACGTTCTCGATCTCCGCCGGGTAGACGTTCTCGCCACCCGAGATGATCATGTCCTTGATGCGATCTTCGATGTAGATGAACCCGTCGGCGTCCATGCGGGCGACGTCGCCCGTGTGCAGCCAACCGTCGACGAGCGTTTCTGCTGTCGCCTTCGGTCGGTTCCAGTACTCACGCATGATGTGCGGCCCCGCCACCAGCACCTCGCCAGGCTCGCCGGGCGGGCAATCTTCGCCGGCCGAGTCAACGATCCTCACATCGGTGTGGTAGAAGGCCTTGCCGGTCGAGCCGATCCGTTTGAGCGCGTTCTCGGCGTCGATGAGTGCGGCCGGGCCGCACGATTCGGTCAGTCCGTAGACCTGGTGGATTTCCAGCCCAATCTTCTCGTACGCCTCGATCAGGGCCTCCGGCACCGGTGCCGCCCCGGACATGCACCAGCGCCAGCGCGAGTAGTCGAAGTTCTCGAGGTTCCGAACTTGCAGCATGAAGTTGAGCATGGCGGGCACCGCCAAGCCCACCGTAATCCGTTCCGCGTCGACGATCTGCCATGCCGATACCGGGTCGAAGGCGCGCATGACGACGCTGGTTACGCCGCGGTAGATGCACATCGTCAGCGGGGTCAGCGCCCCGACGTGGAACATGGGCAGCGGCGACAGAAAGCGGTCACCATCCTCGAAGTAGGTCGTCGCCGCGATGGTGATGCACGCCCAAACGCAGGTGTTGTGGGTGTGCACCACGCCCTTGGGCAACCCCGTCGTGCCCGAGGTGTACATGATGTAGAGCATGTCGTCGTCGCGGGCGCCGATCGCCGGTTCCGACGAATCCGCCGCATCCCGGAACGCCCGGTAGTCGTCAGCGAAATAGGCGACGTCGCCGTTCGCGACCTGCAGCCACTGGTCGATATCGATCTTGTCGCCCCGCGAGTGCAGATCGGCGACGGTGTCGACGAAGTCGTCGTCGAAGATAAGACGCGTCGTGCCGCTATCCTTGAGGATGAACTCCAGTTCGTCGGCGACGAGGCGCCAGTTCAGGGGCACCACGACGGCCCCAATCTTCGCCAAGGCAAAATACGCCTCGACGAAGTCGGCACTGTTCATCAGCAACAGCCCAACCCGCTCGCCCTGCCGCACGCCCGAATCTACGAAGGCATTGGCCACCTGGTTGCAGCGCGCGTTGAGCACGCTAAACGTCAATCGCTCACCGCCGCCGCCGTCGACATAGGCCTCCCTGTCCGGTGACAGGAACGCCCGCTTGGTCAGCCACCACCCGATATTGTTTTCCATTCGTTGAGCCCGCGCCAGTTTTGACGTCGGGAAACATACGTCAGAGAGAACGGGGTGACCAGCGGTGTCCAACGAGAAAACCATCCGGGGCCAGCATGCAAGGGGGCACACCGGCCCCGAATGTGGGTCAGTCGTCCTGTGTTTCCTCGGGCAGCACCGGCACCAGGTCGGGATCCGGCATCAGCATGAACTCCGGGTACGCTTCGATACCCAACTCGCCGGCGTCCTGGCCGACCTCCTCCACCTCGCGCGATACCCTCGCGCCGAAGGTCTTCTCGATGATGAACCAGACCAACAGCGAAACCCCGAACACGAAGACGCCGATAACCAGCACGCCGATCAACTGCGAAACAAAATACGCGCCGCCGGCGATGCACGCGGCAAGGGTTCCCCAGATGCCGGCGAATAGGTGGGCAGGTACGGCGCCAACCACGTCGTCGATCTTCATCTGTTCGAGAAACTTGATCCCCGCCGTGCAGATGATCCCACCCACTAAGCCGATGAATATGGCCCATCGGTGGTCGATGATGTCCGGCGCCGCGGTAATCGATACGAGCCCGGCGATCGCGCCGTTCAGACCCGCCAACAGGTCGACGCGGCCGAGCAAGGGTCGCGACACGGCGATGGCGGCGATGACGCCCGCCGCAGCGGCGAGATTCGTGTTGACCAGGATGTTGCCCATTGCCACGGCGTCCGCTGCGCCACCGAGTGCCAACTGCGACCCGCCGTTGAACCCGAACCAACCGAGCCACAGGATGAACACGCCCAAGGTCACGATCGGAATGTTCGACGGCACGGTCGGCTTGGCGGTGCCGTCGGCACGGAACTTCCCGAGCCTCGGTCCGACGATCAAGGCACCGGCAAGCGCTGCCCATCCTCCGGTCGAGTGCACGATGGTGGAGCCGGCGAAATCCGTAAAGGCGGCCCCTGTCCACTGGGCGAGCAGGCCTTCTTCACCGCCCAGCCAGCCGGTGCCCCAGGTCCAGGCGCCAATCACCGGATAGATAAACCCCGCCAGTACCGCCGTGAACAGGAAGAACGACCAAAGCCGAACGCGTTCCGCCAGCGTACCCGAGACGATGGAGGCGGTCGTCGCCACGAACACCATCTGGAAGAACCACTCGGACATCTTCGAATAGCCGTTTCCAACAACGGCATCCTTGGCGCCCGCATCGCCCCCGAGCAGGGCGACTTCCTCGGCCGAGGGCCCGTAGAACAGATCGAACGAACCGAACCACGATCCCACGTCGGTATACATGAGGTTGAAACCGATGAAGAAGTACATCAGCCCGGCGATCGAGTAGAGCCCGATGTTCTTCAGGCAGATCATCGATGCGTTCTTGGTGCGCACCGAACCGGACTCGAGCATCGTGAATCCCGCGCACATCCACATCACCAACGCGCCCCAGATCAGGAACGAGAAGGTGTTGAAGACGAACTGGGATTCTTGGTCCACGGCGGCAGACGCCGGCACCGCCAGGAAAACAACGCAGGCCGCCAACCCCTTGCCCAAGTGCCTGCCGGACTTGGTGCGCAAGCGGCAGCCCATCGTGTGGACGGCTCGCGTACTCGCGAGACGCGCTAGCGACTGAACAGGAAAACGATTACTACCCGAGCAGCAAAACATGTCCCCCCGACGTGCGGCTGACGCACTCTGATCATACGACCAAACGGGGACACCACGAAAGCAAGCCGTCGGCGTCTAAGTTTGAGACGTCGGTGTCTCAGTTCGACGCCCCGTAAGGTCGGTACGTTGGCTTAGTCCGGGCTAGGCGTTCGTGTCGGCTCGAGTGGCAGGCGGATGCGGAATTCGGTGAAAACCCCAACTTCGGAGTCGACTTCGATGTGGCCGCCGTGCCTCGTGATGATGTCCGCCGTCAACGACAGGCCGAGGCCGGTGCCCTTGCCGGCGTCCTTGGTAGTCACAAAGGGTTCGAACATGCGCTGTCGTAGTTCGGACGGGATGCCGGGACCGTTGTCGCGGATCGTGAACTCCACGGCGTCGTCCAAACGGCGGCTCGCGATGTCGAGCTCGGGCTCGTAGTTGGCGCCCAACTCCGCGCACTTCTCCTCGATCGCCTGGCAAGCGTTGGTCAGGATGTTCAGGAACGCGCGACTGATGTCCTGGGGCACCACCTCGACCATGCCGACCTTGTCGTCGAGCTCGTCCGACATGGTTACGTTGAAATCCGTGTTCTCGGCCCGGATGGCGTGGTACGCGAGATCCCGGTATTGCTTGACCAAGGCGTTGAGATCGGTATCCCGCCAAACCCCCGGTTCAGCACGCGAGTGCTCGAGCATGTTGCGCACGATGCCGTCCGCACGTCCGCTGTGCTCCCGGATCTTGCCCAGGTTGACCCGGAGATCGTCGAGAATCTCTTCGACCTCCTCGGCCATATCGGCTTCGTCGTCGCCCGCCTCCTCGAGTATCTCGCCAATCTCGTCGACGAGTTCCGCGGACACCTCGGAGAAATTGTTCACGAAGTTCAACGGGTTCTTGATCTCGTGGGCTACGCCCGCCGTCAACTGGCCTAGGGAAGCCAGCTTCTCCTCGGCCACGATCTGCTCCTGCGCCTTGCGTAGCCGATCCATCGCCTGTTCAAGATCCTGGTTCTTCACATCCAGTTCCTGCGCCAGCTTCTCGACCAGGTTGAGCCGCTGGACCTCCAAGGCGTAGCGGCGGAAGACCTCCAACGCATTGGCCATGTCGGTGACCTCGTCGTTGCCGGTCGCCACAACGGGCACTTCGAGGTCGCCACCCGCCATGTCGCGCATGTTTCTGGCAAGTTCGACCAAGCGGCGGATCAGGTGCCGGCCAACAAATAGCCAGCCAATGAGAACCGCGCCGACGACGCTCACCAGGGTGAGCGCCACAAGCAGGACGATGCCGGTGGCGGCGGCCTCTTGGGATCCCGTGTTGACGGCAACGGCCTGGCGATTGACCTCGCCCACCAGCTTTTCCATGTCGGCGAGCAGCAACGTCGAGGCCTCGCGACCGTCTTCCAGGGCCGCCGTCTCGCGCTCCAGCCGCTCAAGCGTCTCGCGGCGAAGAGCTAGCACGCCATCGACCGACGAGCCGATCTCGACCAGCCGCCGCATGTCGGCAACCGGCCCTGCCTGGTCTGGACGTGCCGCCAAGCGGCCGCTGACCCGCATGATGCTCTGCGCAGCACTCTGGAACCGCTCCTCGATGGGCCCGAGAAGATCCCGGTCAGACAGTACCAACGCTTCGCCGAGCAACAGTCCCGCGAGCGTCGTCTGGTGGTTGATCTCGATTAGGTCCCGGTAGTGGGCAAGCTCGTTGTCCCAATCGCGTTGCGACAGCGGTTCGGCGGCATCGTCGAGATCGCGCAGTCCGGTCACCAGGTAAAAGCCCTGGTCATCGATCGCCGCACCGGTGCTTCGCTCCAGGCGTTTGTTGATGACGCCAAGCTCGTCGACCAGCACCTCGAGAGACGCCCTGATGTCCAGGCGGCGACCCGACGAATCGTAGATCTCGTTCAACAGTGTCTCGAGCATGTCGAGACGTTCGGAGAGCGCCTTCGCCTGTTCGCTGAAGGACTCGCCTGCACCGATTGCCGCAACCATGCGGTTGAGTTCCTGGCGTCCCTGCAGCACCTCGTCCGCGACCCTCTGGTGTTCTTCCGGCGACGATGCCGCGACCATGCGCTCGAGGCTCTGCACGAGGTTGGTACTCTGTCGGGCCACCTCCACGGCGCGGCTCAGGTTGGGAATGCTGTCCTCGGCCAAGCGCGACTGGTACTGGACGATCTGGTTCAAAGAGACGTACGCGACGACGCTGGCCATGGTCACCAGCAGAACGCTTCCGAACAGTCCTGCGTATGTAGGCACCCGGATGCCCACACGCCGACGCGTGGCGTGTTCACCCGACTCGGTCGTGCTGCTGCGCCCTAGAACGACGCCCGCTTGGTCGGAGTCCCCCGAATCGGCCGGTGGGTCACTCATCGTTTCACCATCCGTTGCGCCGGTCTGACCTCGCCACTGGCATCGATCACGGTCAGGTAGACGCGGTCGGAGCCCTGGTTGTCCTCCTCGCCGTATTCAAGCTCGAAACCGCCGAGATCGATGGGTGGCGCATTACGCAGCGCCTCCAGGAACTTGGCCCGGGAAGCACCGGGTCCGGCAAGTCGCAACCCTTCCGCGACCAGGCGGCCTGCCAGGTAACCCTCTAGGGACACGAATCCAAGCTCCGCGTCCGGTGCCGAAGCCGCCAGTGCCTTCTGATAGCTATCAACCACCGGCACCCGTGTGTCCCCCGGAAACGGCACGACCTGGGTGATGTAGACCCCGTCGCCATCCGCGCCAAGCTCTTCGGCGAGCGCCGAGGTGCCCACGAAGGATATGTTGACGAACACGGGCGTGAAATCGACCTTCCGCGCCCAGCGAATCAGCGTTGCCGCGGGCTGGTAGGCACCGATGATGACCACGGCCTCGGGATCGAACCGCTTTAGGTCGAGCAACGCGCGTTTGACGATCTCGGTATTGCGCGGGTAGTTGGCTTCCGCGACCAGCGGAAGGCCATGGGCGTCGAGCGCACGGCGCAGGCCCGCGAGCCCCGCACGCCCGTAGGAGTCGTCCTGGTAGAGAATGCCGATCTTGGTGATGCCGAGGTCCGCCGTCAGTCGGGCGACGATTTCCGCCGTTTCCTGGAAGTAGGAAGCCCGGACGTTGACGACGTTCGACTGCTCCCTGGCCTCGCGAAGAAACTCGGCTCCCGTGAACGGTGCGACGTAGGGCACACCGGCATCGTTGGTCACCGGCTGCGCGGCCCGCGACGTCGGCGTGCCGACGGCGCCGACGAGGGCGTAAACGTCGTGCTTCTCGATCAGTTCGCGGGTGTTCGCCACCGCCGCCTCGGGCTCGTACATGTCGTCGAGGGAGACAAGCGATAGCCGGTGGCCGTCGATGCCGCCGGCCGCATTGACTTCGGCGAACGCCGACTCGAGCCCCAATCGCATTTCCGTGCCGATTTCACTGGCCGGCCCCGTCAACGCAGCGGATTGGCCGAACACCACCTCGACATCCGCTGCTTCAGGGGACGACGTCTCGCCCGCGCCTTCTTCCGCGTATCCCGGAAATCCGGTAAGCGAGGCCAGAATGGCCAAAGTCGATAGCAGCGAACGCCGCATCAAGATGCCTGCTACGCGTGCGTCAAGCCGGCTTGTTGCTGTTCATGCGCAGCGCCAAGCAGGTCATATCATCGAACTGCGCCACGCCGCCGGCGAATTCCTCAACTGCATCGACAACCGTCGCGATCAAGTCGGGCATTTGCGCATCGGCAGCACCCGCAAGCAATTCGTCGAGACGCTGTTCGCCGAACTCCTCCTCACGGGCGTTGCACGCCTCGGTGATTCCGTCCGTATAAAGAAACAAGGCGTCCCCCACGCACAGCACGAGTTCGTTGTCGTGAAACTCGTGCTCCATGAAGATGCCGAGTGCGATGTCGTTGCTCGACGGGATTTCCTGCACCTCGCCTTGGCATATCAACCGCGGTGGATTGTGACCGCCATTGCTGTAGCGCAAGTGGCCGTCGCGGAGATCGAGTACCGCGTAGAACAACGTGACGAACATGCAGGCGTCGTTGTCCCGGCTGACGAGTTGGTTCACCTCGTACAGACACTCGGCCGGAGACTCGTGGTGGCGCGCCGCCGCCTTGAGGAGCGCTCGGCTCACCATCGTGAACAATGCCGCGGGAATGCCCTTATCCGAAACGTCGGCGATCACCAGCCCCATCCGGTATTCGTCGAGGCTGAAGAAGTCGTAGAAGTCGCCTCCGATCTCGCGCGCCGGTGTCATTTCCGCATGCACGTCGAAGTGTTCGGTGACGGGTAGTGCCGCCGGCAAAACGGATGTCTGCACCTGGCTCGCCACTACCAATTCCTGTTTGAGGGCCACGAGCCGGTCCCGGGATGCCAACGCGTCCTCTAGAACCTGGATATGGCCTAGCGTCTTTTCGACGGTGACCTGAAGGTCATTGAAGTCGATGGGCTTGGTGACGAAGTCGAACGCTCCCCGGTTCATGGCGGTACGGATATTGGCCATGTCGCCGTATGCGGATACGACCACGGCGGACACGTTGGCCTCGATCTCTTGCAACTGGCTCAGTAGGGTTAGACCGTCCATGACCGGCATATTGATGTCGGACAGCACCAGGCGGATGTCCGGATTCTCGGCCAACACGTCCAACGCCTCGCGGCCATTGTGCGCGAAGTGCAACTCGTAGTCGCCCCTGCGTATTTGGCGGCGAAACCGTTGCCGCATCAACAGCTCGAGGTCTTCCTCGTCGTCAACAACCAGTATTTTGGCCGGCGTAGCCATGACTTCAGTCCTACGTCAAGGGGTCAAAAGCCGACAGCGCATCCTCGCGGTTGCCGTGAACAGACAGAATCTTGTCGAAACCCGTGATCTCGAAGACCTGGCGGATTTGCTCGGACAGATTACAGAAGAGAGCTTTCCCGCCTTGCGCTTGCAGGTCGCGGGCGGCCATGAGCAACACGCGGAGTCCCGCACTGCTGATGTAGTTCAGATCGACCAGGTCGAAGACCAGGTTGGTCTGGCCAGCCTCCAGACGCTCGCGCACGGCGCTTTGGAGAATCGTCACGTTCGTGCCATCGACCCGACCCGTCGGGCAAAGTACGACGGCATCGTCCTGTTCTAAGCTCGGAACCGCGAGAGAGGATTGATTCGCCATATCTCAGGTCTCCATTTTCATGTGCAAGATGATCCTATTGGTGTCGCCGTCGCGTTCGTAGTGGGCCGTTTCGGTGAGTTGCATCACCAAGAAGACTCCGAGTCCGCCAATCGGTCTCTCGTCGAGACCTTGCTCGACGTCTGGCTTCGGCGCCTCCTTGAAGGGGTCGAACGCGGCACCATTGTCCTCAACCCCGGCGACCACCACGTCGCCATCGCGCCGGATCCGTAGCCGCAGAACGGGTTCCGCGACATCGGTCAATGCGTAGCTGACGCTGTTGGTAATCAGTTCGTCGAGAACCAGGTTTAGGTTTATGGACAACGCGCCACTGAGCGATTCCTGTGCCGCAAACTCCTCGACCGCATCCGCCAACGTGGTGAGTGCCGTGTTCAACTCCGGAAGCAGAAGTACGTCAATCCCCCGGTTTTCTCGTTCCGAGCCGCCCATACGGCGATAGTACATCATCCCCACGGCAAAACACCGACGTGGGACTCCCCGCCGCCCGTCGACACGCAGCGCCGCAACTTGATGTCACGCCCAACAAAGGTGTCGGCGCTTGACGGCACGCCTGGCGTACCGCGAACGCACGACGGCGGTCAATCCCAAATCCCAAGCGATAAGCTTGTATAGCCCAAGTACAAGGTCGTATAATTGGCCGTCCACTTCGATTGGATCGATCGTGGACGAGGATCTGTACAAGATCGGCGCCGTTGCCCGGCGCACCGGGATCAGTCCCGAGTGTTTGCGTGCCTGGGAACGCCGCTATGGCCTGCAACCCGCCGAACGTGCCGGCAAGACCCGGTTCTACAGCGCGTCGCAGGTCGAGCGCCTGACCACAGTCAAGACGCTGCTCGATCAAGGCCACCCCATCAGCCAACTGATCCAACTCACCGACGACGAGTTGCAGCGACGCCTGCGACCACCACCGACCCGCGCAGAAATCCATCCTCGACGGACGGGCCTCGTGGGTGGACAGCTTATCCTCGCCCATCGCGAAGCTCTCCGGAACCCTGACACCACCGATGTGGGTATGGAAGTCGTCGCGGAATGGACAACCGCGGCGGATCTCAAGGCGGATCGGGGTGCTCTCCCGGAACTCGACTGCCTAGTGGTCTACGTTGCGACACTAGACACTCAACACCTTGAAGAAATTGAAGAAATTTACCCGGACTCCGGGCTCGTCGTCGCCTTCCGATATGCCACCGCCAGAGACCTTGAGGCCTGCCGACAGGCAGGGCGAGCGGTCCTTCGCTGGCCTGCGGAGTGGCAGACGCTGGTGCGCCGTGTCACCGCCACGACACCCGTGGTGGCGAGTTCACCCCGGCGATACAGTGACGAGGAACTGGTGCACATTTCGCTGATGGCGTCTCGGGCTGGATGCGAGTGCCCTCACCACCTCGCCGAGCTCATTGGCGAGATCAACGACTACGAGAGCCACGCCAGCCGATGCGGAACCATCCACGGTAGTGTCGACGAAGACCATCGGCTCGTGGCAGCACACCTGGGTACCGCGCGCGGCCAACTCGAGGAGTCATTGCATGTTCTCGTCGAGAAGCATGGCCTATTGGCCTCCGCCAACTAGAAAGCCGACGCGCCGTTGCAGCGTCCCAAAACGCCCTGCAGACGGATTGAAAAAAGTGCTTGACACGCTATTCGCATCCTGTACTATACAAAACCAGTACAAAGTGAGCTTAGGCGCGACGGCAGCTTCGGTCCTCCCCTGTGATGCTTGTGTCCTTCCCCCCAAATTGAAGCTGCTTCCAGCGGTGCTCTGCCACCGCTGGCGCGCCCCTCTTTTTTTAACTCCCGCAACACGCTGCACGTTAGCGTTCTACACACGCCGACATCTCGACAGGTGAGCAAAGTTCTCGCGGCGGCGAGGCCAGCGGTTGTTCGTCCTGGGCCACTGCGCGGGGACTCGTAGGGGCGACCCTTTGTGGTCGCCCGTGCCGGGTCACGGAAGGCTTGGTTACACCGTCTGAACTTCGTCGTTCACCCGTCGGGACTCTCGGGCGAAACCATCTCCCACCGTACGGCGTCCGCCACCACGATATCGCCAGTCGTGGCATCAGAGACCACGACCGTTACGGGACCGGCGGGAAGCTCGAACGTGCCGAGGTCGTTCCAGCCTGTCACGGCAATGTTCGCATCGAAGTTCACCGGCGTGCGCCGCTCCGCCGCCACGATCCCCAGGTCGAGTGTCCCCAAGCTGTCGTCGGCTCGCCAAAACAGGGATGTCACGGCCCGGGTTCTCTTGCTCGCGGACGACCCCGGCAGGTGGTAGGAAAGACGCCACGCCCCGGACGTCGGCAGGTCCGCGCGGAACGAAGCGCTGCCCTCCCCCGTGCCGGCGCGGATACGCGTCAACGTGCGCCGGTACTTGCCCCAACTCACCGTATCGGCGTGTTCCTGACGTCGCCATCGGCGTTCGCCGGCATCGCCGTGGTATTCCGCAACGGTCGCTCGATCTTCCCCGTCGCCCCCGGAACCCAGCCGAAGGCGCTTCCGGGGCGGCTGCACGACGGCGAAGCCCGGGTCCAGGTCATCGACGACGATGCCCAGATCCGGCGGGTCCCAGTCGCTCGGCCGAGCACCCCGGAACGGTTCAACCGGCGCAATGGTCTCCGGGTCCATTTCGGGCAGGGCGAGTCGCATGATGCGCCGGTTCTGTGACAGATAGGTCTCGAGGCGTACTTCACGGGGTGGCGACCGGGTCACGACGCCCAATTCCAGCGACGTGTTGCCGGGCACGTGGGAGAAGCCGCCCCGCTCGAACGCCGCTGCGGTGGCGCGTCGTGCGCGCGGGGACAGAAACGAGATGCCGGCGACACCCGGTGCGTCCTCGTCGTTGCGTACGTGGACGGCGAGTTGGTAGCGGGGTTGGCCGTTCTCGTCGTCGGCGAGACGTTCGATGCGAAGATCGGAGGCCAGAAATCCCGGCAATGTCGACTCGTACATGAAATGCTCGATGTAGGGGGCCATTGCCGGGGCCGTCTCGGTCATCGCCGCCACGAAGTCGTCGAGTTCGAAGGTGCCGCCGCCGTGGCGCGACCGCATCAAGGCGAGGAACTCCGCAACCTTGTCCCGTCCCATCAGCCGCTGGATCGCCGAAGCGATGAGATCGCCCTTGTGGATCAGGATGTCGGCGTGTTCACGGGATGCCGTCGGGTCGAACCCGGTGAACGAAAACTCGGCGCTCCGGTCCTCCAGCTCCATCGGGTGGAACAGGTACCAGTTGAAGTTGAAGGTCGCCCTACCCTGGAGCCGGCCCATCACGCGAAGCGGCAACGGTGCGCCGGGTTGGAAACCGAGTTGCAGCCAGTGACCGGGTGCCACGGATCCGGCACCGCGCAATCCGTAGCCCCTAACGCGAGGCGCAAACCGCCATGCCGCCAGCGATTCGAGCAGATAGTTCGCGGCGGGCGCACCCTTTGCGGAAGCGCTGGTCAGGAAAGTCAGGAGGTTGCGGGCGGCGCCGGCGGTCAGCCGGAGTCCGTGCGGACCGCTACTCTCCGCGATAGCGAGATCCCACCCCAGAACCACGTCGCTGGGGGTCGACCCGACGCCTCGAAGGCCGAGGCGCGTGTTGGGAAAGCCATGCTCCGGCAACATCTGCACGCCGGGCAACGACTGGACCGTGTCCAGGAACCGACCGCCCCCGTAGCGCCGAAGCTGGGCCGGTACTTCGACCAGGCTGAAGACGCGGTGGGGGTAGGCCAACCCGGGAATCTTCGCCAGTCGGTCTCCGAGGTGCTCGAGGGTCCCTTCGAGATTCGCCTCGGAGGCGAAGCGATCGACGCTGGCCAAGTGCATCGGATGGATCAAGAGCTCGTATTGGACGCCGTCGACCCTCAGCGACCGGCGTTCGAATGGGGCTGCGATAAGCGGAAATTCGGCCAACGGCACGCTCGGTCGAAAGCGCAACTCGCGCGAATCCAACGTGCGCCCCGGCCCTGCGGCGTGCCACCCGTCCGGCAACTTGACGACCAGGTCGATGTGGTGGAAATCCGGGGGATGAACCATCGGATTGTCCGTGCCGAAGTTGGCACCCGGCATCGGCAGCCAGCGAACCGCCGGTGTCAGCGCCACGAAGCGCTCATCAAAGATCGACGCCTGCTCGCCCTGTAGCACGAGGGGTAGGCCGAGCAGCGTCTCGTCCATCGCCCACACCGAACTGTCGAGGTAGCCGAAGCGCGGGTCGGGTATGCCCTGGGCGCGAATCGACAGCCTGGCCCGTGTCCCCGGCGGCAACGCCCTGGCCGGGTGCATCACCAGGATGCCCAAGTCATGCTCGAACGGGGTGTCCGAGCCGTCCAGTCGAACCGAGTCCACCCGCATGGCCGGGTTAAGGCTGAATCGTAGGTCGACGCCTTCCCCCGGTACCCGGAAGTCGAGGTCGATCATGGTCGTCACCTTCCGCCCGGGATCGATCCGCACCTCTCCCGTGACGCGCTCGAGGTCCAGCCTCGGTGATTGCCGAATCGCTCCGTGCGCTTCGGCCCAGGCAACGCGTTCCGAACGTTCGCCTTGGACATGCAGGACCAGCCCGGCAAATCCGGCGCCGCTGGCCAGCAGCAATGCTGCGCCCCACGCTAGGCAAGGCATGCGCGACCTCGAGTCGCGGCGAGGAAACACCGCCGCGGCCATGGTCAGCAACCCGGCACCGAGGACCAACACCATCAAACGCTGCGCAAGGTCGACCCCCGAGGGCATGCGGGGCAGGATCTCCGAGCCCGGCAAGCCGAGGTTCGCGATGCCGGAGACCACCGGCAACAGATAGAGCGGCGTGTTGAACAACGTCCAGAACGTCGCGGCGAGCAACGCCAGGGCAACGATGCAGACGATTAGCCGGTTTCTCAGCCCGGCAGCCAGGAGCATCACCAACGCTCCCCAAACGAGCATGGCTGGCGGCGCATCGAGAAACACGAAGGTCGTGAGCGAAACCGGCTCGGGCGTGACGCGGCTGTCGGATAGGTTCATCCCCTCGTCGATCATTCCCGTGCCCTGCACCAGTAGCGCCCAGACGGCAAGCGGTAGCCAGGCGATGAACACGATGCCCAGCAAACGACCGCCGAGCAGCACGATGTTCGGGATGGGTCGGGTGTCGAGCACCGCCGCGATCCGTTCCCGCTCGTCCCGGGCACGGATGTCGAAGGCCAGGAAAACGACGCCGATAAGTAACACCCAAAGCAACACCATGCCGATACCCGGCAGGGCGAACCGGGTGCCGGACCCCACGAGATAGACGAACAATCCCCCGACGACCACCAGGAATCCCAACAGCCAGGTTCGGCTCAACCGCCGTGCTTGTCGGAACTCCGCGGCAGCGAGGGCGAGAACATCGATCCGATGGGTCGTCATGGTCTAAACCGAACGCTATCACGCCGCAACGGTGCCACGAAACACCGTCTCCAATCCGTCAATGACATCAACGCCAACAATGGTCGCGCCCGTACTTTGCGGCACAGACTCGCAGGGGCGGAGCTTGTCCCTGCCCGCATTGGGTTTCCACACGCCTTCGGCTCCAACAGGCGCGGGATGGGACAAGCCCGTCCCCTACGCGGTTCTCCGGTGCAGGCTCGTAGGGGCGGGGCTTGTTCCAGGGCTTGTCCCCGCCCGTTCAACGTACGGGGCACGTATCAGCGGGCTACCGCAAGGGTCGCCCCTACGCGGTTCTAAGGCCCAAACTCCTCTAGGTCGTCAGGAACCTCAAGGCCGTTTCGGCACGCTGGTGGATGCCGAGCTTGTACTTCTCCAGGTCGAAATCACGGTTCTTGCCCATGGCACCGACGAGATACCGCTTGTAGACGCCTTGGGTGATCGCGCCGAGCCGCCAATGCGAGAAGGCACGGTAGTAGTTGATGCGCGAGAGGTCGCGGCCAGTACGTTCGTGGTACACGGCCAGGACGTGGTCGCGCCCCGGGAAACCGCCGATACCCATGGGGGAGGCGTCTCCGCCCGAGTCCCCGGGCTCTGCCCAGTTGTTCAGCAGATAGCCGAGATCCGCCAGCGGATCCCCGAGCGTGCACAACTCCCAATCGAGCAATGCGGCCATGCGGCCGTCGCGGATGATCATGTTACCGATGCGATAGTCGCCATGGACGATGGCCGAACCGATCTGGCCGGGCATGTCTTCGTGCAACAGTCGTTCGCTCTCCTCCATTTCCGGTATCTCGTGGGTCTTCGTCGCTTGCCACTGCTTGGTCCAGCGTTTGAGTTGACGCTCGATATAGGCTTCCTTTCGGGCCAGGTTGCCAAGACCGACATCGTCGGGATCGATCAGGTGAAGCTTGGCCAGCACGTCCACGATGTGCTCGCCCGACGATCGGCGCTCGTCCTCGGGAATCGTCGCCGTCGCGGCGGCGTCGTGGGGAACAACCCCTTCGACGAATTTCATCAGGAAGAAAGGGGATCCGTTGACGTCTTTGTCCTCGCACAATCCAAACGTCTCGGGCACGGGCACATCGGTGTCCCAGAGCGCCGAAATGATCCGGTGCTCCCGGCCCATGTCGTGGGCGCTCTCCAGGATGTGCCCCAACGGCGGACGGCGCAGTACGTAGGCTTCGCCCCGGCGGTCCACGAACTTGTAGGTGAGGTTCGAATGTCCGCCCGCGATCAGCGTGAACTCGAGCGGTGGTTCGAGACCGTCGATCCGTGCCGCAACCCAAGCGGTGACGTTTTCAATATCGATGCCTTCCACCGCTGCCATAATGCCCCCAAAATCCGTCCTCGTCGTCAATTCGTTCTCTTAACCGTTTCCATCACGAGCCGTCAACAATGAAAATAGCTCCCAGCACGCGGGCCGGCCGGTCCGCACCGGTGCATCGCTGCGATGTCATTGTGGTTGGCGGTTCCATCGCGGGTCTCGCCGCCGCGATGGCTTTTTGTCAGCGGGGGATGACCGTAGCCTGCGTCGAGCGAGACGCGACGCCGATGCCCGCCCATCACCAGCAGGCCTTCGAGCAATGGCAGCGCGACGGCGCTGGACAGATCCGCCACAGCCACATCCTGCTGGCTCCGCTGGTGAACGCGCTGCGTCGCGACCTTCCCGGCTTCTTCGATGTGCTGCTTGCCGCCGGCGCGGAGGTCCTCACCTTCAAGGACGTGGCAAGGAACACCTTCGAAGACCCCGTCTTCGTGCCCGGCGACGATGACATCGCGTTTCTTTCCTGCCGTCGCGTGGTGTTCGAGTTCCTGCTGCGCCGCTACATGCTCAATACGCTCGACCCCGAGGCCTTCGCGTTCATTCAGGGCGATGTCCGCGGACTGCACACCGGCGCGAACGGTGACGTTCACCGGGCTACCGGCGTAACGGTCAAGACCGGCCACGGAAGCCTCGACATCAACGCCGGGATCGTCGTCGACGCAAGCGGCCGCCATACTCGGGTTGCGAGATGGCTCACGGCCGCAGGCATCGAACCACCAGGTCTCGAGGAGCATCCCTGCGGCATCTTCTACACCTCCCGGTTCTACCGTCTGAAGGACGGTGCCGACTATCCCCTCCTGAACGGCCGCACGTCGCTCGCCGGTGGCGTTGCCGGAATCGACCTCGGCTATCTGAAGGCCGGCATATTCCGCAGCGACAATCGAACCTTCTCCATCACGTTGGCTGCCGACCCGGAGGACGAACCGTTGCGCGTTGTCGCGAGGGACCGCGAATTCGACGTGGCCACCCGCGCTGTCGATGTCATGCGACCCTGGGTGGCCCAATCCGTCTCTGAGCCCATCAGCAAGGTCTACCTGTACGGCAACCTCTCCAACTCACGCCGCCGATACTTCCGCAACGGCCGTCCCCTCGTGAGGGGACTCTTCGCGATCGGCGATGCCAGTATTCACACCAATCCGATTGCCGGGCGGGGATGCGCACTGGGTTGGCTCTCCGCTCTTGAACTCGCCGAGACGTTCGATTCGGAATCCGATCCCGAACATCGAGCAGCCGACTTCGAGGCGCGAATCGAGCGACTTGTGGTGCCCTGGTACGAGCATCAGGTGCAACGCGACGCCGAGGCGTTGGCGATCAACAACGCCCTGCAACGGGGCGAAGATCCCTTCGACTTCAATCGCCCTGACGGCACGGTCGACGAGCAGATCCAGCGCCGTGTCATCTTCCGCAAGGGATTGAGCTACGCAACCCGAAAAAGTGTCGAGGTCCTGCGCCTGTTGTTTCGCCAAGTGAACCTACTCGACCCGCCGGGTATGAGAGATGAACGGCCCGACCTTGCCCGCCTTCTCCTAGAGGGCTATCAAAAGACCGCCGACGAGGACGATTCCCCTCGCCCGGGGCGGGCGGAGTTCCTCAAGGCGGTGCAAGCGCCATGACCGCAACCTGGCCGTTCGCGACCTTCGCCAGCATGCCGCCGGTGCACATCGAGCGTGCCAAGGGCGCCTATCTCTACGATTCAAACGGGCGCGAGATCCTCGACGCGGCCGGCGGCGCCATCGCGGTCAACATCGGCCACGGACGCGTGGAGGTGGCCGATGCGATGCGCGATGCGGTCGTCGAATGCTCGTATACCGTCCCACCGTGGTTGACGCCCCAGCGCGAGCGTCTACTCGAACGCCTGATCCGCGATTGGCTGCCGCCGGGGCTGACGCGGATCCATCTCACGGCCAGCGGTTCGGAGGGCGTCGAGACCCTCGTCAAGATCGCCCTGGAGTACCAGGCGGCATGCGGGCGACCCCAAAAAACCAAGATCATCGCCCGGACGCCCTCCTACCACGGCACGACGTTGGGCGCCTTGGCGCTGAGCGGCCACGAATCCCGCCGGTTCGGTCTCGACCACGCGTTGCCACCGATCCCCGACGTCCCCGTTCCCTATGCGCTGCGCTGTACCGACGCCGATGTCGGCGGCTACTGCGTCCGCGCCTTGAAAGAGAAGATCGATCAAGAGGACGCGGATACCGTGGCGGGGATTCTCGCCGAACCCATCGTCGGGGCCAGCGGCGGCGCCCTGATACCCCCCGACGGCTACTGGCAGGCGGTTCGAGCACTCTGCGACGAACGCGACATCCTGCTGCTCACCGACGAGGTGATGTGCGGCTTCGGTCGCACCGGTACTCGATTCGCCCTAGATCGTTGGGCGGTCGAGCCCGATGTCATGGTCGCGGGCAAGGGTCTCGGCGGCGGCTATGCGCCAATCACCGGCGTCTACGGCACCGAGGCCGTCGCCGAAACGCTCCAACAGGCTGGCATGAACGTCATGTTCCACACTTTTGCAGCGCTTCCCGCCGCGTGCGCGGCCGCCGACAAGGTCCTCGAGATCCTGGACCGGGAGTGCCTGATCGAGCGCGCCGCGAAAACGGGCGCGACGTTGAAGTCGCAGCTGACCGAGTCGTTTGCGGAGCACCCGCACGTCGCCGAGGTTCGCGGCGCCGGCCTTCTGATCGCCGTGGAGGTCGTCGAAGACCGCGAATCCCTCGACCGCTACGCCGCCGAGGACGGCATCACGACTCGTATCACGTCAAGTGGCTATCGACGCGGCGTGTCGTTCTACCCCGGCGGCACGGGCACCCAGCGCGACATCATCATGATTGGGCCGCCGTTCAACATCGGCGAGCGCGAAGTGGGACGAATCGTCGAAACGCTCGTCGCCGCGGTGGACGAAGTGACGTTGGCCTGAGCCTGCGTCGGGCACCAATCGCCCGACGATGTCACTGACCCTACGCAACATCCGGCTCGACGTCGTACGTCTCGCCTCCAAGTGCCCGCCAAGCGCAGACAAGCGTGCTGACGATGCCCCAGGTCAGTCCCAGGACGACCCCGATGTCCAGCGCGGCGCGCCACGGTTGCGGTAGAAGATGTACGACCACGATCAACACGACGATGCCGCCGGTCAGCGCGTAGATGCCGATCAAGCGTTCCCGCGTCGCCCCGAAGTAGCCCATCGCGAACAACGGCGCGAACACGGCGCGGACCGTCGACGGATGATCCCGCAGCCACTTCAGCCGCGCGGCGACCCGGGGCGAGAACGAACGCTGGAATCCGCGCCACCCTTCGGACCAGGCCATGAACACCGCGTTGACGCTCGCGAGGGCGATATGCTGCCAGCCCCACGGCCATTCCATCCCCGCGACCACGACGCCCCAGAGACGGTACACCGCGAACACCAACAAGCCGGACAGGCCCGCAAGGCCCCAAACGGCGCCAACGAGCCCCAAGACTTCCGCTCGCCCTCCCGGCAGCATCGACATATTCCACTCCTAGGAATGGCGCAGTCTACGCGACTCGTCAGGACCAACGCCGCGACGTCCCCCTCTCGCCACCCGGGAGCGCGTATCGCACGACTGAAGCGCCCTAAGAACCGGCGTATCGGCTCGCGAGTGCGGCGGCGAGATCCTCCGGAAACGACGCCGCGCCGGTGTCCAGCGTACCGACGAGCTCGCTCAAATGCTCGTTGTCCTCACGCCCGTCCCAGACCTTGCGGTACTCGCCGGTGCCATAGCCATTGTTCTGCCGGAACACATTCAGGACGTTCTTCGCGACGTAGTTTGCGAACAACTCGTCGAACGTTAGAGGCAAGGCGCGCATCACTCCCGCAAACGCCTCCATATCAAAGCCACGCGACGAGAGGCTTGATCGGGCAAGCTCCTCGACGGCGAGACGGAAGTCCGACCGCGAGGTATCCGCGAGGGATGCCTGCAGGCGTCGCGCCAAGGCCATGTCCAGCTCGCCAGCACGGATGAGCTCCGATAGGCCGAAGTGCCAGATATCCACCACTTCCAAGACGACTTGATCGCGGTCCACGGCGTGGCGTTTCCACCACTTCCAGCCGAAGTGGTCCAGGAGTTCGGCGCACTCGACCCACACCGCCCGGTAGTATTCGTGGCCCTGTTCCGCCCACTCGGGGTGGATCTGTTCGTTGTGGCGGCACTGCATCGCGGCCATCGAGGCTAGTCGCCTCCAAGTGTCCTCGACCGACATCCGCCCTCCGTTTCGCCGTACCGTCTCGCCCTATTGTGCGCGAACGGGGGTAAGTCTTTAACCTCGAATTCCCATAGAATCGTGGAACATCGGGTAAGCCCCGGAAAGGGCCGGAAGTGAGTCGACTCCCGAGAACCGCCATGGTCATGCATCCCGTGGTTCGGGAAGAGGTGCTGCGCGACGACCACATCGATCGACTTCGCACGGCTTGCTCCCTGGTGGGGGATGTCCCCTGCAGGACCTACGAAGACCTTGGTGTCGACGCCAACCAGGTCGAAGTTCTCATCACCAGCTGGGGCTGTCCCCGCTTCCACGCCCATGTCGTCGACCGCTTTCCCCGTCTTCGGCTCATCGCGCACCTCGCCGGGAGCGTCAAGGGCTTCATCGATGAGGAAATCTGGCGGCGCGGAATCCAAGTGACGAACGCGGTGGCCGCCCAGGCGGTCCCGGTGGCGGAATTCACCTTGGCCGCCATAGTTTTCGCCAACAAGCGCGTGTTCCAGCTTCGCGACGCCTACCGGCACCACAGGATGCTTCCCGACGAAAACCCGCTGTGGAAACCCTGGCGGGGCCACGGCGTCGAAATGGGCAACTACCGGAAGCACATCGGCATTGTCGGGGCGTCCAACGTGGGGCGGCAGGTCATCGAGCTTGCACGGCCCCTCGACTACACGTTGCTGGTCTACGATCCCTACCTGACCGAAACCGAGGCCTCGACACTCGGCGCCGTCAAGGCTGGCCTTGCCGAACTATTGAGCCAGTCCGATGTCGTCAGTCTGCACGTACCGCTCCTAGCGCAAACCCGGGGCATGATCGGCGCGGGCGAATTGGCACTGATGAAGGACGGCGCTACGTTGATCAACACCGCGCGCGGCGCCCTCGTTGACCAGAACGCCTTGGCGGTGGAACTGGCGAACCGGCGACTGTTCGCCCTGCTCGACACCACGCAGCCCGAGGATCTGCCCCAAGACTCGCCGCTCTTCGAATTGGACAACCTCATCCTCACCCCGCACATCGCCGGAGCACAAGGAAGGGAGGGCGAACGGCTCGCGGACCTTGTCGCCGACGAACTCGACCGTTTCCGACGGGGCGATGCGCTGCACCATGCGGTTCGGCTGGAGCAGCTATCCAGGTTGGCTTGATCGTAGACAAGCGATCATCATAGGCTATAGACCATTTGGCACAGCGGCCTCGAGAGCGTATCGTCCGCGTATGCGCATCGGTGGAGGATCTGCCAACGAGATCCGCCGACGTACAGGAGACAACATTGAAGATTTATGTCGGCAATATGCCCTACTCCGTGACCTCGGACGAACTGTCGGAACTGTTCGGCGAGCATGGGCACGTGGCGGAAGCCAACGTCATTATGGACCGAGAGACAGGCCGTTCCAAGGGATTCGGTTTTGTCGATATGCCCAATGACGCCGAAGCCAAAGATGCGATCAACGCCTTGAATTCCTCGCAGATGAGTGGCCGGACCTTGCGGGTCAGCGAAGCACGACCGCGGTCCGACCGCGGCGATCGTGGAGACCGCGGAGACCGTGGCGATCGCGGAGACCGCTGGCGTCGTTGACGCCAGGGTCGCTACCGCGACACAAGACCCTACCCGGGTGCCATAGGCCGCCCACGGTGGCCCGTTGAAATTCGGCTGCCGTGGCCGCACATTACCCGCGAGTGAACAATGCGAACCCGAGCGAGGTCTGCGTCCGAAGCCCATGACCATGGAAAAGCTGCCGCTTCTGCCACTTAAGAACGTCGCCGTATTCCCGGAGTTGATCCACGCGCTCATCGTCGGCCGTCCGGCATCGCTCGCGGCCGTCAAGGCAGCGGTCGAGGACAACCGAGAAGTGTTGACCGCGCTGCAGAAGGATCCCAACGACGAGCGGCCGGATCGCGACGGACTCTACGATATCGGGACGGTGGCGACCGTGACCCGGATCGAACAGCGCGAAGGCGGTGCCCAAGTGATCGTCCGCGGCCTGCGCAGAGTACGCCTGCACGACATGGCGCCGGCGAACGACGGCGACGAGGAGACCTCGTACATCGAGGTGGAAGTCGAGGATCTACCCCTGCCGATGCTCCCCGATGACAGCGAGGAGCGAGCCAAGGCATCGGCCTTGATTCGCGACAATCTGGAAACGGCGCGGCGTATCGCCCACATGGCGTCCCCGCAAAACGCCCAGAATGCCGACCAGATCTTCCAGCAGATGGTCGCCACCATCGACGATCCCGTGACGCAGATGTACCGAATCGTCGTACTCGCGGACAACGTGGAGCAAGTCGAGAAGCAGAAAATCCTCGAAATCGACGAAATTCAGTCTTTCCTCGAATCCATTCACCATCTCCTACGCCAGGAGATCGCCATCGTGGAGATGCGCCGGGATCTCGAGTCCCAAGCCCGTGAAGGCATCGAACAACAGCAGCGCGAACACGTTCTGCGCCACCAGAAGCGCGCAATCGAACAAGCGCTCGGTGAAGATGACGATGACGAGGACATCGCCGAACTTCGCAAGCAGCTACGCAATGTCAAGCTGCCCGATGACGTCCGCAAGGAAGTGGAACGCGAACTCAAGCGGCTATCGAAGATGTCCACCAATGCCGCCGACTATCAGGTGGCGCGGAGCTACCTCGAGCTGATCGCCGAACTTCCCTGGAATGTCATCACCGAGGACACGCTGGATCTCGACCACGCCCAAACCGTCCTCGACGAAGACCACTACGGTCTCGACGATGTTAAGGAGCGCATACTCGAGTCGTTGGCAGTGCTGACCCTGAACCCCGAAGCCAAGGCTTCGATTCTCTGTTTCGTCGGTCCACCGGGCGTGGGCAAGACCTCGCTCGGGCAATCCATCGCGCGCGCCATGGGCCGGAAATTCGAACGCATGAGCTTGGGCGGTCTGCACGACGAGTCCGAACTGCGCGGTCACCGCCGAACCTACATCGGCGCCATGCCGGGCCGGATTCTCCAAGCTGTCCGTCGTGCGGGAGTGCGCAACCCGGTGCTCATGCTCGACGAAGTCGACAAGCTCGGCCGGGATTTCCGCGGCGATCCTTCGGCGGCCCTGATGGAGATTCTCGATCCGGCACAGAACAAGGAGTTCCGGGACAACTACCTGAACCTACCTTTCGACCTGTCCAAGGTGTTCTTCATCACGACCTGCAATCATCTCGACGGCGTACCGCGACCGCTGCTCGACCGCATGGAGGTACTCGAACTCACGGGCTACAGCGAACTCGAGAAGCTCGAGATCGCCCGCCGCTACCTCATTCCACGCCAACGCGAAAATGCCGGACTCGCAGAAGAACAACTGGATCTCACCGACGAGGCCCTGTCCTGGGCAATTCGACGGCACACGAGAGAGGCCGGTGTCCGCGAACTGGATCGAGCGATTGGCCGCGTCGCGAGCAAACGCGCCCGACAGATCCTGCAGTCCAAGCAGACGGCGGAATCGATTACCGTGGACGACCTGCCCGATCTACTCGGTCCCGAGAAGTTCAAGAGCGATCGACAGCGCGAAAACCTCGTCGCCGGCGTCGCACCCGGCCTCGCCTACACGGAGACCGGCGGCGACGTGTTGTACGTGGAGGCGACGCTTACCCACAAGGACGACAAGACCATCATCACGGGGCACCTCGGCCAGGTCATGCAGGAATCCGTAAAGGCCGCGCGGTCCTACATCTGGTCCGTCGCCGACGCACTCCACATCGACCGTGCCATGATCGAGCAGAACGGCATCCACGTCCACGTCCCTGCCGGGGCCGTTCCCAAGGACGGTCCGTCGGCCGGTATCACGATGGCCACCGCCTTGGCATCGCTCTACAGCAACAAGCGCGTGCGCGACGATATCGCGATGACCGGCGAATTGACGCTATCCGGCCTGGTCCTACCCGTAGGAGGCATCCGCGAGAAGGTTCTGGCCGCGCATCGTACGGGCATCCGTCACGTGATCTTGCCCCGCGACAACGAGGCCGAACTGGCCAAGCTACCGACACCGGTACGCGACGAGATGACCGTCACGCTGGTCGACCGACTCGAAGACGCCGTGAAGGTCGCAATCCCCGACTTAGCGTCCTTGGCGGCATCCAGCAAGGGCCACTGACAGACGTTTGATCTCTGGAAGCTTGCTAACGCAGGCCCTACAACTCCCGAACAACGCGTACGCCCCTCGTGCCGCTCCCCCGATTGCTGAACGACCGGTAACTCACCGTCGCCTCATGGGGCGACGAGTCCCAGGCTCCGCCCCGCAGAACATGCGTTCCGCAGGCACCACCTCGGGCACGTTGGTCATTCGCTGCATTGCGGTAGTCGTCACGCCAACAGTCCGCAACCCACTCCTCGACATTGCCCAAGATGTCGTGGACGCCAAACGCGTTGGGAGGGAAGCTCCCGACGTCGACCCAGCGCATGCCGCCATCCGTGCAGTCGGCAATAGCCGGCTTGCGAAACCGGCTCGCGTAGGTCCGATCGGCGATATTGGCATGGGCGCAGAATACCGTCGTATCGGCACCGAAGTAGTACGCGCCCGTCGAGCCGGCGCGAGCCACGTACTCCCATTCCGCTTCGGTCGGCAACCGATAGCGGTATCCCGTTTCCTCGGTGAGCCACGAGACGTAGTCCTGCCCGTCCTCCCAGCTGAGACGCGACATCGGCAGTCGGCGGAGGGAATTGGACGGCGGCGGGTCTTCGGGGTGTAGTGCCTCCGGTACGGCCTCCGCCCAGCCTTTGACCTCTCGGAATTTCCCGTACTCTTCCCGCGTCGTCTCGAAGACGCCGATGGCGAACGGTTCCGCGACCACAACGTTGCGCACCGGCCGCTCGTCAGCTGACCCGTCTGTCGAGCCCATCCGAAAGCTCCCGGTACCGACCACGACCAGAAGCGGCCCCTTCCCGCCGGATGCGAGCTCGTCACGGAATTGACGACCCGGTTGAACGTCGTATTCCTCCAGTCGAATCGAGTGCTTCAACGTCTTGGGTCCGATGGTCAGCTTCCGTTCGTAGCCGCGATAGCCCACCGCCGTGGCGCGAACGCTCACCGGACCCGTTGGAATGACCATCTCCTCCTGGTAGGGCCGCCACCCGGGCGCATCGGGATACGACACCCTCACCTTGGCGTGTCGGGGACTAACGGCCAGCGAAAGGCTACCTCTCAAGCGCACCATGTCGATGGCGTGGTCATTGCGGCCCCTGGTGAACTCGATCGTCCTGTCCACGGGCGCGTAGCCCTCCCGTCGGGCACGCAACCTGTAGACGCCGACCGGCAGGGTCATTCCTTGTTCATAGCGGTTGCCCTCGATCTCGAGTTCGGCATCGCGGGGACTCCGCGAGATGTAGATCTCGCTCAACGGCACACGTTCCAAGTCGAAGGAGGCCTCCGTATTCTGACGGGGCAGCACCTCGACGGTCTCGGTCTTGCGTTCCCGACCGTGGATCCACGTCGTGACGTCAAAGGAACCGGTGGGGTGAGGCGAGAGCAGCACGGGTGTCACGCCGTCGATGCGCACGCCATCCACGGCGATCGCCGCACCACGGGGATTCGTCACGACCTCCAAGCTTCCGGTGGTCGGCGGGAACTCGATGTGGATGTCCAACACCTCCCCTCTGCTCGATTCGACGCGGCGCGCCACGGCATCGTGGAAACGGTGTTCCATTCGAAGCACGATCTCGCCGGGTACCACGCGCTGGGCGTGGAGTGAGGTCTCGCCAACGGCCTTGCCATCGATGAACACCTTCGCCCCGTCCGGCGACGACGTGAGGTTCAAGGTCGCCGTTCCCAAAACCAAACGCGGCACCATGCCACCGCCGTACCAATCGGCCAAGGCGACCACGACCACGAGGAGCCCGATCAAACCCCAACGCAGCATGTTGCTATGGGCTTTTCGCGTAGCCAATCCCGCTCCCGTGGTACGCCACCGGTTCCCGAGGATACTCGGATTCGAGAGGCCGGTCAGTCGGCGGTCGTCTTGTCGAGCGCCAACAGCTTGTAGGTCACGTTGCGCGCCTCTTCCAGGGTCTCGACAAGGTGCTCGGGCGGAACTTGCCGGAGAATGTTGAGGGCGTGAAGCGTGTGCGAAACCGCGCCGGATAGGCCCATGACGATGTAGTCCGTGTGTTCCCTTCTCGCGACTTCCAATAGCTGTTCGATGACCATGGCTGCACTGTCGTCAAGGTAGGCAGTCCCGGAGAAGTCGAAGATCACGACCTCGTGGTCCTTGATGTCCTCCGCAATCACGGCAACGAGCTTGTGTGACGAGGCGACCGTGATGCTGCCCTTTAGCGCGACCAATCCAACTCGTGCGGAGTAGGGATCGGCTGAACCCGTTTTGCGACCGAGGAACGCCCGGTCGAGGAACGGCACCGAGACCACGCTGTCGAGCTCCAACCGTTCGAGCTGGCGGGCGTGGGCCATTCCCGCGGCGATCAACCCGACCGCCACTGCCGTCACCAAGTCGACGAATACGGTCAAGGCCAAGGTGGTCAACAT
>LXNJ01000431.1_pt1 | contig 30035 bp, 28 predicted proteins | sample 809081 | NCBI WGS metagenome assembly LXNJ01 (sample SAMN04870510, study PRJNA318959) | sponge metagenome | biome: sponge; feature: marine sponge reef; material: water | host: Petrosia ficiformis | place: Greece: Milos, Mediterranean Sea | collected 2013-05-29 | depth 5-7 m | reverse complement strand
CGGCCAAGGAGGTCGGCGGGGACTTCTACGACTTCTTCCAGCTGGAGGACGGACGCATCGGGATCGTCATGGCCGACGTTTCGGGCAAGGGAGTGCCCGCGGCCCTTTTCATGATGGTCAGCCGAACCCTGATGAAGGGGACCGCCATCGGTGAGCAGGATCCGGCCAGGTGTCTTGGGGAAGTCAACCAGCTGCTGGTGGAGTCGAATGAGGAATCCATGTTCGTCACGGTCTTCTACGCCAGCTTCGATCCCGCGACGGGCCGTCTCGATTTCGCAAACGCAGGCCATAATCTCCCGTACATCGTGAAGCCCGGAGGGGAGGTCCAACCGATCGACTGTGACTCGGGACTGGTGCTTGCCGTGATGCCGGGCTTCGAGTTTCCCGGCGGATCCGTCCAGTTGGAGTCGGGTGACGCGGTCTTCTTCTTCACGGACGGAATCACCGAGGCGATGGACAAGGACGGAGTCGAATACGGCGACCGGCAACTCGCCAGCGTGCTGTCCGAAACCGCAGGATCGAACGCGGCGACGATGAATCGCGAGGCCGTGCAAGCGGTGCAGGCCCACGCGGGGGGAGCCGCCCAGTCCGATGACATCACATGCCTTACTCTCCGTTATCTGAAGGATTCGCAATAGCCCTCAAGGGCGGTCCACGGGCCCGAGCGTTGCCGGCGGCGTGGGCCCTGCTGCTGGGCGTGGTCGCGGGAGCGTCCGCGCAGCAGCCCGAAACCGGCGCCAATGGGGTCTTCGCCGACTCGATCGTGTTCGGCCAGTCGGCGGCACTGCGGGGCCCTGCGGGTGAACTCGGCAGGAACATGAACCTGGGGGTTCGCGTCGCGTTTGAGGAGGCGAATCGGGAAGGCGGCGTGCACGGCCGGTTGTTGAAGCTCATGCTCCGGGACGACCGGTATGAGCCCGAGGCGGCCATCGCGAATACCAGAGAGCTCATCGCGCATGGTGTCTTCGCGCTGATCGGCGCGGTGGGGACGCCGACCTCCAGCCGCGCCGCGCCCATCGCCGAAGAGGCCAGGGTGCCGTATATCGGCGCCTTCACGGGCGCGGAGCTGCTCAGGGGTCCCGACCAGCGCTATGTGGTCAACGTACGCGCCTCCTACTACCAGGAAACGGATCAGATGGTCGAGCGTCTGACCCGGGACCTCGGGTTCGAGCGGGTTGCCATTCTGTACCAGGACGACAGCTACGGCCTGGCCGGCTATACGGGCGTTCGTCAGGCCCTGAACAAGCGTCAGATGGTCCTCGCGGGGGAGGGCACCTATGTCCGCAATACAATGGCGGTCAAGCGCGCGCTGCTGGCCATCCGCGAGGACAATCCACAGGCGGTGATCATTATCGGAGCCTACCGCCCCGCGGCGCAGTTCATCATGTGGGCCCGCAAGATCGGGATGCGCGCGGTCTTCGTGAACATATCGTTCGTCGGCAGCAACGCGCTGCTCAACGAACTCGGTCGGTCCGGGGACGGCGTCGTCGTGACCCAGGTCGTGCCTTTTCCGCGCGACACGTCGATCCCGGTCGTGGCCGAGTACCATGCGGCCCTCCGGGAACTCGATCCGGCGGCCGAACCGGGATTCGTGTCGCTGGAGGGCTACCTGGCGGGGCGGCTCGTGGTGCAGGTTCTGCGCGAAATCGGCGAGTCCGGCGAGGGGCCTCCCACCCGCGAGGCCTTCCTGACGCGGCTCGAAGAGGCCGGGCCGATCGATCTGGGCGGCTTCACGGTCCAGTACGGGGCGGGGGACAACCAGGGATCCGACGCGGTGTTCCTGACTGTGATACGGGGGGGCAGGTTCGTCTCGGTGAACAGCCTTTCGCGATGAGTTCCCGCGGGATGAAGACGCTCGATCACCGGGTGCATTTCGCCTTCGAATGGGTACTGAAGCGGTTGCCCAGCCGTCTTGGCGACCGCGTCCGCGAGGCTACCGGCGGCCGCTTCGGCATCGGGAGCCAGGTGGTCGTGGGGCTGGGAGGCGGCGTCGTCATGACCATCGGCGCCATCGTGCTCGCGCTGATCCTGATGAGCGTCGTGAATTCGCAGCAGAGTCAGGTGACGGAAGCGCACATGCCCGCACTGGTGGCGGCATTCGAGGTCGCGCAGCAGAGCACCGAGCTGGTGCGGGCGTCACCCCGTCTGCTGGCCGCCACGAGTCCCGACGTCCTCGACGAGGTGATGATCGAAGTTCGCCGGCAGGAACGGGAGCTGCGCAGCCGGATTACGCTGATCGCCGAGGCGGAAGGCGGGGAAGGGAACCAGGGGGAGATCGAGGCCATCGTCGAACCGTTGGTCGACAGCCTGGTGGAGAGCATCGACCAGATACACGAGTCGGTCCTTCGCCGAATGACGGCGCGGGGACGGCTGGAGGAACTCGAAACCCAGCTGGCCGACGCGGGCCTGGCGCTGCAACTCCTGCTCGAGGAGGAAATTGACGATCAGGAGTTCTTCATGTACACCGGTCTGCGAGGGCTCAACGAAGCACCCGCTCCGGTGGCCCGGCGCAGAACCGAGGCCGAACTGGACCACTACGGGGGTCTTCTCAACTTCAAGGCGTACCAGAACGAGGCTGGGACGCTGATCGCCCAGGCCATGACGGAAGACGACCCGGAAGTGCTGCTGGCCAACCGTGAAAGGGTCGAGACGGCGATCGGGGACGTTGAAGGCGCGCTCCCCAGAATCAGGCCCCGGGTCCGAGCGGGGCTGCAGGAACAGGTGGACGAGTTGAAGGACCTCTATCAGTCCTCGGATGGTGTCTTCGAGACTCGGGGCCTGGAGCTTGCGGAAAACGGGCGGGCGGCCGAACTGGTCGCGCGCAACCAGCAGACGACCGCCGAACTGGTCAACCGCGTTCAAACGCTCGTCGGTGATGCCGAGACCTCGGCGCGCTCGGCCGCGAACCGCTCGGGCACGCTGGTTCAGTTGGGGGTCTGGTTCCTGCTGATCATCACCTTCCTCACGATCGCCGCGGCATACGTGGCATGGAAGTTCTTTGGCGAGCGGCTGCTTGTACGCATGGGCGCGCTGTCCAGTGCCACCCGCCGCATGTCCAAGGGCGACCTCGAGGTGCAGGTGGAGATCGAGGGCAACGACGAACTCACGGACATGGCGGGCGCCCTGGAGGTGTTCCGGCAGCACGCGGTCGAGGTGCAACGCCTGAATCTGGTCGAAAAACTGGCCGACGAGGTTCAGGCGAAGAACGCGGAGCTGGAGGATACCCTCGACAACCTGCGGCGCACCCAGCAACAGGTGGTCAAGCAGGAGAAACTGGCTTCATTGGGGGCGCTGACCGCGGGAATCGCCCACGAGATCCGGAACCCGCTGAACTTCGTGAACAACTTCGCTGCGCTGTCCTCGGAACTCATCGAGGAGTTGCGGGAGGAGTTGAAGATGGAGGACAACGGGGATGGAGAGCTGGACCGCGAGTTCATCTCCGAAATTCTCGACGACCTGGATACGAATGTCATCAAGGTGAACGAGCACGGTTCCCGGGCCAACAGAATCGTCGAAGGGATGCTCGCGCATTCCAGAGACGAGGCGGGCGAACTGGAATCGGTCGAGATCAACGTCCTGGTCCAGGAATACGCCAAGCTCGCCTACCACGGCATCCGGGGCACCGACTCCTCCTTCAACGTGGACATGGTGTACGAGTTCGATTCAAATGCGGGCGAGGTGGAAGCGATTGCCCGCGACCTCAGCAGGGTATTCCTCAACATCGTCACGAACGCCTGCCACGCGACCCATGCGCGCAGGACCGAAGAGGGGGAGCCGGGCTATCAGCCCGCGGTCACGGTCAGGACCGAGGGACGCAAGAACGAAGTGAGCATCGCGGTGCATGACAACGGGACCGGCATTCCGCAGCACGTCCTCGACAGAATCTTCGACCCGTTCTTCACGACCAAGTCCGGGACACAGGGCACCGGACTGGGACTCTCGATATCCCATGAAATCGTCCAGGAGCACGGAGGAAAGATCGAGGTCGATACCGTGCCCGGGGAGTTCACCGAATTCAAGATAACGCTGCCACGGAGGAACTACGCTTCCGTGCCCGGCCCCTGACGGTTCGCATTTGACCGGCGCCACGCGGGCTCGTCTGTCCGCTTTTCGCCCCCGAAGGGCCGAGTTTCGCGATCTCCTCATGCTCGCGACGCCAGTCGCAGTCGTTCAGATGGGGCTGGTGTCGCAAGGGCTGGTGGACACCGCAATGGTCGGCAGGGTAACCGCTACCGAACTGGGAGCGGTGACGCTGGGGAACGTCTACTTCTTCAGCGTAGCCGTGTTCGGCATGGGGCTTCTTTTCGCCCTGGACCCTCTCGTCTCGCAGGCGTTCGGGGCGGACGACCATGACGAGATCGCGGCATCCATACAACGGGGACTCCTGCTGAGCGTGGGACTCGCTGCGGTGACCTCGGCACTGCTTGCCCTGGCGGAACCGATCTTCGTGCTGCTCCGGCAGCCACCGGAGGTGATTCCCGTCGCGGCCCGGTACACATATGCGCTGATTCCCGGAATGTTGCCGTTCTACGGGTTCATCGTCTTTCGTCAGACGCTGCAGGCAGTGGGCCGAGTCGCGCCGGTCGTCTGGACAATCGTCCTGGCGAACCTGTTGAACGTGGGTGCCAACTGGGTTCTGATCTATGGCAACCTCGGGGCGCCGGCCATGGGCGCCGTGGGCTCGGGATGGGCGACTGCCATTTCCCGGTGGTTCATGTGGCTGTGCGCGCTCTGCCTCGGGTGGCGTCTGCTGGCGCCGTACCTGCGGCGCATGCGGCGTGAGGCGTTGCGGTTCGAGCCGCTGCGGCGGGTTGTACGCCTCGGTTCGCCGATCGGGCTGCAGCTGTTCATGGAGTTCGGAGCCTTTGGCGCGATCGGCATAGCCATGGGCTGGTTGGGGACCCATGCCATCGCGGGCCACCAGATCGCGCTAAACCTTGCGGCCTTCGCCTTCATGATTCCTCTGGGGATATCTCAGGCGGCGGCTGTGCTCGTCGGCAGGGCGGTGGGCAATGAGAATCCGGACAAGGCGCGGAGAGCCGGTGGGGGTGCGGTCCTGCTCTGTTGCGTCGCCATGTCGGTGACCGCCGTGCTCTTCCTTGCCTTTCCGGGTCTGCTGGCCAGGCAGTTCACCACCGACGCGAGCGTGGCCGCCGTCGCCGCAGCGCTCATCCCCGTTGCCGGGATGTTCCAGCTGTTCGATGGCCTGCAGGTCGTGTGCACCGGCGCCCTCCGCGGAGTCGCCGACACGCTGCGACCGATGGTGTACAATGTGCTGGGCTTCTGGCTATTCGGCATTCCGTTGAGCCTTTGGCTCGGGTTCGGCCGCGATATCGGTCCGGTCGGCTTGTGGTGGGGTCTCGCGGCCGGGCTGGGCGCGGTGGCGGTGCTGCTCCTGTGGCGGCTATGGATCCGATTCCACGGACCGCTGGTCCGCCTTCACGTCGCACACGGGACTTCCCCCTAGCCTGGCGGTCCACGGACGAGGGCCACAGGCCCGGATGCATCGCCTTTCGAATGCCGGGGGGATTCCGTCCACGGCTAGAACTCGCCGACGAATCCTATCTCGGTCTCGAGTTCGTAGCCGGTCTCGCGAAGGACCGTCGAGCGGGCAAGTTCAATCAACGTCAGGACCTCGGTCGCCGTTGCCCCCCCGATGTTCACGATGATGTTCGCGTGCCTGTGGAAGATCTCGGCGGCCCCGTGGACATGGCCCTTGAGCCCGCATTCGTCGATCAGACGACCCGCGCCGATCCCGTCGATCTTCTTGAAAATCGATCCTACGCAGGGATAGAGCCAAAGGTCCGGGTGCCGTTCGTCGCGCCACGCCAGGTTCTCCCGCATCACGCGCCGGAGCTCCGCGGTGGGGGTCGGCTCAAGCCTGAGCGTGACGTCGAGAACGAGATCACCGGTGTCGTGGATGACGCTGTAGTCGTATCCGAACCGGAAGTACTCGGTTCCGACGGTGCGGATCCGGTTCCGGGGCGTGAGAATGGTCGCACCCTCCATCACCTCGTCCCAGAACACCGTGCGTTCGCGCTCCGGCGCGGGCGACAGGAAGTGCAGGTTCTGCCACACCGCGCCGCCGACGGTACTGGGAATGCCCACGAAGTGATGAATGCCGCCCAGCCCCCTCGCCACACTCGCGTTGATCAGGTCGGGGAAGGTGTTGAGCCCGGCCCCGGCGGTGACCCTGCCGTCGGGCCCGAAGGTCATGTCCGAGATATCGCATTTTATGACCACCCCCCGAAACCCGCGGTCACCAACGAGGATGTTCGCGCCCCGCCCCAGAACGAACCAGGGAATCTCCATCTCGCGGGCGGTCGACACGGCCAGATACAGCTCCTCGGTCGAGCGCGCCCGATAGAAGAGATCCGCGGGACCTCCGATTCCGAAGGTGGTAAGGGGTGCCAGCGGCACGTTGCGCCGAACCCGCCTGGGGTCCACGGCAAACCTGAACCGGTCGAGAGTCGGGGAATCCGTAGGCAGTGCCAAGTCAGTTGCCCGGGTGTGAAGGGATCACTTGGGCTACGAACAAGTTTCGCCCCGAACGACCGCGCCGGGCAACATCGGCGGCCGTGTTCATTTCCGCACACCTCCGTCCCGCTTCCGGTCGTCCGGGTATGTGCCCCCGGAGACCGATGCGTGCGGTAAGCGCCATTTTGACAACGACATACGGATTCAGTCCGTGGTTTGGCACGCTTCTTCCAATTGAAGGCCCCCAACCGATGGATGTGGCTCCGGCCGGGCTATCCGGGATGGGGGGTGGTGTTGTGGGGTAAGGTGCACCCGGTCGGAGCCGGACCCGGGCTGAGCGGTGTCGCGGCCGAGGTTGGCGGAGAAACCTGACACTGGCCTGCAGCGTATCATATTCCATATTCCAGGTGGGGAACCGACCGCAGTTCTCGGGGCAGGGAACCGATTCTCGAGGCAAACCGACATCATCCGATACACATGATCCACGAGCGCCGCGAAGGACAAGCGCCGGCGACGCCCCTGATCAGGCTGGCGTCGCTCAGCAAGGTCTTCCACACGGACGAGGTCGAGACCCACGCGCTCTCGAACATCACTCTGGGAATCGAACGAGGCGAGTTCGTATCGATTGCTGGACCGTCCGGGTGCGGGAAGACCACGCTCCTGTCCATCCTTGGTCTGCTCGATTCTCCCACGGGCGGCACGTACGTGCTCGACGGAGAGCCGGTGGAGCGGCTGTCCGCCGGTCGGAGGGCGAGAATCCGCAACCAGTCGATCGGGTTCATCTTCCAGGCGTTCAACCTCATCGGCGATCTGACCGTTTTCGAGAATGTCGAACTGCCCTTGAGCTATCGGGGCATGCCGGGCCGCGAACGGAGGCACAGGATTCGGAAATCGCTGGAGCGCGTGGGTATGGCGCACAGAATCAACCACTATCCGTCGCAGCTTTCCGGAGGTCAGCAACAGCGGGTCGCGGTCGCCCGCGCCATTGTGGGGAAGCCCCTGATCCTGCTGGCGGACGAGCCGACCGGCAACCTGGATTCGAGAAACGGACAGTCGGTGATGACCCTCCTTCATGAGCTTCACGACGAAGGGGCGACAATCTGCATGGTGACGCATGACCCGCGCTATGCTCATTCGGCCGAGCGAACCGTGCATCTGTTCGACGGCCAGGTCGTGGACGAAGGGGACAGCCGGGGCGCCCATCACCTGGAGCAAAGCGGCTTCGACATCTGATCCGGTCCGGCGGCCCGACCGCAGAGCCGTGGCCGCCCCGTTCCCGCCCTGGTCGGTGCAAACAAGCGACCCTCCGGCTTACCTTATCCGTGCAGCCAACCTCCGGCTGCCAGGCGCCAACCCGTCCGAAGGAACTGTGTAGCGAATGTCTGTTGCGGAGAGAAAAATCCGGGTGCTGGTCGCAAAGCCCGGCCTGGATGGACACGACCGCGGCGCGAAGGTCATCGCGGCCGCGTTCCGCGATGCGGGCTTCGAGGTCATCTATACGGGCTTGCACCAGACGCCGGAGATGGTGGCTGCCGCCGCGGTCCAGGAAGATGTGGACGTCGTGGCGATGTCCGTGCTGTCGGGGGCGCACATGACCCTTTTCCCCAGAGTCCGCGAGCTGCTTGACCGGGAGGGTCTGGACCATGTTCTCCTGACCGGTGGCGGGATCATCCCCCGCGAAGATGCCGTCACGCTGGGAGAAAAGGGTGTGGGACGCGTGTTCGGACCCGGGACGGCCACCGCCGAGGCGATCGACTATATCCGCGGATGGTTCGCCGAAAACGTGGATCCATACTAGTGGAAACGCCGGGAACCGCGAACGGCAGCGAGCAGCCATGAGCGACTCGGCGCGGTTCACGGCGCGGCGCCGCGCGAGTTCCGCCTCGCCGGGTGGCAATGCCGGTTCGGAGGATCGTGACCTGCACGGTCGCTCGGGGCGCCTTGCACGCCTCAGCGTGGAACTCGAGGAACTCCGACGCCGTCTTAGGCTCGGTGGCGGGACCGGGAAGATTCGCCGGCAGCGCGACAAGGGAAAGCTAACGGCGAGAGATCGACTGCATCTCCTGCTCGACGCGGACGCGTCCTGGTTCGAGGTGGGGCTCCTCGTAGCACACGACCGTTACGAGGGGAACGCGCCCGGCGCCGGTGTAGTGACCGGCGTGGGGGTTGTGGAGGGCAGGGAGGTGGTGGTGGTCGCCAACGACGCGACCGTGAAGGCGGGCTCGTGGTGGCCGGAGACCATCAGGAAGATCCTGCGGGCGCAGGAAATCGCCATGCGCTGCCGTATCCCGATTATCTACCTGGTCGATTCCGCGGGGGTTAATCTGCCCTATCAGGGAGGTGTCTTTCCTGGACAGTACGGAGCGGCGAGGATCTTCTACTACAACTCGATCATGCGCCGGTACCTGAAAATCCCGCAGTTCGCGGCCGTGATGGGCCCGTGCATCGCGGGGGGTGCGTATCTGCCAGCCCTGTCCGATGTCATTCTGATGGTCGAGGGCACCAGCTTCATGGGCCTAGGTGGGCCGAACCTGGTCATGGGAGCGACCGGTCAGTCCGTCGGTCGCGAGGAGCTGGGTGGCGCAGCGGTGCATACAGGGATCAGTGGGGTCGCCCACTATCGCGTGGCCGATGACGATGCCTGTATCGCGCGCCTCAGGGAACTCGTGGCCGCACTGCCGGACGGCGAGCGGCAGCGGAACCCCGCGGCAACCACGGCGAGCCCGGTCCGTCCGGCCGACGACCTGTACCGGTTGCTGCCCGAAGACCACCGGCAGCCGTACGACATGGGCGCCTTCCTGGAGGTCCTGCTCGACGAGGGAGGATTGTCGGAGTTCCAGCCCGCATACGCAGCCGAGCTGATCTGCGGAACGGGTTCGGTGTCGGGATGCGGGGTAGGCGTCATCGCCAACCGCCGCGGCATGATCAGGGACGGTCGCGAGGGACCGGCCCGTTTCGGCGGAATCGTCTACTCCGAGTCGGCGGACAAGGCCGCCTATTTCATCGATACGATGAACCGCCACGGCACGCCCATCATCTTTGTCCAGGATGTCTCCGGGTTCATGGTGGGCATCGATGCCGAGCACAGCGGGATCATCCGTGCCGGAGCCCGGTTCGTGGAGGCCATGGCTACCGCGCTGGTTCCCAAGATCGTCCTGACCCTGAACCATGCCTCGGGCGCCGGGTACTATGCGATGGCGGGACAGGGATTCGACCCCGACTTCATCCTTACGCTCCCGACCGGACGCATGGGGGTCATGGAGGGAGAAAGCGCGGTCGTCGCGCTCTTCGGGGCGGAACTGGAGCGTCTCAAGGCGGAGGGCAGGACGCCCGATGAGGCACTGAGCAAGCGCATGGACGCCGTGCGGGCCGAGTACGATCGCCAGCTGGACGCGACGTACGCGGCGGCACGGGGGTTTGTGGACGCGGTCGTGCTTCCCGAAGAGATGCGGGAGGCCGTGACCCTGTGTTTGCGGGCGGCACAGGGCAACCCGGGACCGCATCTGGGGCCGTTCGTGCTGCCGCCGGGACTGGACGGCAGCCGCCCGTGAGCATTGGGCGCGGCGTACGATCGACCCGATCCGCCAGGACCGTACGGATCGCGAGTGGACAGGGCTTCTGGGGCGACGACCTCGACGCGCCGGTCCGGCAAGTGCGGGGAGGCCGGATCGACTACCTCATGCTGGACTACCTTGCCGAGGTCACGATGTCGATCATGCGGAAGCAGCAGTTGCGGGACCCGGCCGCCGGGTACGCGCGCGACTTCGTGCCCCTGATGGAGAGGATAATCGTCGACTGCGTGGAGCGCGATATTCGCGTGGTGACCAACGCGGGCGGTGTGAATCCGTCCGAGTGTGCGAGAGCGGTTGCGGAGGCGGGACGGCGGGCCGGCGCCGGGGGGAGGGCTCGCATTGGCGTTGTCACGGGCGATGACATCGTGGACCGGCTCGACGACCTCATCGCGGCCGGGCATCCCCTCGAACACATGGAAAGCGGGGAGCCGCTGGAATCGGTTCGCCACCTCGTTCGCAGCGCCAACGTCTATCTGGGTGCCCGGCCGATCGTGGAGGCATTGCGTCGGGGAGCGCGCATTGTCGTCACCGGCAGGTCGACCGACACGGCACTCACGTACGCCCCGATGGCCTGGGAGTTCGGCTGGTCCTGGGACGCCTACGACCTCCTCGCCAGTGGCGTCGTGGCGGGGCACATCAACGAATGCGGCGCCCAGGCCAGCGGAGGCAATTGCTCGGCGGACTGGTGGGAGATCCCCGATCTTGCCCGGGTCGGCTTCCCGATCATCGAGGCCGGCCCGGACGGCAGCTTCGTGGTCACCAAGCACCCCGGATCGGGAGGCGTCGTGACTCTGCGCACCGTCAAGGAGCAGCTTCTCTACGAAATGGGTGATCCCGAGAGCTACATTACCCCGGACGTTACGGCCGATTTCACAACGATACGGCTTGCGCGACAGGGCCCCGACCGGATCCGGGTGCACGGGATCCGCGGCGGGCCTCCAACACCCTTTCTCAAGGTCTCGGTTGCCTGCTCCGCGGGCTACAAGGCCGTGGGAACCCTGGTCTATGCGTGGCCCGATGCGGCCGCCAAGGCACGCGCCGCCGCCAGGATCCTGCGCGAGCGTCTGGACCGGCTGGGCCTCGTTTTCGACAGGGTACTGGTCGAGCTGGTCGGCTGGGACGCGACGCACGGACACCTGGCGGGGGAACCGCCACCGGATCTGCCCGAGGTCCAGCTGCGTGTCGGCGTCAGAGGGCAGGACCGCGCTGCCGTGGAGCGCTTCACCCGCGAGATCGCCCCGCTGGTTCTGACGGGCCCTCCCTCGGTTACGGGCTTTGCGGGCGGAAGGCCCAGGGTTCAGGAGATGGTCGCCTATTGGCCCGCGCTCATTGAGCGGACCGTGGTGGAACCGCATCTCGCCGTAGACGTTTTCGAGGTATGAGGAGGAGCATCACTTGAACGCTTGTGGAAGCGCTTTCGGGGTGGACTTCAGGAGGTGTATGCGCCTTGCCTAGGATACCGTTGCTGGAGTTGGCCCACGCCCGTTCGGGAGACAAGGGGGACACCGCCAACATCGGCTTGATCGCGTACGATCCAATGGACTACCCTTTGATTCTGGAACAAGTTACGGCGGATCGTGTGAAGCATCACTTCGGTAGCCTGGTGCGTGGAGCGGTGGAGCGTTTCGAGCTCGACAATCTCTGCGCGGTGAACTTCCTCCTCCACGGCGCCCTGGACGGCGGCGGCACCGTGTCGCTCATGACCGACGCACAGGGGAAGGTGTTCAGCACGGCCCTGTTGCGCATGGAAATCGAGGTCCCCGAAGAGGTGGCGACACGCGTGGCCGGACGCGGCCGCCAACCCGCACGGAGAAAGGAGAGCGCGTCATGACCCGCCCGGCCGGAGCCCAGTCCGTGCTGCAGGAATACGCTGCGGGTGTGGCTGTGCTCACGCTGCATCGCCAACATAAGCGCAATGCCCTGAGCGCGGCGCTGGTCGGCGAGCTTCGCGCAGCGCTCGCGGAGGCGAACGGGAACGATTCGGTCCGCGTGATCGCGATTCAGGGTGCCGGCAGCGACTTCTGTGCCGGTGCCGATCTCGAAGAGATTGCCGCGTCGCAGGAAAGGGGACTCGAAGCCGGTCTGGCCGACGCACAACGTCTCGGAGCGCTGTTCCGGGAAATCAGGCAAGCCGCCAGGCCTGTTGTAGCGATCGTGCGCGGACGGGCCCTGGGCGGCGGATGCGGCCTCGCGACCGCGTGCGACCTGGTGCTGGCCTCCGAGACGGCAGCCTTCGGGTATCCGGAGGTCCATCTCGGCTTCGTGCCGGCGCTTGTGATGGCCATGCTGAGGAGGAAGGTGGGCGAGACGGCAGCGTTCGAGCTGGTCGTCCGGGGTCACCGGATCGACGCGGCGGAGGCGGCTGCGATCGGTCTGGTCACCCGCGTCATTCCCGAGGAGGGTTTTCGGCCGGCGGTCGACCGGTATCTCCGCGACCTCGCTCGTCGTCCACCGGGAGCGATCACGCTCACGAAGCACCTGTTCTACGGCATCGAGGGCACTACCTTTGCCGATGCAATCGCACGGGGCGCCGAGGTGAACGCCGCCGCACGGCTGAGCGACGAGTGCCGGGACGGCGTCCGCCGATTCCTGCGCAAGAGAGGCGGGTAGGGAATCACCGATGTTTCGTCCGTCCAGCTACAGGTCCGCTGAGCCGGACCGCTTCCTGCCGTGGAAGGTTCGCGCTTTCGGAATCGGGGCCGCATTGGCCATTGCCGGCATGGGCTTCGGCCTGGACTGGCTCGTCTGGTCGGGAATCGGGGTCCTGGCTCTTGGCTTGTTGCTTCGCTTCCTGCCCGCGCGCGACGACTCCTGACCCCGGCGCGCCGGCTGTCCCATCCGGCCATTCCCATGCCCGTTCCACCGCGCATTGTTGCCGGGCATGGCAACCAAAGACCAACGCTCCCTGGCACGCGCCGCCCGTGCCACGCTGCGCGCGAAATTCGGGTTCGACGGGTTCAGGCCGGGGCAGGAACGCCTGATTGTCAGCGTCCTGTCGGGGAACGACACGCTGGGAGTACTCCCGACGGGCGGAGGGAAGACCCTGTGCTACCAGCTCCCCGCGTTCATGTCGAATGGTCTCGTGCTGGTGGTCAGCCCGCTCATCTCCCTGATGAAGGACCAGGTCGACCGTGCGCGCCGTATCGGCCTGCGAGCGGCCTCGCTCACCTCTCAGGATCCGAAAGACGCGCAGCAGCGGCACGAAAGACGGCTCCGGCAGGGCCGGCTCGATCTGCTCTTCTGCTCGCCTGAGCGTCTGGAAGCCACGCGGCTTCGAGACATCCTGCGCCGCACCCGGGTCTCACTGATCACCATCGACGAAGCCCACTGCATCTCCGAGTGGGGACACGAGTTTCGCCCCGCATTCCGCCGCATGCTGCCCCTCCGGGAGATCATCGCGGCTCCGGTGCTGGCGGTAACCGCCACCGCGACGCCGGCGGTCCGGGACGACATTGCGCGGGTGCTCGGCATGAACAACCCCGTCAGGGTCGTGACGTCATTCGACCGTCCCAATATCCGCTGGGTGGTGACGAGACGGAATTCCGGTGTCGAGCGGATCCGGGCCATGGTTCGACTGGTCCGGCGCGCCCCGCCCGAGTGCGCCGGGCGGGCGTTGATCGTCTATGCGCCCACGCGCCGCCTCGTCGTGAGCGTGCGCAGGGCCCTGGCCGGCCGGGGTGTGATCGGAGACGCGTATCATGCGGCTCTTCCCGGCGAGGAACGTCAGGCCGTCCAGGAGCGTTTCATGTCGGGAGCGTCCAACGTCGTTGTGGCGACCTGCGCTTTCGGCATGGGGATCGACCGCGGGGACGTCTGGGCCGTCTTTCACTACGCGTTTCCCGGCTCGCTCGAGAGCTACTACCAGGAGGCCGGACGCGCCGGACGGGACGGCACCGACTCTCTGGCCCTGGGCTTCGTACATCGGCACGACTGGCGAGTTCCCGAAGCCTTCCTGGAGCGTGCCTACCCCAGGCCACGCGATGTCCTCGCGCTTCTGCGGAGACTTCGGGCAACCCGGCGGGCGAGGTCGGGCCCATCGGCGCCACGGATCCCGGTCCCGGACGCCGGCAATGTGGCGCACTTCAAGTGGCTCATGCGCTCCGGCGCGCTGCGGCTCGACCCGGTACTGGCCGAGTGGGTGGAGAACTGGCCGGATGGTGAGGCGGAAGGCCCGCCACGCGTCCGGGGACGCCCAGTCGTCCTGACCGGTGGCTCTCCCGATCTCGGGCCGCTCGAGGCCGCGCGCCGCCAGGCCGTTGACCGATTGCGTGCCATGAAGCACTACTGCGGCCGCCGCAAATGCAGGAGAATGGCGCTTTTGCGTTACCTTGGAGAAGTGCCCGGCTGGCGGTCATGCGGCTCGTGCGACAGGTGCGAGCGTCGATGGGGCGTGCAGCCCTGAAGACCAGCCAGCGTGAAAACAGTTCTTTTTCTCTGTTCGATGTTCCCATATCTGGATCCCGATCACATTAATCTTCAGGCCGACGTGCGCCGTTTTGCGCTCGAGGCCATCGCACCGGTTGCGCGGGAACTCGACGAGACGGGGCGCTTTCCGTGGGACAACGTCGAAGCCATGGCCGAGCGGGGCTGGTTCGGCGTTCCCGTGTCCCGCGAATTGTCCGGGATGGGGCTCGACTATCTCAGCTACGTTCTCGTGGTCGAGGAACTTGCGCGCCACGACGCAAGTCACGCGATCACCGTCTCCGCGCACACGACCCTGGGCACGGCGCCGATTCTCGCATTCGGATCGGACGCGCAGAGGGAGCGCTTCATACCGCTGCTGGCCTCCGGACAGGTGCTCGGCGGCTTCGGGCTGACCGAGCCCGGTGCCGGATCGGACGCCTCCGGCACCCGTACGAGGGCCGTTGCGGTGGATGGCGGCTACAGCATCACGGGCAGCAAGATCTTCATCACGCACGCGGGCGTGGGGGAGATCTTCGTCGTCACCGCCGTGACGACACCGGGTGAAGGTCATCGCGGGATTACGAGCTTCATTGTGTGCAAGCCGACCATCGACATGGACGAGTCGGCGCGAGTCGGGGTGGGTCACCGTCCCGAACTCCCCTATTCCAGCGGGGTCACTCCGGGAGCAAGGGAAGACAAGCTCGGCTGGCGGGCCTCGGACACCCGCGAACTCCACTTTCAAGACACCTGGGTCAGCGAGGACCAGCGGCTGGGACCGGAGGGCGAAGGGTTCGCCAACTTCATGCGCACGCTCGATGCCGGTCGGATCGGCATTGCCGCGCTTTCGCTCGGAATCGCTCAGGGCGCCCTGGACGAGGCCGTCCGGTACACCAATCGGAGGCGTCAGTTCAAGCGACCCGTCTGGGACTTCCAGGACATCCGGTTTTCGCTGGCCGAGCTTGCGACCGCGATCCAGGGTGCCCGGCACCTGACCTATCACGCTGCCTGGCTCAAGGAACGGGGCCTCCCCTTCGCGAAGGAGGCGGCCATGGCGAAACTCACCGCATCCGAGTTGGCGGCAGAATCGGCTCGGGTCGCGGTCCAGGCGCTCGGGGGCGCGGGCTACACCACCGACCATCCGGTCGAACGGATGATGCGGGATGCGAAGGCCTGCGAGATCGGCGAGGGCACGAGCGAAATCCAGAAAACCGTAATCGCGCGGCACCTTGCGCGGGAGTACGCCCCATGATGCGCCCGGTCGATTCGGGCCCGTGGGGGCTCCCGGCGGGGCCGCGACGAATTCATGATCCGCGGTTCGGAGGCGTTGCTGCCGAGTCCGGTCGCCGGTTTGCGTACCACGTCACTTTGTGGCGGTTACGCGGCCGGGACGGGCGGCACAGGCGTCGGCCGATCACGGATTCACAGTGGGAGAAACCAATTGAAGAGAGAAATCCTGATCAGCACCTCGGACGAGGAGTCCTGGGTTGCGATCACCGAAGACGGCGCACTCGCCGAACTCATGTTCGACCGGCCGGACCAGGGCCGGCTCGTCGGTGACATCTTCCTCGGCCGTGTCGAATCGGTATTGCCCGGCATTCAGGCCGCTTTCGTAGACATCGGGGAGGGGAAGGCGGCGTTCCTGCACGCTGCAGACCTCGCCAGACCCGCCCAGAACGGAGAGCCCGGCGAAGGCGGTGGCCGGAGGGCCCGGGGACGGGACCGCAACTCGCCCCCCATCCAGGAGGTCCTGACGAAGGGTCAGGTCGTCGTGGTCAAGGTGACCAAGGAGGCGATCTCGACCAAGGGCCCCCGGGTCACGACCGAGATCTCGCTGCCCGGCCGCTTCCTTGTCTACATGCCCGGGACCGACCACGTGGGCGTGAGCCGCAAGATCGAACACCGGCGTGAACGCGGCCGGCTCCGCGGCATGGCCAGGGCGGTTGTCGAGGACGGCTCGGGGGGCGTGATCGTGCGCACGGCCGGTGAAGAGCTAACGCAGGAGCGGCTGGAGAAGGAGTATCACCACCTCCGCAAGCAGTGGCGCGCGATCCGCAAGAAGGCGGACAGGTCCGACGCACCCGCGCTGCTCCACGCGGAGGCAAAGCTGATTTCCGGAGTTATCCGGGACCTCTTCACCAACCGCTTTGACGGTGTCACCGTGGACGACCAGGACGTCTACAATCAGATCGTCCACTACGTCCGGACCTTCGATCCCGATCTCCTCGATCGAGTCCACTACTACGCGGGCGAAGCACCCCTCTTCGATCATGCGCGGATCGAGAAGGACATTCAGCGCGCCTTCCACAGCAAGGTCGATCTGCCCTCCGGCGGGCACGTGATCATCGAGCAGACCGAGGCGCTGGTGTCCGTGGACGTCAACACCGGACGGTTTACCGGCAAGAAGAAGAAGGACCCGGAGGAGACTATCCTGAAGACGAATATGGACGCCGCCCGCCGGATCGCGGCGCAGCTTCGCCTGCGCGACATCGGCGGGATCATCGTCATTGACTTCATCGACATGGAGTCGCAGGAGAACCGGGACAAGGTCCTGCAGGAGCTGCGAACCTGCCTGGGCCGGGACCGGGCGCGCACGCGGACGTGGGAAGTGTCCGACCTCGGGCTGATCGAAATGACCCGGCAACGAGTCCGTCCTTCCCTGTTGCAGTCGCTCACCGAGCCCTGCGCCGCTTGCGACGGTACCGGACACGTGTGGACACCCACCACGGTCGTCAGGGAAATCGAGCGCTGCGTGAGAAGGGCCGCCGCCGCCGGTGAGACACAGGACATCCAGGTGCGGGTCCATCCGGAGGTTGCACTGCAGGTCATGGAGTCCGAGCCCCAGTTTCTGCGGAAGCTCAGGCGGCGGACCCGGCTTCGCCTGGATTTGCGGGACGACCCGCTCATGCGTCACGACGAGTTTCGGCTCCTCGCCGGGCGCGCCCAATCGGATGTGACGGGCAAGTACCGGGCTGCCTAGCGTCGAGTCCCGGAGACATCGCGGCTCTTCGAGGACCGATGCATCCGGCCCGGGGTTCGCGGCGCCCGGAGGCGCCGGGCCGCGAAGGTTGACCGTGGGGTCCGTGTGGATACCTTTAATGGCTGCCCCGGGTCTGCCAGGCAGTTCTCATCCATAAACAAACCAACGATGGACGCTCCAATGTTCGCTGTATTCAGGACGGGCGGCAAACAGTTTCGGGCCGAGCCCGGTGCGACTCTTCTGATCCCCACGCTGGACGCAGAGCCGGGGACGACGGTGACGTTCGAGGAGGTGCTGTTGGCTTCGCAGGGGGACGAGGGGGGAGAGGTTTCGGTGGGGGAGCCGTTGTTGGAGGGGGCGAAAGTGACCGCGGAGGTGGTGGCGCACGACCGCACGAAGAAGATCACGGTGTTCAAGCGCAAGCGTCGCAAGGGCTACCGGCGAAAGCAGGGACACCGGCAGGGCTTCACCGTCGTGCGCGTGGCCGACATCGCCGTATAGGAGAGGATCCAATGGCTCACAAGAAAGGCGTCGGGTCGTCGCGGAATGGACGCGACAGCAACCCAAAACGTTTGGGAGTAAAGCGTTACGCGGGTCAGCGGGTGTTGGCCGGGAACATCCTGGTCCGCCAGCGGGGGACGCGTTTCCACCCGGGAAACAACGTGGGAAGAGGGAGGGACGACACCCTGTTCGCCAAGGCGGACGGGGTCGTGAAGTTCGAGAACCTCCGTCGGCGCAGGGTCGTTTCGGTCTACGCCGAAGCCCGCTAGAGGACCCCGGGCGTCTGCGGCGGGCTGGGCATCCAGCCCTCCGGTCAAAGAAAAAGCTTGCGCTTTTCCGATTCATGTATTAAAGTGGTTTCCCCGAGGCAGAGGAGACGGGCCGCAAGGAACGGAGCCGAAGCACCGGGAAGGGTCTCGAAGAGGCCGTCGAAGGGGGGAAACCCCCGGCAGACGGAACCAGGCGAGGTCCGAAGCGCCGAGAGCGCCGGAAACGGGGTTCGAGGCGGGCGCGGTCTCTGATTCGGCGGAGATTGCGACGGCTGCGGGGTCGCTGGAAGCAGCCGGAGTCCCTGGGAACGGGGGACGGCCCGGACGGCTGAGATGCCGGAAGGGTGAAGAGACGGAGAGCCGGTCGTCGCACATGACGGCGCCGAAACGGAACTCTCTGGACTCGCCAGCGAAACGAAGCCCCCGAGCGGGTAGTGTGCTGCCCGCCGGGGGCTTCCTCTATTCCGCTGGTTCGTCCAGGATGAACTGACGTGTTCGCGCCGATGCGATCACCTTCCAGATCAGATCGCGCACCAGTTCCTCGTCCAATCCCGAATCCCTTGCCAGCACGGCGGCCCTCCGCACCACCGCCGCCTCCCGTTGCGGGTCGGTGACGGGCAGTCCCCTGCGCTTCTTCAGGTCGCCGATCCGGATCACCAGATCACGGCGCCGGGCAAGGATCTCGATCAACTGTCGATCGCACTGGAGTACCGCATCGCGCAACCACGCCATCTCGTCTCCCGCGGCCCCGGGAGAGGTGTCACCGGACACGCGGTGCCCCGAACGCGCGTCCTCGCTAGACATTCACGTACCGGTCGACATGTCCCGGGTCCTGTGCCTTCCCGAGCAGGCTGACGATCAGCAGGACGGGGACGTGGACCACCAGGCCCAGGATGCCCTCGTGCATCCCGAACGGCTTGAGTTCCGGGAACCGGAAGAAGAACACGGACACCGCCGAACCGGCCACCAGGCCCCATATGACACCGGTGGTGGTGGCTCTCTTCCAGTACATGGCGGACAGCAGCGAGGGCATGAACTGGGCGATGATCCCGTAGGAAGCGAGCAGGAGGTCCACCAGGGAGACCCTCTCCACCAGCGCGAACAGGTAGGCCACAGCCCCGACGGCCACGACCAGCACTCTCATCAGCAGTCTCTGAGCCCGGTCCGTGAGTTTTGTGAAGGGCTGCACGCCGTCCTGGACGGCAACCGACGCCGCGCCGTGAAGGAGGGCGTCGCCGGTGGACATGGAGGCGGACAGCGCTCCCGCGCAGAACAGGCCGACCACCAGCGCGGGGAGGTCGGAACGCAGGATCAGGAAGGGAAGGATGAAGTCGGACTGCTCCGGGGATTCCGGAAACATGACGCCCGCGAACCCGATCAGGAAGACAGGGATGAGGAACAGCTGAAACGTGGGGAAGAGGATCACGGTTCGCCGAATCGTCGCATCGCTGCGGGCCGTGAAGGCCTTCATGAACAGGTGCGGCCACATGGTCAGCCCGATCGCACTCGCCAGGATCGCGGTAGAGTACGCTCCCCAGCTCCACGGCTCGCCGCCGCCGTCCAACCCGGGCAGGGACAGCAGTTCGGGGCGATCGGCCAGGATCTGTTCGAACATGGGACCGACACCGCCGTATAGTCGGTTCGGGAGATAGATCCCCAGCGCCCACGCGATGCCAACCATGAAGACGCCCTGGAACGTGTTCGTCCACCCCACCGCGGAAACACCGCTGGTGAGCACATAGACGAGGACAATCCCGTAGGCCAGCGCTGCGCCTGCCGCAAGCGGGACCGCGCCGTCGGTCACCGCCTCGATCACGATGCCGGCGCCGCGCATCTGGATGGTGACATACGGAACGAAGGCCGCCAGGGTGAGCAGGGCCATGAGCGCCGACAGGGTGCGCGACGGAAAGCGGCCCACGAGGAGCTGGGCCTGGGTGACGAACCCGAAGCGGCGTCCCAGCGCGGCGGCCCTGGGGCCCATGGCGTACCACGGGGCCATTCCCAGCACCCCGTAGGTCAGGATGTAGAAGGCGGCTGCGCCACGGGAGTAGGCCCACCCCGGCCCTCCCAGAAAGGCGAAGGCCGAGAACACGGTGGCGCCGGTGATGAAATACATGACCAGGAGACCGAAGTCCCGGTCGCCCGCCACAAAGCCCTGGACGCTACGGGATGCCCGTCGGCCGGCGACGATTCCGACCCCGAGCGTCACCGCAAGGTACGCGAAGATGATGACGGTGATGAGGGTGGACTTGTCCATCACGCGTCGTTCGTCCGGGTTCGGGCCGCGTCGAGCCGCCACAGCACGAACAGGCTTCCGAGAATCCAGACGGCAGCCCAGGCCATTTGGCGGGGCAGGCCCAGCACGAATGGATCGGGAGTGTTCACGAGTGTCTGCATCGGCCAGGTGACGGCGGTCGCGAAGGCGATGTGGTAGATCCAGGTGATGCGTTGCCAGTGGCGCAGAGTCATTGGATGAATGCGTCTCCGGATGATGCGGTGGGATTCGCTGGCCCGGCCTCCGATTCTATCGCGGCCGTGACGCGGAGGCGAGGGGCACGCGCGCGGAGCCTGTGGCACCCGTGGGAGGTCTATCCGGTAAACCTGGCCCGGCGCTTTTCCACGAAGGCCCTGACTCCCTCTCGCCCGTCCGCGGACGCGAAGGCCTCGAGAAACAACTCCTTTTCGGTTGCGAGGCCCTCCGACAGGTGGTGCTCACCGGCTTCGCGCACCGCCTTCTTGACCAGCTGGAGCGTCACCGGGCTCCAGCGTGCCATGCGGCCGGCAATGCGGCGGGCTTCGGCAACGTGTTGCCCCTCCGCAACGAGGAACTCCACCAGGCCGATCCGGTGAGCCTCCGGCGCGTCCACGAAATCGCCGCACAAACCGATCCGCATGGCCTGTCCGGGCCCTACCAGTCGAGCCAGCCGCTGTGTGCCGCCGGCACCGGGAATCAGCCCCAGGCGAATCTCGAACTGACCGAAGCGGGCGGTTGCGTCGGCGACCCTGAGGTCGCACGCCAGTGCAAGTTCGTTGCCGCCCCCCAGACAGAAGCCGTGAACCGCGCAGATCACCGGTTTCGGGAACTCCGCGAGTGCGTCGTAGACCCGCCGCCTTTCGTACACGTCACGCTGCTCGGCCGGTGTGCGGGCGGCGAACTCGCTCACGTCCGCCCCGGCGACGAACGCCTTGTCCCCGGCTCCGGTGAGAATCGCGACCTTGACGTCGCCGCGGTCGGCGATGGCATCGAAGACCTCAGTCAGCTCCCGGCGCACGGTCTCGTTAAGCGCGTTCAGCTTCTCGGGCCGATTGATCGTGACCTCGGCGATCCCGGCATCCACGGAGAGCAGGACGTGTGCGTGGTTCATGGGGAGGCGCGCTTCATCGTTCGGTGTCCCAATCGTAGAATCCCTTTCCCGTCTTCTTTCCGAGCCGGCCTTCGGCCACCATCCGCTCCAGAATGGCCGGCGGCCGAAACGCCTCGGAGTCCAGCGTTTCGTGAAGGTAGCGAGCGATTCCGAGACGCACGTCCAGTCCAACGAGATCCGTCAGCCGCAGAGGACCCATCGGATGGCGGTATCCGAGGACCATCGCCTTGTCGATGTCGGCCGGGGACGCGACCCCGGCTTCCACCATGCGCATGGCCTCGAGTCCCAGGACGATGCCCAGTCGCGACGACGCGAAGCCCGGCGAGTCCGCCACGATGATCGGCTCCTTGCCCAGCCCCTTCACGAACGCGAGTCCACGATTCACGACGGCGGCCTCGGTATCGTCGCCCCGCACCACCTCGACGAGCGCCATGATGTGCACCGGGTTGAAGAAATGGAGCCCCAGGAAGCGTCCCGGCCAGGGCAGCCCGGCACCGATCCGGGTCACCGACAGGGAGGAGGTGTTGCTGGCCAGGATCACCTCGCCGGACACGGCTTCCGCCACCTCGCGAAAAACGCCCCGCTTCAGTTCCATCACCTCCGGCACGGCCTCGATCACCAGGTCCGCGCCGTCGACCACCTCGTTCAATCCGGCGGTTCCGGACAGGCGCTGCAGGGCCTCGTCGCGGCTGGCCGCAGCCACCTTGCCCAACTGCACGCCCTTGTCGAGGGTGGCCTCGATCCGGGCGAGTGCGCGAGCGAGCTGCCGCCGGTCGACATCGTAGAGACCGGTCTCGTGGCCCGCCAATGCGGAGACCTGGGCGATGCCGCGCCCCATGGTGCCGGCGCCGATGACCGCCACCTTCCCGATCCCGTGGTCCGACATCAGACGCGCTCCACAACGGCCGCGATCCCCTGGCCAACGCCGATGCACATCGTGGCCAGTCCCAGCTGTGTCTCGCGGCGGGCCATCTCGTGGACCAGCGTGGTCAGTATGCGGGCACCCGAGCACCCGACCGGGTGCCCAAGCGCGATGGCGCCCCCGTTCACGTTGACCGTATCGGGGTCGAGCGCCAGCTCCCGCATGCACGGGATCGCCTGGGCCGCGAAGGCCTCGTTCAACTCCACGAGGTCCAGGTCTCGCGTCGACGCCCCCACCGTCTCGAGGCACCGGCGTGTTGCCGGGACCGGGCCGATCCCCATGCGGTGGGGCTCGACTCCCGCCACGCCCCCCCCGCGAATGACCGCCATGGGCAAGAGCCCCCGGGCACGCGCGGCCTCGCCCTCGACGACCAGAACCGCGGCGGCCCCATCGTTGATCCCGGACGAGTTTCCCGCAGTGACGGTGCCGTCGCGCTCGAATACGGGACGCAGCCGGGCCAGAGCCTCGACAGTGGTCCCCGGGCGGGGGTGCTCGTCGGCGGCCATGACCACGGGCTCCCCGCGCCGCCGGGGCACGGTGACCGGCACGATCTCGGGCTCGAAGCGGCCGGCGTCGATCGCGGCCGCCGCCCTGGCCTGGCTGTTCGTTGCGAAGGCATCCTGCTCCGCGCGGCTCACGCCGAACTCGCGCGCGACCACCTCGGCAGTCCGCCCGAGGCCGATCGTCCATTCGTCCGGCAGGCCCGGGTTGGTGAAGCGCCACCCCAGGACCGTGTCGGCCATTTCGGGCACGCCTCGCGTGTAGCCGCGTTCCGGCTTCAACATCACGAAGGGGGCCCGGCTCATGGATTCCACGCCGCCCGCGATGAACGCATCGCCTTCGCCCGCCCGAATCGCGTGGAAGGCGCTGACGACCGCCTGCAGCCCGGATCCGCAGAGGCGGTTCACCGTCTGGCCCGGAACCTCGACGGGCAGCCCGGCGCGGAGGAGGGCCATGCGTGCGACGTTGCGGTTGTCTTCGCCGGCCTGGTTGGTGCACCCGAAGATCACGTCGGTCAGCTGTGCGGCGGGGAAGCGCGTGCGGTCCAGCAGCGCCTGGATGGTTGTCGCGGCCAGATCGTCGGGGCGCACGGGCGCGAGCGTGCCTCCGTGCCGGCCGATCGGAGTGCGAACCGCGTCGATGATCCATGCCTCGCGCATGCCGGTCGACTATCCGTCCAGCGCCACCCAGACGCTCTTGAGTTGCGTGTACTTCTCGAGTGCGGAGTGGAAGCCGAGGTCGCGTCCGAAGCCGCTCTGCTTGTATCCCCCGAACGGCGAGGCGGGCGAGTACAGGTTGTACGTATTGACCCAGACCGTACCCGCGTCGATGGACCCGGCCAGGCGATGGGCCTTGCCGATGTCACGGGTCCAGACGCCCGCTGCGAGACCGTACAGCGAGTCGTTGGCCTTCCGGATTGCGTCTTCGACATCGTCGAAGGGGATGACCGCGGCCACCGGACCGAAGATCTCTTCGCGGGCGATGGACATCTCCGGATCCACATCGCGGAACACCGTGGCGCCTACAAAATTGCCACGACCGTTGACCGTCATCCGCTCACCGCCCGCGACCAGGCAGGCCCCGTCCCGCTTTCCCGCCTCGATGTACCCCATGACGCGGTCCAGCTGCGCCTCGCTCACGATGGCCCCCAGGCGCGTCGAGGGGTCCATGGGGTCGCCCACGGTGGCCCGGGCCGCGCCCGCCTGCAGCCCGGCGACGAATTCGTCGTGGATCCGGGACTCGACGAGGATGCGGCTGCCCGCGGCGCACACCTCGCCCTTTCCGTAGAAGATTCCCGACGACGCGCCCTTCAGCGCGCCGCGGAGGTCCGCGTCCGCGAACACGATGTTGGGGGACTTGCCGCCCAGTTCGAGCGAGACCTTCTTCAGCGTATCCGCGGCCTCGCGCATGATGACCTTGCCGACCTCGGTCGATCCGGTGAACGAGATGGCGTCCACGCCCGGGTGACGCACCAGCGCCGCGCCCGCGGTCTCTCCGAACCCGGGCACGACGTTCAGCACGCCTGCGGGCAGCCCGGCCTCGGCCGCCAGCTCTCCGAGGCGCAGTGCGGTGAGGGGGGTCTCCTCGGCAGGTTTCAGGATCACGGTGTTTCCGCACGCCAGCGCCGGGGCGACCTTCCACGCCGCCATCGACAGCGGGAAGTTCCAGGGGATGATCGCCCCTACCACGCCCACCGGTTCGCGCAGCGTGTAATTGAGGTATGGCCCGGGCACGGGCACGGTGTCGCCCTGCACCTTGTCGGCCAGGCCCGCGTAGTACCGCAGGGTCTGGGCGACGCTCGGGACGTCGATCCGGCGGGCCTCGAAGTAGGGTTTGCCGTTGTCCCGCGTCTCCAGCAACCCAAGCTCGTCCGCGTTCGCGTCCACGAGGTCGGCGAGCCTCCACAGCAGCCGTGAACGCTTGTGAGGGTTCATGCGACGCCAGCGGCTGTCCGCGAAGGCGGCGCGGGCCGCCTGGACCGCGCGATCGATGTCCTCCGCACGTGCCTCCGCCACTTCCGCGATGACTTCCCCGGTCGCCGGGTTGGTCGTGGCGAAGGTGCCGCCCCCCTGCGCGTCGGTCCACTCGTTCCCGATCCAGAGCCGCGTGCGAACCTCCTCCGCCATTTGCGTTGCGGACACCGGACGTCAGCTGCCGGAGAAGTCGGGCTTCCGCTTCTCGACGTAGGCGTTCAGCCCCTCGGTGGCGTCGTCGCTGGCGAACAGTTGCTGCTGCAGTTCGCGCTCGAGGGCCAGCGCGGTCTCGAAGGGGATCTCGGCGCCGGTCTGCACCGACCGCTTGATCAGGCCGACCGCCTTCGAGGCGCGTCCGGGAGGACAGAAGGTGCCGGCGTATTCCACGACCCGGGCCATGAACTGGTCGTGCGTATCCGTCTCCCACACCTGGTTGACGATGCCCAGTTCGAGGGCGCGGTCGAACCCGAAAGTGCTGCCGGTCGTCATCAGCTCGATCGCGGCGGACTTGCCCACGAGCCGGGTAAGCCGCTGGGTTCCGCCGGTCCCGGGAAGAACGCCGAGATTGACCTCGGGCAGTCCGCACATGCTGCGGCCGGCGCGGGCGATCCGCAGGTCGGCGGCCATTGCGATCTCCAGCCCGCCACCCACCGTGTGACCGTTCAGGGCGGCGATGGTCAGCTTCGGCGTGTGCTCGAGGCGGTTGAGCGTTTCGTTGGCGTGGAGGCAGAAGCAGTACTTGAAGCCCGTCGTTACCGTCGAAAGCATGCCGATGTTCGCGCCCGCCGAAAAGAACTTCTCGCCAGCCCCGGTCAGGACGATCACGTGGACGTCGTCGTCGAAGCGCGCGCGCAGGATCGCGTCGTCCAGCTGACGCATCATTTCGTGGGTATAGGTGTTGGCGGGGGGGTCGTCGAGCGTGATGACGGCGACGCCGTCCCCGGCGGCCGCGTAGCGAACGAGGGTCTTTTCGGACATCGGGATCGATCCTGTGGAGGGTCTGGAGAATGGAGCAAAGATAACACGGGGCTCAAGGAATTCCCGCCCGGCCGTTAGATTAGGCGCATGCATGAAGAGGATCTGATCGGGCCTGCCGGAAGTGACGGCGGGCGGCTTGCACGGCGCGGTGTCCGCCGTGGCCTGCGCGTCGTGCTGTTGGGCATCGGGAGCGCGGCGCTCGCGGGCCTGTCGAGCGGTTGCCATGAGAGCCTGACACAGGTCGACTCGCGGGTGGTGGCCCCGGCCACGCGACCGGCGCTGGATATCGCGGCCGGCTTGCCGCGCCTCGCGGATCTGGTGACGGATGAGACGCGGAACGCCCGCGGGGCGGTGCTGGATCGGTGGGAGGACTCGTGGAGGATGCCGGTGTCCGAGGGCAGCCGCCTGCGGGCCGGGATCTACGATTCGTTCCCGGCGCGGGACGTAGCGTTTGATACGATCTCGGCCCGGACCGCGATCGAGGCGGTTCACGCGACGATCGCCGAAATCGAGGGCGTTGCGCATCCGCTGCCGCCTCACCTCTCACGGCAGATTGCCGACGCAAAGCACCTGCTCGGGGCAGCCGTGACGGCGTGGGACCAGGGGGATGCGGCCGAATTCGTGCTGTCGACGCTGCGGTCCGCGGACGCGCTCCGCGGGACGACGCCGAGAATGGTCGCGTTGAACTTGGTGGAGGCCGCTGAACACGCGCTTGAGGCCGCTGGAGGAGAGGTGCCGGAGTCGACGGGCCACGCGAGGGCACGCCGGCTCACGGAATGGGCGCGATCGGCGGTGGATACGGGAGACTACGAAAAGGCCATTCAGCGCGCCTACTATGCTTGTCGGCTGTTGGGCGTCGACATTCAGTGACGCGACGCGCGGGGACGGACGCCGGTGGCGGAGGGGGCGCGTGTCGCGTGTCCGGGACGTAGATTGTTCCGCGTGCGTCGAACGTACTCCATCATGAACGCGTGGGTGCCGCGAGTTCCGCGCCGGGAGCGCGTGGAACCACCGGGTGCCCTGGCCGCCCCCGGATGGAGGGTCACACCGACCGCGATGGAATGAGCGCCATGAACACATCCTATATGGAAAGATCGGGACGCGTCGGCGGGTCCGCCCTTGTACTGCTCTGGCTTTCCGCCGCCGCCACCGCCGCCACCGGCCAGGAACATGTGGTCCGGGTGCCGGTGTCGGGCACCGTCGAGATGGGGCTTGCCCCGTTCATCGAGCGCACCATCGAGGAGGCCGAAGCGGACGGAGCCGCCGCCGTCGTCCTCGAAATCGAGACTCCGGGCGGACGTGTCGACGCGGCGGAACGGATCACCAGCGCGATCAGCCGCGCGGAATTGCCGGTCTACGCCTACGTGAATCTGCACGCATACTCGGCCGGGGCGATGATCGCACTGGCGACCGAGCGGGTGTTTATGAGGGATGGAGCCGTCATGGGCGCGGCGACGCCGGTGGACGGCAGCGGCACCAAGGGTTCGGAGAAGATCGTGTCTGCGATGCGGGCCCGGATGCGGGCGCTTGCCGAGGCGCGTGGTCTCGACCCGGCCGTCGCCGAGGCGATGGTGGACGAAGAGATCGCGATCGAGGGCGTCGTCGACGAAGGAAGGCTGCTCACGCTGACAACGAGCGAAGCGGTTGCGCTGGGCTATGCGACGGCCGTGGACGATTGGGCCGGGCTGATGGAGGTGCTCGAACTGGAGCAGGCCCCGGTGAACGAGGCCACCGTCAACTGGGCCGAACGCCTGGTCCGGTTTCTGACCAATCCGGTGATTGCTCCCTTCCTGCTTTCGCTGGGTTTCCTGGGCCTTATCGTCGAAATCAAGAGCGCGGGCTTCGGGCTGGCCGGGATTGCGGGTGTCCTTTCGCTGGCCATGTTCTTCGGGGCTCACCTGTTGCTGGGCCTGGCCGGCGCCGAGGACCTCATCCTCGTCCTGGCGGGTATCGTGCTCATCCTTGTGGAGGTGTTCGTAATCCCCGGCTTCGGGGTATTCGGAGTCCTCGGGGGATTGGCTCTCGTTGGAGGAATCGTCCTCGCCCAGGTCGGGGCCTACCCGACCGGGGCGGACTTTGCCCAGGCGGGTACGGTGCTCACCGTGTCGACCCTCCTGGTCGGAGTGGCCGCCTGGCTCATCCTGCGCTCGATACCGGGCAGCTGGCGGTTGAAGCGCAGCGGGGTCCTGCTTCCCGAATCCACCGACCGCGACGAGGGTTACACCTCGGCGGACGTGCGCTCCGATCTGGAAGGTGCCGTCGGGGTGGCGATCACGGCCCTGCGCCCCGCCGGTGTGGGGCTCTTCCAGGACGAGCGCATGGATGTCGTCTCGGAGAGCGAGTGGATCGAGGAAGGGACCAGGATCCGGATCATCAGTGCAGAGGGGTATCGGCACCTCGTACGTGCCGTCAAGTCAACGTAAGGAACGGAACAGCAAATGAACCCATTGATCATGCCGGCACTAATCGTCTTCCTGGTCTTCATCGGGATTCTGGTGCTTACCTGGGCGGTACCGGTTCGCCTGTGGATCGAGGCGATCTTCTCCGGTGTGCGTCTCGGGCTCGGCGTCCTGGTCGGCATGCGCCTGCGAAAGGTCAGCCCGCCCGCGGTGGTGCGGCCGCTCATCGCCGCGACCAAGGCCGGCCTTCCGCTCGATGTCTCGCACCTGGAGGCCCACTACCTGGCCGGGGGCAGCGTGGATCGTGTCGTGCGGGCGCTGATCAGTGCCGACAAGGCCACGATTGATCTCCCGTTCCAGCAGGCGGCGGCGATCGACCTGGCGGGCCGCGACGTCTTCGAGGCGGTACAGGTTTCCGTGAACCCGAAGGTGGTCCAGACGCCCCGCGTCGCCGCGATGGCCAAGGACGGGATTCAACTCATCGCCATCGCGCGCGTGACGGTGCGCGCGAACATCAACCGCCTCGTGGGCGGCGCCGGAGAGGAAACGATCCTGGCACGGGTCGGCGAAGGGATCGTCTCGACCATCGGGTCCGCCGACACGCACAAGAGCGTGCTCGAGAACCCGGACGTGATCTCCAAGACGGTCCTGCAGAAGGGGCTGGATTCGGGCACCGCATTCGAGATCCTGTCCATTGACATCGCGGATGTGGACGTGGGCAAGAACATCGGGGCCGAACTGCAGACGGACCAGGCCGAGGCCGACAAGCGCGTCGCCCAGGCACGTGCAGAGGAGCGCCGGGCGATGGCCATGGCCCACGAGCAGGAGATGAAGGCGCGCGTGGAGGAGATGAGGGCCGAGGTCATCGCGGCCGAGGCGCAGATTCCGCTGGCGATGGCCGACGCCTTCCGCAGCGGCAACATGGGCATCATGGATTACGCGAAGTACCGCAACATCGAATCGGACACGCACATGAGGCGCGCCATCGCCGAGGGCGAACCAGACCAGCAGGCACCCACGAGCTAAGCGTGGACATCAGATTCCTCCTGATCCTCGCGGTCGTGGCCGCGGTCATGGAAATCCTGGGCAGGCTGGCGCGCAAGGGCGCGGGCACGGAGGCGCCGCGCGTGCCCAGTCCGGACAGCGTGGACCCGTCGATGCCGCGGTTGGAGGATCTGGATTGGCGGCCCGGCGTTCACCAGGAGGAGGACGAGCAGCGGGCGGCGCGGGAGTCTGCGCCGACGGAGGGGCCGGCGCCGTTGCCGGAGCAGCAACCGAGGCGCGTGCGGGAGCCGGACCCGCGTCCCCCGCCGCTGCGGCCAATGCCTCCGGCGGTGCCGCGGGAGGGATACCGCGACCGGACTCCGCGGCCGGTCATCTTGCGGTCGCGCGAGGCACGTCCGATCGAGCCGAGACCGGAGCGCAAGCCGCCGGCCGTGGGTCTGCCGGTCCCCGAGCCGGCAGCAGCGGCCAGGGAGCAGGTGCTCCCTGGCGCGTTGCGGCAAAGGCGTGCGCCATCGGTCGGGAGCATCGGAGCGCCGACCGGGGCGGGGCGGGGCGGCCGGCTGGGACTTGGATCGACCCAAGGGCTGCGCGGACTCGTCGTTGCGCGGGAGGTGCTGGGCCCGCCACTCGCGCTGCGGGACGGAGAGCGGCGGACGTAGGGACCGGCAGGGCGGCGACCCGGAGGTCGGCCG
>LXNJ01000430.1_pt1 | contig 30083 bp, 26 predicted proteins | sample 809081 | NCBI WGS metagenome assembly LXNJ01 (sample SAMN04870510, study PRJNA318959) | sponge metagenome | biome: sponge; feature: marine sponge reef; material: water | host: Petrosia ficiformis | place: Greece: Milos, Mediterranean Sea | collected 2013-05-29 | depth 5-7 m | reverse complement strand
CCCCCCTACCCCCCCTTGTCAGGGGGGCAAGAAAAAGCAAAGCCCTTCTACCCACCCGGCGGGGGATTTCGCCTTTTTATACCCCCCTGACAAGGGGGGTAGGGGGGGTTGCCTTTATGGGGTTTCCCTTTCAATAGAGTTGCCTTTACCCTCTCAGGGAGTTTTCAACAACCCCGATCCGCATCCCCATATCGGGGCGGGATGTTGGCGTTCCCGGTTATTCCGTTCTAGGAAGATTCGATGGGAAATACGCGCACGGCGCCCGGGTATTCGGGGCAGTGCTGCTCGCAGACGCCGCAGCCCACGCAGGTCTTGCCGATGACGGGGCCTTTTCCGTCCTCTCGCTCTTCGACCCGTATCGCGCTCTCCCCGATGGGGCAGCGCGTCACGCAGAAGTTGCATTCCTCGTCCGTCCCGTTCCAGGCGTAGCAGGTCTCGAGGTTCACTTTCGCAAGACCGACGCGAATCTCCTCGCGGGGCACGAGGGTGAGCGCTCCCGTGGGGCAGACCTTCATGCAGGAGAGGTCGTCGCAGACCACGCAGGCGCCGTCGACGGGGATGATGCGGGGCGCCTCGAGTCCCGAGCCGTCTTCGCGGGGGAGCATGAGGATGGCGTCGGCCGGACATGCGAGCGCGCATTGCGCGCTGCCTGTGCAGAGGTCCAGGAAATCGGCTTCCGCCGCCGCGCCCGGCGGACGCAAGACGGGCCCTTCGAGGTTCGAGGGCTGCACCCGGGTTTCTCCCTGGTGCATTCCCTGCATGAAGGAGCGCATGAAGGAGAGGGGACCTTCGGTGAAGAACGCCTTGCGGTCGATCTGCTTGTCTTCAGCCATATTACTTGCATCCTCAAATCTTGTTTCTCGTTTGATAGTGTGCGACAAGTCGAGTATACAAGACTATCGCTTTTCCGCACCCCCATATTGAAGGAGAACCTCTTGTCCGGGGATACCGCCACACAGAAAATCCTGGCCCGCGCCAGCGGGCGTGAGCGCGTGGACGTGGGCGACATCGTCTGGGCCAAGGTCGATGCCCACGTCATGCACGACAACCAGGGGCCGTTCCGCATGGGGAAGGATTTCGCCGAACTGGGCCTTCCCATCTGGAACAAGGATCGCTTCATGCTCACGGCCGACCACCACAACCCGCCCACCGGCGATTCACAGTCGAGGGTGCTGAACGTCACCAGAGCCTGGGCAGCCGAGCAGGAGCTCTCCCATTTCTATGACGCGGAGGGCATCTGCCACATCCTGATGGCGGAGAAAGGCTTCGTGCGTCCGGGCGTTCTCGTCACCGGCACGGACAGCCACACCACCAACACCGGCGCGCTGGGGGCGCTGGGCGTGGCCATCGGACCGACGGAGAGCATCGGCGTCCTCGCCAAGGGAGAGGTATGGCTCCGCGTGCCCGAGACGATACGCGTACACTTCAAGGGCCGGGTTCCCGCCGGGATTTACGGGAAGGACATGGCGCTGCTCGCGCTCAAGGACTTGAAGGTCGACGGGGCGGAATACAAGGTGCTCCAGTTCGAGGGGGAGGCGCTCATGGCGCTGCCTGTGGAGGACCGCATGACGCTCTCGAACATGGCGGCGGAGTTCAGCGCGAAGAGCTCCATTATCGACGTGGATGAGGCGACGGTGGAATACCTGAAAAACGCAGGGGTGGAGGACGGCTGGGAGGCCGTGCGCTCAGACGCGGATGCGACCTACGCCGAATCCTACGAATACGACGTGACCGATTTGTCGCCCCAGGTGGCGTGTCCCCACAGGATGGACAACGTATACCCGGTGGAGGAGGTGGACTCGCCTCCGCTCAATCGCGCGCACATCGGCTCGTGCACGGGGGCGAAGCTCCTCGACCTGCAGGCGGCGGCGGCGGTGCTCAAGGGCAGGCGGGTCGCCCACGGGGTTCAGCTTCTCATCGCGCCTGCGAGCAAGGACATCATGAGCAAGGCCATGGCGGACGGGACGCTCGGCGCGCTCATCGACGCGGGCGGCGTGCTCCTGCCCACCACGTGCGGCGTCTGCGCGGGCAGGGGACCGGGACAACTCGGAGACGGGGAGGTGTGCATCTCCTCGGCCAACCGCAACTACAAGGGACGCATGGGAAGCCTCGAGGCGTCGATATACCTGGCTTCCGCCGCCACGGTGGCGGCGAGCGCAATCAAGGGCCGCGTGGCCGACCCGAGGGAGTTCATCTGATGAAGGACGAGACGCAAACGATAGAGGGCGGCGCCTGGGTGTTCGGCGACAACGTGGATACCGGCTACATCATGCCGTCCAAATACGCGAGCCTGCCGGATGAGGAACTGGCCGCTCACGCCATGGAGGGGATCGACCCCGATTTCCCGAAAAACGTGCAGGCGGGCGACATGATAATCGGCGGAGGGAATTTCGGCTGCGGTTCGAGTCGCGAGACGGCCCCACGAGGCATCAAGCAGGCAGGAGTGGGCGCCGTGATCGCGCGGACGTTTGCCCGAAATTTTTTCCGGAATTCGCTGTGCATCGGGCTGCCCGTGCTCATCTGCGCCGATGCGGAATCGATAGAGCAGGGCGACCGCGTTCGCGTCGACCCGATTGCGGGAAGGGTCGAGAACCTCACCAAGGGCGAGACGCTGCAAGCCGAACCCCTGCCCGACCACATCATGGACATGGTGAAGGCGGGCGGCCTCGTACCCTACCTCAAGCAGACGCTGACGTAAGGCCCTATCCGCCGGGAGCTGTTGAAAAACCCCGAGAAGGGAGTTCGCGGTTTTTGTAGGTAGCGCTCCCTTATTGGGAGCGCTACAGATATGCGGCCCTTTTAGTGGAGATTCGTGCGGGGCGCTTATATGTCAGACATATATGTCTGACCTACACATTCACATACGTCGAATCGAACCGCAGAGTCGGGGTTTTTCCAATAACCCCCTTACGGCGCGACGACGGTGCTCCTGAGCACGCCGATGTTCTCGACCTCGCACTCCACAACGTCGCCCACGTTCAGAAGTCCCGGCGGGTCCATGGCGAAGCCCACGCCCTCGGGCGTGCCGGTGGCGATCATGTCGCCGGGCACGAGCGTCATGCTCTCAGACAGCACCGAGACGACGGTGGCGATATCGAAGATCATGTCGTTCGTGTTCGAGTTCTGCCTTATCCCGCCGTTCACGCGCGAGATTACGGCCAGGTTGTTCCCGTCGCCCGCCTCGTCCCTGGTGACGATCCAGGGGCCCAGCGGGCCGAAGCTGTCGAGCGCCTTGCCCTTGAACCACTGGTTATGGGCGCGCTGCACGTCGCGGGCCGAGACCTCGTTCATGATGGTGTAGCCGTATACGTGATCCATCGCCTCATCGAGCGGGATGTTGATCCCCTCCTTGCCGATCACGATGACGAGTTCGCACTCATAGTCGAGTTCGTTCACGTTATCGTGGAGGATGATTTCCCCGTCCGGCCCGTTGTGCGAACCCGACCACTTGCAGAAGAACACCGGAATCTCGGGGTAGACGCCCACCGGGCGTCCATATTTGCGCGCGCCCTCATCGGCGTGTTTCTTGTAGTTGAGGCCCACGGCGAGGACGGGCCGCGCGAGTTTCGCAATCGGTGGAAGCATCGTAATGGATTCGAGCGCCACTGGCTGCCCGTTGGTCTCGGGCGTTCCGCCCCGGGCGATGACTTCCGCTGCGTCGCCCGTATGGGGGACGACGTCTTCCACACCGTTTTCCGTCAATACGGCCACGCGGGGGCCAGTGTCTGATTCATAGGTCAGAAGTTTCATTTTCTCTCCTAAGTTTCACGTAAGCATAGATGGAAAATTGAATCCGATTTTTAGAGAAAAACCTCAGCCTGCGAGTTCGCGAATCATGCCCGCCTGGGTCTTGGCGCCTGCGATCATGAAGTTGAGGTCGCTGCCCGAGAGGATGAAGCGCATCCCCTCCTTGATCCTGCGCTCTATCATCTGGGGATCGTAAGACCCGCCCATGCCGGCTATCTTGCCGTGCTTCTTGCACGCCGCGTTCACCTGGTCATACACCTTGTTGACGCGTGGGTGATCGTGCTGGCCGACGATGCCCATCCCCGTGCTCAAATCGTTCGTGCCGATGAGCAGCACGTCGATGCCATCCACAGCGGCGATGGCGTCCGCCTCATCGCCTGCTTCGGGCGTCTCGATCATGGCGACCAGCAACGTCTCGTCGTTGATGCCGCTCAGCATCTCGGCTGCGCCGATGGCCTCGAAGCGGCCGTGGGCCAGCCCCCCGCCCGCGCTGCGTCCGCCCTCAGGCGGGAACTTGCAGATTTTCACGAATTCCTCGGCTTCCTGCGCGTTGTTCACATGCGGCAGGACGATGCCTTGCGCCCCGCTGTCCAGAATGCGCGTGCTCAGGTGTCCGTCGAGCGACGCTACGCGCACGAGCGGCGTGACCCCTTGAGTCAGGGCGGCGATGGATATCTGCTGCGCGGTTTCGAGGTCGAAGGGTCCGTGCTCGAGGTCGATGAACAGCCAGTCGAAGCCCGCGGCTTTCATGGCGAGGCCGACCTCCACCGTTCGCGCCATGCGCACGCCCGCGCCCAGGGTGACCTCTCCGGCGTAGGATTTTCTTTTCGTCTCGTTCGTGATGATGCCCAAGGCGATGACCTCCATTCGAGGAAAAACAGACGATTTTTCAGGAATCGACCGATATGGTTTCTTGTGCCCTCATGGAATACTCCACTTGGCGGATATCGGCAAGAGCGGCGGGGGATCGGGCGTGGGGAGGGGGCCAAACGCCATGACTTTCAGGGGCGAACGGCGTATTCTCGTTCGGGCGACGCGGACTTGCAGGGGGTTTGGCGCCGGTTAATATATTCTGTTTTCTTTTTCTTGCGCTGCGGTCTTATGCGCCTGTTTCCGCGAAGCGGGGCATGACTTCACGGGCCAGGGTTTCGATAATTTCGTAGCGTTCTTCCAGCCGGAAAGGCATGGCCACGATGACCTTCTCCACGCCTATCTCCTGTAGCGTTTCGAAGCGGGAGACGACGTCATCCGGCGTGCCGACGACAGCGAAACGGTCCACCATGTAATCGGTAATCAGGCTTGCGTTTTTTGTCTTGTGGCCTACATCGCTCTCGTCATACTTCTCACGAAAGGCCTGTACGTCCGGCAGGTGCTCTTCCGGCACCGCATGAATGCCCATGCGAAAATTATGATTGGCACGGTTGCACAGGCGCGCCCGAATCGACCGGCGAACCGCGTCGCGGACTTCGCCGACGCTGACGATGAAATCGAACCAGATCGGCAGGTGACCGGGTTCGCGGCCGGCGCGCGCCTCACCCTCCGCAATGCAGGCCCGCGCCCACTCGATTACCTCAGGCGTCGCGCCCGCGCCGAGAATGACCGCATCGGCCAATTCGCCGGCGATGGACAGCATCTTCGGACCGTCGGCGGCGAGGCAGATCGGCACATGCGGCTTCCGCCAGTTGGACCGCATTCGCGCACCCTCGTAGGTTACGGTCTCGCCGCCCAGCAACCCCCGAATTACGGAGAGGTATTCCCGCATTTCCGCCAGACGAGCGGCGCGCTTGCCGAGCAGGTATACCGCCGTATCGCCGGAGCCGATCCCGAGAAAAGTACGCCGCGGGGCTATTGCGTCATCGATCGACCCGAACGCATTTGCGACGACCGCCGGATGCCGGATGAAGGGGACGGTCACACCGGTTCCAATCCCGGCGCGCTCGGTAGCCCCGGCGGCAAGCGCCATGACGACGAAGGGATCACGCAGGTGGAAGTGCGACAGGGAAACCGTGTCGGAGAACAGCAGCGGATCGAAGCCGAGCGCTTCTGCGCGCTGCACGAATTTCAGATATTCCGGCATCGGCGTGAATTCGTTCTGGGGTCCGATACGGAGGCCGATCTGCATAAGTAGTATCTCCTCACGGCTTGAGTCCGGTAAAAGGGTGAGGTTGGCGCGTTGATATTCCCGAGCCTTATCCTGCCTCGTCATGCGCCGTCAAGTCGATGGCGGGTGTTGAAGCGCTCCGGTGACGAACCTGCCCTGCACAACGCGCACAAAGCCATGACTTTCAGGGGCAAACGGCGTATTCTCGAACCGAATCCTGCGCTGCTATCGTTTATCGGGTCATTCTCTCGGGAGGCTTTTGATGATTCGCTCCATCCGCCTGCAGCACATGGGCATCAAGGTGCGCGACCTGGAGCGCGCCATCAAGTTCTATTCCGAAGTCCTGGGCTTCAAGCTGCGCTCGCGCCACGAGGCGGGCAGCCACCCGGCGGCCCCGTTCGGCTCCGCGTTCATGTATCTGGACGACTACCATCACCAACTGGCGATATTCAGCGTGCCCGAGGACTGGGTGGACGAGGAGGGCGCGGACACCGTGCCGCGCCGCGACACAGGATTGCACCACCTGGCGTTCGAGGTGGCGGATCAGCAAGCGTTCGACGACGCGGTGGCTTACATCCGTTCGCGCCCCGACATCGAGGTCGTCTGGGGTCCCTTGCGCTTGGATGAGAGCAACGGCCTCTGGGGCGGGCATGAGGGCATATATTTTCTCGACCCGGACGGCAACCGCATCGAGGTGTTCCACGATTCGGACATGTTCCCCGGCAGCCGCCCCGCCTGGCGGGATGCTGGGAAAAGTGAATGCTGATCGACGGCGTGAGCCTGCTTGCTCTGGCGGTGGTTCTCGGCGTGGTCGTCTACTGCGTTTTCTTCCGCGACGTGTGGCTGACCCGCCGCATGAAGCCGCTGGTCGAGATACTGGATGAGGGGAGCCATTTTGAAGGCGGGCGACTGAGCGGCGGATATTCCGGCAAGCGCGCCTGGTTCGAGTATCGAGCGCAAAGCCGCGGGAACCCCGCCATGATGCGGATCAGCGTCGCCTGCGCGGCTTCCCATTCGTTCAGAATCCACAAGAAAGAAGAGAGCCTGCAGCCCGCCGAGCGCGCTTATCTGGAGAATGAAATCGCCAGTCCGAATCATCAGACCTTCTACTCGGGCGATCCGCTCTGGGATTCGGAACTCACTCTGGCGGCGGACTCAGAAGCCTCGTTCAGGCGCTGGATCAACCGGCCCGACGTGCACGAAACTGTTGGCTCGATTGTTTTGCGGCCTCTCACCACCATCATGATTTGCGAGCGGGGCGCTTTGTGCGCTGTCTATCTGGGACCGGGTGCCGAGGCCGTCTTCCAGAGCCGATTCGCCAAAGAGGCGCTCGATGAACTGGCGGCGCTGAGCGAAACCCTGGTTTGAGGGAGAGCTAATAACTCGAAGGTAAGCGCACATTAGTCTTACGTGCTCATTGATCGAATCCTGAAAACTATTTTTTCAGCGGTGGCAGCCTCAGCAGAATGAGTTCGAATTTCTTGTCCATTTTTTCATCCAGGCGGCTTATTTTCTGATCCAACTGGTCGAATTTCTTCTCTATCTTCCGATCCAGCATCGTTATCTTGCTATCGAACTTTTCGTTCAACTGGTCGAATTTCTTCTCGATTTTTTGGTCCAGCAGTTCTATTTTCTTCTCGAATTTCCGATCCAGAAGAACGATTCTATCCCTGTTCTGACCGATGCCTTCCTGCAATAGGTTGAAACGCTTGATCATGTACTTCTCGAAGCGGGCGATGGAGCCGTTAGTGTTCCCGTCCGCCGCGTCGAGCCTCTTGACTTCCGCGTCGACGCGCTCCTTGACGGGCGTGACCTGTGCGCTGACCATGAATACCGTGAATTGATAGATACCGCCCGCCACCGCGGCCATGAACAGCCCGAACGTCCATACGCCGGCGTTGGTTTTGAAATGGTCGAAGATTTTTTGCATGGTTTCCCCCGCCTCTGGTGAGAATATAAGTGTGCGGGTCCTCTAAGAAGAGAATAGCGTTTTTGGACCGGTAAGTCAAAAACGCACGAATAATCTCCTATCGCCTGCTCCCCGTTGCCAGGGATTTCCCGAAATAGAGGGCGGTTCGCGAACCGCCCCTGCGAGGCATAAAGCCTTGGTTTTCGTGTGAAGGCGCCAAATCATCAGGGAACCCTGGGCCGCGCTGCGCACCCCCGCCTTTCGCGCCGCCGGGCACATGTAATAGAATCGCCGGAACATCAACCCGAACTTTAGGGAGCTTTCCGCATGGCGAACAACCACGAACGCCCGGAGCCGCGCTTCGACTGGTTCATCCCGATCGACGGCGACGGCGAACACATCGGCACGACGCGGGCCGAGCGTCCGCCCACGTATGAATACCTGAGCGAAGTGGTGAAGGCGGCGGAGGAGAACGATTTCTATTCCATGCTCATTCCCACGCGCTTCGCCAACGGGCTTTTCGACCAGGGAGCGCCGCTGGCGGAGACCTGGACGATGGTGACGGCCCTTGCTGCGCGAAGCGAGAAGATACGCTTCCTGATCGCCGTGCGTCCGGGGTTCGTGAACCCGGGCCTCTTCGCCCAGATGGCGGCCACGCTCAGCCAGATAACGGGCGGGCGCGTGGACCTGAACGTCGTGCCCGGCGGCATCAAGGGCGAGTTCGAAAAAATGGGGGAGAAGATAGACCACGATACGCGCTACGAGCGCGCAGAAGAATTTATCGCCGCCATCCGAAAACTCTGGGAGCGGCCTGAGCCTGTCAGCTTCGACGGGGATTTCGTGAAGCTAAACGGCGTGCACTGCTCGCCCGGCCCGGCGGGTGAGACGCCAAAGTTCTATCTCGGCGGCGCATCGCCCGCCGCGCTCAAGCTTGCGGGAACGCAGTCGGACGTATATCTGGGCTGGATAGGGCCGGTGGAGGAGACCAGAAAGCATCTTGAGCGCGCGAGGGCTTCTTTCGCCGAGGCGGGGAGAACGCCCGTTTTCGGCGTGCGCTCCCATCTCGTGATGCGAGACACCGAGGACGAAGCATGGGAGGAGACGCATGAACTACTCAGCCGGGCGGATGATTCCGTAAAAGCCCAGCGCGGCGCGCTGGTGGCCGGCACGAGCATGGTGGGCGCCGCCGCCCAGGCGCGCGCGTTCGATGATTTCCGGGTCGGGCCTCATCTCTGGAACGGCATCTCCCAGGTTCGGGTGAACTGCGGCTCGGCGCTTGTGGGAACGCCCGCGCAGATCGCGGAAGAGCTTCTCGGCTACTGGCGGCTGGGCATCGACGAGTTCATTCTCTCTGGCTACCCCCACGTGGAGGAATGCCACCGCGCCGCGCGCGACCTGATCCCCCGCATCAAGGAGATGATAGAGCGCGAACGGGCCGCAGTGTAAGACTGCGGCAAGAATTCGCGCTAATGCTTTTTGATGGATGAATGGCGTTTTCCGTCAAATTTCCTGATTGATAAACCAATCTGACTAGATAAAAGGAGAGATCATGAAAGCCGTCTGGTATGAAGCGTATGGCCCGGCCAGGGAAGTGCTGAAATTCGGTGAACTCGAAACGCCGGAACCGGGCTCAGGCGAAGTGCGGGTGAGGCTCCACGCCTCGGGCGCGAATCCCTCCGACTACAAGGCGCGCCTGGGTTCCCGCGGCGAGATGAGCTGGCCGAGAGTTATTCCCCATTCAGACGGCGCGGGTGTGGTCGAGAGCGTGGGCGATGGGGTGGACGCCTCCCGCGTGGGCGAGCGCGTCTGGATTTTCAACGGACAGTGGCAAAGGGCCTACGGCACGGCGGCCGAGTTCATCGTCGTGCCCGAGCGTCAGGCTGTGCCCCTTGCGGATTCGGTGGATTTCGCCCAGGGGGCTTGTCTGGCGATTCCGGCCATGACGGCCCACAGGGCGCTGTTTATCGACGGGCCGATCGCGGGGCAGACCGCGCTCGTCACCGGCGGGGCGGGTGCCGTGGGACGCTACGGCGTGCAGCTCGGCAAGTGGGGGGGCGCCGAGGTCATCGCCACCGTGAGCAATGATGAAAAAGCGGAGATCGCACGCGATGCGGGCGCGGACCACGTGGTGAACTACCGCGATGAAGACGCGGCGGAGCACATCATTGAAATTACCGGCGGGGCGGGCGTGGACAGGATTTGCGAGGTGGATTTCGGCGAGAACCTGGACGTCACCCGCAAGGTGCTCAAGGGAAACGGAACCGTCGCGGCCTACGGCTCCACGCGGGTTCCCGAGCCGGTGCTGCCCTGGTACCAGATGATGCCCGAGAACACGGCCATCCGCATGGTGTTCGTCTACACGATGCCGGATTCCGCCATCGCCAAGGCATGCGCGGACATTAACGCCGCGTGCGGGGCGGGTGCGCTCACCCACCACATCGGCGCGAGGTTCTCGCTGGAAGACACCGCCGCCGCGCATGAGATCATGGAGAATTTCGCGAACGTCGGGAACGTGGTGGTGGAAATCGATTGAAGCGGGCGGGGCCGCCCGGGCGCTTAATTTCCCCTTGAAAGATGGCCCGCGAGGGCCTATATTTGAAGTAGATCATAGGGGGTTGATGGCGTGATGAAGTCTAGTCCCCTGAAGCAGCGCGCCGGCCTCTCGGGGGATGACAAAAGATAGCCGGCGCAGATCCTCCAGAGGTTCCGCTTTTTGTTGGCTGTGCATGCAACATCGTGCATTTTTCATATCGGAGGGAAACGCCATGCGAATATACGATCCCAAGAAAGTACTGGCAGCCGTCGATTTCTCGGACCTCAGCAGGGGCGTCCTCAAGGTCGCGGCGGAGATCGGGGAGAACCGCAACGCGGAAGTCATGGCCATCCACGTGGCCAGAAACCCCGACTACGCGGCCAAATACGGCGGCTATGGCGCGGAACTCGTGGGCACCATCTCTCCGAGCCGCCTGCTTGAGGATACGCGCGTCGAACTGCAGAGCAATCTCGATGTGATGACGAAACAGATTGAATCGGCCGTGCCCATCGAGACCCTCGTCGTCTTCGGCGAACCGGTGAAGGAGATCGTCCAATTCGCCGACACGGGGGATTTCGACCTCCTCGTCATGGGAACGCACGGCCACAACATGGTGAGCCGCTTCCTGATCGGCAGCGTCTCCGAGCAGGTTCTCCGGCGCGCACCCTGCCCGGTGTTCCTGTTGAGGGACAAGGTGGCCCTGAAGAAACTGGAGGAAATGGAAGCGGAATCGGTTGAAAGCTAGAATCAAGCCGCATCGCATCGCCCTCTCCGGAACCGTGCCGGGGAGGGCGATTTTTTTGTTTTCTCCCCGTTTCCGCCCCCTCTTGAACCCCCTGCCGTTTGCGAACCTGAGATAACGGAAGATGCTTCTTCTCGCCTGTTGACAAATATCACCGCTTTAATAGAATGCGTTGTTACCTAGGCATTATGAGTTGCATATACGGATCGAGGGGCGGGTTTCATCCTTCCGCTGGCCGGCGCTTCATCATGTTGATGGGCGTACGATGCGGATTTTATTTCGCACTCTCGGTCAACACCCATGAAATAAGGAGGAGCACCAGATGAGCGAGAAGCAAATCAAAAGAAGAAGCCTCCTGAAGGCCGGTCTGGCAACCGCCGTTGCAGGTCCCGCCGTTCTCGGCGGCGCAGGAAAAGCCTATGCCGGGCCCGAGGAGGACGCCGTCATCAAGGCGGGCAAGAAGCTGGGCGGCGCCAAGCTGAACGGAATGATGTGGGGCCTCTACTGGCGCAACTACCCCGACCTGAACCGCGAGTTCAACAAAGCCACCGGCATCTCCATGGACAAGGTCAGTGACGTTCCCAACCTGCAGATTCCCCAGCGGGCCATGGCCGAGGCCATCACGCGCTCGGGCAAGTTCGACATCTTTCACGTGGAATCCATGATGATTCCCTCCCTCGTGGCGGCGGGGATGCTCGAGCCTCTCGACAGCTACATGAAGACCGCCGGCTTCGACCTCAAGATGGTGGGGAACTTCGAGACCTTCATGCAGTATCAGGGCAAGACCTACGCCATGCCCACGGACGGCAACGTCTGCCCGCAGTTCATCCGCAAGGATTATTTCGACAATCCGGACGAGCGCAAGGCCTTCGCCGACAAGCACGGCAAGGAACTCAAGTGGCCGGTCACCTGGGAAGATGAACTCGAGATGATGAAGTTCTTCCACAGGCCTGAGAAGGAGCTCTACGGCTTCGGCGGCCTGCGGGACAAGGCGAACAGCAGCTTCTGGTACTGGATGTATCTCTACAGCGCGGGCGGCTTCCCGTTCGACGACGACGCCAACCCCACGCTGAACACGCCTGCGGCCGAATACGCCTTTGACACCTGGCTCGCTCGCAAGCAGGTCTCACACCCCGAGGCGGGCGCCTGGGGTTCGCCGCAGATGATCCCCCGTATCCGCAACGGCAAGATTTTCTCCTGCCAGTACTGGGACGGGATTATCGCGGCCATCGAGAGCCCGACGGCGGGCACGAAGACCAGGGGCAAGTGGCGCTACGGCCTGGTGCCGGGCTCGAAGTTCTCCGGCAAACTCATCCACCGCGCCTTCTCCGCTCCGGTGATGGCCATGGTCGTGAACAAGCACAGCCCGCGCAAGAAACATGCCGTCGCATGGGCGATGTACATGAGCACGTACAAGAACAGCGCAGAGGTCGTGGGCCATCCGAAGTTCACCTTCCACGATCCCTGGCATCCCAAGCACATGACCGACCCGCAGGTGACCAAGGTCTACTCCAAGGAGGGAATCAAGTCCGTCGAGGACAACCTCCTCGTCACCTGCCCGCCGCCGTACGTGACCGGCTACCAAGAGTTCAAGGAAGTCGTCGACCGGAACCTCTCCGAGGCCTACGCGGGCCGAAAGAAGGGCGCCAAGAAGGTGATGGGCGACATTCAGAACGAGTGGGCCAAGATCGTCCGCAAGATCGGCAAGCGCAAGCTCAAGAGGGAGATTCCCTTCTACAAGGCCATGATGCCGAAAGTGAACAAACCCATGTAAGACGAATCTTCTCTCCCCGGGGCGCGGCTCCGGGGAGGGGGTTTCATGTTTCGACCGCCGGGGCCGGCGGAGAATCGCCGGTCCCGGTCGCCGACGCGATGACCGCTTCCGAATGGTTCCCGGCGTACGCTCTGATTCATTCGAGATCGCAGGAGTTTGAGGTATGGCGACAGCCACAATGGCGCAACCCAAGGGTAGACGCTCCACCCGCGCCCGGGGCGTGCGCATTTTCAAATGGAGTACGCTTTCTCCGCTGATTCTCCTGTTCCTGTTCCTGATGCCGGTATTTCTCCTGCAGATCTATTTTTCGTTCCATTCCTGGACGGTCTATCTTTCCACCTGGTTCGACGCGGAATTCGTGGGGCTGGAGTTGTTCCAGGAGGTGTTGACCGAAGGGCGTTTCTGGAGGGCCATGGGGCGCTCGCTCCTGTTCGCGGGCCTCTCGACGCTGGGTTGCTTCATATGCGGCTTCATTCTGGCGCTGTTGATGTACAAGCCCTTCCGGGGGCAGGCGTTCTTCTACATTCTCTTCATCCTCCCGATGCTGACGGTGCCCGTGGTGATCGCCTATACCGCCGACATGCTCCTGTACGAGAAAGGGCCCATCAACGGGTTCCTGAGCTATTTCCTGCCGGGAGACCTCTCGAAGTTCACCTGGCTGGCGAACCCCGATATCGCCATCTTTACGATCATACTGCTGGAAGTATGGAACTGGACGCCATTCGTCTTCATCATCATGCTGGCGGGGCTCTCATCGCTGCCGAGCGAACCGGTGGAAGCCGCCCGCATTTTGGGGGCGAGCCGCCTGCAGATTTTCCGCGAGATCCAGCTCCCGCTTTTACGACCCGTCATATTCCTGGCGCTCATATTGCGCTTCCTGGAAGCCATGGCCGAATTTCCAAAGACGTGGGGTCTCATCCAGGGAGGGCCTGGCACCGCCACCGAAACCATACCCATCTATCTTTATTTCACGACCTGGGTGTCGTTCGACATATCGAAAGGCGCGGCGATGTCCTACGTCGTCATGGTCATCATGATCTTCATTGTTCTCACGGCCATCTACGTGCTGCGCCGCGAGAAGCGGGCGATCGACGCCCTGCATGAAACGTCGCGCACGGAGGCATAGGCATGAACCGAGTCATGAAGGCGCGCCTGTTCAAGATATTCCGCTACGCCATGCTCCTGATATGGTCTTTGATCGTGGCGTTCCCGATTTTCTGGATCGTTTCCACCTCGTTCAAGCCCGACTGGGAGTGGCACGCCTGGCCGCCGGTCTACTGGTCGCAGGAGGCCTCCTGGGCCAACTACCAGGCTGTTTGGGGCAGGCCCGAGAGTCCCCGCACCGCTACAGATGTGAAAACGCAGACCGCCCGCTACGAGTCGGCTTCGGCCAACAAGCCCTGGCAGGCGCTCTGGAACAGCCTCTACATCGCTATTACCGCCACCGCGCTTTCGGTCGCCTTCGGCGCGGTCCTGGCCTACGGGGTCTCGCGCTACCGGATATTATCCGAGATACGAATGTTCCAACTCCTTGTGCTCAGGATGATTCCGCCCATCGTGGTGGCGGCGCCGCTGACGCTCTATTATTCGGCCATCCATTTAATGGACACGGCATTGGGGCTGGTGATCGTCTACTTCATCACCACGCTGCCCTATTCCGTCTGGATGACGAAGAGCTTCGTGGACGAGGTGCCCGTCGAGATTGAACAGGCCGCCGAGATTCTGGGCGCGACCAAGTGGCAGGCGATCCGCGAGGTCATATTCCCGCTCATCCGCTCGGGCATCGTGGCGACGTTCCTGTTCATCCTCATCCTGACGTGGAGCGAATATCTGTTATCTCTCATGCTTTCTAAGGTGGACGTGGTGACGCTGCCCGTCCAGTTGGCGAAATACGAAGGCTCCGACGAGGGCCGCGTCTACGGCCATCAGGCCGCTCTGGCGGTGGGCATCACCCTGCCGCTCATGATCATCGGCATTTTCATTCGAAAACACCTGGTGCGAGGTTTCACATTCGGAATGGTGAAGAGGTAAAAGGACAATGGCGAGAATCGAACTCAAGGGTTTACGCAAGGTATTCGGCAGGAACATCGAGGCCGTGAAGAACCTCGACTTCACCATCGAGGAAGGCGAGTTCGTCGTCATCGTCGGACCCTCGGGATGCGGGAAGACGACCACGCTGCGCATGGTCGCGGGTTTCGAGGAACCCACGGCCGGTGAAATTTCCATCGACGGACGCCTCGTGAACGACGTCGACCCCGGCGACCGAGGCGTCGGCATGGTGTTCCAGACGCACGCCCTGTTCCCGCACAAGACAATAGCGGAGAACATCGAGTTCGGCCCGCGCATGAAGAAGGTGCCACAAGAGACGCGCAAGCAGAAAGTGCGTGAGGTGGCCGACATGGTGCGCATCACGCACCTCCTCCACAAGCTGCCAGTCGAATGCTCGGGCGGCGAGGCGCAGCGCGCCGCACTGGCCCGCACCCTCATCACCGACCCGGCCGCCTTCCTGCTGGACGAGCCGCTCTCGAGCCTCGACGCGAAGCTCCGCCGCGAGATGCGCGCCGAGATCGACAGGCTCCATGAGGAGCTCAAGAAAACCTTCGTCTACGTCACCCACGATCAGGAAGAGGCCATGACGCTGGCCGACCGCATCGTGGTGATGCGCCTGGGCGTCATCGAGCAGGTGGGCACGCCGCTCGAAATCTACAACGACCCGGTCAGCTACTTCGTGGCCGATTTTTTCGGCAGCCCGTCCATGAACCTCATCCCAGGGAAGGTGGATAACTCGAACGGCGCTCCCGCCTTCACCGGCTACGGCATCGATTTCACGCTCCCCGAGGCCTACGCGGGCGTGTCTTCCGGGGACTACACCCTGGGCGTCCGGCCCGAGCACATCCTGGTGGATGGTGCGGATGAAGACGCCGCCTTCTCGTGCGACATCCAGCTTGTCGAGCCCCTTGGCAAGGACACGCTGCTCTACTTCGAGCACGGCGCCGAGCGCCCGACCATCGCGGTCGTCGAGGCGAGCGATCGCTTCAAGGAGGGCGAGCAGCTCAACATCACGTTTGACCCGGCGCGCGTCTATCTCTTCGAACCAGACGGTAAACGCGTCCGGTAGCGACGCTTTCTCTGCAAGCATCCAGACAGGAATTCCAGCGTCTCTCGCGCCGGAGTGGATGCGCGCCAATGTGGTCGCCCCTGCGTTCGTCTCATTATCCCTAAATCTGTTCGTGAGGCGTTGTTTCCAGCGGCGGCCCGCTAAATATTCCTTGACTCGCCCGAGACGTTGCATATATCTTGCAGAGCGAAAATCAAAATAAGAACAAGTGAACATCCTGGAAAGAAAAACTTGACCGAAAGAGGGGGAGACCTTCGGCATGCATCCAGATTACTCAAGCCACTTCGCCTGTCGCACCAGCGTCGGACGGCCAACGGACCGCCTTTCCCATAGGGGCGTTTTCAGATCCATCTCCGGCTTGTTTCGCCTTTCGGCATGCGCGCTCGTCCTGCTCTTCGCCCTGTGCGCCACGCCCGCGGGTGCGGAGGATTTCAGGCAGGGTGAACTCGAGGGCAGCCTCGACATCACGGTTTCGCACGGCTTCACCTTCCGAGGCGGGAGCCGTAACGAAGGCCTGATTGGCACCACGAACGGCGGTAGGGCGACCTCCGTCAACACCGACGACGGGAACCTCAACTACGACAGCGGCATCGTGAGCAACGCTTCGAAGTTCATCGGCGAACTTGACCTCAATTTCCGAAACTTCGGCGCCTTCGCCCGCGTAAACGGCTTTTTCGACTTCGAGAACCAAAACGGCGACAGAGCGCGCAACGAGCTCTCGCCGGAAGCGAAGGACCTGGTCGGTAAAGACTTCGAAGTGCTCGACCTCTACCTCACCGGCTCGTTCGACCTGGGCGCCGCGGCGGTGGATCTCAGGCTCGGCAATCACGTCATCAGCTGGGGCGAGAGCACGTTCATCCAGAACAGCATCAACGTCATCAACCCCTTCGACGTGACCAAGCTGAGAACGCCGGGCGCGGAACTGCGCGACGGGCTGGTGCCGGTTCCGATGGTTTCGGTCTCGGCCTCGCTGAACGAGAACGTCTCCGTGGAGGGTTTTTACCAGGTGAAGTGGGAGAAGACCGAGATCGACCCGCCGGGCAGCTTCTTCTCGACGAGCGACTTCGTCGGCGCGGGCGGGAACAGGGTCGTGCTCGGCTGGGGGGCCATCCCCGACACGGGATTCAGCTACGAGGCGCTGGGCCCCGGCCTGACACAGGCGGTCAACGCCGACCTCCAGGGTTTCCGCATCCCCAGCCCGACTGCCCCGGGCACTCTGACGCCCCTGCCCCAGAGGGATCAGCCCACCTTCGACCCCCGTTTCCTGAATGTGTTCCGCACGGGGGACAACGAACCCGAAGACTCGGGCCAGTGGGGCCTCGCGCTGCGCTACCTCGCCGATGGCTTGAACAACTCCGAGTTCGGCTTCTATTTCGTGAACTACCACAGCCGCCTGCCCGTCCTGAGCGGGCGCACCGGCACGGTGCAAGGGGTGACGGACGGCCTCTTTGCGGCGGCGGCGGTCGGCTCGCCCACTTCCGTGACCACACGGGCGGTGACGCAGGCTGTCACCCCGCTGGTTACGCAGGCGGTCACTCAGCAGGTTACAGCTGCGGTCACGGCGCAAGTCCCGCCCGGTACACCGCCCGCGGCCATTCAGGCGGCCATCCGACAGCAGGTTGCCAGCATCGTCCCCGGCGAGGTCGCAAGGCAGGTGACCAGCAATGTGAGCAGGATGGCCGGCCTCCTGGCCATCGATCGCTACGCGAAGACGGCGGGCTACTTCGCCGAATACCCCGAAGACATCAATCTCCTGGGCGTGAGCTTCAACACCACACTCGGCACCTCGGGCTGGGCGCTTCAGGGCGAATATTCCCGCCGCCTGGACGCGCCCTTGCAGATAGACGACGCCGAAGTGTTCTTCGCGGCCCTGACCCCGCTCACCCTCGACCCCGCGACCCAAAGGTTTTGCGCGAATTCCTTCAGCTACTGCGAGAACCAGGTCGGCGTTTTCCTCCCGGAATCCTACGTGCAGGGCTACATCGAGCGCGACGTGAGCCAGATTCAGGCCACGGCCACCAAGGTTTTCGGCCCGACGCTCGGGGCGGACAGCCTGGCGTTCATCGCGGAAGCGGCGCTCATGTACGTGCACGACATGCCGGACAGAAGCGTGCTGCGCCTCGAGGGGCCGGGCACGCAGACCAGCGGCAATCCCTTCCATTCTACGGCGGCGGGCGCGCACGCCGGCCTCCCGACGGACCCGCAGGATCGATTCGCGAGCGCCACCTCCTACGGCTACCGCATGGCGGCGCGTCTGTCGTACCTCAACGCCATCGGTGCGGTGAACGTCTCACCGCGCGTGTCGTTCCAGCACGACGTGAAGGGAACCAGCCCGGGACCGGGCGGGCCGTTCATCGAGGATAGGTACGCGGTGACCCTCGGGCTGGGCGCGAGCTATCTCAACCGCTGGCATTTCGACATGAGCTTCACCATGTTCGGCGGCGCCGGCAGGCACAACCAGGTGAATGACCGCGACTTCGTCTCCGCCACAATCAAATACCTGTTCTGACCAACAGCGATGAAAATGGGGTAACCGCCATGAAAACCATCTTATCGAGAATCGGCGTCGCGATGCTTTTCACCTTCGTCGCGACCAGCGCCTCCGCCGCGATCTCCACCGAAGAGATAGCCCGGCTCGGCAAGGACCTGACCCCGCTCGGCGCGGAGCGGGCGGGCAACGCCGCAGGCTCCATCCCGGAGTGGAAGGGCGGCATCACGAGTCCGCCGGCAGGCTACAAGGTGGGTGATCACCACCCGGATCCCTATCCGGGCGACAAGCCGCTTTTCACCATCACCCGCGCGAACCTCGACAAACACCGGGGAAAACTCTCGGCCGGGCTGCAGAAGATGCTGGAGCTTTACCCGACGCTCCGCCTTCCGGTCTATCCGACCCGGCGCAGCGCCGCTTTCCCGAAGCGCATCTACGACGCCACCCGGCGCGTTGCCGCCACCGCGAAACTCGTCGACGGGGGCAACGGCGTCACGGGCGCGGTGATCGGGGTGCCGTTTCCGGTTCCCAAACACGGCGCGCAGGTGATCTGGAACCACCTGCTTCGCTACCGGGGCGAGGCCGCCTCGCGCGTCATCGGCCAGGCCGCCGTCACCCGGAGCGGCGACTACACGCTCGTCCGGCTCGAGGACGCCTACCTCGTCCGCTATTCCCTGCCGGGCATGACGGAGGCGAAACTCAACAACCGGATGATTCTCTTCCGCCAGAAGGTGGCGGCGCCCGCGCGGCTGGCGGGCCGGATTCTGCTGGCCTACGAGACGCTCAACCAGGTCGCCGAGCCGCGCCACGCCTGGGTGTACAATCCGGGCCAGCGACGGGTGCGGCGCGCGCCGAACATCGCCTACGACAACCCCGGCACCGCCGCGGACGGGCTCAGGACGAGCGATCAGTTCGACATGTTCAACGGGGCGCTCGACCGCTACGACTGGAAGCTCGTGGGCAAGCGCGAGATGTACGTGCCCTACAACAGCTACAAGCTGCACAGCGACAAGATTACCTTCGCCGACGTCTTGAAGCCCCTGCACGTCAACCCGAAGTACCTTCGCTACGAACTGCACCGGGTCTGGGTGGTCGAGGCGACGCTCAAGGAAGGGGCGCGCCACATCTACAAGAAACGGCGCTTCTACGTGGATGAGGATTCGTGGATGATCCTGCTGGCGGACATTTACGACAACCGGGATCAGCTCTGGCGCGTGTCGGAAGGGCACACCGTCAACTATTACGAAAAACCCCTGTTGGGCTTTACCCTCGAGGTGCACACCGATATTCAGGCGGGGCGCTACCTCGCGCTGGGTCTCAACAACGAGTATCCCATGAACGTCTTCGGCTCGAACTACTCCTCCAGGGGTTTCACGCCCTCGGCGTTGCGCCGAATGGGCAGGAGATGATTGCGCCGACCTTCGAATTCCCTGGAAGATTGATCCTGCGCATCCTGCCCGGCCTCATCTTCTGTCTGCTGGCCTTAGGCGCGGCGAATGCCCAACCGGCGGTTCATGCCCGGCTCGCAGAGAAATCCCTGCTGATCGATGGCGCATTCGCGGGCTCGCGCCTGGTGGTCGTGGGCGAGCGCGGCCACGTGCTGGTATCGGACGATGGCGGCGCGAACTGGAAACAGGCCCGCGTGCCCGTCCGGTCTCTGCTGACGGCGGTGCATATGCACGATGCGCGCATCGGCTGGGCGGTCGGGCACGACGCGCTCATCCTGCGCACCGAGGACGGCGGCCTGACCTGGAAGGTAGCCCACTACGCGCCGAAAGAAGAACGCCCCCTGCTCGACGTCTGGTTCCGCGATGCGCGGGTCGGCTTCGCCGTGGGGGCGTACGGCTATTTTCTCAGCACCACCGACGGCGGCCGCACCTGGAAGCCGCGAACCATCGACAAGGATGATTTCCACCTGAACGCCATTGTTCCCGCAGGGACCGGGCGGCTGTTCATCGCCGGTGAGGCGGGCGCGATCTACCGCAGCGACGACGGCGGCGGCGCCTGGCGCAAGCTCGCCTCGCCCTACGCCGGCTCGTGGTTCTCCGCACTCGCGATCGATGCGAACGAGTTGCTGCTGCTGGGCCTCCGGGGCAGCATGTACCGCTCCGAGAACGGGGGCGAGAGCTGGACGCAGGTTCGCACGGGGACGAAAGCGACCCTGACGGGAGCGCTCCTTGTGAAGCCCGAGCTCATGCTCGTCACCGGCCTCGAGGGCGCCCTGCTCGTCAGCCGCGACGGTGGTCGCAGCGTATCGACCGATGCCGCCTTCAAGCCCCTGACCTCGCGCCTGGGAGTCTCCAAAGCGCTCGTACTCCCTGACGGGCGGGTGCTGCTGCTCGGAGAGTTCGGGATCAGACGCCTGCCCGGGGCCCGATAGACACTTGCAGATGCCGGACGCCTCCTCCACTCCCAAGACATCCCCGGTGACGGCCCTGCTCGAGCGCGCGCTGTTTTCACGCCGCAAGCTGGTGATCGCCGCTTTCGTCCTCATCACGCTGGCGATGGCCTGGCTCGCGTCGGGTCTGCGCGTCGATGCGGGCTTCACCAAGCTGGTCCCGCTCGAACACGCCTACATGCGCACCTTCGTCAAGCATCGCGCCGCGTTCGGGGGCGCGGACCGCGTGGCTGTGGCGCTGGTGGCGCGGAAGGGAGACATCTTCACACCGGAGTTCTTCGCCCTGCTCCAGAAGGTGAACGACGCCGTGTTCTTCGTGCCGGGGGTCGACCGCACCCAGGTCTATTCGGTGGTGACGCCGAACGTGCGCTACAACGAGGTGGTCGAAGACGGCATCGTCGCGGGCAATGTGCTGCCGCCGGATTTCAAGCCGACACGGGCCGGTTTCGCGCGGGTGCGCGAGAACATCATCAAGGCGGGCATCGTGGGCCGGCTGGTGGCGAACGATTTCTCGGGCGCGCTCGTGAGCGCGAGGCTCCAGGAATTTCATCCCGACACCGGCGAGCGGCTCGATTATCTGGAAGTCGCGCGGGCGCTCGAAGTCATCCGAAAAGATGCCGAAGCGGGCGGCGTGGCGAAAGTCCACATCATCGGGTTCGCAAAGGTCGTGGGCGAGATTGCGGACGGCGCAGCCCAGGTGCTGCTCTTCTTCGGCCTCGCCGTGGTGATCACCGCCCTTTTCGTATACGCCTATACCCGCTCGGTCCGCCTTACGGCGATGCCGCTCGCGTGTTCCCTCGTCGCGGTCGTCTGGCAGCTCGGCGCGCTCACGGGCCTCGGCTTCGGCGTCGACCCGATGTCGATCCTGGTGCCGTTTCTGGTCTTCGCCATCGGGGTGAGCCACGGGGTGCAGATGGTGAACGCCGTGCAGGCCGAAGGGGGCGGCGGCGTTCCCGCCGCGCGGGCGAGCTTCCGCCGCCTGCTGCTGCCGGGCGCAGTGGCGCTGGCGTCTGACGCCATCGGTTTCGTGGCCATCGCGCTCATCCCCGTGCGCGTCATCCAGGAGATCGCCGTCACGGCCAGCCTGGGGGTGGCCGCGATCATCCTGACGAACCTGGGGTTGCTGCCGCTGGCGCTCTCCTATCTCAAAGCGGAGACGCCAGGGGAGCGCAAGGCTTCGCCAGGATTCCTGGAGGGTCTCTGGAAGCGCGCGGCAAAGGCGGCCCGGCCGCGTCCCGCGATGCTGACGATAGCCGTCGCCGCTGCGCTGCTCGCTCTCGGCGCGCGCTACGCGCCCGAGGTCCGCGTGGGGGATCAGCACCAGGGCGTGCCGGAACTGCGCGCAAGCTCCACCTACAACCTGGATACCGCCGCCATCGTCAAGCGCTTCAACATCGGCGTGGACGTGCTGACGGTGATCGTGGAGACCATACCGCAAGGATGCGTGGATTACGGGGTGATGCGCCTGATCGACGAGTTCGAGTGGCGCATGCGCAACGTGGAAGGCGTGCGCTCGGTGGTCGCGCTCGCCGGAATCGTCCGTAAGCTGAACGCGGGCTGGAACGAGGGGAACCTCAAGTGGCGCGCGCTCCCGCGCAACCGACACGCGCTGGCCGAATCGGTCTCTCTCGTGCCGACGAGCACGGGCCTTCTGAACGGCGACTGTTCGGCGATGCCGGTGCTCATCTACACCGCCGACCACAAGGCGCAGACCATCCGCCGGGTCGTCGCAGCCGTTAAGGCGTTCAACGAAACAGAGCGCGACGAGCGTGTCGCCTTCCGCCTGGCGGCGGGAAACGTCGGTGTGATGGCGGCGACGAACGAGGAGATAGAGGCGTCGCAGTTCCCGATCCTGGGCTACGTGTACGCGGCGGTCATCCTGCTCTGCCTGATCTCGTTCCGATCGGTGGCGGCGACCGCCTGCATCGTCGCGCCCCTGGCGCTCGTATCGCTCCTCGCCTACGCGCTGATGGCGTTTCTGGAGATCGGCTTAAAGGTCTCCACCCTGCCGGTGGTGGCCTTAGGGGTCGGCATCGGCGTGGACTACGGGATATACATCTGCGGGCGGCTGCTCTCCTATATGCGGGAAGGGCTCGATTTCGCCGCCGCCTATGAGCGGACGCTCGCCACCACCGGGGCGGGCGTGGTGCTCACCGGCCTCACGCTGGCGGTGGGGGTGGCGACCTGGATTCTCGCTGCGCTCAAGCTCCAGGCCGACATGGGCACGGTGCTCTCGTTCATGTTCCTGGTGAACATGGTGGGCGCCATCGCGCTCCTGCCCGCCCTGGGCGCGTTTTTGATGCGGGCGAAGGGGGTGAGGGGAGACTAGCGGGGGAATAGGGGGTCGAACACAATTGATGAAGGGTTGTTTGACGCGACTTATGAAGGAGTAAGAACCACTCCTCCCTTGGAAGTTGTTGAAAAAGCCTTAGTCAAAGGAGCGCCCACCCCAACCCCCCCTGTCGGGGGTCATCGCCTCTAGCGGGAAGGCCGCTTCCGCACGAACCTACGACTTTCCTCGTCAGAAGCAACCCCCCCTACCCCCCCTTGTCAGGGGTCAAACGCGAGTGAGGAACGAGCGTTTGCATATGCCATTGACGAGAAACACATCGGCTCGCAAAACCTCCCTCTTCGGTCGGTTTTGACCCTGACAAGGGGGGGTAGGGGGGGTTGGTTTTATGGGGTTTCCCCTCGTGCAGCCGACCCCTGTGGTTGTCCCTTGCAGAACAGGACTTTGGACAGGCGCGGGGGCCTCGGACAGGCTCAGGGCAGGCCCTTCGATACGCGGCTACGCCGCTACTCAGGGTGAGGGTGATATGATGGCTGCTCAAGGTGAGAAAAACAAAAAATACCCTCATCCCGAGTAGGCCCGCAAGGGCCGTATCGAGGGACGCCGCCATAGGGACAGGTCGCGAACCGCCCCTGCAGCCCGTGAGCCGAATATGGACTCCTCCCGCCCTAAAGCGGCGGGGCGGTCGCCTTGATGGTGACGGACACGTTCTGAAAGGTTTGTACGAATCTCGTCGTGTTCGCGGCGATGGCCTCGAAGATTTTCTCTCCCTTCTCAACGGATGCCAGAGTAGCCGCGCCGCCGACTCCCATCGCTTCGCGGTTTTGTCCGTATTCCTCCATCGTAGGCGGAAATGAGAGCTTCGGGTTTTCCACCCGGTTGACGGCGTGGTCCACGGACACGAAACGGTGCTCGAATTCGCCCACCTCGGGGATTGCGTCCACCGCGCGCTCCATTTTCACCTGTTCCCCATATTTGTAGAGCATGAAGGAGGTCTCGGATTCGCACCCGTGGCCGACGCCGCCCGGGGGGCTCTCGCAAACGTCGCGGATCTCCTTTCCGGCGATGAGGGCGAGGTCCACGATGGCGACCGCCGCGCCCGTCAGGTTCCTGACCCTTACGACGGCGATCTCGATCGGCGGGAGGTTCGCGACCCGGTGGCCGTTTAAGATAACGATATGCCCGAAGCCGTGAACCACGAGGCTGTTGCACACGTCCTCGACGACGCGCGTGAGCGTTTCCGCTGCGATCGAAATCGTACCCGGAAACGCGAGGTGATGGGGCGACCACCCGAACCACAGGGGGGCGGCGATAAGGGCGTCCGCCCGCCCGGCCACCTCTTCGGCGGTCGCGATGGCCTCGGCCGCATCCGTTCCCAGCGGGCAGTGCGGCCCGTGCTGCTCGGTGGCGCCGACGGGCACGAGCGCCGTATCCCCGCGCTCCAGATATTCCGCAACGTCCGGCCAGGTGAGTTCCTGTATCCAGCGGCTCATGAATTCTCTCCTCGTTGTCTTCCGGCTCTTTTCAGTTACGACGTGGGCTCCACCCACCCCGACCAGCTGCGCCTTAAGGCTTCGCATTCGGCCACGCGAACCCCCGTGACGAGTTCGACGGTCTGGTTCCCCATCTCCAGGAGCTTTTCGACGGAATAGTCTCCGTAGTCGGTCCGCCCCATTTCCGCGTGGCGCGCGCCCAGGACGAGCGTCTCGACCTTCGCCAGGACGATGGCCCAGCAGCACATCGGGCAGGGCTCCATCGCCGTGTAGAGCGTCGAGCCGGGCAGGTCGGGCGCGCCCAGATCGCGGCATGCGTTCCGGATGGCGTCGGTCTCGCCGTGGCAGGTGGGGTCGTTGTGGGAGATGACGCGGTTCTGCCCCCTGCCGATGATTTCCCCGTCCCTGACGATGATGGAGCCGACGGGGGAGTTCCCCGCCTCGAGCGCAAGACGCGACTCCTCGAGCGTCAATCCCATGAAATGATGATGATCTTCGGCCATTGCAGTTCCTCCCTGTTTGCGGCGAGATGAAAAAACGCCAATCCCCGGAGCGCGCCCGCTGAACGCCGACCCGCGTCCTCCCGGTGGGCGCTCGACAGGATACCCGCCCGAAAGTTCAGGCGCCGCTCCCGGCCCTTTCGCGAGCGCCGTGAGACTTTAGCCGTATTCTCCCACCGAACGGGTTTCGATGCGAACGGGCGCGGCTGACGGTTTCCGGCTCCGGGGATGTTCATGGGCTTACGCTCGCTGAAAAAAGCTCATGTGCAGGGGTGAAACACTCCGGGAAGAATGAAGCCCAATAATGAAAACAAAGGATGCAAAAACAGATGAATGTCGCAATACAAGTGGCGATATGCACTTATTATAATACTTGTATGCCAACTATCCAGGCATACAAATTGACTATCTGGTAAATTATTTATACCGTAAGCTCCCATGGCCGTAAATCCACATAATTCCGGATGACGGCTTCCTCCCGGGAGTCCGCGCTAATTTGCCGCGGCTATCCCGGCGCCGGATAAAAACAGAGGAGAGACGATGAAGGTTCTGGCTGCTTTTGTGTCGTTCGTTCTCACGCTCTACGGCTGCGGAGGGGGAGGCGGCGGAAGTTTCATTCCCGTCCCTTCCGCCGTCGTGAACACCGCGGGGGTGGATATCCGGGATACGTGGAAATCGACCGAGCCCATCGCCTCCTATTTCGGTCTTGAGCAAGGAGGCAGTCTCCCCCGGTTCGAGGGTCTGGACGCGTCGGGGTATTCCGTCCTGGGGTCGAAGGACGGGATCACGTACGCGCAGCGGATGTCGGGCCCGACGGACACGGTCGACATCGACTTCACCGGGCATTTCGACCAGTTGTCAAATTACGCGCAGGGCGCCCTGGAGCGAGCGGGAAAGGCCTGGTCCTACAGGCTCAAGGACGTGCTAGGCCCCTACGTGTCATACGATACGGTGGTGACACGCAAGGGGAGGGATGAGAACGGGTATCTCATCCCGCGCCTGGTGGACGGGATTCTGGTTGGCATTGACTCTGATTGGCGGAATCCCAGGTGGACGGGTCGTGCTTTGCGGCGTTCCACCGGGGCGTATCGGGACGAACAGATAGCCGGACAGGACTTTACGGTCAGGACGGGTTTAGTAAATCTGGCGGCAAGACACATCAACCAGGGGACGGGCAGGTTGGCTTTTATCGCCGCTCATGAGATGGGCCACGCACTCGGACATTCTGCGAACCATAATCGGTTGCCGGAGACGATTGCCCGTTATGTGGATTTCGACCGGGCGGTATGGACCGGCCCGGCGTTGACGGCGGCCAACAGGGGCCGGAACGTGGCCTTCCAAATCCAAAACGGCGAACGGGATTTTAGTCATCTGGGCGCCTGCCCGATGATCATGTCCTATTGCGGAGATGACATTGTAATCCCGCATGAAATGGATTTCGCCTACATGAAGGACATCGGGTACACCGTGGCGGACGATTATCCCTCGGAGCCCGAGCTCTACAGCTACGGCGCGTGGGCGAAGCACTCGGCGTGGGTGGTGACGGCGGCCCGGCACATGACCTTCACCACCACGCGCATCACCGATCATATCGCGGTGGAAGCGGACGTTTTCGGCAACCCGTCCGGGGCGGATTTCGCCGGTGCGCATACGGGAACATTGACGTGGAACGGATCATTACTGGCGACCGATACGGCCAGGTTCGCTCCGGTGTTCGGCGACGCGGAAATCGTCCTCTCGGCCGAGGCGCTCGAGGGGGCGGTGCGGTTCACGAACCTTCGCTCGGTAGTGGACGTGGAAGCGCGGGCGCGGCTCACGCGATGGCGGAAATCCAGCCTGGCGTATGACGTGACGGTCGAGGCGAACGGGTTCACCGACGCGGACGGCAAAGTGGTCGGGGGGTTTTACGGCCCCAACCACGAGGAGGCGGCGGGGGTTCTGGACGATCGGGCGGAGAAGATTCTCGGCGCCTTTGGCGGGACGAGATAATGAAGGTTCTGGTCGCTTTTCTGTCGTTCGTTCTCACGCTCTACGGCTGCGGCGGCGGGGGAGGCGGGGGCGGATCGTCTATCCCGAGGCAGCCCGCCCTGGTGCCGGCACAATCGAAGAATGCGCCCATCGTATTTCTCAGAGACGGGGTTCAGGTTGGCGCTGATGTCAGGCCCGCGCGCAATGCCCTGTCGCTGTCCGGGACGCATGATGGCGTGGCCGTATCCTCAGGCCGCGTGCGCAATGGAGAGAATGCCGGACGTGTAAACGACTTCCTGCAAAGACAGGCAGTTCTTCAATATCCCGACGAGCCAGGCAATCAATACCTGAATGCCTTCAATCAGAAACCAACAATCATCATCCGGGAAACGACTGACGACAGATATGTCGACGATATAGTCAAAACAGTTCAGCTCATAAATACCGCCTTGCCGCACGACAGAAAAATTACCATCTCACCCAGGCGTGGCTTTCATCCTGGTTCTGGCATAAACGACCATGTATGGAGCAATTACATATCAGACGGGGAAATATTTGTTGGCATCGAACCGCAGGACAAATGGCCTATAGAGGAAAGACCGCCCGTAAAAGTTGCCGGTATCCAAACTGGACACAATTCGAAGTCCTCCGTATGGGTTGACCCCGTTACGGCACTAAACAACCCGAGTTACATCAGGAAAATACTGGCCCATGAGATTGGCCACGCGCTCGGTTTGCTGGAGCATATTGAGCCGAGTGATTACCGCTCAATTATGAATATAGGTTACCGAAACACTTTTATTCCATCGCACATTCTCCATCAGATTGATACGGATGCGCTCTATGCCATTTTCTCTCGCTTTAAGGAAGTACAGGGAGGATACAAGCTGTGGAATCCATATAGCCTGGAGCCGTGGACGGACACATCGTTCCACCTGCGCGGAGACTTGGGTGACGTGTCGTTTGGCGCATCATCCAGGAACGGCTTGATTCAGCCCTGGGCGCACGGGCCGAGTCCGGCAACCAACCCGGTGGATAATCAGGTGTTGTCGGGAAGCGTCAGTTGGGCAGGACGCCTCCTGGGGTACACCGCCAACTCCGAATCGCTCGCAGGCGCGGCTGATTTGACCATCGACATCGGAACGCTCAGAGGACGGATAGATTTTACCGGGATCGAGCATTGGGGCGTTCATGCCGCACCCGGCGCCATCGGTTCGGGAACGCGGTGGAATGACGGCGACCTGCGCTACGGCGTCATGGTCCACGGCAACTCATTCGTGCAATCGGGCGGCGATGCGGGCGAGGTTACGGGCATGTTCTTCGGTGCGGGGCATGAAGGTATGGGGGGTGTCGTGGAGAGAAGCGATATGTCGGCCGGGTTCGCGGGGGTGAGATAAAGCCGCCTTTCAGGAATTGCATTGAATTTTCAGGACGCCGGATAAGAACAGGGGAGAGACGATGAAGGTTCTGGTTGCTTTTGTGTCGTTCGTTCTCGCGCTCTACGGCTGCGGCGGGGGCGGCGGCGGAGGCGAAAGTTTCCCCAGGCTTCCCGCTCTGATGCCGGCACAATCGAAGAATGCGCCCATCGTATTTCTCAGAGACGGGGTTCAGGTTGGCGCTGATGTCAGGCCCGCAAACAATAGCTTATCGCTGGCAGGAACGCACGACGGCGTGGCCGTCTCATCGGGCCGCGTCCGTGATGGAGAGAATGCCGGGCGCGTAAATGACTTCCTGGGCAAGCAGGCGGTTATCAGGTTATCGAATACGCCGGACATTAAATACATAGGTCTATTTAAGCATAAGCCGGTTATCCGAATTCGAGAGACGACATCCGACCGTTATATCGATGATGTGGTTCGCGTCGTTCAACTCATCAATACCGTCTTACCCTATGACAAGAGAATCACCGTCTCTCCTGTCCGTGCTCCGCATCCTGGTCCTGCTGAATACTCATCATGGGATATATACATACCTGATGGACAGATATTCGTTGGCGTTGCTCCACAGAGCGCATGGCCGCAAACGGAAATACCACCCGACCGCGTAGCGGGAGTTCAGCTTGGAGGGGCTGATCAATCTTACATCTGGATCAATACTTCGGTAACGGGAGGCAACACGAACTACCTCATGAAAGTGCTGGCTCACGAGATATTCCATGCGCTCGGGATGTACGAGCATATCGAGCTGGACGATTACCGCTCAGTAATGAATATACTGTTTCGAATCAACTACGGACCGTATGTTCTCCAGCAAATCGATAGGGACGCGCTCTATGCATTCTATGGGCGATTAAATCCTGACGCTGCAGGACATGTTGCTTATAACTCGAACAGCTTAGGCCCCTGGACAGACACTTCCTTCCACCTGCGCGGCGACCTTGATGACGTATCCTTTGGCGTATCCTCAAGGAACGGATTGCTTCAGCCGTGGGCGTTCGGTCCGAGTCCTGAAACGCAGCTTACCGACAACAAGGCAATAACGGGCTCTGTGAGTTGGTCCGGCCGTCTCCTGGGGTTTACTGCTCATTCCGAATCTTTGGCCGGAAAAGCGGATCTGAGCGTGAATATGGGCACTCTCAGGGGCAATATCGACTTCACCAACCTCGAACATTGGGGCGTTCATGCCGTTCCCGGCGCAATCGGTTCGGGAACGCGGTGGAATGACGGCGACCTGCGCTACGGCGTCATCGTCCGGGGCAATTCGTTCGTCCAGTCGGGCGGCGATGCGGGCGAGGTTACGGGAATGTTCTTTGGTGCAGGGCATGAAGGGATGGGGGGAGTGTTAGAACGGTCTGATCTAAGTGCGGGGTTTGCGGGGGTGAGATAAGGCCGCCTTTCAGGAATCGCGCTGAATTTTCAGGACGCCGGATGAAAACAGGGGGAAAACAATGAAGGGTTTGGCTGCTTTTTTGTCGTTCGTTCTCACGCTCTACGGCTGCGGCGGCGGGGGAGGCGGTGGCGGAAGTTTCATTCCCGCCCCTTCCGCCGTCGTGAACACGGCGGGGGGGGGTATCCGGGGTAAG
>LXNJ01000429.1_pt1 | contig 30096 bp, 19 predicted proteins | sample 809081 | NCBI WGS metagenome assembly LXNJ01 (sample SAMN04870510, study PRJNA318959) | sponge metagenome | biome: sponge; feature: marine sponge reef; material: water | host: Petrosia ficiformis | place: Greece: Milos, Mediterranean Sea | collected 2013-05-29 | depth 5-7 m | reverse complement strand
GGTGGCCCGCCTCATCAACACCCGCCGCGTCAAAGTCGTTTCGGGCGTGCCCGAACGGTATGCCGCGGACATCCTGCCGGGCGCCCCCGTTCAAGTCAGCTTCGAGGCGTACCGGGGCAACCGCATCGATGGCCTGGTGTCGTTCGTCGGACGCGCCGTCGATCCGCAAAGCCGCACCTTCCCGATCGAGATCGTTATCGACAATCCGGACGGGACCGTCAAACCGGAAATGGTAGCGCGCGTCGAGGTCACGCGGGAGATGATCGAGGATGCGCTGGTTGTGCCGCGCGCCGCGGTCATCCGCACCGAGAACGGCCATATTGCCTACCTGATCGAAGACCGGGACGGAATACCGACCTCGGTACAGCGCGATTTCGTGCCGGGACCCGATTTCGGAGCGTACGTCGTGGCAACGAACCTCCGGCCCGGCGACGAGGTAATCGTTCTCGGACAATCGAGAGTCACCGATGGAGATAGAGTCGAGATAGCAGCCCGGCATTCCACATCCCGGGACATGTCTATAGAGCAGCCGGAAGTACCGATGGACCGGTAAACGATATGCTGCGCGCATTTCCCGTCCGCCGGTCCGATTGCCAAATGCTACCTATCGAGTTATGAAAATCACCGACATCTCGATCAAGTATCGTACGAGCATTGTCGTCCTGACAGCAATCATCGCCATCGGCGGGCTGTACAGCTACGTAACCATTCCGAAGGAAGCCCAGCCATCTATCGAGATTCCCCAGATTGTCGTCACATTGCTGTATCCCGGGGCGAGCCCCGACGATGTGGAATCCCTGATCACGCAGCCCGTCGAAAGCGAGGTACAGGCAATCAACGGCATCAAGGAAATTCGTTCCACATCTACCCAGGGCGTATCCACCATCGTCGTTGAATTCAACCCGGACGTTTCCATAGACGACGCCTATCAGAAGGTGCGCGACAAAGTGGACGTAGCCCGGCCGAATCTGCCCAGCGAAATCGAGGAACCTATCGTCAGCGAGATCGACTTCGAGGACTTTCCGATCATGACGATCAATCTGGCGGCAAATTACTCGCTGTCGCAACTCAAGGAAGTAGCGGAAAATCTCGAAGAGGAGATTGAAACCGTTCAGGGAGTTCTTGAAGTGGATGTAGTGGGTGCTCTCGAGCGAGAGGTACAAATAGATGTGGACCTGAATGCGCTCCAGGGATACAACCTCGCATTCATGGATATTGTGGACGCCATTCGCGAGGAAAACACCAACATGCCGGGCGGGTCGGTGGATGTCGACCGTCTGAACTATCTGGTTCGCGTCGACGGCACGTTCGACGACCCCGATGAGATCGAAAACATTGTCATCGAGGCGCCCGGAGGACAGCCCATCTACGTGCGCGACGTCGCCGATGTCGATTTCGGTTTCAAGGACCGCGCGTCGTACGCGCGCCTGCAGCTCTTCCGCACGGAAACGGACGATGGCGATCTCGTGCGAACGGACGATCAGGACATTCTGCAGGTGATCAGCCTCAACGTCAAAAAACGGTCCGGGGAAAACATCATCCGCACGGCGCAAGCCGTTCGGGCGACGGTGGACGAATTCGCCTTCCCGCAGGGCACGCGCATCCTCCTCACCGGCGACCAAAGCGAGGATGTCCAGAACATGATCGACGATCTGGAAAACAACATCATCAGCGGCCTCATCTTCGTGGTGGCCGTGCTGCTGTTCTTCCTTGGTTTGCGCACCGCCACCCTGGTCGGCGTCGCCATACCCCTTTCCATGTTCCTTTCGTTCGTCATCTTCCAGGCATTCGGCTACACGCTGAACTTCATTATCCTGTTCAGCCTGATTATCGCCCTGGGGATGCTCGTGGACAACGCCGTGGTTATCGTGGAGAACATCTACCGATACAGGGAAATGGGGTATTCGCGGTACGACGCGGCGCGGCGCGGCGCCGCCGAAGTCGGTGGACCGGTCGTTGCTTCCACAGCCACCACGGTCGCCGCCTTCGTACCCATGCTGTTCTGGCCGGGCGTCATCGGCGAATTCATGCGTAACATGCCGCTTACGCTCATTGTCACGCTGTCGGCCTCGCTCTTCGTGGCGCTTATCATCAACCCGGTCATCACGGGTATTTTCGTGCGGCTCGAATCGGAAGAGCGCAAAAAGGTCCGGGGAAGCACCCGGCTCGGAAGTCTGCTGATCCTGCTCTTGATCGCGGTGCTGATCGGCCTTGCCAATTACAAGACGCTGGTCGTATTCGCCATCGCCATCCCGGTGCTGATATGGATCCACGCAAAATTTTTCAAGCCGATCGGCGATTATTTCGTGGAAAAACTCCTGCCGCGCATCGTAACGACCTATCGATCGCTGCTTGCCTGGATGCTTTACCGGGATTACAACGTACGCCGGCCCTGGGTGCGTAATACCGGAGCGCTTGCTTCCCTGACCGCCGGATTCGTTCTCCTGATCGGAAGCGGCTTGCTTGCGGGCGTGGGGCAGCCCGTGGCAGGGGGTATATCCGGATCCGCCCTGCTCCTTATGATACCGGGAATTATCCTCCTTTTGGTTGGCGTGCTCGGCGTTATGCTGCATTGCCTCGAAAGCATATTTCTCGGCGGTTGGAAGAGCGTACGCGCAGGTCTCGTTTTCGGCGGCGTCATGCTGGCGATCCTGTCCCTGATCTGGCTGGGTCCGCAGGAAATCCCCTTCTTCGTCATCGTCAATCTTATGGCGTTGCCTGGCGTCATTTGCGGCGCAGGCCTGCTGGGCGTCATCTTCAATCGCCGCAAGCGCAAAACGCTGCTGCTCACCGACAACCGGGCGCGTCTGCTGACCGGCGCCATGGGCGCCTTCATAAGCATCCTTATGGTGTTCCAGCTGGCGCCCACCGGAGTCGAATTCTTCCCGGAGAACGACCCCCGTCAGGTATGGGTCACCCTGGAGGGGGCGCTCGGCACCAATGTGGACGCCAGCAACGATATAGCGACCACTGCGCACGATCGTATCCTGAACCTGCTCGACAATACGCCCGAATCGGAAGCCAATCTCAAAAGCGTTCTCGTCAACGTCGGGGTAGGCGGCGACGCCCTGTTCGGAGGCGGAGCGCTAAGTGCAGAAGCTTCCCGGGTCACGCTGAATCTGGCGGACTATGCGGATCGCGAGGAAGCGAGCACCGAGACGCTTTCGAAGATCCGCGACCGGTTGCAAGGCATTCCCGGAACCGACATTACCGTCGAGCAAAGCCAGTTGGGACCCCCGACCGGCCTGCCTGTCAATATTGAAATTTCCGGGGAAGATTTCGCGACGATCCGCCAAATCACCCACGAAGTGCGCCAGATGCTGGTGGAGGGAGCGGAAAGCGGCGATATCCAGGGACTCGTGGACGTGACCGACGACCTGAATGAGGGGCGCCCTGAAATGCAGGTCCATATCGACCGGGAGCGGGCTGCCCGTTTCGGATTGAACACCAGCAACATCGCCACCACGATCCGCGCAGCGATCAATGGCGTCGAAGCAGGTAAATTCCGTACGGGCGAGGACGAATACGACATCACGGTACGGCTTCGGGAAGCCGACCGGTCCGGCCTCGAAAGCATCAAGAACCTTACGGTCCTGCACGAAGGCAACCAGATCCCTGTCACCGCCGTGGCGGATTTCGACGTGGGCAGCGGCCTCGGGTCCGTCACGCGCCTCGACCAGCAGCGCGTATCTACGGTAACGGGGAGCGCTGCGGCGGGCATACCCGGCCCGCAAGTGCTTGCAAGCGCGCAGCAGTACCTGGCCGAGTACGAAGCGAACCTGCCGGTCGGATACGCGATGACCTATACCGGCGAAAGCGAAGAGCAGGAAGAATCTTTCGCTTTCCTGACCACGGTGCTGCTGATTGCCGTATCGCTCATTTTCATGATCATGGTGGCGCAGTTCAACAGAGTGACGATACCCTTCATCATCATGCTGGCCGTAGGATTCTCCCTGATCGGGGTGCTGCTGGGCCTCATCCTTACGCGCACGCCGTTCGGGCTGTTCACGTTCATCGGCATTATTTCGCTGGCGGGCATTGTCGTGAACAACAATATCGTTCTGATCGATTACATCATGCAGCTGCGAGATCGTGGGATGGACAAACACGCCGCCATTATCGAAGGCGGCGCCACCCGCCTGCGACCGGTTCTCCTGACCGCATTGACGACGATACTGGGCCTTATTCCGCTCACGTTCGGGATCAACATCGATTTCGTGGGGCTGCTGACGGAATGGCGGCCCAATTTCCAGTTCGGCTCCGAGAATACGCAGTTCTGGGGCCCGATGGGCATCGCGATCATCAGCGGACTGGTCTTCGCTACGTTCCTGACCCTGGTCATCGTACCCGTGATGTATTCGACGTTCGATTCGCTCGCAATCAGGCTTAGGAGCATCTTCGGACGCAAAAAAGAAGCCGGTAGCGAAGAGGTCGGGGCAGCTACGTAGACAGGTAGCGCCGCAGCCACAGTTACAGAAAAGTATGGGGCCGGCATGCCGGAAACGCCGGTAGCGACGTATGAAACGGTTAAGCGACTTCGCCGACGCGCATCTTCGCATATTCGATCGGCCCGCCCCGCCCGCACCGGATGAAATAACAAGCGTACACCTCATCGGGATTTGCGGGACCGGCATGGGATCCCTCGCCGGACTCCTCCAGGACGCAGGGTACGCCGTGCAAGGATCCGACGAGCGCTATTACCCGCCCATGAGCACGCGGATTGCCGAGGCGGGCATTACCATGCTCGAAGGGTACGATGCAAAGCATCTGGATCCGCCGCCGGACCTGGTTATCGCAGGCAACGCCTGCACGCCGACCCATCCGGAAGCATCGTACGCCAGAGAGCAGGGCCTCGCCCAGTTATCCCTGCCCGAAGGCATTGCGCACTTCTTCCTTAACGACCGCAAGCCGCTGGTTATCGCCGGCACGCACGGCAAAACGACCAGCACCGGCATGCTTGTCCACATCCTGCAGAGCGCCGGGATGGACCCGGGGTTTCTCGTAGGCGGATTGCCCGCAAACGGCGGGGCCTCGTGCGGCGTCGGCGCCGGTCGGCATTTTGTCGTCGAGGGCGACGAATACGACAGCGCCTATTTCGACAAGCGTCCGAAGATGATGCACTACCGGCCCGCCAGCGCCGCCGTCACGTCGCTGGAGTTCGATCATGCGGACATCTACGACACCTGGGAAGAGTATCGCGAGGCATTTCGGGCATTCGCCGGTCTTGTCGACCCGGACGGACTTCTTGTATTGAACGGAAACGATCCCGAAGTACGGGCGCTTGCAGACCATACCCGGGCCCGCGTAGCCTGTATCGGCTTTGCAAACGAGGAGATCGCCGCCTCGGATGTTCGCCCCGCCCCCGGCGGCCAGCGTTTTATGCTGCGGGCGCATGGCCGGGAACAGACGGAGGTTTTTCTGCCCATGAGCGGGCGGCATAACCTGCTAAATGCGCTGGGCGTCTGTGCGATCGCACTGGACGAGGGCGTTACGCCCGCACAGATCGCGGAGGGATTCGCCTCCTTTTCGGGAATGAAGCGCCGGCAGGAAGTGCTCGGCGAGGCAAACGGCGTCCTTGTAGTGGACGACTTTGCCCACCATCCCACGGCAGTAAGCGAAACGGTCCGCGCAATCGCCGAACGATGGCCCGAGCGACGCATCGTGGCCGTTTTCGAGCCGCGTTCCAACTCAAGCCGGCGGAAGGTCTTCGAAGAACCGTACGGACACGCCTTCGACCGGGCGGACGCCGCGTTCATCAGCGCGCCCCCTGTACGCCACAACGACAGGGAAGGCGATCTGCTGGATGCGGAACGCGTCGGCGATATGCTCGAAGCCCGCGGCGTCTCTGCAACCATCCGGCCCGATGCGGAGCGCCTCCTGCCCCCGCTTCTGGACACGCTGCGCCCCGGGGATGTGGCGCTGATCATGAGCAACGGCAGCTTCGACGGACTCCTTACCCGCCTGATCGCAGCGCTCAGAAAGCGCGAACCGGCAACAGCGAAGCCGGATGATGCAGCGTAATAAAGGATACTCTGATCAAAAATAGTGCGTATTCGGAGCGTCGCGGGCGCGAAGCGCCCTTCGGAAGGCTGCGAGAAGTGCGGACGTAATCAGCGTATCCTATGCCTTTTGAGTAAAAACTATACCGAAAAGGTATAGAAATAGTATAGAAAAGGTATAAAAAATACTCGAAAAGAATAAAAAGGGGGCATGAGGGCCCGGCTGACTCCGCCAACGCGCTGGCGTCGCGGGCGTGAAGCGCCCTTTGGGAAACTGCGAGAAGTGCAAGAACCGGGCGTATATCGTATTCTGTACGCATTCCCGCAAACGACCCAGGCTATCCGAAGACCTTCATGCGCAGTTTCCCTGTCCTGTTCTGTATCCTGCTTGCCGCCATGACCATACTGTCCGCGCGCAACCCCGAAGCTCCCTCAGCCCCTGCCGACCCCGATGACGACGCCCTCCGCGCCCGCGCCGACTCGCTGGCGCATGCCTTGCTCATCGTGGACGGCCATATCGACGTGCCGTACCGGCTCGACGGTTTCCATGAAAATATTTCCGAAGAAACCTTCGGCGGGGACTTCGACTATCCGAAAGCCGTGGCGGGCGGCCTCGACGCCCCGTTCATGTCGATCTACATCCCGGCGGTCTATCAGGAAACCGGCGGGGCCGCGGAAAAGGCGGATTCTCTGATCGACATGGTGGAGGGATTCGTCGAGCAGTGGCCGGACAAGTTCGCCCATGCGCGATCCGTGGCCGATGTCCGGGCCAACTTCGAGGCAGGACGTATCTCCCTGCCGATGGGTATGGAGAACGGCGCACCCATCGGCGACGACCTTGCGCGCCTGCAATATTTCCATGAGCGAGGCATTCGATACATCACCCTGACGCATTCTCGCGTCAATCAACTCAGCGATTCGTCCTACGATTCGACCCGGGTGTATCACGGCCTGAGCGATCTGGGCAAGGAGGCGGTTCGAGAAATGAACCGTCTTGGAATCATCGTCGATGTCTCGCATGTCTCCGACGAAGCATTCTACGATGCGATGGAAATCACCAAAGCGCCCGCCCTGGCGAGCCACTCTTCTCCCCGGCATTTTACGCCGGGCTGGGAGCGCAACATGGGCGACGCGATGATCCGGCGCCTCGCCGAAAACGGCGGGGTCGTTATGGTCGTCTTCGGATCGACATTCCTGCGCACGGAATACGATGCGGAGGGAGACTCTGCCCGGGCAGCCATTGAACAAGAGTTAGCAGCCGCCGGCTATGAGCAGGGGACGGAAGCGTACGTACGCCGGTTCGAGGAGCAGCGCAAGGCGCACCCGGTCGGCTCGGTCGAGGACATTGTGGCGCAGATCAACCATGTCGTTGCGCTGACGAGCATCGACCATGTAGGTCTCGGATCGGATTTCGACGGCGTTTTTGCGCTGCCGGACGGCATGCAGGACGCCTCCATGTATCCGAACCTGATCTACCTCCTGCTCAAGGAAGGGTACAGCGACGAGGATATCCGGAAGATTCTGGGCGAAAACGCCCTGCGCGTGTGGTCCGATGTGGAAGAGGTCGCTCGGGCGATGCAGGACGCCGAGAAGGGATAAGGGACAGGTAAGAAGCACCCCGCAATGTTCGGCCAACTCGGCTACGCATAACGGATGAAACCGTACCCGACCAGGTAGGCTTTTACGGCAGGACACATAGCATCGTTATTCATAAAAAGATGCCCCCAGCTACGCAATATGCCATGTGTTACATCGGCAATGGCAAAACAAAATTACCGTTCTGCGGACCGTGACCAGCCCTGCATCCGATCTTTCAGATAGTCCGCCGCATTGTTTTTCGGAATGCGCTCCTGAATCATGGAATCCCGATCCCGGACGGTAACGGCGCCTGTTTCCATCGTTTCGCCATCGACCGTGATGCAGAACGGCGTACCGGCTTCGTCCATCCGCCGGTACCGTTTCCCGATGGATCCGCTATCGTCATAGAATGCATTGAAATGCCCGCGCAGATCGGCGGCGAGGGCCTGGGCCGTTTCCGGCATCCCGTCCCGTTTGACCAGCGGGAAAACAGCGGCCTTGACAGGAGCCACTTCGGGATGAAACTTCATGACGATGCGTTCTTCGCCTTCGACGCGCTCCTCTTCGTACGCCTCGCACAACAACATGAGAATGGTGCGGTCCAGACCGGCCGAGGTTTCGACGACATACGGAATGTATTTCTCCTTACGATGCGGATCGAAATACTCCATCTTCTTGCCGGAGAATTCCTGGTGGCGTTTCAGGTCGAAGTCGGTGCGCGAGTGAATGCCTTCGATTTCCTGCCATCCCATAGGGAAGGCGTACTGCACATCGAAGGCTGCATCGGCATAGTGCGCCAACTTCTCGTGTTCGTGCCAGCGCAAATGCTCCGGGCGGATACCGTTGTCTATGTGCCACTGCATTCGTTTGGCCCGCCACGCCTCGAAATGCTCCATTTGGGTGCCTGGACAGACGAAATACTGCATCTCCATCTGCTCGAATTCGCGCATCCGGAAAATGAACCGTCGGGCGACGATCTCGTTGCGAAAGGCCTTTCCGATTTGCGCAATGCCGAACGGCAGCTGCTGCCGGGCCGTTTCTTGCGCAAGACGAAAGTTCACGAAGATACCCTGGGCCGTTTCGGGGCGAAGGTAGATTTTGGTCTCGTCGTCGACGACCGCGCCGGCATGCGTTTCGAACATCAGGTTGAATTGCCGCACCTCGGTCCAATCGAAAGCCCCGGAGTCGGGTCCCCGGATCTCCTCGTCGAGGATGATCCGATGGAGTTCCTTCGGCATATCGTCGCTATGCAGCGCCGCAACAAAGCGGGTCCGTAACGCACGGGCCTGTTCCTCCTTGCCGGAAGCCTCCATTTTCTCGATGCGCCGCTCGATCAGGTCGTCGGCCCGGTACCGGCGCTTCGACGCCTTGTCGTCGATCATCGGATCGTGGAAAGCCTCTACATGCCCGGACGCTTTCCAGACGGTCGGATGCATAAGAATAGCCGCGTCGAGCCCTTCGATGTTTTCGTGCCGATACACCATCTCCCGCCACCACCGCTCCTTGACGTTGCGCTTCAACTCGACGCCCAAGGGGCCGTAATCGTACGTGGCGCCGAGGCCGCCGTAAATATCCGAGGACGGGAAGATGAATCCGCGTCGCTTGGAAAGGGAAACGATCTTTTCCAGAAGGTCCATGGGAGGGCGAACGAATGCGGGAGAAACGCCCGGACAACGCCGGAGTGCGGGCCTCATACCGGGAAAGGCGCCGGTATGATTCCGTAAGCGGTCTAAAACCGCAGGAGGGTTTGCCGGACGGCAATGTCTACAGCAATTGACGTTCCGCCATGGACGTGTATCCGTTTCCCGCAACGATAAGATGGTCGTGAATGGGAATACCCATCATCTCGCCGGCGGCCACCAGTTGCCGGGTAACCCTGATATCTTCCTGGCTGGGTTCCGGATTACCTGACGGATGGTTGTGTACGCAGATCACCGAAGCGGCATTCTCGAGGACAGCTTGCTGGAAAACGGCCCTCGGTTCGACAATGCTGGCCGCAAGCCCACCCTCGCTCACCCGAACGTCTCCTATAATGACGTTCGCCGTATTGAGCAAGACAAGGTCGAACACCTCCGTGCGCATATCCCGCAATCTCGGAATGTAGACAGCTGCCACATCGTCGGGCGAACACACCTGAATTTCTTTGCGATCGGTTTGCTGTGCTTCGACGCGCCGGCCAATCTCGAACGCGGCCGCGAGTTGAGCCGCCTTGGCCGGACCGATGCCTGCTACGCGCATCGTCTCCCGTACATCGCGGCGGGAAAGGTCACGCAGCGCGCCAAACGTATGCAGCAGCGTACGCCCAAGCTGAATGGCCGACACGGAGCCGGAACGAGTGTGCGTACCGGATCGAAATAGCACCCCGATCAACTCGGCATCCGACAATGCATCGGCACACCCGCTCAAAACGCGCTCACTCGGGCGTTCCGCTTCCGCCCAATCGCGAATGGGAACCCGGTATCGAATTTCCGGATCCGAAACGGGATCGATCCGTGCAAGGGGATTCAGCGCCATACAAAGAAGCCGGTCGGGAAGGGTTCCATAGATATTCTATAGACCCCGAAAGGCGGCAAATATAACCCCGGTGCGCTATCTCGTACGTAGGGCTTATCCGTACCCCTCGCTCGGAACCAGTTCGTTGAGCAGGTGCGCGTTGGTTGGGGACTGTTGCAGATGACGAAGCAGTGCTTGCATCGCGTCGATAGGGGGCCGCGAATTGAGCGCCCGAAACAGCCGATGATGCTGATCTATTGCATCCCCAATGAGTCGTTCTTCGTTGCGCGTACCGCTTTTTCGCAGGTTGATGGCCGGAAAAATGCGTTTGTCGGCCATCTCCCGATCCAGCACGATCTCCGAATTACCCGTTCCCTTGAATTCTTCGAAAATGACGTCGTCCATACGGCTGCCGGTCTCGATAAGCGCCGTAGCAACGATAGTGAGTGACCCACCTCCTTCGATGTTGCGCGCAGAGCCAAATATCCGCCGGGGGATCTGCAGTGCCTTCGCGTCCAGTCCGCCGGAAAGCGTGCGCCCGCTTCCGGACTGGTACAAGTTGAACGTTCGTCCCAATCTCGTCAACGAATCGAGCAGCAGCACCACATCCTTTCCCATTTCCACGAGGCGCCGCGCATATTCGAGCGCCAGGGTGGAGACACGCACATGGTTGTCTTCCTCCCTGTCGTTCGAGGAAGCGAACACCTGTGCCGCCGTTGCCCGCTTGAAGTCGGTCACTTCCTCGGGGCGCTCGTCGACAAGCAGCGCCACCAACGCCACATCCGGATGATTCTGCGTAATAGCGGTGGCCATCCTCTTCAGCAGGATCGTCTTTCCCGTTCGGGGCGGCGCCACGATCAAGGCGCGTTGTCCCTTTCCAATGGGGGACACGAGATCCACGACGCGCATGGAAATGTCTCCAGGGGCCGTGACCAATTCCAGTTTCTCGTCGGGGTAAATGGTTTGCCCGGCGTCGAAATCGGAAACCTCCGCCCAGGCTTCGGGCGGCATGCCCATCACGCTGTCGATTCGGGCTACCTGCAAAGCGCCCTTGCGCCCTGGCCGCAGGGTACCTGTCATGAGGCACCCGTCCCGAAGGTGAAATTTTCGCACCAGGGGCGGCGACGTAAAGGGGTCGCTGTTTCCTTTCGGCAAATCCGGGCGAAAGGTCCGGATAAAACCGAATTTTTTATCCCCGATCATCTCGAGGAGACCTTCAAAGCGTTTTTCCGACATAAAATTCAGTCAGTTGGCAAGAGAAGCGTACCAAACGCATTGCATGCGACCGCCCTTCCCGGCAACAATAATTCGATGAAGGGAGGGAACGCGCGCGACGCGCTTCGTACATTTAATACCGCATACGCCATGCGGCGGGAAACCGATAGATGAAATGCTCGACGAACAATTCGACGAACGATCGCAACCTGGTTTCCAGGGCGTGCGGCCCGAAAAACGGAAAACCCGGAGAAAGATGGGATGTACATAACTCTAACATTATAGCATGACCATGAGTTCCGAATCGTCATCGCAAGCGCAAAACGGCGCCGCGGCCCCCGGATCGTACGGAGCGGAAATGCTGCGCCGCACGATAACGGGAAACGCATCGACCCCTCCCGTTCTCCTTCTCCACGGATGGGGAAGCAGCGCCGCTAATATGGCCCCGATAGCCCAGGCGCTTGCCTCGGATTACCGGGTCATGAGCATTGATCTCCCCGGGCACGGCCATTCGCCGGCGCCCACCGAGGTCATAGGGATACCGGAGCATGCCGCACTTGTCAAGGAGATCATTGACACGCACATCGGGAAACCGGTTACGATCGTAGGGCACTCCAACGGAGGTCGCATTGCGCTCTATATGGCTTCGCACCCGCTCTATAAACCACTCATCCGTCATCTGGTGCTCGTCAGTCCCTCGGGAGTCACACCAAACCGATCCGTCGGGTACTATGCCCGGCGGACCATAGCAAATATGCTCAAGGCCCCCTTCCGACTCGCACCCGAGCCGCTTCGCGCCTACGGACTCGACTGGCTAAGGCATTCGCTCGCGTGGCGTGCGCTTGGGTCGTCGGATTACCGCGCCGTCGAAGGCGTCATGCGCAGCGTCTTTGTTCGCATGGTGACCTATCGTCTCGATGAGCGTGTGCAGGAAATCGATGTTCCCGTACTGCTCTTTCGAGGCGATCGGGATACGGCCATATCGCAACGGCAGATGGAATATCTTGTGCACACCATCCCCGATGCGGGCCTTGTGGTGCTCGAAAATGCGGGACACTACGGCTACATGGACGATTTCGCCACGTTCATTGCCGCCACCCGGCACTTTCTGAAAACAACCTGCTGAAAAACAACTCGTTTACAAACAGCCTGCCGAAAACCGACTTGCTGCAAAACACCTGACGCCGCACCGGGTTCCCCCTTATGGATACTCTGATTAAGTCCACAAAGCTCAGAGGCTTGCGAGGGGCGGGCTGGCAAGGAATGACGAAGCAGTGTGGCAGGCCCCACACAATGAGGAATGACGCAGCCAGCTTGCCCCTCGCAGTCTCCCGAAGGGCGCGTCACGTCCGCGATGCCGGAAACCTCAGTGTTTCCCGCTGATTTCAACAATGGAATCCTAACATCCTTTGCGTACGAACGTGACGCGCTGAGCGAAGCGGTTTTGATCAGAGTATCCATAATTTATGTTCATCATCCCGTTTCTTGCTATTGTCACGACCCTGTTTGCGGGATGGCGCGCAGCGCGGCGGCTGCGCTATTTTCTGCATGCCTTCCAGCTGCACGGTTACAAGTCCGACGAATTCCGTGGCTGGGTCGCCCATCGTTTCCGCACGCTCGTATTCCGTCTCTCACACAAGCTTGCGCTCGCGGAGTTGGTTCTCGCAGCTGTCGCCGCCGCTTTTCTTGACCCGTTTCCCGTCGCCGCTGTCGCACTACCCCTCTGGGCCATTACCTTCGCTTCCTCGCGCCGCTATCGGAGCGACCGCGAGAAAAAACCTCTGAAGTACACCAACCGGATGCAACGCCTGCTGGCGACCGCTGCCCTGCTGGCGATCCTCCCCATTGCAGGGGGATTGTGCATCTGGCTCCGGGGCGATCTCGCCGCCCTGATCTGGTATTTGGGGGGCTTATTTCTGGCGGATTTCCTGGCGCCTGCCTGGGTGCTTGTTGCCGCCGCCCTGACGGATCCTGTGGAACGACGTATTCGGGAGGAGTTCAAGCGGAAGGCCCGCCGCCGACTCGGCCGCCGGTCCGATCTGAAGATCGTTGCCGTGACCGGATCCTACGGGAAAACGAGCACCAAAACCATCATCGGAGATATTCTTGGGCTACGTTACCAGACCCTGATTACCCCCGGTTCCTACAACACGCCCATGGGGCTTTGCCTCGTCGTCAATAACATGCTGCGGGCGGAGCACCAGGTCCTCGTGCTTGAAATGGGTATCCGGCGCCCTGGCGATATGGACGAACTGTGTACTATGGTCCGGCCCGATATCGGCGTAGTGACGTCGATCGGAATCGCGCATCTGGAAAGCATGGGGACCATCGACCGTATCGCGGACGAGAAAGCCCGTATGATCGCCAGTATGGATGCGGGGGGCGTAGCTGTTCTCAACATGGACGACGACCGGGTGGTGGCCATGCGAGAACATACCCGCGGCCGGATATGGCGCATTTCCGCGCAGGGCCGCCCAGACGCCGACCTTGCGGCCTTCGACATCCGGTACGACCACCGAGGAACGTCCTTTCTTGTGCGCGACAAGCACGGAACGGAGCAGCGTTTCCGGACCCGGCTTCTCGGAGCGCACAACGTAACCAACATCCTCCTGGCGCTGGCGGTCGGATGCGAGATGGGGTTGCGCTTGCGCCAGATGACGCACGCCGTGGAGCGAATCGAGCCTGTTCCGCACCGGCTCCAATTGCGCCGGGAGGGCCCGGTAACCGTCATCGACGACGCCTTCAACGCCAATCCGGTCGGAGCGAGGAACGCCGTGGAGATACTCGGAACGTTCCGCTCGGGACGGCGCATCGTCGTGACTCCCGGTATGATTGAACTAGGCGAGCGGCAACACGAAGAAAACCGCTTGCTGGGCGAGCATATCGCCGACCATGCGGACCTTGCGCTTCTCGTGGGCCGCAAGCAAACCGCTCCCATCAGGGAGGGACTCCGGGCCAAAAATTTCCCGGCAGAAAATCTGCACGTTTTCGATGCTTTGCGGGATGCGCAGGCCTTCCTCTCATCGTTCCTCCGCGAAGGAGATGTCGTGCTCTACGAGAACGATCTGCCGGATCAGTACGACGAATAGCCGCCGGTATTGCTATGGTTGCGCTGCCCAAACTCCCTTCATATTGCCTCGAGCATACCCTTCGACAACAAGGCTACGAACGCATTGCCGGCGTAGACGAAGCGGGACGAGGATGTCTGGCGGGCCCTGTCGTTGCCGCTGCCGTGATTCTTCCCCCCGACACACGCCTTCCGGGCCTGACCGACAGCAAACTTCTCTCGCGCACCCTGCGCGAAAAGCTTGCCAGGGCTATCCGGGAAAATGCGTCGAGCATCGGCGTCGGCCTGTGTTCGCCCCGGGAAATCGATCGTCTGAATATTCTGTGGGCGGCCATGGAGGCCATGCGCCGCGCGGTCTTGAATCTTGCTCCCGAACCGGACTATCTGCTGATCGACGGGAACCGGTGTTTCCCCGATGCAAAATGGCCCTTCGAAACGATCGTACAGGGCGACCGCCGATGCCGTGCGATTGCGGCGGCGTCCGTTATCGCCAAGGTTGAGCGCGATCGCCTGATGCACAGGTTACATGATGACTATCCTGCCTATGCGTGGAAGACGAATGCGGGATATCCTACCAGGAAGCACTATGCGGCGCTTGCCCGGCACGGCCCGACCCCGCACCACCGCCGTTCGTTCCGGCTGGCATGAACGCATGCTTATGCGGTATGCCGGAGGAGGAATGGCGTTTCCGAAACGGGACGATCGAGCCTGCTCTTACGTTCCGCTTTTGTTTTCCAGCGCCTCCATAGCCATTGAGACGGCGCTCTCCAAAGACCGCTTCCCGACATCCAGCACGATGTCGGCCTGTTCGTAGAACGATTCCCGTTGCGCCAGCAATGCCGCGATACGTTTACGCAAGGAGGCTCCGGACAGAGGACGGCCTTCCTCATGCAGCATGGGACGAGAGGCGGCCCGTTTTTCAAGTCGATCCGCCAGATGCCGGGGAGTCATGCGGAGATAGATCAGGCGCCCCTGCGCTTTGGTGAAATGCAGATTGTCCTCCCGGGTGACCGCACCGCCTCCAAGAGCAATAACCATCCGATCGGCGTGCGATACCGCGCGTAAACGCTCGGTTTCGAGACGTCGGAACGCTTCTTCTCCCCGGTTGGCGAAGATTGCCTGCACCGTGCCGCCCACGGCGCGCTCGATGTCCCGATCCAGATCGACGAAGTCATATCCAAGCCGGTCCGCAAGGCGGGGTCCGAGGGTGCTCTTGCCGCTCCCCATAAAACCCGTCAGGTAGATGCGCGTAGGAACGGTCATTGGAGAAATTCCGGGACTATATCCCACTGTGTGCAGATTGTCGGTGGGGAAACGCTCCCCGGCGCAATTACATGGAGTACCTACCGGTAGCGGCAGCGAGACCGAACGACCCCTGAGGCAAATACCCGGCCCACTTGCCGGACGACCCATTCGCCGCGTGCAAAATACGATATCCGTCGATGCGACGCGCACACGATGCCTGTATACCGCATGACGATAGAATACGACGGCGCGCCTTTTTCCGGATGGCAAATCCAGCCGGGCAGGCCGACGGTGCAAGCCGCGCTCGAAGAGGCGCTTGCAAAAGCCTTGCGCACCCCGACAGGCATTGTCGGGGCAGGACGCACCGACGCCGGCGTACACGCCCGGGGGCAGGTCGCACACTTTCTTGCCGATGCTCTCCCAAGGAATTCCACGATACATATTCGCCGCCTTCTTGCTTCCCTGAACGGTCTTCTCCCCGACGCTATAGCTGTCCGCACACTCGCCGTTGCTCCCGATGGCTTTCATGCCCGCTACGATGCCCGCCTCCGGCGCTACCGCTACTACATCGCAACCGGGTTTCGCGCCCTCGATCGACATATGCGCGTACATATCCGACCGGAGCCGGATCTCGCGCTCATGCAGGCCGCTGCCGATACGATCCTCGGCGAACACGATTTCGATACGTTCTGCCGTACGCAATCGGAGACGAAGAACCGTGTTTGCACCCTGTACGAGGCGCGCTGGACGGGCGAATCGGGCGACGGCGACGCGTATTTCGAAATAACGGGAAACAGGTTTCTGCACGGCATGGTGCGCGCTATTGCGGGAACCCTGCTGGAGATAGGGCACGGCAAACGTCCTGTGGACGATATGGCCCGCCTCCTGGCCAGGAAAGATCGCCGCGCCGCCGGGCCCTCGGCGCCTGCCCATGGGCTTGTGCTCGAAGAAGTGGTGTATTAAGGATACTCTGATTAAGAGGATGCGCAGGGCGAAGACGAGCACAGGAAATGCCGGTAGTGTATATTACCGACGATATGGACATCCAGAAACTGCTAAGGTGGATTGCGGTCGTCATCGTACTGATCGTGGCAGGTGGCGTGCTCAGCGTCATTCTCAAGGTAGGCGCCGCTATTGGCCGGATTGCGCTGCCGGTGTTGCTTGTCCTTCTCGTTATCGCCATCGTTCTCCGGTTCATCGACGCCTTTCGACACCGGCGTTGAGCTTGCCGGTTCTAATGAGCCTGTCCGTATGAGCCTGTCCGACTTCCTGGAACCGGATAGAAAGTGGATGCAACTCGCTCTCAAGGAAGCTGAGGCGGCCTGGGACGAGGATGAGGTGCCTGTCGGCGCAGTCGTAGTGCATGCCGGCGAGATTGTCGGGCGAGGCCGCAACATGGTCGAGCGTCTGCAGGACCCCACCGCCCACGCAGAAATGATCGCCCTTACGGCAGCGTGCGAAACCCTCGGGGCGAAAATCCTTCGTGGATGCACGCTCTACGTAACCCTTGAACCCTGCCCCATGTGCGCCGGCGCACTCGTGTGGGCGCGCATCGACCGGCTCGCGTTCGGAGCATTCGACGAAAAAGCCGGTAGCGCATCGACGCTGTACGACATCCCGAGAGATCGGCGACTCAATCACCAAGTGGAGGTCGTATCGGGCGTCGAAGGAGAACGCGCCGCCGAACTCATGCAGGCTTTCTTTCGGAAGCGCCGTATCGCCCTGTAGCTCTGAATACCCTTGCCAAAGCGCCATGACGGACGTAGTTATCGTCGGCGGCGGCCCCGTCGGGCTGGCCTGCGCCATCCGGGCCCAACGCGAAGGCCTCCGCGCCATGGTCGTGGAGAAGGGCGCCGTCGTACAATCTCTCGTGGGGTACCCTGTGAAGATGGAGTTCTTCTCGACTCCCGAACTCATTGAGATCGGGGGACACCCTTTCCCCGTACACGGGCACAAGCCGCTTCGGGAAGAGGCCATCGAGTACTACCGCCGCGTGGCGCAGAACGAAAACATCGACATCCGCCTGTACGAGCGCGTCCGGCGGATCGACGGGGAATGCGACGCCTTTCGGGTCGTCACGGACAAGGACGTCATAGCAGCCCGGCGCGCGGTCATTGCGACCGGCTTCTTCGACCACCCGAATCTGCTGCATGTCCCGGGAGAGGATTTACCGAAAGTAACTCATTATTACAAGGAGGCCTACCCGTATTTCAGGCAGCGCGTAGCCGTGATCGGGGCACGCAATTCGGCAGCGAAGGCCGCACTGGACTGTTGCCGGCATGGAGCGCGCGTCACTCTCCTTGTGCGGGGGCCGGAACTCTCGAACAGGATCAAATACTGGATCAAGCCCGATCTCGAAAACCGAATTAAACAGGACGCCATCGCAGCCCGGTTCGAAACCGTCGTTCGGGAAATCAGGGAATCTTCTCTGATCGTCGAAGGCCCCGATGGCCTGGACGAAATCGGAAACGACTACGTCCTCGCGCTCACAGGCTACCGTCCCGATTACTCGTTTCTGGAGGCCGTCGGTATCGAGATCGCCACGGACGCATGGAATACCCCCATCTTCGATGCGCAATCTTTCGAAACCACGCGCAAAGGTTTGTACATCGCGGGCACCGTATGCGGAGGACGTCGGACAGGCCGGTGGTTCATCGAGAATGGACGAGTCCATGCACAGCAGATCATGCGCCATATCGCGGGCCGGGAGCTTGAACCCGTCGATTTCGAAAAGCGCCACTGGATTACGGCGGAGTAAGCTGCCGATCGAAGGACTGCTTTCTTCACACCCGAAGCAAACGCATTGCCCTGCAATCACACCGCATCCAGGATTTGCCGGGCTTGCGGGTGATTCGGCGCCAGGCGCAGCGCCCGCTCCGCATACATGCGCGCCCGGTCGTCTTCTCCTTGCAGATACCAGGCCAGCGCCAGATTGACCAACCCGTCGACATACGACGGGTCGAGTTCCACGGCTCTCGAAAAAAATTGCACGGCAATATCCGGACGCCCTTCATTCAAATGCAACGCACCCAGATTGCCGAGGGCTACCGGGTTTCCCGGCTCTACACGCACCGCCTGCTCAAAAAAAGTGCGCGCCTCCTCAAGCCGCCCGCTTCCAGCAAGCAACAATCCCAAATTTCCCAGCGCCTGCCCACCGTCCGGATTAAGAAGGACGGCTTCCCGCAGAGCCCGTTCGGCGCCCATTCGATCCCCCTGCCGTAACCGGGCCGTTCCCAGATTGAAATGGGCGGCCTCCAGCCAAGGATACTCGGCAATAGCCGTCCGGTACTGTGCAACCGCCGCCGCCAGGTCGCCTTGTGTCTCCAGATAACGTCCGTAATTGACGCGCACGCTCGCCAGTGCGGGCTGCGTAGCCAACGCCCGCTCGTACAAATCCCGAATCGCCGCACCTTCGCGCCCCAGCCGTTCGTACGTTTGCGCCAGGGCGTTAAGCCGCTCCGGTTTGGGTTCGAGGGCCACCGCCTGCTCCAGCGGCTCCACGGCGCGCGCCATCTCTCCAAGCTGCATGTATCCGTACCCGAGGAGATACTGCGCTTCGCCGAACGCTCCCGTCGTGGCGCTGAGCAATGTCACGCCATGCCGCAGCGCCGTCGTATCCTGCTGCTGCAATCCCCGGATGACATAAGCCATGCCGGCATAGGCGCCTGTGGAGTCGTCCACGGCATAATAGGGGCGTAGTCGAATGCGTTCGACCGGCGCTTCGCCGTTCGAAGCCACGGCAGACACACCATCCGCAGCATCCTGCTCCTGTTCCCGCACTACGCGAATACGATGATCCGTGAGCGAGGTATGCGGTGTTCCCTCGACGGCCGCCTTCGGCATATGGCATGAAAAACAATGGGCGTCTTCCGTATGCACCGCATGCGTGGCCTCCGCGGGTAACGCGGCCTGCAGCGCCGCCGTATCGTGACAGGTCATGCAGGTTGCGTTGAAGTAATCCGGCCCGGCCAGCCGGAATGCCTCGTGCGGATTGTGGCAGGTCATACAATCCATGGGCTTTTCCCAAATCTGCGTTTCGATAAAGCACGCACTCCGCTTCATCAAATCCGCATGAGAAATGGCGTCGATTTCTTCCCCGGAATCCGGCGCATCGGACACATAAAACGTCATGTGTTCGGAAAGCGGACGGGAGGGGCGGTAATCGTAGGCGGTGCGCCCGGCTCGCAGCATCGAGACCGTCGTGTGCAAGTGGCATTGCTGGCACACGTCCAACCGGCGTTCGATAGAAAGATGCGCGGGGTTGACGATCGTCTCGTCGATATCGCCTGCCGGTTCCGGGGAGGCAAGCCGGGCTTCCACATGTACGGAACCGGGACCGTGGCATCGCTCGCACCCGATTCCATTGGGCACCTCCTCGTATTTACCTTCCGCAAACGGCGTCGAGTGCGGATAGCTGTTGTGGCAAGCCATACAGCGATCCGGAATGAGCCGGTCGAAGCGGGAATTGGACACCTCGTATCCGGGGCTGAAGTCCCATTTCTCTTCCTGGGTATACCAAGTCAGGGGCAGTTCGAAATAGCGTCCGCCCTCCTCTACCAGGTACGTACGCGCAGCCGTGCCGCTGCCCACTACGTATTCCATTTCCCGGATCAGGCTATGCGTTTTGCTTCCATCCGGTCCCCTCCTGAATTCTTCAAGCCAAAAACGATCTCCCTCCCGGTATGGACGATAAAAGAACCCCCGATTCGGATCCTGTACCGTCACGCCGGTAAAATCTTCAACCACGGCGGCGGAACGCATGGGATAGAACGAATTCGCCATCCCGTGCTCCCGGAACCCCCGGTACTGTTCCTCATGACAGTCGAAACAGGCTTCGTCTCCCGTAAATTCGGCAGACAGGTTCCGAAAACGAATTTCCCCTCCCGCAGCATCTTCCGCATCTTGCGCAGCGTCCTGTACATCCGACGCACCTGAGCCGCATCCGGAGGCAATCACCCCCCATGCCAGTACGACCGGTAGAACAATGACGGAACAGCGCATAGCCACGCACAAAAAATTACCGAAAAGACCCGATGGCAAAAGGGGCAGACCGCACCGGCGGCCTGCCCCTTTTCAACCATGAAACCGGCGTTCCGTTCAGAGCGTGAACGACGCAGAAAAAACGTTTACGCTGTTAAACACCTTCGAAGGACGGTAGGCGTAATCAACCATCAACTGGCTTGCACCGATCGGAAGCGAAAGACCGGCTCCCACATTCCATTCCGCCCAGTGCACTAAATCCGATTCGTTGGACACATCCATCCCGGCGCGCATGAAGAGCAACCCCTGGAAGGCCAACTCCAAGCCTCCCGCATACTGGTTCACGTCGTACGAATTCGACCGGAAGTTCGCCAGGACCGTAGCGGTCAGATCACTGCTTACTTGGCTTTCGTACACGGCGCCGAAACTCAGCATGGAGGGCAGTTCCGAGCGCACATCCCGTAGTTCGCCCGGCACCTCGTACGTCCCGGCAGGGCTGGCCGTAACGATAGGATCCTGAAGACCCACGCCGTTGAAACTGAACTGCGGCCCGAAGTTGCGCAGGCTAACGCCGAAACGCAGCCCCGACTCGCCCACGATATAGGTCATCCCGGCATCGAGCGCCATGGTGCGGGCATTGATGTTATCAATGCGCTGGCTAAGTCCCTTGAAGGTAATCCCCGCTGCGATGCGATCGGTCAACTGGCGCCCGTACGTGAGCCCCACGGCGATCGTAGCGGCCGACCAGGTATTATTAGGATCAACCTCGGGGTTATCTACCGTCGTCTCGGGGATATCTCCATAATCCCAGTTCGTGACAGTAAGCCCGATGTTGCTTGATCCGAACCGCTGCGCCACCCCGAAGTAGTTGACGCCCACATCCGCCACATAGTTCATGCGGCTGAACATGGCTGTCGTACTCGGATTGACCAGAATTGCCGCCGGGTTGGAAATAAGCGCCTCCACGCCCGAGGCCCCGTTCATACCGCCGGTCAGAGTAGAGCCAAGCGCAATCGTTCGCGGAGTAACCGGCACCGTCAACTCCGAAAGCGCGGCTGTTCCGAACCGCTCGTTGCTTTGCCCCAAGGCCTCGAACGCAACGAGTCCCGGCAAGAGGGTCAACACGACGATAAGGTGTCGATATTGCTTTTTCATGGTTGTAAGCCTTTGGTCTCGAGTGCGAATGTGATCGTGCAGGTTCGATTAGAAGACATTGATGTTCGTTTCCCGGTTAATGACCCCGAACTTCATGACCTTCTCCCCGACGCCTGGGACATTGATATGAATGAAGTACATGCCGCTAGCTACCGGCAAGTTGCTGTCCGTCGTCAGATTCCAGTCCAAAGAGGTGCTCGGGCCGTCCTTGTACAGCGTACGGATCAGCGTACCGCTCACCGTGTAGATACGAATCGTGGCCGTCTGAGGCATATTCGTGAAACGAGTGCGACGATCCTCGTTGCCCGTCTCGTACGCCGAACGACCGCGGTACGGGTTCGGAACAATGCCGATATCGTCGATCGACGCTTCCAGTACCCCCGCATCGTCTGTCGTACGGCCCATGCCCGCCGTCGCGATACGAAATACATCGCCGGGCTGGTGCGGCTTCGTCGTCGCGATACGGAACACCGTACCAATCTCCGGCTCGGACATCGTGTAATCTTGCGGACCCGTAGCGGTCGTAACGTCACCCGCGTTCCAGAACACAAACACTGTCCGAGACAGGTAATTCCATACGTCGCATTCCGCTATACTCGCAGCGCCGGGCGGATACCACCAGTCCGAACAACCGGCATCCAGCGCACCCGCTCCCAACTCCTCGTACTTCGCCATCGCATCCTCGTACCCCTGCTGACCCGGCGTATCGTTCGTCGGGTGCATCACATACACCGGCTCCGTCCACGGATCGTTGCCCGCGCTCGATACTTCGTGGTCCGCCCACCCGGGAGGGTCTGTCGGATAAATGGCGTCGTACTGAATGTTCCACACGCCATCGTCGTTATAGTCATACAGGAAAGGCACCAGACGAACATCGTCCGAAGCATCCGGACTGGTGCCTACGTTCCACCACTCGAACGGCACGTCCACCACCTTGCCTACCTGCTCTACCGCCCAACCCGGCTTGATCCACGCCTTGCCGTTGCCCGTGAACCGGATCTCGATGTCGTCCGGAACGATGTGCCCGATCCCGTTGAACGCCGCGCCAAAACCGCCCGTGTACTGAAGCGTGCGCGCCAGAAACGCATCGTACGCCGCCCGATCTCCGTTCGGCCACGTGTGAATGAACCAGCCGTATACGCTATCGATCGTGGACTGCTGACCGGGAACGCCTACCGCACCCGATTCTGGTACGCCCGCCGGGCCAGGAAATCCAGGCCAGCTCGCAGCAGCCCATGCAGGCGGTGAAAGCGGCCCCGCCGCATTCGCCACCACCGCAAAATAATCGAACGCCGGCTGGGGGGCATCGATCGACACCGTCAGCCCGTCGAATGCCAGCACATTCTGCGCCTGCGGCGTCACCTCGCCCGTACGCGCAAAATAATCGGCCCCGTCGACGATCACCTTGCCATCGGATTCGCGCACAATCTTGTACGCCAGCTCGCCCGCACCGGAAGCGCCTCCCGGGCCTTCCACATCGTCCAGCGCAATGAACTCTACCGTGTAGTCCGAACCCGTCACCTGGGCCGGATCCACGATGCGCCACGTCACAATACCCTGACCGCTCTGTGTTACCACCACCGCCGACGAATCCGCTGTGGCGTCGCTGCCCAAAGACGAGCCCCCTTCCGTGGAAGCAATCCTCGACGGACGGACCGTAATGTTCGTCGGGGGACTCTCAAGAACACGTGGGGTCGAATTCGGACTGTAGGCATACGCCGATATTCCATAGTAGTAGTCCGTGTAGTTCGTCAGGTTCGGCAAGGGAAAGTGATACTGTACCCCACTGTCGGTCCCCCGTGCGGATACCTGCTGTAGAAAATCGCCCACATCGCTGTCGAACACCGGATCGGTTACCTTCGTAACCCCATTCGCGAGGTCGAACGTCATAACATGCTCGCGCTGCTCCGGAGCAAACGAAGACGTCGGATACCGGTAGATGTTGAAGCCCTCGAACGTGTACGTCTTGTCGTTGAAATCCAGGTCCGCAAGGAACGGGTCGGCCGCATCGAACGCGCCAAGATAATTCTCGCTGTTGGACGGATACCCCCACACGAGGTGTGCCTGCCCGTCCAGTTCCGATGCGTACAAACAGTTGCCCGATCCCGGGTGCAATTCAGCATTGACAGAGTTCGGATTACACAAAGGAGGCGGGGGCGGGGGTGAAGGGATATCGAATCCTACATCGTAGGCCGACTGCGCCAGCACATCCGCACCCCGGAGTGCGGAAATGGAATTGAGATTGTCCGTACCCTGCGCAAACACGACCCCGAACACGATGTCCTGGCTATCGCCCGGTTGCAAAGTGAACGGACCCGTCGATACCACAAGGCGACGGTCGCCGGATTGGTTGCGACCCCCACTGCCGTCGTTGTTCACCTCGCTCCAGAACTCGCCCGTTACCGGGTCCCCCGGATAAGCGAATTTGGTGATTGCCCCATCTGTCTGATACCCGAGCCCGTTGGCCGTGAGAGGTTGGCCGCCTTTCCAAAAACCTTGTTGCACATTATATACCTCCTGGGCAAGTGAAGGATCAGAAACATTGGGGTCTTGAGTATTGATGAAATACATGAAACTGGTCACGCCCAGCGTATCGCCGGCCTCCGAAATAGGCCCCTGGAAGAAATCGTAGCCCGCCGCAGGCGCCGGACCGTATACATTGTCCACCGGAGGGTCATTGTACACGTAACCGAGACTGAGCGTCGTGTCCACTCCCACAAAGTCATCCCCGGCATCCCCCAGATCCGGATCGGAAAAAATGGACAGGAACGTATCCGTCAATGGCTCGTCGCCCTTGTACGTCACGTTGTACTTGAAGAACGTCGTATTGCCGAGCGCATCCGCGCGGTTGAACGCAAAAGCATGTACCCGCACCTCCACGCCGATGGGAGGCGCTTGCGTGCTTAGGTGCGCATTACCCACATCGTTCATGATCCACCACACCGCCTGATCCCCAATCAGGTCGGGGCGATCACCTCCCGCAAGGTTGTAGTTCCCCTCCGTGCCGTCCCCGTCTATAACCGGCGCACCCAGATCGTATGGCCACTCCGCAAGGTCCGAAGAAGCTTGCTCCGTCGCCTCGTAGTTCTGAATGTCGCTCCGGCTCACCTTGTAAAGACGATCGTACGCCGAACAATCGTCCGGATTCACCGGACGACCGTCCGGACCCAAGGGGCCCGGCCAAAACTCAAAGTTGTTGTATCTGGAGCCGGCCACACGCAGATTGTCCCCCACTAGGCCGCCTATCCAGATGCCCATCGCATAGATGGGCGAATGTCCGGAGGCTTTGGGTGCGATATACTGCGCCTCGGCGCCGTTGCCGTAACCGATACTCCCGATATTGAAAAGACGGGCACGCACATTGTTGACGTCAAGGTCCTTTTGCGCCAGACCAAGCGTGCACTGACCAGGTTCGGGCCCCCCCGAACCGCTGATCCGCAGCACAGCGGAAGGCTCACTCTGCCGCTCCTTCTTGTCCTTGTCGTCCTTGTCCTTATCCTTGTCTGCAAAGGCGCTTGACGCAGGGATCAGGCACATGGCGAAAATCAGCGTCAGGTATCGTGTAAGCTGCTTCATGAGTATATGAGGCGTTGCATTCGGGGAAATTCCCTCATCAGGCGCTGGCGGAGCGTAACACGCTGCGCCATGCATCCGTGATCACGTTAAAAGTTGAGCGTGAATCCCAGTCGAAATAGGCGAGGTCGGCTGTACATCAGGCTGGATGCCGATGTGTGCCTGCTGCCTACGTTCACCGGGCCACTGATGTACGCATCGTACAAAAATGCAGCAGCCGTGGGGTCGGCTTGCGTAGCAAGAAAACCCCGACCGCCGTCCGTCATCAGATAGCCGTCGTTATCAGGCAAGCCCGTGGCCCGGAAAACCGCCAGCACGTTCTGCGTATCGAGCAGGTTCTGCACGATTAAATAAGCAGTCAGCGAAGCACTGCCTACCTGGAAGCGTCGATCCAGACGTACATCTATGCGAGAGGTGGACGGGAGACGCGCCGAGTTGACGGAACCTACCGCATCGTCGGTAAAGCTATCGTTCACATTGAACGACGACCCGGACAATGCCGTGTACGCCATACCGCTGCCGTACCGGGCCAGCACGTTCAGGCCCAAATTCTCGAGCAGGCGACTGCCTCCGATCATCGGCCCCTCGTCGTCGCCAAAACGATAGTCCATCGATGCATTCAACGTATGCCGCTGATCGAAGTCCGCCGGAGCAATGGTGTTCGGAAACACCGAACCGCGCCAGACGATCACCGCAGTGGCGCCGGCGTCCGATCCCGTACCCTGCGCATACGCCAGCGTATAATTCGCCGTCAACGAGAGATTACGAGTCCGGCGCAAGTCAAAGCCGAATTCGACGCCCTTGGTCGTGGTAAAATCGGCATTCAGATACGTGCCGTAGGATGGAAAACCTCCGATCAAACGACGATTGCTGATCTTGTTTTCCTGCGTCCGGTAGAACCCGGAGATCGTGAACGCCGTGCTGGTCCCCAACCGCTGCCGGAAACCCAGTTCGTACTGAGTTGTCCGCTCCGGCTCCAGCTTGGGATTCGGCGTACGGGAATTCTGCGTCGTGATTTCCTCATAGTCCCGAAAGGTCGTAAACGCACGCTCCGTGGGACGCTGGCTGGTTATGTTGTAGGAAGCAAAAAACACAGCCCGGTCGGTAACGGGGAAGCTGACCCCGATGCGCGGCATGAACGTAGTCTGCGGCGTATACTCCTCGAACGCATTGGAAATGAGTTCTTCGGTCGGCTGGACCTGACCGGAGAGGTCGTTCACGATATCAAGGGCATCCACCCGCGCCCCTTCGACATCGAAGAAATTTCCGTCCAGATCCCGGTAGCCGACCACATCGCCTGCATCGTTGAAATACACCGCATCGCCCGGATCGATACCACCGGGGGTACCGGATACCGAACCCGCACGGACAATGGGACGCGGCGCATAAATGTCCTTCAGCACGGGCGCGTTGTTGTCGAACACTTCCATACGTACGCCGAGATTCAGAACAAGGTCGCGGTACTCGATCTTGTCCTGCAAATACCCGCCGTAGTAGATCGGCTGGTACGGCGCCATATTGAGGTTCGTGCGGTTGAAATACCCCTGGATGTCCTGGTCATCCACCTCGTTCAGCCCCCGGAAATCGTAGCCGTAATAATTGGTACGTTCCCGGAAGGCCTCGAACGGCAACTGACTGTAGTTATCGTAACAGGCCACTTGCTCGCAATTGCCGTCATTAGCGTAACGGGACAACCCGAAACCGCCTATACTGTACCAGCGCTCGGTGAACGTGCGATACTCGCCGCCGAACTCCAACTGGTGCAGGCCGATCTGCGCCGTGGCGTTCCCCGATAGCTGAAAGGCTTTTCGGTCCTGCTTCTGGAAGGTAGCTAACGGGGCGCCAGGCATGGAAAAGGTAACGGAAGCTACACTACCCAACGCGGCGGTACCGTCAGCGCTGTATAGTGGTACATACGAATTGTCCGCACGCGTGGCGAAGTAGCTACGCGCCGTTTCCAGATAATCGCTCTCGAGATCGCCGTAGGAAAACGCCTCCTCCACATTGCCGGAAAATCCGTTGGGATACAGGGTATAGTTGTAATCCTGATACGCAGCGTCGATCTGGTAGAAAAAATTCGACGCGAAGCGTTGGCGCAGACTGCCGTAAACCCGCCATGTATCCTCCTCGTTCTTATAGAAGAAATCAGGATTGAACACATGCCGGAAATAGCTGAGTTGATCTTCCCGTTGGGTTTCGTACCCGCCGCCCACGCGTACCGTGAGGGTCTGCGTGGGTTGGATCTTGAGATTGCCGGTTACGATCGTTTCTCCGAAAGGACGATTTTTGGCTGGCTCCAGCGTAAAATCTTCCCGGCGGTACGTGTCCGGCGCATTGATGAGCCCTCCTCCATCGAGGCTGTACCCTTCAGGAATATTCAAAAGGGTAGCCAGCGAATCCGACGTAAGCGGCTGCCCCTCGTCGAAAGCGTCTCGGGCGGTCTCCCAAGGGAACGGCAAGTACAGGGAATCTCCGGCGACATTGGTTATGCGTACAAGCTGCGGATTGGCATTAAGCGCGGAAAGCTGATCGTCCGTAAGCTGATACGTGGGTGCGCCGTACGGGCCAGAATCCTCAAGACGGCGATACTGCCCCGTCACAAAGAAACTGAGGCGACCGGGAACGATCGGTCCTCCCAGCGAAACCTCGCCGAGGGTATGGCCATAACTGTCGAGCCCCTGAGAGGTATAGCCTCCCACGGTTCCGAAAAAGCGGTCGGCGCCGCTATTCGTTGTGATCGACACCACGCCCGCTTGCGTATCTCCGTATTTGGCCGGAATCGTGCCGATCAGCATTTCCTGTTCTGAAATGGCAACGCGCGGAAGGGCGCTTTGTCCCGACAGGCGGACGCCATCCACATAGTAGGTGAGCTCCTGTTCACGGCCTCCGCGTACGAAGAGACCCGTGCCTTCCGACGAGACCACACCGCTCTGCAGCGAGGCCACATTGGCGAGGCCTCGAATCGGAAGCACCACCAACTGGTCGCTGGTCATCACGCGCGGCGCACCGATAGCGTCCTTCTGTATAATCGGCCGTTCGTACTCGACCACAATTTCCTCCAGTTCGGCCCCAGGCATGAGGCTGAAGTTCAATTCCCGCGTGTAGCCGGCATTGACCTCCACCTGCTGGATGGTCTGGGATTGATACCCTACGAAGGATGCCGTAATGTCATACGTCCCCACAGGCACGCCAAGGATGAAGTAGTTTCCATCCAGGTCCGAAGCGGTTCCGAGCAGGGTGCCTCCCAGAACGATATTGGCCCCGGGCAGCGATTCGCCCGTAGATGCATCCGTGATGACGCCAGAGAGCTTGCCCGTGTTTTGCGCCAGCGCTGCAACGGGCATGACGAGCAAAACGAGTACGGTCGTAACGCACCTGCGCAACATGTGCTACCTCCTGATTTGTATGGTGGGTGCCTGCAATGCCGGGCGCTTTGAGGGAGCCCGCGCCTGGCTTTGCCGTCCGGTATGAGTGAAAATCGATTTTTCGTCGCAGTGACGCTTTAAGGCATGTTGAAGTATACGACGTATCTGCCAATGTTGTCAAGATGTGTTATGAATTAATTACAAAGCGAAGAGTGCTCGATGGTATGGGGGAATAGCTGTAAAAACGGTCGTTGCCGACCGAGTCGGGAAGCAAGCAGTCCACGACCCCCGTCTGGCGCTGCGCGAACGCAGGCCGGGTGATAGAGACCATAGCAGGAGAGTAGCGGTTCGTGTCGTGGCGGGGCACTCCGTGGCCGGGGTGCTATTCCTCGTCGTTTCGCGATGGAAGGCATCGAAAGAGCGTTTTAGGGCGAGGGCGTTACCGTCACGTCGAAGGACTGCGTGGCTATGCTGGAGTCGGTCGCCGTCACCGTTATTGTCGCCGTACCTGCCGCCACCGGGCTGATCGTGACCGTTGCGTACGACGACATGCTCGTGGTCACAACACTCGTGTTCGACGACGAAACCGAGTAGATCATGTCCACAGCCCCTTCGAAATACGACGACACGCTGAAACTCGACGAAGAGCCTCCTTCGATCAGCGTCTGGTCCGGTATCGTCCCGACAGGCACCGGACCCTGCGTGACCGTCACGTACAGCGTCTTCGTCACCGAATTCTCGGGACTGGCCGAATCACTAACGATCAGTCGAATTCGCACAGAATTATTCGTGGTCGTTATCCTCTTCGTATAACTGCTTCCCGATCCTGCGCCGTAATAGTGCCACTCGCAAGGCTCGGCACGGGGAGTAATGCCAGCAGCAGGTTCATATGCACCTAGGAGTTCATCTTCCTCTATGAGGCAGAGCCCATAGTCCCAGCTGTACGTGTAGGGAGGCGTGCCGCCTGTGACCGTGGACCCCCATGTGTATTCTGCGCCCGACACGATCGATGTTGGACCCGTGATGGAGGCCGTAAGGGGCCCACGAACCGTCACCGTCACCGCATCCGCCTCGGAGTCTTGCACCCCGTCGTTCACCTTCAGCGTGAACTCGAGCAACGAGTCCACCGGAACCTGCGGCGCCGTAAACGACGGCGACTGAGTCGTGGAGTTAAACAGCGTGATATTATCGAGGGAGGCCCAGGTATAGGTCAGCGTCGCGCCCTCCGGGTCGGAGCTGCCACTCCCGTCCAGCGTCACCGTATCCCCCTCGTCCACCGTCTGGTCGGGGCCTGCGTTGGCCGTCGGCGGCTGATTAACCGTCACGGTCACTGTGTCCGTGACGCTTTCGCACGGACTCGTACCCGTAGCCGTGATCGTGTAGGTTGTTGTGGTCGTGGGGGAAACCGATTGCGTTCCCGACGCCG
>LXNJ01000428.1_pt1 | contig 30133 bp, 27 predicted proteins | sample 809081 | NCBI WGS metagenome assembly LXNJ01 (sample SAMN04870510, study PRJNA318959) | sponge metagenome | biome: sponge; feature: marine sponge reef; material: water | host: Petrosia ficiformis | place: Greece: Milos, Mediterranean Sea | collected 2013-05-29 | depth 5-7 m | reverse complement strand
ATTTGATGTCGTGGAGGATGCCTTGTTTGTCTACGAAGTCTATTTTGATGAGGCTGTCGATGTCCCATTCTCTGCGTTTTTCGCGTGGATAACTCTCATCGTGTAGGTGTTTGCCGAGGTCAACTTTATCGGAGGTATGCTCCATTTCGAGATGGTGTGTGTAAAACCAGAGTTTGCGTTGGCAGATGTAGAGGTAGTTGATGGCTGTGCCAGTGATGTTTGGGTGGTGTGGGTTTTGCATTTGGGTGTTCTCCTTATATCTGTCAATTAGCGGTCAATCCCGTCACACGTTGTAGGGCGGGGTCTCTGTGCCCCGCCATATCTGATGTATGGAAACATTGGGCGGGCACAGAGACCCGCCCCTACAATAAGGTAGGTGTGTTGGGTGTGCTAAATTGCGTACAAAAAAGGCATTCATAGCGTTGATTTATCGGTTTCGCAAGCTCTACCCGACCTACGAGACTAACTCATTACGGATTTGCATTTACATTGTTCCTGTGTCCATACCTACGAAGTATGAGCCTGCCGTTATCCGTTGAACAACTGACGCGGATTCCGCGGGCAACACGAAAAGTATAAACGTTAGCATGCCCTTGTAAAGCTTTAAATCGTAATCCTCCTCCTGTGAGTGCTGTTGTATCTCCGTTGTTAGCCTTAAGTTTATAGGCAACATGAGCTAATGTTTCCTGAAGTTTAATGCGTTCTTCAACATTGTTTTGATTGCTGAAGTCATCTTTGAAACTTGGCAAGTATTCCAATCGTGGGAATGGTAGAAGTTCTCCTGTCAAAATATCTGCTTTTGTCCGATTCCAAATCAGGTTTCCCTACGCGGACAACCATGCAACAGTTTTTCCGTTATTTGCTAGAGATTCAAGCAGTGTTTCTGGAATACCTTCAAGTTCTTCAATAGGATAATCTGCGTCAGCCGCCATCATTGCAAATTTTGTCCGATGCTGTTGGATTACGGATGTATCAATCTTAATTGGGAGACGTGGAATTCTAATCAGATCAGAAGATCGTTCAAAGATATATACAGTTTCATCGGCATAGAATGTGCCGAAAGTCTGCATGTAACCTTGCAGGCTTTTGAAGCCACCAACAAGATTAAATATGACACGATAACCCGCATCAGGCCGCCACGGGACGTTATCCTCCAACCACTTAATGAGCTCCTTTATACCATCGGTGAAAGAATCTGTATCTTTCGTCGATAAACCTTTAGGTGTTACAATAGATACGCTACACCCTTTATCTTGCAGAAACTCAGAAATCAGTTTACCTGTTGTTTCTCCTTGTGCGGTGTCGGTGCAGATAAGATAGTGTTGATCTTTACTGTTTTCAGGTAACCGACCTTCGTAGATACCATAAACACCATTTAATTCTGCACTTGCCATTCGGTTTGTATTTACATCATTTTCCTGGAGTTTTTTATGTGCGCGTTCAGCGAGTTTTGTAATAACATCTTGAGCCTTAGCTTCTAATTCATCATTTTTAAGATTTGCTGATTCCACAAGTATTTTTGCCCAATCTCTTGCTTCGTCCGGATCTTTTCTATTGATGGAATTTGTGAGGATACTTGTTCCAACCGTTGATACGATAAAACGCATTCTTAGCCTCCTTTCATGCTAAAAGAATCAAGAGTCGTCAATTGGTGATATTTTGACCCAACCGAGTGGTGTGACAGGGTTATCTCTACGGTATAAAATGCGGCGGGTTTTTGGGAATTCACGAGTATCATAGGGTTGTCGTTGATTAGAACGACTCCTACCTAACCGATACCGTTCTCGTAACTCCATCACGTCTATAGGTGCATCTTCTCCTTGCGTAAACGATGCGGTAACAGTGTTAGAAAGGTATCCTGCGCCCCACCCGATTTGCAGCATAAACGCATCGTCAGCCAGTCTATTGTTTAAACCCATCAGTTGTTCATATAGGTTAGCGATTTCTGGATTATTGTAGTCATCATAGAACTTTCGTTCCACTTCCATAAGTATTTGCGTCTCCTCGTTACAAACTTCAGCAATTTCTTGGAGTATATTTTTTTGTGTCTTATCAAAATTGAGTTGTTTTTTCTCCCTTTCTCTAAAAAGCAGGTCATCAATCTTGATGGAAAAACTCAAAGACTTCACACCCTGAATTACCTCTACAAAGTTTTTATATTCTGTGTTGTCCTCAACCTTCTGTTCAAGTTGATTGTTTTGATTGAGTGTAACCGTCCATGCAGTCTCGATTGCAAGTGCGTCCCACTCAAGCGGTTCAGTATCGCTTACTTGTAATGCGCGAAGCAGATCATGGGTAGGGTCTTTCCCAAACGCCAGTTTTTCTATCTGTTGGGCAGGATTTTCTTGTCTACGTCTCGGTGGCGTGCCTTTTTCAATTTCTCTGTTCAGATGTTCCGAACTGTCGTTATAGAGTTTTTCATTTTCAGCATTGTTTATTAGATCCGATAACAACGCAGTGCGGAGTGCACCTTTGATACTGCTACCGGGAATATAGGGACGGTTGCCTACGGATTTGATAGCTTCTCGTATGTCAGTTGTTTCTGGGCTTTGGGCGCAAAGCAGACTATAGGCGGAAAAGTCAGCAGGATTCATGTTGTGCCGTGAGAAGTAATCGCTCCAACGGAAATCGCGCTGCGACATTTCGGAGGTCAATGCGTTTATATCAGTGCTTGGATGCGCTAATACTTTGTCCAGGTCAATATGATACCACCTGCTGTTAGCATAATAGCCATCAATATGATTCAACGTTTCGCCTGTGCCGATGTGGACTGGGGTGAGTGTTTCAAGTTTGTATTTTTGTTTCATTATTGAGGTTTTCTCCTACATTATCGGGAATCGGAGTTCCCTCCTACTTTGATGCCGACCTGCCACGCGTAGCCATAGCGATAGACGTGATGCGGGTATTCCTTCGGTGTTAAATCTACCAACCTGCCAACGAGTTTGTCAGATGAATTTAAAACAGAACCTTCTGCGAACATATTGACCTTTTTCCTCTTTTTGTGTGTGCCAGTTGCCCCCACCCATCCTGTTAATGGGTTTAGGTTGTAGGCGATATCACCTTTGAGGAGATGCTCAAGTTGCTCCGATGATTTGGGGCATATCGGTGAAAGTGTGACAAATTGCGTGCTGTGTTCCGCTGTCGATATTTCAAGATCATGCGCTGGGCAAAACTCAAACTGCCCGTAACCTGCGTTGCGTTCACCACCGATTCCGTTGTCGCCAAGCACTCGGAGTAGCGTTTCTACTTTCTGTTTTGTTGCATCAGAGTCAAATTCCGCTGCGAACCAGAGTCCGCAGTTTGTATTGAATTGGACGGTTTGGACGTGCCATATTTCGGAGCCTGAATTTTGCGCACCGATGGTAACGCGCGGGCGTGTGGTAGTCTCCCAAATGATTGGCGTATTATCCATCACCTTATTTAGTTGATCTTTTTCATCAGCACTTATCCAAACATTTTCACCGTTGATCAGATTGTCTCTGTCAAAATCAGGCGATTGATCGGAGATAATGTTTTGAAAAATAGATTTGGAAATGAACCGGACCTTTTTGATTTTTTTCTTAGATTTGTCTGGGACATTTTCATTTCCACGAAAAGTCAAAGGTTTCGGAAAGAGGTAGATGTTATCTGCATACGGAAACGCAGAGGTTAACATAAAAGGTAACGTCTCGCTATCTTCTTTGTATCGTTCAAGAGACTTTTTGAGACTGTCGGTGTCGTAAAAGGTTGACCACGTTTGGCAGATTGCAGAAAAGAGCGTATCTGCTGGGATGTAGGTCTCGGTTTTCTCTAAGCCGAGGCTGCCTGTTTGTGCTGCACCTGTGGCGCGCCCGAGGTGTAGTTGTGTTTTGAACCTTAAGCGATAGACGGTATAATCTTCCATAATCGCACCTATTTCCCGTTAATTGCTTTCAAAATTGTAGTTTTATAGTCCAATTTGCGTAGGGTTGCAATATCGGTGTTTTCATCTCCGATAGGGGTAAGGGTAACGTTTGGGTCTTCATAACATTCACGCGATTTGAAGGTCATGGTTAGGTTCTCAAATGCTATTTGCCCAGAACCGCGGGAACCGGAGCCGCCGAGGTAGTCATCTTCAAGTAGTTCCATACCTTTTAGGACGGTGTCGAAAAGTTTGAGTTCGTCTTGAAGTTGATTGTCATGATCGCTGCCGTGTAGTGTATAGAGACTGTGGGCTATTTGAAATGGCCCGAATATTGCGCCTGCGGGGACACGTTCTTGTTGACGTGGTGTAGCTGCAGAGGTAATTCGGTCAATTGCTACTTCTGTCTTAATTTCGGTGAAGTCGGTATCGGTGTCGGCTCTGTCCAGTACCGCCAGTGATTCGTCGGTTAAAAAGGTGTCTCGGACGATCACACGTGTCGGCATTGTTTTCCCTCTTAATTGTTGTATTGGTGCAACACCGAAAACTTGACAAACTGGGCATATATTATATTCTGCTGGTGTTTTGCACTCGTGAACTTGGACATCTCTACCGACAGACTTATTCAAATCCTTCTCGAAGTGCCGGTCAAGTAAACCTCGCATCTTTCCACGTAAGGACGAACCGGGGATGTAGGGTTGTCGGTTGAAGGCGTTTCGTATGATTGGATTATCAATACCACCGATGTCTAATTCACCTGTGTTGCCACCGATGTGTAATCCTGTTAAGGCGTTGATTGTGCCTTTTAGAAAGATTTTTCCGTGTAGTTGAATGCTTGGCATTTTTCCTCCTTATTCTCCGCCGAATGCTCTATGATAGGCAAGAATTGCTTCAAAGAAATCGACAAAGTTTTTGAATTTCTCATTATTGTCAACTTGGTTTATGGCTTGTGTTAGCGCATCTTTTAGGTCTTCCACTTCTGGTTTGCGTGCTGCAGCATAAGCCAATTTTGGTTTTAACATGATCAATTCGTTTCGGTTAAACTCTTCACTCATTTGAATCTTTTTAACAGCCCCGTATACTTTTCGGATTTGGGATGTTTTGAGGTTTCTGGCGAGTTTACGTCCTAAATTTTCAGCTGCAGTGACGAGCGGTTCTCCGCCTTTCTCAATAACCTCTGAAATATCAACTTTTTGTTGGGCAACTATTTCCACTTCAACGTTACTTGCAGTAGGACCTTTTTGCCCTTGTGTAATCGTATATGAGGTGACTAACTGTCCTTCAACGAGCTCGTCAAATTGGATGTCTTTTAGTCCCGTGCGATGGAAGTGGACATCTTTACCTCCATCATCTGGTTGTATAAATCCGAAACCTTTTAGCAAGGTTTTAATTTTTCCTGTTGGCATCTGTGACTCCTTCTGTTTTCTGTGTTGTCGGGTTTCGCAAGCTTTACCCGACCTACGAATTTCTAATGCGTAATGCTGTCCATCTGGTAATGACTTGAATAAATCCCTTTAAATCAAACGTGTCGTTGTGGTTAAGTTCATGTTGTAAATCACTCAGAAATGACGATTGTGCTTTATATCTTTCCTGCATGCGACTGAAATAGTAAAGAGAACGCCATGCCCATCGTCTTTTATCTCCGTAAATCTGGTTCAAGCGAGTCAGAAAAACACTCGGTAATGGTTGTTTATCTGCACCGACTGCATCCAAAAACTTTTCGTGCCAGTTACGCACTTCAGCAAAGTTTTCCCACGACATCGGTTTGCGTAAAAAACTGATAGCATCTTTTTCAATAACCTTGCATTCGGCATTTTTTCTACACAGATTTTTCGCGGCTTTCTCCGCCTTATCACTCCGTTCTGCAAACTGATAAAGTGGAAACTTCATGTGTTCAATGGCGATGCCTCCTGAAAGTGTGACGTGGTTGCCGGTGACGAAATGGCGAAATTCGGTGCGGATATGTTCGGCTATGTCTGGCAACGCACTCCACCCACCGACAAGGAAAAGGTCATCACCACCAGCGTAGATGAGTTCAAGTATCTGATCCTTCTTATTTTCATTCTGTCTTTTATTGTATTGATGACAGAGTTCTGGAACGTATCCTTCAAAAAAGAGGCTTAATTCTCTGCTTAAGGTTGCATGACGTGAGATAGTTGCGTTCTCAAGTTTATATTTGAAGACGGTGCCGAGGTCATCAACGTCCATGCGGAGTGCGCCGAGCCAATGCACACCTTCTGATGCGTTGGCGAGGTAGTCGTAATCTGCGGCTTCACCTTTATCGTTTTTGGCAATCACGGGATGGAATATGCGGAAATCGCAACTCACATCAATGTTTTCCGATTGGAAATGCTGTAGGATACCATCGTCGAGAAAATCTGTGTTGCCTATTCGGTAGACGATGGCATGTTTCTTCGGTATGTTACCTATATCTTCACAGATGCGGATATCCAATCCGAACATCTTTATTGCATTTCTCCAAGTTGGATTTTCTGTGTGTGTGGATTTGTCTGCTACTTCAAACGCAACAAGATATTTTGCCTTCCGCAGATTCTGTCCGAGTTTTTCAAAATCCCAATTAACCTCTCTATCTTCCTGTGGTTCAAAGAGGTTTTGAAACATATCTTTCGCTTCTAACTCTGACCATTTCTGCTGTTTCCTTTCATTGACTTTATCTGAAACGGCATTCCATTTTTCCGTGAAATTCCCTGCTTTAAAATCGTGTGCTTTTATGGAGATACCCGCTAACATGCAGGAAATATCCCCTCTATGCAGTTCCCACAATTTTTCAGATATTTCTTGTCGGAGCGTGTCTAACTTCTCTTTGGTTTCGGTATAGGGGGCGAGGATAAAGAAGTGTCCACCACTGGCAAGGATTAGGTTTGTGATGGGTAGGTCAAATTGTTTTAGTACCCAGTGTGCGATTGCCTCTGTGAGCAGTTGTAGGTAGAAGGAACGTCCCCGCAGTTGGTTGGAAGCTCCATCGGATTGGATATGGTATAGAAAATTCTGGATGCCGGAGATGTCGCCTTTGATGAGGGCACATATTTTTTGGTCAGAATCATTTGGGTTGGCAAGTAGCGCGTCAACTTCGGTTTCATCTGTGAGTTCGTGCCCGATGCAGGCGGCGATTGCTGCGGTTGTGCGGAGATGGTCATAAAGTGATATGTCAGAATCCGGGTTATCTTCAGATTGTCCGGATGGTATGCGTGATGTGAATTTGTGGAGTAGTGCCACAATCGTTTGATAGTGTGCTGGTTCGTAGGTTTTACCTTCTGTTGCTTTGCTGAATTCCTTTTTAAACTTCTTCCACAAATCTGCATAATCATTTTCATCTACCTCTACGGTTTCTTGCGGGATGACTGTGTCCCGTTCAAAATTGAGTTTTGTCAGTTTGTAGCGATGTTCTTTCTCAGCACATTTGAGGCGTGACATAATAGAAGCAAGCGGGGATGCAACGAAGTCTTCTGTTTCTCGTTCCTCATCTTCGCGTTCGGATGCGGAGAGTCGGTCTGCCAATATTACCTGTTTTTCTGTGAGATGTTGGAGTTGTGTCGGGTTGCGATGGTGATGATGTAGGATGGCGTTTTTGAAGGTGTCATTGCAAGTTGAGAAAAATTCGCCAAAATCTTCGGTGACGAATGCGTAACTATGTTCTTGATGCTTGGTGTAACGTCCAGTGGCGCGTTGCCGGAATTTTCCGATGTCGTGTAATAGTGCTGCGAGTGGTAGGTGGTTTTGTTGTTTCAATGGGTGTTGTCCTTGTGGTATCAGGTGTTTTTCAATGGGTTATCTTATCATAACTTCAGTCAATATGATGCTCTATTCCAAATTGGTTCGATTAAAAATGTACAAGAAATACAAGTTCCTTTAAGAGGAACAACAAAAGTTTTTATTCCAAATTGGTTCGATTATAAAGTGTACATCCAACATTATACATTTTGTACACTATTAAGTTTGGAATGTCAAGTTAAAAGTCAGGAAATTCGGAAATATAAAGGTAGGGCGAGGCAAAGGTGCCTCGCCAATTCAGTGGGTTAATTGTTTGGAAAACTTTTGATGTTTTTCTTACAGTTCTTTGTAATTCTTTTTATCTCATTTTTCTCATTGTACTTGCTGGTGTCTTTCGACTCATCTCGAAAAAACGAGAAGAAAAATCCGAAATGGATTTTTACCTTCCTGTTCGGTTGTAAGCGAAATTCTGAATAGAATTTCATGATATCTGCCTCCTTTCTTCATAAAATTTAACATTTATCTCCTTTCTTGTTTGACATGAGTCCACAGTAGAATACTTTCCTTAAACTTGTGAAACATCTTGTCGTGATTTATTCTAATGATAGGCAAAATCTATGCCAATAATTTCGGTAGAAATTATATGGTTATCTCCTTTTTGCTGTGCCAAATTGACATTTTTATCGCAACTTCATAAAACAACAAGGTCAATTCGGCACATTTGGAGCGTTTAACGTTATACTATAAAACGTTCGGATTATATTCGTCTAATATCAGACCAAGTGTATTATCGTAGCGAACGTTGATGAAATACTGATTTATACGTTCATTTTCGTTGATTTGCCCATCCTTATATAGTTTTGCAAATTGGCTGTAACTAATTTGTGCGATGTATGCCCTCGCTTCATAATACTTGCGAGCATCTGTGTCGGATAAAAATTCTTGTTCGTAGCACGTTGGCACAACCTCAACGCTTTTAAAGAGTTCGTTAAACTCTTTACGTCCTTTAGCATCTTCAATGAACGGGACGATGTCTTGTAGGTGCCGTTCAAACAGTTGTTTTGCTCTATTAAACTTATCATTTTCTTTTTCATCATACCCTTCACAATAAACATTTTCTATAAGGACTTGGATTTTTGACTCTTTGAGTGTGTCATTAACTACAGATGCGAAAGCGTTTATAGTGCGTTCAACTTTCTCTGTGGAATAGATGTATTTATCGCTTTTCCCACCCTCTTTGCATATATGGACATCACAGATTCCTTTCTTGCCTTTTCTGTTGATACGACCAAAACGTTGGATGAGTGCATCTATCGGTGCAGGTTCAGTAAAGAGACAATCAAAATCAATGTCAAGTGATACCTCAACGGCTTGTGTGCCGACAAGGAGATCGGCGTTTTCAAGTTCTCCTTCTATCCTTTCCCGATCTTTAAGGATAAATCGGCTGTGAAGGAGTTTGGCATTATCGGCTCCATGCTGCAATTCCTGAAACACATCTTGTGCCTGCTTGACAGTATTACAGACAACCATAACGCTATCTCCTTGGTTCAGTTTATCCTTTATTTTCGGAATAGCATCGTGGATATTTCCATCAAGCAGCTTGACACGGTGCCGTGTGAATTTGTCCCTATCTTCTGGTGCCATGTCAACTGGTGTGAATTCCCCGATTGCCTTGATAATCATATCTGTAAGAAACTGGGGCATTGTAGCAGTCATAATGCAGAACTTTGCATTGTAATCTTCACGGAGTTTCTTTATCATTGTCAAAATAAGCGCGGTTGTGTGCGGATCATAAGCATGGATTTCGTCAAAGATGAAAAGTCCATGAGACATCTCTGCCATCTGCATTTCAAAACCGCGTATACCGAAAAATGCTTTGAGGAGTTGAAAGGGCGTTAGCACCTTGTAAGGACGACAAATTTTTTTCGTTAGATCTCTTTCGTCTTGAGCACGTTTTTGCCTAACTAATTTTTCGGCAGATTCATGATCACGCCCCTGATCAATGAAAGCTTGATATATGGCTTGATATTTGGCAGCATTTTGAGGTGTATAGTCTTTATCAACGAGTGCTTGATACATGAAGTAGGTAGCCTTTCCATGCAACACACCTATTTTTTCGTCTGATACGAGTTTTTTCAATCTCTTATACATTGCGTTGATGCTTGCAGTATAGGGTAACACATAAAAGACACGGTTACCTTTTGTTTTGCATTGGTTTTTGTCTGACCAAAGCAGCGCAGCTTCCGTTTTACCTGAACCTGTCGGTGCTGATAGCATGAGCTGACCGTCGGTTTTCCCAGCATCCTCTTGAAAGGACTCCCATCCGTGAAATTGTCGTCCTCTTTGCTCAATGCTTTGTACAAGGGACGCTTCAAGTTTATCAAGGGCGGTTTGGATTTCGTTTTTGGCATTGACATTAGAAGCAAGATGATCGCAGGCAATCATGCATCCGCGCATCAGCATGCCGTAGGTGCAGTGTAAGGAGTTTAATTCACCGTCTTCAAAGTCGTTCAAATATGGGGCAAGAAATTCTCGGTAACCACTAATGAGTAGATCGGTTGAGGTAACGGGTGTCCATAAGCACGTTGTTGTAGGAAACCAACTATGAAACCAATGAGGGATCTGCTCCTGTATTTCCATCAAAGCATCCCAATTCGGTTCCAGTTCTGCAACATGCTTTTGCCACTCTTGATAACCTTCTTCGTTTTCTGGAATGCATGGATACTTTTCCCACAGCGTCTCACTATCCTTATGGTGTGTTAAAATGGCAAGTGCAATTGCCTGTTTTGCCTCATCTGATATTTGAAGTGTTACCACAAATCCAGTGGAAAGGATTTCATGACGATAGTTCCACCGATCATCTCTATCGGTAAGTTGCTTTTGGAAACCGGTTGCTGCTTTGCCGAAATCGTGAAGTGCGACAGCGTAAAAAAGATGTTCAAAGAAATTAGGTTCTCCTGCAACATCAGCTAAAAAAGGCATCCGTTCTCGTAGACTATTGTATACTTCAAGACAATTCTGTGTATGATCATGAAGTGATTCTTGTGGATCGCTTTTTGCTAATAGTGTGGACATGTCTTATTCTCCATGAATGCGTTGGTGCAAATAGACACCCCATTCCTTATCGGTATCGTGTAATACATCACCCTCATATTTTATTTCCTCTGTGATAAGACAATATGCACGTGTACCACACTGCCGACGCGGAATATCTGCTGTGAAATGCGTTGGTAATGCCTGCACCTGTCCGTGAAGTTGTTGGTCAGGAAACGGGAGTATTGTATCGCAATAAGTCGTTTCCGTTTTACGTTCTAATTCAACTTCCTCTATAGATTTCACCGTTGCTAAATCTGAGGAACGCCCCAACAGCAAGGGGTAATGTGGTCGTTCTAATGCATCCTTTAACCACATATCCGGGGTATAAAGATAGAGTTCTGGTTGCACAAGGAATTCGCGTCTGTTGACGTTTGATTTTGCATCTAACTTGCCTCCAAATTCATAGACGGTTTCTAAATCAACTGCTCTGCCTTTACTCTTAAAAACAAACCCTATTGCTGCATCATGCGGTGTAACCCAGTCACCTTTTGCAGCAGTCAAAAGCCCATAAAGTGCCGAAAGTGGTGGTAAGGGTAGTGTCGGCTGGAATCCGCTAATAAATAACGGATTCCGAAATGATGAAACCCATCCCGTAATGTGAACGCGTAGAACCTTCATGGAATGTCTCCGATATGTGTTTCTAATTTTTGTGATAACATGGATATTACCTTATTTGGCGAATCGTAAACGATTTCACATGGTAGGTTTGTGTTGTTTGCCAAACTCATTAGATCCTCATCTATTCCATCCATGAACCCGCTCCGTCTACCGATATAAATCGCATCACAAAATCGGTCTGCGTAGTCGTCAATAACTTGGTTTAGTGCGTCTAAAGATAACTCTCCGACTTCATTTCGTTCTACCATTAAATTCATGAATGGGTGGTTTCCACCGTCAAGGACTGTGAGAATAATCAGTTTAGGTGTAACATCGGTGAGGTGTGATGTCAATTTTGCCCCACCACTGAGTATAGGAAGTGCTTCAAGAGTTTGTTGACAACGTCTCACCCGAATCTCTTTTGGAAGCACCCACGGTGCCTTTTCGTCTTCCTGAGTGCCACCCGCATTTTGGATAGTCTCAACATAACTTGATGAGATATTCTTATAGCCAGTCCTGTTAACATCAGAAAACGCACCCACTGCACTGAGATCTAATGAGAAAATACCTTGTAGGACACACGAATAAAATTGGTGTTCATACGGCACTGGATCACCTTCTTGCCGTGCCATCACACCGAAATCGTTTGTTGGAATTTGTGGTTCGATAGCAATAAGCGGTGAACACTTCAGTGGAGACAAGCGGGTTACCGTCAAGTTTACTCTTTTCTTACCTTGCATTTCGCTTTGAGCACGCATATAACCAAAGACATCGTCATCGTCATAAGTTACAGGGTCTGCAGCGGTAAATGCAATTTTTTTCTCTCTTTCTATAGGCGAATTTTTCCATTCATCAAATTCGTGTTTAAGGGTGGTGCGCCACCAGTTTCGCCATGCTTGTCCGGAAACATAAGGATAGGTACTCCGTCCTTTTCTTAACGTTTTGACCTTTACTATGTTTTCTGTTCTTTCAGATGTGTCCTCACCTGCGTTGTTAAGTGCGGAATATGGTGCATCAATTAGGGTGAGTCCGATAAGGTGTTTAGACATGATTAGTCCTCCTCATTTGCTTCGGTTTCAGATGCATCGTCTGCATCAGGTATATTATCTTCATCAAAATCAACAAAACCTTTATCCTGTAGCCAGTTGTGGAGTCGTTCATAAACCCGAAAAAGCAGTAAGTCGCGCGTCTCTCGCCACGGTGTTGCGCTAAAATCCTCGCTCTCTGGAAAGAGATATTCCACATAATCATCCAATGAAAAAAGCGGGTTTTGTGTGCCTTGTTTAATTCGTTCTCGGATAATGTATAGCAGGACAGTTCGGCATGCCTCATAACTTTTGGCACCTTCTAAGCGAGTAAGTCGTTTATTACTTCCAGATTCTTGGATACAATCTGCGATGAGATCCCCGACATGTTTTATTTTCTCAAGTCGTGTTTGTTCCATAGCTCTAACCTCCTTAAAGTAGAGAGATAACAATTCCCAATTCCCGCGCGGTTTTCTGTGTCGTCTATTTAAAAAGGATCCAAGAATTGAGATGTCTTGCAATAGATTTTCATATACTCGGTTTGTGCGGTTTTTGTAGTCATCTTCGGATTCTACTTTATCCCAGTTGACTAAGTAACCACATCGGACAATTTCCTGCCATGCAGTGTTAAACTTGCCCATATAAACAATGCGTAAAAATTTAAATACTGGTGCTGGCATGTAGAACACTTCAAGTTCGGGACCTTGGTTGTAATTTGTCCAGCAGTAAACTTGTATAGATATGTGCTCATCTGTCCGCATTTCTCGGTATTGTGCCATTTTACGAGCCATGTAGAACATCCCGTTGCGCGGATTTTTATAGTCTGGATTAAAACAACCTGTTATATCCTTTTGAAGTTGTTGTCTGCGAATATCTTCAACACATGCCCGAGTCCAACTCCTCATTGCTTTCCAAGAATTAGAGTGGAGTGTAAGATATTTTCCAGCGGTTCCCATATAAACGAGGGGTGACATTTGAATGGCAAGAGAACATGCGGCGCAATAACCTGCACCCTCTGAAAAGGCTGGAAAATAGTTGCTATTTTTCCCGCCTGTTAGTGGGACGTTAGTTCTTGACAGCCATGTATTTGCATTACGTCTACCGCAACCCATACAATCCCCTGCTTGTTGTAAATCAGAGATTTTGTCGATATAACCTTTACATTCGTTTTGGAATAATTCTACCTGATCTTTCTTTCGAAATGCAGCGTTTGTTAACACACTATTTGGAAAAATCCCGTGCAAATTTCCCCAACCTGCATCTGTTTGCATGATTGGCGCGACATCATTAACTACTTCCTGAAGGTTGTCAGTCGTAATCTGCTCTGGTTGGACATTATGCCCTAACCACTCGCAGATACCACAAACACCCGCATCCACAAATGGATTTCCCATTAACTTTTCATAGATCGGCATTTCAAAAACCTCCTTTCAAAAATGTTATGTAAAGTTAATCATAACGTAAGTAAATAACAATTGTCAAATTAAAATAAACCTAAACCTCTACCATCCCGAACCCTGCACTATTTTTGTCGCCAAACCCGCATTCATAGCCTGTCTGTATCAATGCGGGGCTGCCGGACACACGAAACGGACACAAAATCCCGCGTATCTTGATACCCTTGAAATCAACGAGGCGGGTGACACGTCCCTGCTTCCTGCGGATATAGCTATCATCAAAATGGAATACCAACGTATTGTCTTGTGGGGCACGTCCGTGCATCGCCTCATGTTTGCGGATAAGGTTTTGACGGATAAGTTCGGAGAGTTGGGGATCGTCAGGCAGGCAGTAGTGCATGCGGCGTTTACCATCGTTTTCACGCACAGCGGACATCACAATCGGAGAGAGGCATCGGAACTCCATCTCAGAGCGAAAACGCGGGAGACGCGGGATCGTCACATCCTTGATTTTGAGTTGGTGCGATCCGATGGATAATCTGCCTTCGGTTAGGAGTGTATCGGCAAAATGGGATAAGAATTGTTCCATTGGGGAAGATACGAACCACGTCAAAGTAGACCGAAAATGTATCTGTTCGCCTAAGATACGTCTGCGTTCTGCCATCAGTTGAGAGAAGGTGAAAAGCTTGAACCGTTTTTCAGCGGCGTGATAACCTTCATCATGCAGAAAGCCAGCGTATTCAGGATTAGATTCTGCAAGGAATCGGTAAATCACTCCGACAAGGAGGTGGTTGTAGTTAATGGGTAGGGTAATGCCGTTGCCAACATCGGTAAGGATTTGTATTCGCATTGGAGATCTCCGTTTAGTTTTCTTGCGACTTAAGACAATCTACCGTAAATGTAAGAGGCGCCAAATACCATACGCGTATTTGGCGTTGATTTGGTAATAAATTGCGCGACTACAAACACACAAATCAGAGGAAAATGTAGAAGTATTTTAGATTTGACTAAAAAATTAAATCCCCATGCGGAGGGCGACAGCTGCAAGTAGAATTAGCAGTGAAACTACTCCCATGAGACTGGATACAATAGACATTTGCTTGCGGAGTGGTTTGACTTGCGGGGGAAGTTCTTTTGTTTCGGGGTCTAATCCTTCAATTGCTGCTGATAACCGTGGACCGAAGACAAAGCTGTGAAGCGCGGTTAGAATAAGCAGTGCGATAAATAATATCAGTTTGATAAGGAGTGTTCGCATGAAAGCATTGATGGTCTCCGAACCAGAAGATGAGCCTAAGCCTATTGCTTCAAAGATATTGGCAATGCCAGTGAAAAAGAGTATCCCGACACAACCCCACACAATCGGTTCAAACCGTTTGCCTATTTGTGTTAAGAGTTGAATGCGTTTGACAGGAGGTAGATTCTGTCTGAAATAGGGTACAATTACCATTGCTAAAATGAGATTTCCGCCAATCCAAACAACGGCGGCGATAACATGTATCCATCGAATAAATAGCCAAAATATATTCATTTACGATATTCCTTATTTATGTGGAGGAATAGCATCCTTAAAAGTGTCAAATCAACATTGAATGTGCTGATGATATTTGGCACTAACACAAGTTTACGTTTCTTCAATATGTTGTATAACAGTCTCAGCACGGGAAATTAATGATTTCCGTTCGTCAGCAGAAAGCGGTACAGGGGCAAACCGATGATAGTCGCATTTTGTAAGGATTTCTACCAATTCCATAATAATAGAATCGGCAACTCCTGCTTGTGTGTAAATTTCTTGGATTTCTGCTGTGTTTAGTGGGCGGTACGAGGAGTCTTGCTGTTCGCAGATATACTGATGCAGAATGCGAGTCAACGTTTCTCCGAAAGAGGTTGCTTGCGTGTCCATTTTGCCAGAATCAATTGCGTTGAGTGCCGATAATGCCCGTTCAGCGGGAGTCGTCAACGTGTCTGGCATAATTGATTTGCTATCAGGTTTTAACTTGGCACGATACAATAAATACGCACCAACCCCAACAAATATAGGTATTAGTAGAAGCAACCACAAAATCCATGATGGGAAATTGGATTCGCTATCAATCAAATCGTTTGAATTAGGAAGCACAGTAATAGGAATTGGGATTGTTTGGGTTGTTTGATATGTGTGTTTGTTAGGATTGAAAAAGGCGTATTCAATTTTAGGAATCAATAGGATTCCTGCCTTTAATGGTGTAATTGCGTAAGTATAGACGCGGGAATTATCTTTAGTAGTATTAGCAAGATTTTGAGGGTCTATTCTGAATCCGCTAATAGCAGGTATTTGCGGCGGCGTTACCGTTTTTATATTTCCGCTTCCTGCGATTTGTAATGAGAGTGTAAGTGCGTTTCGAATTTCAAGTCTTCTACGGTCAACTTGTGCTGTGATGTTATATTGACCAACAGTGCCTGTGAAGTTTGTGGGTTTTCCGACTTTAGGGAGTGGTTGGACATTGAGTGGTAGGGATTTTGTTTTTAGCGTCTTTGGGTTGCCTTTTATAGGGAGTTTTAACTGGGCAGGTTGAATAAGAATTCGTCCTATTTTATGTGGATATAAACGCCTAACAGACTCCTGAACAATGAATGTTTTTCCCTGCATCTGTACAGTAGTGTCTTTCTCATCAGGAAGTTCTTCTACTAAAAAGTCAGAGAATTCTGGAAGTGAAGGAGTCAGGGGGTCCAGAGTAGGTAGCACAGTTGTATATAGGTAGCGAAACCGATATTCGATCGCTTCATTAAGATACGGTTTTTGATTACTGACTTCAGCCTGTACTTTATGGATACCTCCAGTAGTATTGTTTACATAAGTGTCTACTGCTCCCACAATAATTTTGCCAGGGTTTGCCAAATAAGGAACACCTTGATAAGAAAATTGGACATCCGAAAGGGCGATCTCACCAATTTTTTGCGGTATAAGTTCATAAGCCCATGCCATAGTGACAGCAATTTTATCATCTATTAACCGTGGCGTTGTTTTGGAATGTAGGGGAACAGCGAGGAAATCAGGCAAAAAATTGAAAGTCGGGGAACCGATGTGTTTCATTTGTGTATTTCCCGAGATTGTGAGTTCCAAAGTTGCCTTCTCGTTTAATTGAATATGGCGGGGTGTAACTGTTGCTTCGACTTTAACATCCTTGCTTTGTGCTGCTGGCGTGAAAAGCATTAGTAAGATGCTAAAGGCTGTAACGCATAAACATGAATGCAACGAAGGCATTTGAGAATTACCAATCTTTATCACGGCGGTATCCGCTGTTGAGTTGTTGTTTGAGCATCTTTTGCCTACGCTTATTTTCATTTTTGCTCAGGCGTTCAAGAAGTTGAAGTGCCTCCGCTTTAGGAATGTTACTTGGCTCATTTTTTGGTGAATTCTTTTGCGTATTGAGTTGCTGCTGTACAGTATTTTCCTGTTGTTCTTTTAACAGTTGAAGTGCTAATGCGAGGTTATGTTTAGCATCAGCATCATGTGGGTTTAAGCGGAGTGAAGACTTGTAAGACTCAATTGCAGCGGTGAGGTCACGCAACTGAAATTGCGCATTGCCTAAGTTGTAATAAATAGAGGCTTCGTTGGGTGCATTTCCTTTTAAAAGTGATCTTTGGAAAGCTGCAGATGCGTCTTTATATCTGCCTTTTTTGTAGAGTGCTGCGCCGAGGTTGTGAAGGGCAATTGGATTATTGGGTTTGTCAAACGTTGCCTGTTGAAAAGCCTCTATTGCAGCATCATAGTCCTGAATCCAATACGCCTCGGTGCCGGTTTTCATCGCGCGCTTCCAGTTTCCCATCCAGCCGACAAGGAAAAAGATAATAAAGAGGACAAGTGAGGAATTAAAAATCTTATTCCACATATTTTTATTATAATTGATAACATGGCGATTTGCAAGAAATTGTAAAGACAGTCTTTGAAATCCTATCTAAGCTTACAATATCTTCGCCAATTATCCAAGATTTAGTTCAGGTTGTGTGTGATGAATAGCAGCGATTGAAGTTATCTTTTTAGAGATTTGCTTAGGTTGTGTTTAGATTTCATTTGTATTGAATCACAATTGAGGCAAAACAGACAAAACCGAGATACCTAACAGCCAACTTGTTATAACGCGTGGCAACACGCTGATGTCGCTTTAGGAATCCAAAGTAGCGCTCTATCAAGTTTCGTGCTTTATACAACTCTTTACCGTAATCTCGCTACACAACCCGTTTTTTTCGGAGGGATCATAACTTTAGTAGATGTTGGCACTATTTCTGCTATAAACACAACCTAATATACTAACATTGAGCAATCACAACTTGCAATTAAATCGCTATAATGTCTAATACGTTTCTAACTTCGCTCGCGCGTTCGAAACACCCTCAATAATCGGTTGTGGCGTATCCACCTTCAATCCTAAATAGATAAGCATAATTTCTTGGTCGTAGCCGACCCGTTCGATTTCCTTACAGATAGCGCGAAAATCCATCTCTGGTGCCCAGAACGGTTCGCTTCCTGTCCGTGAATCAACACCACAGTTAAAATAGATGCTATTTAGCCGTTCTGACAAGGTTTGCAAGGCAACAACTGGGTCGTCCCCAGCTTGATGGAAATGAAATGGACTATAGTAAAAACCGAAGTTTTCGGAGGGGATTGCATTGAAGATTTGCTGCGTGCGTTCAATGTTGTAAGCAAGGCTTCCTTCGTGTGCATAGAGGGCGAGAGTCAGATTGCGAGTCTGCGCTTCTGCTGTGACCGTTTTGAGATGATCAATAATCGTATCAATCTCGCGAGCGGTGGCGGTTTCATCTCCACCACTCGCGATGCTTACTATTGGAATGGAAAGCCTTTGGGCAACATCAAGAATCGAAATTTGTGCTTCAAGTCCGTCTGGCGCGTCAACCCGTACTGTGCTCAGCAAAGATTTGAAATGGAGTCCGGTCTCTTCTCGGAGTGTGGCGATGGTTTCGGCTTCCACATCTGAGAAATGAGCATGGGCGAGTTCAATGGCAGATATACCGCCATCAGATAACTCACTCACAAACTCGGTCAAACGGAAAGAGGAGAATGGAAGGGTGCTTGCACAATAAGTTTTCATAAGTCTATTCCTGCTATATAGATTTTGGAATTAAGGATAGACGGTTGCTCGGGCATCTATCAGAAGTCGTCTCTCTTATATGTAGAGAGTCGCGACCTGGAGGTCGCTCCTACAAGAAGAGAGTAGGCTCGTAAAGCACATCTGCAAGTAGGTGTACACATATTTCTATATTTGACCAAAACAAATTATTTGCCCATTCCTTTTAGTGCTTTCAGACAACGTTCCACAGCTTCAAGTGGCGGAAAAGCATCACTTTCATATTCTACGATATACCATTCCGTGCCACCCGTTGTTTCGCAGATACGGAAAATCTCTGACCACGGCACGCTATCCTCGCCAATGATAGGACGAAAACCTGCATGCCTATCCTCTTCACCATCTGATATAGTATAAGGTTTGAGATGCACTGTTCCTGCACGACCAGTATATTTCTCCAAAATAGCAACGAGATCAGCACCGCCTGACAGTGCATTTCCCATATCCAGTTGCATCACAACACCTTTGTTTGTGTTTCCGAAGAAAGTGTCCCACTGAATTTCACCATCCATGGGTGAAAATTCTGCATGATGGTTGTGATAACCTGTTACCATACCGTGTGGTTCAAGTTTGTCAGCGAGGTCATTGAAGAAATCTGCTAACTTCAACCAATCTGCACGCGATTGACGAAGTTCACCTGGGATGCCCGGAATGATAACATAGCGATTTTCAAGGATCTTGTTGAATTCAATCGTGTCAGCGAGGTTGTCTTCTTGAACAAGATTGAACGGCGTGTGCCATCCACAACAGACCAACCCGAATTCGTCAAGGTAACCTTTTAATTCTTCTGCCGAATGTTGTGGAGGACCTGCGAATTCTACGCCTTCGTATCCCATTTCTGCGACCGCCTTTATTGTGCCGCGCGCATCTTCTGCTAACTCATTGCGGACAGAAAATAACTCTAAACCAATTGGTACTCTTGCCATAATTTTTCCTTTCAATTTTTAACTTCGACTGTGAATATAAGAGGCGCAATGAATTGCGCGACTACAAACATATCAAGTCTATAGAGTGATAAAAGTAATTGTGAATATAAGAGGCGCAATGAATTGCGCGACGACAAACATATCAAGCCTATAGAGAGTGAAAAAGTAATTTAGATTTTCTATAACCCATTAACTTGTAGACACTAAGCCTTTGAATTTAAGACTTTTACCGTGCTGTGTAATTGGGCGCGAGTGGGCAACTATCCGCCATAGTTTGACAAAGAGCAACCCGCGCCAAACCGTGAATCAGATATGCTGCCCCCGTCTGCGATTCATACCAATCAATCCCAGATGCACCGTAGGGAAGCGTTTCTGGAAAATAAATCTCCAATGCTGTTTCTGTGAGTTCAACGCCGCCTTCCAACCATGTCGGTTCGCCAGTGATGTCGTAGAGGTCAGCAAAGAGTTCAAGCGTTAAACCGATATCTGATGCTGGGATTTTGAATTCCTCTTTTTTAACACGATCGGCCGGAAATTTCTCATCAAGATAGGTATTGCCGACTGCGCGTGCAAATTCCATCAATCTGTCATTCTGTGTCAATCGCCACCCACCGAGACAAAGCACCCCTGTACTGCACACAGTCCCAGCACCATAGACACTTCCCCATGCTGACATTCGATCGTACGCGCGATTCGTCTCACATTCACACATACTAACGAATTCGCGAGTGTCAAGATTGTGCGGCGCGGCGAGAAACCCGTCAATGTAAACCAATCCGTATTGCCGCATCTGGTTTGCCAATTCCGGTAGGAACGATTGTAACAGCACCGCGGATTCAAGTAGACTAATTCCTAACGAAAGCGTCTGCGTCGGAGCATTCTTCTCAAAAAAACTTTCAGCATCCTTCGGTGAACGACTCTCTATACGCAATAGTCCACGTGCATCCCGTTTTTCCCACCAGTAATCGGTATAATTCTGAATCTGCTGGAGCGTTTCTGGACGTTGATCTTGCGTATACGCGAAAGCCAAATCAAAGATATAAAATCCCGAATGGCGTGGAAAATCGCATGAGCGTCCGCCACGATCGAGATGCTCCGTCATGTCAATATTCGCATGACGGATGTATTCAAGTTCATCCCCTTTTGTCCAATGATAATCCAACCCATCCGAAAAACTTTGGGCACAGGTGGGATTAAACGTATTCAGTTTCTCCCATAACCAGAGTGGAACTTGACGCAGATGGTCGTGAATTGCGGCACCACCAGCGGGATTACGAGAACATCCGACTCGCTCCTCAATTAGATGCCAAAAGGAGTGCTCACCCCAAGGGAATAACCCCGTTGTTGTCTGTGTGCAATTCAGGGCAAAATGCTCCAAATATTGATCTACAGCTTTAGTATATTCTGGTTTTGATTCCGTTTCAGCGAGTACATTTATGGTAGCAAGCAACGGTTCATCGTGAATCAAGTTTGTGCCGAGATGTGCCCTATCACCGTTTCGTTGTCCCGGAATCTTAGGCGGTTTTTCCATCAGCATTTCGCCAGTCTGCGGATGCAGAATGGAAGGAAACAACCCTTTATATTTCTTGCTGCTTTGGATCATCAGATCAATAGCGTTGCATATTTTGGTGATGATTATCTCTGGGGTTATCACAAATGATTCCTCCGTCTCTGATGAATGAAAATATGGTATCATTAATGCATTATAAGGTCAAGTTCGGATAGCAAGTAATACCAATTCTAATAAATAAAATACCATTACGAAGATTCTATGAGATTTTGAAACTCATCTTATGTTGAATGTCCGAGGCGCAATGAATTGCGCGACTACAAACGCGTTTTTGTAAATGGGAAGTTATAATTTAGAAATGGTATAAGAGTTGTGTGTAAAAATCTTGTCTCATAGGTTTAATTACGAAGAATTCTTCACGTTTTTCTACTGTAGGGTGGGGTCTCTGTGCCCCGCCGAATGCAATACGCGGATGAGGTGTCGATTTTGCCATGTCCGATGTATACAATCAATGGGCGGACACAGAGACCCACCCCTACAATAAGAGATGGACGCTTTTGTTAAAACTTTGCTTACCTGCTATTTTCTTGCCATTTGGTTAGTTGTGTTATATAATCACAATGCTTTTATATTATTCTTTTTAATCATCATTTTATAGGAGCGACTAATGCAAATAGGTCTGATGGAGGGAACGATTCGGCGGGAAACGCTGCAAGAAACCCTTGATGCAGTGGCTGCACACAGCATTCACCATCTACAGTATCATCTATCTCCAGGTACATCGCTTACCGAAATCCGCAGAGAGCTTGACGCTCGGCAAATAAAGATTTCTGCCCTTTCCGGCACTTACAACATGATTGACCCTGATATTGAGAAACGTCATGCTGGCTTGCGTATGTTACGCTTTGTCGCTGAACAGTGTGAGCCGCTTGGTACATCTGTCATTACGCTTTGCACCGGTTCTCGCGATCCACAAAGTATGTGGCGCGCGCATCCTGATAACAACTCACCGTCTGCATGGAAAGACCTTGTTGAATCTATGGAAAAAGCGTTGGAAGTTGCTGAGGAATACAAGGTGACATTAGCGTTTGAACCGGAAGTATCAAACGTGATTGACTCGGCACAGAAATCGCGCCGTTTAATTGATGAGATGCAATCTCCTTACCTTAAGGTTTGTATGGACGCAGCGAATATCTTTCATAAGGGTGAGTTGCCAAAGATGCGTGAAATTCTTGACGAAGCATTTGCGTTGCTTGGTGATGATATTGCTCTTGCACACGCAAAGGATTTGGATCGGGATGGGCAAGCAGGGCATCTTGCTGCAGGCACAGGATTACTGGATTACGATCAATATCTTGGTTTGCTAAAGAAGAATGGATATAAAGGGGGAGTAATACTGCATGGGCTTTCTGAAGAACAGGTGCCTTTTTGTGTAAAATTTTTACAAGAAAAGATTGATGCGTTATAGGAATTGTCTGAACCAGGATTTACAAGATTTTTAGATTTGTAGGATTATAGCCAATTTACAATTAACGGCGCGCTTGGAAAGCGCGCCTTCCTGTGAATGTCCGAGGCGCAATGAATTGCGCGACTACAAACGGCGCAAATCCAACGAAAATTGTATAGATAATTTTAGATTTTACTGTAAATCAGACGGTTTCAGACATACGTTCTGCTAACCGCGCAAGTGCTGGTGACCTATCCAATTTTTCAAGTTCTGCTTCAATAAGTGTGAATTGTTGCGTCTCAGCTAAGGCAGTTTTCATCGCCTCATCAAATTCGCCTTCGGTTTGCACATGAAACCCGCGTCCTGCACTAAAGAGTGAAGGCATACAACTATAGTTCCAACACCCAATATCGTTAAACTCCCCTTCAAGCAGATGTCGTTCCGTTCCGTATCCATGGTTGTTTAAGAGAAGAACAATCGGATTAAGTCCGTAACGGACGGTGGTTGATAGTTCTGTGCCTGTCATTTGGAAAGCACCATCCCCCACGATAACGAGCGGGCGGGTGTTCGGTGTGCTAATTTGCGCGCCAATGGATGCTGGCACAGCAAAACCCATTGAGGTATAGTAGGCTGGACTGATAAAATTGGTGTGTTGATGTATCCGCAATTCTGCTGCGCCGAAAAGACTATCACCTACATCGGCAATCACTGTGAGTTCATCACTAATGAATTCATTGAGATGTTGGAACAAACGTTCAACTGTTAGAGGTGCGTTAGACTTGACTTCAAAGGGTTTAGCATCTGATAATACCCACGCTAAGTTCGGTTTCTTTCGTCTGCGGAGTTGTGGTGAAATGAGTCCATCAATAAAATCATCAAACATCACTGCTTCATAACTATGGTAACGGACAGAGATTTTTTCAGAGGTGGCGTAGATTGAGCGGGCACGGTCAAGGTTGGCGGTGTAAATCCCAAGATTCACATCTGTCATGAACGCACCGAGGATAATAACACAGTCGGAATCTTCAACAAACTCTCTAATTTCCTCTCTACCCATCGCTCCTTCATAAATTCCTAAGTAAAGCGGATGTGACTCTGGTATCACGGATTTGCCGAGGAGCGTTGCAACGACAGGGATACGTTTTTCTTCAACAAGTTTAAGTAATTTGTTTTGATAGCCGAATCTGTGAAGTTCTACCCCTGCAAGAATTACTGGATTTTTACTTTGATTGATGAATTTAACCGCATCGTCAACGGCGGCGTTCAGTGTTTCTGGATCGCTGACACGCCCGCCTGTTGAAGGGCGGCGGTAGAGCGTGCCGCGCACATCTACCATATCACGCGGGAGTTCTATGTATCCCGGACGTTTATAGTGATACACAGCATCAAGCACCCGATCAATTTCGTTGAATGCGGTAAAAGGTTCATCAAGTAGGGCAGTCGCGACGGTGATTTCGTCATAGATGCGTTGTTGTGTGTGGAAATCTCTGACTTTATGGTGGAGGAGCGCATCTTTACCGCGTTCTTTGATACCCGGCGCTCCACTAATCACAACAACGGGAGATTTTTCGGCATAAGCACCCGCGATGGCGTTCACCATTGATAAACCACCGACACAATACGTAATACACGCAGCACCCATGCCTTTTGTGCGGGCGTAAGCATCGGCTGCGTAACCAGCTGCGTCTTCGCGTGTCATGCCGATGTGTTGAATTTCACTTTGTTCAATGAGATGGTAGAAGCGCAGCACATAATCGCCGGGGATGCCGAAGATGTGTTCAATTTCGTAACTTTCGAGTTTTTTGAGTAGGTATTCGCCGATAGTTGGAGGTCTGTTGCGCATGGGTCTACCTCGTTGTGTGTTGTTTACTAAAAATTTTGAGTTGCAACAAGGGCAGCATCGGGGATTTTCTGGATATTTACGTTGTATTTAGGAGGTCTCGGTTTACCATTGGAATTTCTCCCTTGATGATATAAACTACTACATTGATCCAACGTTTCTCTATTCAAAAAAATAAAATGGATTTCCGACAAAATAAACTCTGTTTTACGCCGCCTTGACATTGCGCCTCTATTTATCCTATTCGTTTCATATTTACTAATTCCTTCTTTTAGTTCATCATGCCATCTTTTGAAGGTTCTTTCTTCGTCATTATATTCTACTTCACCGAGCGCAAGAATCATGCCGTAATGCTCGAAATCCTTAATCGTGTTATTTATAGCTTCCACATCGTTTGTGACAACATCATGCCTCGTTGTATTCGCCGCATGTGCCTTAAAATCCCATGAGATTTCTTGAAAGGCATCAAACACCGTGTTGCTATATTTTTTACCGGGTATTTCAATGATGTTGCTAAAATGAGTTTCACATAAAAACTCAAAGTAAAATCCCATCCATTCCATTTGCCTCCACTGTTTTGAACCAGCCCCTTTCATTTCAAGGATGGATTCTCTGCCATCCCAAATTTTAGGCATATTTCGCGAGGCAATTTGTAATTCTTTAACCGTGTCTACGATCTTTTGATCTAACATAAAAAATTATTCTTCCTCTTTGAACAAACCCCAATCAGGTTCATCTTCCGTTTTTTGAATTAGGTATTTCCCTGACTCAAGGCGGTCACGTGCAAATTCATAATACGCTGGTACAATTTCAAAACCTATGTAGTGTCGCCCCTTCATTTTGCTAACGACAGCAACCTGCCCAGAACCCAAAAATGGATCTAAAACAACATCGCCTTTTTGGCTTGAATAATCAAGGATTTTATCGATGAGTTCAGCTGGCAATTTTGTTGGTGTTTTCACAGCACCTTGCCAATATTCTCTCTTGATTTCCCAGACATCCTCCTTGTCCTTGTAGTGTGCAGATCCACCGTTTTCAGTCTTTGCTTCTTTATCAAAGCGACGGTAAGGATAAAATTGTCGTTTTTTGTCGTTTTTACATAGGAAAAGGCAGTGGTAATGAGATGTCACGTACTTACGCTTGGTAACAACGCCAAACTGATATTTCCAAATCAGGTGATTGACCGTTGTAAGTTCACACTCATCAATTGCAATCAAGAGGTCTTTCAGGTAATTCCAACCTGAGAAGATATACATGCTGCCAGAATCTTTTAATACTCTTGTCGCTTCCGAAAGCCATTCAAGTGTAAAAGCCAAGTAGTCACTTCCCTCAATTTCATTGTATCCTTGAAGAACGCGGTTCCCTTTTCGGTTATAGTTGTGCCGAGTAGCTTTGAAGTCAATGGCAAAAGGCGGATCTGTTATGACAAGATCAACACATTCAGGTGGTATTTCTGACATCAACTCAATGCAGTCACCTTGTTTGATAGTATTTATGTACTCAGGATGTTTCATTTTTAACCTGCGTGCTATAGAAGCATCGCTTCCCCATTGATTCAAAACTGTTTGTCGCTATCCAATAGAATGGTGACGGGACCATCATTAATAAGTTGTACGTCCATCATTGCTTGAAAGGTGCCGCCTTGCGTTGGGATATTGAGTTGCTTTAAGGCAGTGATGAATTGTTCATAAAGTGTGTTTGCAACTTCGGGGCGCGCGGCATCAATAAAACTTGGACGCCGCCCTTTTCGACAGTCGCCATAGAGTGTGAATTGTGAAACGACCAGCGCTGAACCGCCTATATCAAGTAGCGAACAGTTCATTTTACCATCTGCGTCTTCAAAGATACGCAGATTTGCAACCTTGTTAGCAATATATTCCAATTCTGTTTCGGTATCGTCATGAGAAATACCGAGAAATATAAGCAATCCCGTACCAATTTCAGAGACGAGTTCGCCGTTTACCTTGACACTTGCTGATTTTACACGTTGGATGACTGCTCTCATTTAGACCGTTTCCCCATAGATAAGATAACGTGAGTATGATAATTAAATCCAAATGTAGATGTAGGTTGGGTTGAGGAACGAAACCCGCCAAATGCCATACGGGGAATGCCATAAGGCATTCATACCGTTGATTTGGCGCATTCATCGTTGATTTGAACTTGAAACGCTCTTATAGGCTCTAAATGTTGGGTTTCACCTGTGGTTCAACCCAACCTACGGGATTTATCAAACTCATATTAAGATAGAATCCTTGCCGAAAATGAACAGAATGGTTGAATTTACTTTTCGCAGGCAAACCCTAAAATAACAACTTATTACCATCCATTTCTTGTGCTTTTTCGCCACCTAAAGTTAGACTGAACTGAAATCCGGGAAGGTTGTTAATTCCAATTTGGAATGCCAACGTATTGGAAACTTCATAACGGAATGCAAGACCGAGAATGCTTGAGAAGTTGACACCAGCATACTGGACTTCACGCGAAAAATCGGCGGCGAGCCACATGTTATCTGAAACAGCGATTTCACCACCTGCCTGCCAATTGAGCGTGAAAAAGTCAGTCGTCTTGAGTGCTTTTGAAGATAGGAAAATACCTGCCCCCGCGTGAACTTTAAAATACTTACCAAATCTTTGTGTGCCAACGAAATAGGTGTTGATACCAACAAATGGAAATCCGTCGATAGGACTATTATCAAGAAAATCATTATCCGAATTGAGACGGTCATCCGCTGTAAACCCGGAATACACATCGCCACCGACTGAGATACTCGGAAATCCATCGTTTTTTTCTGGTTTTAGGTTGTATTTGAGTCCGAAAAGTCCTTCGTATAGCGGTTGGTCGTAAACTCGTTTAGAGTTAAGCTCCGGGTCTCCAGTATTATAAAAATCGTGAACGACTTTGTGGACACCACCTGTTGAGAGTGTAGCGCCTAACTGCAAATCAAGTTGTTCGCTTAAACCATAAGTAAATCGGACGGGTATAACGAATGTCTCAATTTCGAGTGTAACACGGTGAGATTCTTCAAATCCACCGATGACGACATTCTGGCTATGTTCGGGCAATAGTTCATTTTTTGAATGCTGGAACAAGCCGAAGGATGTAACAGATCCGCCTTTGCCTATCGTATCCGCAGTCTGGATAGTTGTAAGTTGAGAAGTGGACAATGTTTGTGCTAAAATCGGAGAACTAATTCCGATGAATACTAAAATGATTCCAATAGTGATGTGTTTATTAAAGTGCATAGATTTCCTCTAATATCTTTATACCAAAATGTCAATTAAGTGGTTGTGCTTCAACCATCTCGCTTTCGTCTCGCTTACCATCGGGTCCAGGAGTATCGTCGAATGCGGTAATGAAGTAGGTTCTAAAAAATGCTTGCTGATTGACTACAATTGGGTCTTCGCCAGGAATTGTCAAACCGTTTTCTCTTCGTCCAGCAGACTGACGTGGCAGCAAATTGCCTCCTGCGTCTTTTGTATAGATTTGGTATCCTGCAAGGTCCCTCTCAGTATTTGCGGACCATGAAATAATAGCATCGTACTTATTGTTAAAAAAGGATCGCGCTGCGTAAAAAACCGTAACATTTTTTGGTGGGGCAGGTGGCAAATGCGGAGAGGTGGCACTAATAGTGGTAATGGCTTCTACGCCAAACTCGTCAACAGCAGCTACACGATAAACTTTGGTTTCTCCATCTCCCCGAAAATTTACGTCAAAGTAATAGAGTTGATCCCGCTTTATCTCAGCAACACGTCTAAAAGCAAGTTCTTTTCCTGTCCCTTCATCCCTTGCTATATAAACACGAAAAAGAGAAAAATCGTATGAAAAATCGTAGTTTTCCCAAAATAGTTTGACGGTGAGATCTGATGGTGTTCCAAGCGTAACAACAGGGAGAGCAGGTGGAATGCTTGGTGTGCCGGCAACCGTTTGCCACACACGGAATGGTTCTTCTGTTGTACTGGGCGGGTTAGATGGATCTGGCGTTTCAACGCCATTTATATCAATATATGAGATGCGGTATTCATAAGCGAGAACGCGTCCTAATGAATCTTTACGATCGTTTTCAATATTTTGTGTATCCACGAATTCGCTTGCCGGTGCATCAATCATGCCGACTAACTCAAACGGTTCATCTGAATTGGCTATTGAACGACGATAGATTCGATAAGCCTTGATACCTTCCTGCCCGATATCTGTCCAAGTCACACGTACTTGTTGGTCACCGGGGTAAAGCGTGAGTCCTTCTGGCGCCCCAGCTGTCCGCAAATTTTCTGAGTCAAGAGGGTTCGCGAAATCCTCGCTATTAGTACATCCTACAAATAGTAGAATTATTAGGAACAATGGTATACAGAGCACTGATGCTGTTCTTAACGAAAAACGGCGCGATTGCGTTTTAAAAAGACTGCGAAATAAATACATTTATTTTCTCCCCGCAAAATGATTATCTATCTCATATTGCGGAATATGGCGTATACGACACGCCTTTTGGACAATAGAATAAGATGTTTTAGAAACGGTGTAAGAATTGTAGACTCGCACGTTGTTTTTCGAAATCAAAGTGTGGACGCACACTAAATTCTTGTGACTCACTCCAAAACCCACTATCTAATAATATTGGTGACGCGGTAAAGTTAATTGGATAATGTGTATTGAATTTAACATTACTTTGTGTTTGTGATAATGGAGTAATCTCGATTGAAGCATTGTGCAACTGATTAAAGATGGATAGGATTACAGCAAGTCCAATACATCCGAAACCGACACGAGACATTATAACACTCGCGTTTTCTCTGGCTACCACGTCATTTTTGTGGTTTTGAATATCATCTTGGATTGCCAAAGAAAGATATTCCTCGTACCTACTTTCCGCAGAGGTATGCAGCATCGTACTGCCGACTTGCAAACCTACGCCAGATGCCAATAGGGTTATGGCGAGACCGTGCGAGCGGCGAGCAGCTTGTGCAGGTAGAATCGTCAAAATCAGGATAAAAATACAGCATATCCCTATGACAAACCGCTTCTGATTTGAACTACAATGTTTCATTTTGGTTAATCCTTTCAGTTCAATTTAATACGGCTATTATATTAAGTGTACCCAATTTTTCTCCGAAAGTCAATGCTTTTTGAAATGTTTGGCAGAGCCATTCAATTGTATGGAAGTCATCTTGTTAGAGGGTTTTGTCCGCCCGATTTAACAACAAAAGCGTTTAATGTAAATGTCGGACGCACATTCACCAAGCGCAATTCATTATGCCTCTTTTTAACGCCTTTTGAGGTGTTATTTCACACTTCTGTATTCAAAACTAAAAAATGAATGGCTCTGGACTCAATAGCAGGGCTATTTAAGTTTTAAGAATTATCAGTTAATGCGCGTTACTGAAAGTTTATATTGTCCGTTGGGTAGAGCTTGCGAAACCCGACAAATGCCAAAAAGCGCACTTGACGTTGATTTAGACATGGTAGTAGGCACGCTCCGCGTGCCGTCCGCTTTACATTTTGGGTGGACGGAAACCCACGGCGTGTGCCTACTACTTTGCATACGTATTAGTTTATATTAAAA
>LXNJ01000427.1_pt1 | contig 30139 bp, 26 predicted proteins | sample 809081 | NCBI WGS metagenome assembly LXNJ01 (sample SAMN04870510, study PRJNA318959) | sponge metagenome | biome: sponge; feature: marine sponge reef; material: water | host: Petrosia ficiformis | place: Greece: Milos, Mediterranean Sea | collected 2013-05-29 | depth 5-7 m | reverse complement strand
CTTGGAACGCCGACTTCAGTCGGCACCCGCGGCCCGAGAGGGCCGCGGAACGGATCACGCCAATCACGCTCAAGAGCGTCCACGTTGCGAACGCCAGGGCGACGCGCAGTATGAGAAGTCCGGGCTAGGTACGCCAGTTCTCGAGTCGCAGGCCGCGAATCCGCCCCATGTGGGCAGTGTTGTCGGTGACCAGGACCGCGTCGAGCGCCAGGGCGTGGGCGGCAATCGCCACGTCGAAGTCCTCGATCCGTTGACCACGGGCCTCAAGGTCGGCTTTCGTCGCGCCGAACGCGCGGCTGACGTCGGCGGTCCAGACAGCGTCGGAAGCGTTCTCGACGAACCTCTGGAGGCGCTCGGCCAAACGACGGCGCCTTCCGGACTCCGGCAACCGCGCGATTCCGTATTCGATCTCGGCAATGGCGGGCGGTGGAATCAACACGTCCGTTCTCGGGCGAGAGAACATGCGCTCGAGGACGGAGGGATCGCCGGCCATCGCGAGAGAGACGATGTTCGTGTCGAGGACGAACTTCACAGCGCCGGAGGTCCCTTGCTCGTTCGATTCGCGGCGATCGCCCGGCGCATCTCGGCCAGAACCTCCTGTCCTTCCCGGTCGTCACGCGCGGCCCGGAGTTCTTCCACGAGGGCTGGACTCCACTCCGTGTCCTCCCGCAGGCACCGTTCCAGGGCTCGAACGATGTAGCGGTTACGGGTGACCTTCAGATCCTTGGCTCGGTGGTCCACGGCCGCCAGGAGTTCGGACGAGAGATGGATGGTTGTACTCACGAATAGAATACTATTCTATTGGTGCTCTCAGGAGTCAGTCTGACTTGGGGTTGCGCCAGGATCGGGTGACCCGTAGCCAGACGAGCGAGAGCCCCTGGAGGGCGGCGGCGATCAGGAATGCGACTGCAAACCCGGCTCCGGCGAAGGGGGCCTCGGGGCCGTCGCCCGGAAACCGGTCAATCACCGCGCCGAATCCGGCCTGTACCGAAAACGCCGCCGCGAAGATGAGCAGGTTGAGCGCCGAGGTCACCCTACCCGCGAGGCCCGAGGGATAGCGGGCCACGAGAATCGCGAAGCTCAGCATCCCCGCGGATCCGAAGAATCCGAAGGCCGCCCACAGAGCGGCCGGCGCTCCCGTCCACCCGGAGGCCAGCACCAGGAGCGTGGCCGTGAAAGCCAGGTTGGTGGCGCCGAGCAGCGTGAGCGCCGAGAACCCCCGCTTCGCGAGCGTGCCCGCGACGGCTCCGGTGAGCAGGTAGCCGAGCACCATGGCGACGGCGAGGATGAGGAGATGGTTGGCGACCGCGTCCCGATCCATCGCCGCGACGCCGGAAAACCACGGGCCCGCCCACAGGCTCTGAATCCCCAGGAACGTGGCCTGGTGGACCACTCCCAGGGGAGCGATGCTCCAGAACAGCCGCCGCCGCACCACTTCGCGGATGCCCACGGTGGCCGCGAGGAGGCCGGAGGGAGCGTCCCCGCCAGCGGGTCTCGGATCCCGGGGGACCAGGGCGAACAAGACCGCGGAGCCGGCAACCAGCGACAGGGCGAGCAGGACGAACAGCTCGCGCCAACTCACCAGTCCGAGCAGCCACTCGGTCGGGGTGGTGGCCACCAGCGCTCCGGTGGACCCGACCGCCATGACGAACCCGTTCAGGAACGGGAGCCGGGCCGGGGGCGCCCAGAGCACGAATGCCTTGAACGAAGCCATCAGGCAGGCGGCGACCCCCAGGCCGGCGAGGAAGCGTCCCACGATCAGAATCGGGAACGACTCGGCGACCCCGAAAAGGAAACAACCCACCGCGCCGACCACCAGGAGGACTCCGTTGGTCCGCCGTGGTCCGAAATGGTCCAACGCCCCGCCAATCGGTATCTGGGCCACGGCGAAGGCAAGGAGATAGGTGCTTCCCAGCACGCCGACTCCGAAGGCGGAGAGCCCGAGATCCCGAACCAGGTCGGGGGCGATGATCGCGGTGACCGAGCGCAGGAGGTACGAGATGAAGTACCCGAAGGCGAACGGGGCGAAGACCCGCGCCCAGAACCCGAACCGCGGAAGGGCCCCGGCTGGTGAACCGCTCGTTTTCGCTACTCCGGAGTCGCTGCGCCCGGGACGGACGGGAAGCGTGGGAAGCACGCCGACACGGGCTATCGCATTCCCAGTTTCTCGCCGCGGCGGAGTAGCGCGAGGCTCTCCACCAGGCGGCGGGTCCGGGTTTCGTCGCGTTTCGCCATGCCCACCCAGACCTCGTAGCGGCGTTGCTGGGCACGGGTCAGCGCGGCCCAGCCGGCACGGGCCTCCGCATCGGCGTCAATCGCCGCCAGCAGCTCCGCCGGGGTTTCGACGGCCGCCGCACTCGCGGGTTTCGCCCAGGCGCCGGAGCGGATCGAGGCCGAGACTGCTTCCTCGCCGGCGGGGGCCATGAGGGCCTGCTCCCTCATTCGCGCCAGCCGGTCGCGATTGCTCTCCGACCAGCGGCTGTCCGGCCTGCGCGGGCTGAACCGGTGGGCGTAGCGCTCGTCGTCGATCCGCCGCTTGACACCGTCGATCCAGCCGAAGCAGACGGCCTGCTCGACGGCCTGTCCGTAAGTGAGGGTGGGTCGGCCGGGACGCTGTGCGGGCTTTTTGTAGAAGACGACCCAGACCTCGGGAACGGCAGCGTGGTTCGCGTCGAGCCAACGGCGCCAGGCGTGCCGGTTCCGGGGGGTGAGGTGGCGGCCGGGGAGGGCAGGGCGGGTCATCGCGGAGTGGTCCGGCTGGCCGGGACCAGGTGGCGCTTGTGTGATCTGGGCTCATGGGGCAGAAGCGTGACCCGTTGGCCGACCATCAGCGATCGGGGACGCAACGTTCCACTGTCCCGCGGCCAGCGGGTGCCGGCAGGGGCCGGAGTTCCCTAGCCCCGGACCTGGCGGCCGCTCTCGTCCACCAGGTTGTAGCGGCGGGCGTCCTCGCGCCACTGCGGCGACCGGATGAGGTTCTGGTAGACATCGCCCGGCAGCGCACGGTCGGCATAGCCGGGCCAGGTCGCGCCGTCGTGGATGTCCTGAAGACCCTGCCGCATCGCGCCGAGGGCGAGCCGCAGCATCTGTCCCGCGTAGAGGACGAGAGGCACGTTGTTTTCCCTGAGCGTCGCCATCGGGGTGTCGTGGACGCTCGCGATCGCCGGCCGGCCGCAAGCCTCCGATACCCGGCCCATGCTCTCGGGAGGGAGTCCGGCGAAGAAGAGCAGATCGGCGCCCGCCTCGACGTAGGCGGCGCCCCGTTCCGTCGCTTCCGCCTCGCTCTGGCCGATGGAGACGGAGTCGCAGCGGGCGACGAGCATCATCCCGCCCCTGCGCGCGTCCACCGCCGCCCGGATCTTGTCCTGCATGTAGCTGGTCTCGACGAGGACGCCTCCTTCGCCGAGGTGCTTCGCCTGCACGTGGTCCTCGACCATCACGGCGGCGAGACCCGCCCGTTCATAGCCCCGGATCGCCCGTGCCACCGCGAGCGGGCTGCCGCCCCCGTCGTCGGCGTCGGCAAAGACCGGAACCGGGACGCTGTCGGCGATCCGGGCGGCCATTTCGATCAGCTCGGTGATCGAGGCGAGCCCGTAGTCGGGGACGCCGAAGTTCGCGGCCGAACCGGCGCTCCCCCCGAGGAGCAGCGTCTTGAAGCCCATTTCGACGATCAGTCGCGCCGAAATGATGTCGAAGGCGCCGGGACAGATCACCGGGTCGCCGCCCGCGAGCATCGCACGGAAGCGGTGGCCGGGATCCAAGGGGGCCTGGGAGCCCGCCGGAGCGCAGGCGGCGCCCGCCGCTCCGGTCCCGAAGGCCGCCCCTCCGGCGGCGCCGAGCGCCGCTCCGCCGGTTCCGGCCGAGATGCGCCGCAGCGCTTCGCGCCGTCCCATTCCGTTGTCTGGAGCCGTGCTCATTCCGTATCTCCCTCAGTTGGATGATCGAGTGCGCACCGGAAGCCGATGCTGTGAATTCTGGTGTCGGGTCTCGTGAAGTTCCGGTAGTGGACGCTGGCGATCCGCTCGTCGGCGTCCGCCCAGCTCCCGCCCCGGAAGATCCGGTAGGGCGCGTTCTCGGGCCCACGCGGGTCCACCGGCGGGCTCACCGCGTAGTAACCGAGGTCGTAGCCGTCCGCCACCCACTCGGCGATGTTCCCGACCATGTCGTAGAGGCCGTAGCCGTTCGGAGGAAAGGAACCCACGTCCGCCGGTGACCCGGGGTGGGCGACACGGGCCGGTGGCGGCACCCGCGTTCCCTCGGGGGCGCCCTCTTCCGGGTCGGGCCGGTACTGCTTGCCCCAGGGCCAGGGCGCTCCCACGAGCCCGCCCCGTGCCGCCTTTTCCCATTCGGCTTCCGTGGGTAGCCGCTTTCCCCGGAACGCGCAGTACTCGCTCGCTTCGCTCCAATTCACGTTGTAGACCGGGAACCGCGCCTTCTCCTCCGGGAAACCCTGTCGCCAGTGGAACGGCTCGGGCCGTCCGGTGGAAAGGGTGTACTCCCGAAAGGCCTCGTGGGTGACCTCCTTCTGGTCGATCCAGAACCCGGGCAGCGTCACCCGGTGTACGGGCCGGGCGTCCACGCGATCGCGGGTCTGCCAGTGGATCTCGTCAATGAGCCACAGATGAGTCCTTCCCATCCAGAATTCGCCGGGGGGAACCCAGCAGATGTTCTCGGCGCGGTCGTCGCTGCAGTGCGGTTCGGGCATCCCGGCACCCTTACCGGGTCGTGGTATCGCTGGTGCGAGGGAGCTGATCAAGACACTCGTAAGGGAGATGATGCCCACGAATGCTAGGGCGGGTGCTCGCGAGTCCCTCAATCGCAGTTTCCCACGGAAATGGTGGCCGCGGCCACAGTGTGAGCTTTGGGCTGCGTCAACGCGCACACAAGTCGGTTCGTCGAAGCAAGTTCCGGTGCGCTGCTCGCACATCCGAGTACTTCCGAGTCGTGTATACCTTCCCTCCACGAAGAATCTTGCGGTCGCGGAAGTCGTCCTGCAGATCGCGATCATTTGTGTACAGAAGCCGTGCACCGCTTACCCGCGCTAGCGCTAGCACGTGTTCATCATCGGAGACGTACGATCCTTCTGTGCGAATCCGGTTCTCCTCGGTGTCGACTTCTTCGTCAGGTATGTCGCGGACGGTGCCACTCTGCAGTAGTTCCCTGAACACATCAAGCCACTTGTCTGGGATCTCTCGCCTGAGCCCCCCGCCGACCACGACTGTGCCTCTCTCCTTTAGCCACCGATAGAAGTACTCCCCGGCCGGTGGAGAGACCTTACCGAAGACCTCATGAAGAATGTGTGTGTCAACAATGGCGCACATATCAGAGCCCGATAGAGCGCCGCGTCTCTTCCATGAAGAATTCTCGATAGCTTGGCGGTGTGTTGAGGACGTTGCCACGTTTGTCGTAGCCAAGCGAATGGATGCGCACATCGAGCCCCTCGCGCTCAAAGTAGAGAATCGAGACGTCGTCGGGGCCAAGAGCCGTTTTTTGGTCTCGGATGTCCATTCGTACTCGGTCCACAAGGTAGTCACTGTGAGTCTCGACGACGACCTGGTCTCCGCGTGCTGCTGTGGCGCACAGCAGCCCGCCTAGCGCTGCCTGTGCTGTAGGGTGAAGATGTACTTCGGGCTGCTGTAGGAGGAACAACGGATGTTCGTCGGGCCGCAGCAACTCGGCAAAGATTGGGAGTGCTTGGCTGACGCCGTAACCGACATCAATCAGGTTGCGGTGGGGACCCTTCAGACGCCCACCAAATCTCCGAACAAGTAGTTGGAACGGCCCACCGGCCGCTCTTGTGAGTGGTTTCACCGAGATCTCGTCAAACAATCCGGATGTCCGGCCGAATGTCTCGAGTTGACCCTTGAGGCTTTCCCACTGCTGTGGGTCTCCATGGTGGAGCTCCGCGAGAAGCGTTGGGACGTCCTTGCCCTCCGGATCGCGGGAAGGCCGGCCTGGTTGATACGTACGTTGCGGATATGTGCGCACGGGTGCGCTGGCGTACGGGCGAACCGCCTGACCCAGTTCCACCTGCATGAGGAACTGCTGAAGTTCGTCGAAATCGGCCGTCGCGAACGGTGTGTCCACATTTTCGGTCGGCTCTACCGCGTCGCCGGGAGAAGCCACGGCCATTAGGAGGAGCTGGGCTGTGAGCCAGAGTCGACCTTGTTCCTTCGAGAGAATGTCGCCTAGATTATTGCTCTCGGCGCGCCACTGGCCGCGTGCGTTACCAAATTGGAGTTCGAGTGGGCGACCATTGGAAACGGAGGCTTCGAACCACAAATCGCCTGAGGCGATACGTCGCCAAGCGGGGAACGGAAAGCTCTTGCGGTCTTCGAATCGGACTTCGAAATCCGTCACATCGTCAGTGCCGACACCGCGCTTGTGCGTTTGGAATCGGGCCGAGAAGGAGTCTGCCCGACCTCCGCGCCGGCCACGTTCGTGGGCGATGTCTCGGAAGCCCCCGAGGTCGTAGGGAGACTCTCGGAAGTCGGGTGCCTGGTGGCTATAGGCGATGTCCCAGAGAGCGCGCAGGAGAGCGAGGAAGGATGTCTTGCCGGCGCTGTTTTCGCCGATCAGAAACGTCAGAGGTGCCAGTCTCGCAGTTTGCCACTCGTGAAAGCACCGGTAGTTCTCGACCTGAACTTGCCGAAATTGAGCACTGTCTACCGCCATCTGATCAGCCTGGACGTGATTCTAAGAAAGTAGACCCGGTGATGAAGTGGGGACGCCGTGCGTTCGGCGCAGGAATGATGTCGATGGGTGCGGCTGGTTTCTCAGGCGAAGACCTCGGCGATCTCGTCGGCGAACATCATCTCCGACCCGCCGAGCGAGACCGAATCCACGTAGACGTACTCGCGTCCCGACGGAGTGTTGTGGACGACCTTCTTCCAGTCGATTCCCAGCGCCGAGTAGATGGTCGCCACCGTGTTGTCCATGAACGGCTGTCCGTCGTGCTTCCAGCCGGGATCGATGACTTCCGAGCCGTCCTCGTTGGTCTTGCCGACCACCCGGCCACCCTGGACCCCTCCCCCCGCATACATGGTGGTGTAGGCGAAGCGGTAGTGGTCCCGGCCGGCCACCGGGTTCATCTCCGGGGTACGGCCGAACTCGCTGGTGACCACGATGAGCGTCTCGTCGAGCAGAGTCGTGCCGGGCTCGCTGCCCGGGCGGGCGCCGAGGTCGGTGAGCAGGGAGGTGAACCCCTTGTCCAGCCGCGGGCAGGTCGTGTAGTGGTTCCAGGTGCGCGACCGGTCGAAGATGCCGGAGTGGTGGTCCCACTTGTCCCCGTCGTAGATGTAGATGAAGCGGGTGCCGGCGTCGGCCTCGATCAGGTTGCGCGCCAGGATGCAGCCCAGCCCGAACTCGTCCTCGCCGTAGCGCGCCTTGTCCTGATCGCTCGCGACGAAGAGCTTCGGCCAGCGTTCGTCGGTGAGCAGCCCGTAGGCGGACTTGTAGTAGTCCCGATAGTCGTTCTCCTTGTCCCCGAGCGAGGCGCGCTCCGGGATGGAGACCTCGGCGAGCCGGTTCAGCAGGCGGAAGCGCTCTTCGAGCACCCGCCGGCTGCCCTCCACGTTGCCGCCGAAGGAGTCGAAGACCGTGGTCGGGTCGAGGTCGAGGCCGGAGAACCGGGTCGGCAGGAAGCCGGCCCCGATGGATCCGGCGCGCGCCCGGGTGAGATAGGTGCTGACGTAGGTCGGGAAGCTGTCCGTTTCGCGCCGCTCCTTGTCGAGCTCGGCGGCGATGATGCTCCCGAAGGCCGGCACCTCGCGGGCGAGCGCCACGTTCAGCACCCGGCCGGTCTGCGTGTGGTACTGCCCGTTGAAGTGGATCAGCTCCGGAGCCCGCATCGAGCGCACGAAGGCGACCTCGTCCACCCGGTCCACGAGGGTCGGGAAGAGGGCCCGGGACAGCGAGACCTCATCGTTGATCCGGACCATGTCCAGGTCTTTCGGGGTCCAGCGGGTCTCCTTGAAGTCCCAGGTATCCATCGGGCTGATCGCGCCACCCATCTCGATGAAGATGCAGTAGCGGGCGGTGCGCCGCGGATTCGTCTTCCCGTTCGCGTGCGCCTTGAGCGGCCACACAACCTGGTTCACGAAGGATCCGGCGAGCGCCAGCCCTCCCATCTTGAGGACTTCCCGGCGGGCCGGAAGGAGATCGGCGACGCGGGGTTCGCGGCTGCACATGTTCGACCCCTCAGTGGTTCAGGAGGAACTCGGGAGAGTTGAGAAGCGCCCATTGCAGGTTCTGGGTGCCCTGCTGGCGATCCGCGGCGATCCGCTCGGCGCCAAGTTCCGCTTCGGACGTGGTGGGCAGGCGTCCCAGCGTTCCCAGAAACAACTCGTTGACCACCTCGCTGTCGCCCTTTTCCGAGGCGAGGAGGTCGGCTACCCGTCCTCCGGACTCGCTGGAAACGCGGCGGTTCACGACCCCGGACTGCATCATCAGGAGCGCTTGCAGGATGGAGCCCCGGTTCCCCACCGGAGCGGGCGTCATGCGGTTGCTCTGGAAGAAGCTCTGCATGAGAGCGTCCACTTCGGCGCCCTCGCCGCGTCCGCGCCGCCCTCCGAGGTCGGAGGGACTGGTGAGTTCCTTGATCCGCTCGACCGTCGTGCCCGCGAACGCGAACTCGGTGGGGACGTCGGTGGCGCGCGCCAGCGAGTCCACGAGTTCCGGCCCGGTCAGCACCCGGACGAAGCGGCGCGGGTAGTAGCCGGTCCAGGTGTCGTCCCAGTCCCCGTCGAAGTGCGGAGAGAGCCCGTAGGTCTCGGACTTCATGATCGTCTTGACGAGGTGCCAGAAGCTGAAGCCGCTGCTTCGGAAGTCCTCGGCCAACGCGTTCATGAGCTCGGGATTCAGGGGGCGCGAGGGCAGGGGGTCCTCCTCCCCGGCGGCGAGCCGGCCCATGCGATCGAGGTCAAACGCGTTGTACGGCTCCACGAAGGCGACCGTCATGAGCTTGCCCCAGACCAGGTTCACGGTGGCGCGCGCGAACTGCGGGTGGTCGGTCAACATGCGGGCCAGTGCGTCCCGCGGGTTTTCCCCGGCCCCTGGTGTTTCGCCGGTCAGCATGAACGCGGGTTCGTAGGACAGTCCCTCGAGCCGGGGGAAACGGCCCTCCGAGAGAGTGTGGTACGGCGCGTCGTTCCCGGTGTCGTAGCCCCTGGCGAGGTCGTCCACGAGCAGGTCCACCACCACGTTCTTGGAACGGTCGTCCCAGGTGGTGATCTGCCGGGCGTTGCCCAGGAACGCCGAGTGCCGGTAGAACTCCTCGCGCGTCCGCTTCGAGAGCCATTCGTTGAGCGGCTCGAGATGGTCCGCGCCGTCATGACACGAGATACAGGAGGTGTTGATTCCCAGGAAGATCCGGGAAACGTCCACGTTGAACTGGTCGATCGCGTCCAGCCGGTTGTGGATGGAATAGTCGTCCGGACTCATCACGATCCGGCTCTTGGCCTGATGCGAGCGAGCCAGGAAGGCGAGGGAGGGAACGCTGCCGTGGGCCTTGGCGACTCCGGTGAGCAGGTCGCGCACCACCTCGTCGTACGGCCGGTCGGTCGTCAGCCACTCCTTGATCCAGCTCTGGAAAGGATTGCGGACGGCGCCGACCTGATGGGCGAGACGGAAGAGGTCGCCGAAGAACCAGGCCCACTGTTCGGCGAACTCCTGGCTGCCGACCAACTCGTCCACCAGCCGAGCCCGCTTGTCGGGGGAGTCGTCGGCGAGGAAGGCGCGCACCTGCTCCGGGGAGGGGATCAGGCCGGTGGCGTCGAGCGTCGCCCGCCGCAGGAACGCGGTGTCGGAAGACGGGGGTGCGTGGGGAATCCCGAGTTCCTCCTGCTGCGCACCGAGGACTTCGTCCACCAGGGTGCGGCGCGCGAGCCGGCCGCCCGGGCCGGCCATTTCGTCCCGCGGCAGCCGGTTGGCGGCCGCGATGGCCCGGCGCGCTTTCTCGCTGGCCGTCTCCCCTTCGGCGGCGATCCGGTGCGCACGGTCCGCCAACCGGTCCTGTATCTCCTGCTGGCTTTCCTGCGGGTCTGGCGCAGGCTGCGCCGGGGGCGGTTGGCCGAATGCGGCGATACTGACTCCGGCGGCCAGGAGTGCCGACAGGGTCACGCGAAACGGGCTGGGCATACGCGTGCTACGTCTCCGAATAGGCCATTCTATGGAGGCTCCGGGAGATCGGCAAACGGCCCCCGAAAGCGCGTTGGCGCGAGTCTTGCTCAACGTGGTGCATCATGCGGAAACCTCTCGATAGACTGACCCCGATGACGATCGCAATAGCTCCCCGCGGGTCTTCCCCGAGTGCCCTCGCCGGAGTCTTTGCGGGGGTTCTGGCGGGCGTCTTCCTCTTCGCTTGGGGTGCGGCGTCCGCCGCAGCCGGGGCCGCTCAGAATCCCGCGGACCTTGCCGGGCTCTGGGAACTCGACCCCGAGGAGAGCGACGACCCGGCCGAGGTCATGCAGCGGGCCATGGCGGAAGACGGGGACCGGCGCGGCGCGCGCGGAGGCCGCGGTTTCGGGCCGCCCGGCGGCAGGGGTGGCATGGGAAGGGGTGGCATGGGCCGAGGCGGTACGGGCCAAGGCGGCATGAACGGTGGCGGAGCCCCCCTCCTGAGTCTGCCGGATCTGCTGGAGATCGAAGCCGATGCGGCGGAACTGCGCCTGGTCCTCGAGGAGCGGGTGCAGATCCTCTACCTCGACGGCGAGGAGCACGCCCGCGAGGACGGCCGCGGAGGACGGATCACCAGCGTGGCCGAATTCCGCGGGGGTATCGCGCGAGTCCGGGAGGAACGGGAACTCCCCTTCGGCAAGCTCGAACTGTTCCGCACCCTCCAGGTCTCGGGTGACGTGCTGGTCGTCCGGACCGAACTCAAGATGCCGCGGAGAGGGGATCCGCTGTTGCTCCGGAGCGTGTACCGGCGGCTCGACTGAGCGGCCGGGAACCGGCCCGGGGCGCACCGCGAATCGTCCGCCAGGCGGTCGGGAGGAACGGCGCGCTGAGCGCCGCGTTCAGCAGCAGGAAGGCGAGGTGGGCCGACAGGCTGTAGGCGAGGAGAGCGGCTTCCCCGCCCGGTGAGGCCGCCGCGGCTCCCGCGTGGAAATAGATCCAGGCGGCCTGGCTCGTTCCCACGCGCGCCACCGCGATCGGGAGGGCCCCCGCCAGAAAGATGATCGGGAGGGTGGCCACGAGGGCTCCCACCGGAATCCGGATACCAAAGGCGCCGAGCGCGAAGTGGTGCCCGACGGCAGCGGCCAGGATCAGGGGGGCCTTCAGGGCGAACACCGCTGCGTAGTGCCTGGGCGCCGCCCTCCGCAGCGAGTGGAGCAGCCTCCAGCGGGGAGGCCCGAGCCCGGCCCCCTGGAGCCGGCCCCGCAGGAAGGCGATGAGCAGGCAGACGCCGGCGAAACCGATCGCCGCCGCCACCGGAACGCGCTCCGGAGCGGCGCCGCCGAGGGCGATCGCGCCAAGCGCCGCCCAGAAGAGGAGATGGCCCCGTTGGCAGAGATCCAGAAAGAGGATCGTCCCGGCGCATTCCCAGTAGCCCGAATCCGCGTGCGGCCCGCCCGCTCCTCCGAAGCGCCGCCCGAGCGTGCCCACCATGGCGGCCTGGGAAGCGCGCCCGTTCCAGAGCGAAACCAGGTAGTCCACCGCGCGAACCGCGAGGGATTCGCGGAAGCCGATTCCGGGGGGGTGAAACCAGCGGAGCACCACGCTCAGGAGTGCGCCGTCCAGGAGGACGTACAGCACCGAGACCGGAAGGAGTGCCGCGAAGAAGAGGACCAGGTCCGCTCCGGCGAGCGCCTCCAGCATCCGTTCCGGCGGGATGCGGCGAAACAGCAGCGCCAGGATGAGCGCCGCTCCGGCGAAGGGGAGGACCCCCAGAAGGAGCCGTTTTGGTGCGAAACGGGAGTTCACGCGGCAGGCGGTTTCAGTCCGGTGACCATCAGGCCGGCGTGTTGCGCCGCGCCCCGGTTGAGGTCGAGGAGCATTCCGAGAGCGGCTTCCGCTGCCCGGGATCTCCGGAGCGGTCCGACCGGTACCGCGCGGAGCCCGGTGAGTTCCGCGGCCCGGGACGCCGTCTCGCGCTCGGCAACTTCGTCGGCGAAGACCAGGACGTCAGGCGCCGACTCTTCCGCCGCCGGCTCCGGCGCGCGCCGCAGGAGGCCGGCGGCGATCGTCTGGAAGGCGGCGGCGACGCGGACCCTGGCGGCGCCCGCTTGCCGGAGAACGCGTTCGGCCTCCTCGGCGGCGGAGGTCTCGGGGCGGGAGCCCGGCGGCCAGATGACGCCGCAGCAGATCACCAGCTTCCCATCGAGTTCGGAGCCAAGTTCCTCGAGAAGGGCCGCCTGGCCGGCGAAAGGAACCGAGACGAACACCACCTGTCCGGTTGCGGCGGCCGCCCGGTTCGTCGCGCCGGACACCGCGAGTTCCCCCGCCGGCATCGCCCCCGCCTGGTCGAGACCGCTCCGTATCCGGACCGCGGCCTCCGAGGCCCGCTGCTCATCGCGCGAACCGATCACCACCTCGGCTCCGCCGAGCCCGAGCCGCCATGCGAGCCCCAGTCCGAACTTTCCGGTCCCGCCGAGCACCGCGAGGCGGGGAGCGGTCACCGAAAGATGTCGTTCCCGCGGCTACGGAGGAGCGAGGCTCCGGTTCCCGGCTCCGCCCCTGGATGCGGCGGGAGGCCCTGGGCCAGCACTGCCGGAATGCGCCGCAGCTTGCCCATGACGAGACCGGCGGCGCCCGCCAACTCGTCGGCGATCGCCATCGACGAGGACTGGAGGCTCCGGCCGGTGAAGTCCGGCTGGCCGCGATAGTCGTGGAGTGCCGGGACGCCGGCGATTCCGATGGCTACGTTGACGGCTCCGAGGCGGAAGGGTCGGCCCCAGGTGTCGGTAATGACGACCCCCAGTTGCGTCTCGGTCGCCTCGGAGAGCCGTTCGGCAAGTCCGCGCGCGGAGCCGTCGGGATCTTCCGGCAGCAGGCACACGTGGCCTTCCGGCACGTTCGAGCGATCCACTCCCGAATTGGCGCAGACAAAGCCGTTCCGGGTTTCGGTGATCAGGACCCCGCGCTGCACGCGGACCATGTCCCGGGCCTCTCCCAGAACCGCCTGAACCTCCCGCGCGTCCCGCCCGTTCTCCGCCGCCCAGGCCCGGGCGATCTTCGTTGGCTGCAAGCGGTCCAGCGCGATCAGCCTTCCCTCGGCCTTGGAGACGACTTTGTGACACACGATGACCACATCGCCGTCGGCGGGTTCGGCGCCCGAATGGAGCATCCCGTCCAGCAGGAGCCGCACCAGGTCGTCGCCGGGCTGGACTTCGGGAAGGCCTTCCAGGCCACAAAGGGTCAGCATGCGCAACGGACAAGCCTATCTGTCCACCGATGTGGCGAGCGACCGAAACTCGAGAAAGTCGTAGTGAACCCGCCGGCGAATCCGCCGAATGAAGAACATCCGGGCGTCCACGGTCATGGTCACCCGCTTGGGCAACCAGAGGGTTCCGTCGAACTCGCTCTCCACATCGGCGCTCGTCCCCCGGTGGAGACGCCCGAAGAGTCCGGCAACGAAGTTCTCCGCCTCGGTGAGCACGGTGCGGACGCGCGCGATCTGCCGGCTTTCGGCATCCACCCACAGTTCGCCCTCGCACTTGGAGACGACGGACATCATCCGGTTGGGAGCATCGTCGAATCCCGGGCGGGGCCAGAACCGGATCACCTCCACGGGGCGGCCGCGCCAGGTGTCGCGGCGCGCCAGTTCTCCCTCGAACATCTCGAGCTCCACCGCATCCTTGATGATCTTGTAGAAGAGATCCATCCCGTTCTTCGGCAGGATCTCGTAGTCCGGGTCCCGGCGCTCCAGCGCCAGCCGATCCTCTTCGGCCTCTTCCTTCGCCGCTTCGATGGCCCGCCGGTAGCGCCGCTCCTCCCGGCGGAAGCGCCGCCCCGCGATCGGTTCTCCGTCGCGCTCCAGCAGCTTCCAGAGGTGGCGGCCGTGCACCGGCTCGTACTCGTAGAGCGCGTTGGCGCTGGCGACGACGCTTTGGTCCTCGTCGAGCCGCTGGGTCGTGATCAACTGGCGGAAGGTCAGACGCCCTTCCAGGGGACGCACCGTCTCGCGGTGTTCGAGCACCGAGGCGAGGAGCGCCTCCGCGGCCTCCTGTCCCCCGATCGGGGCCGGCTGCGCGGCGGCGCCGCCGGCGACCGCCAGCGCCCAGGAAGCCCACAGAAATGCCGTCACCCGCATCGGAGGCGAGAGTTTAGGACGCGCTCCGGCAGAGGGATGCCCGTTTGTTCGGTTACGGTTCACCGCCTGTGGCATTCGGCGGCCTGGACTGGATCGTCTTCGGGCTCTACGTGGGCGCGGCGCTCGCCATCGGGCTCTGGGCGGTCCGCTTTGCGGCGAAGGACAGCGAGTCCTTCTTCCTCGCCGGCCGGCGGCTTCCCTGGTGGCTGCTCGGGACCTCGATGGTCGCGACCACCTTCTCCACCGATACTCCGAACCTGGTTGCCGAGCTCGTTCGCCAGAACGGAGTGGCCACCAACTGGGCCTGGTGGACCTTCTGCATCACCGGGATGCTCACGGTTTTCGTCTTTGCGCCGCTCTGGCGGCGGAGCCGCCTGACGACGGATCTCGGGTTCTACGAGATCCGCTACGCGGGGAAACCGGCCGCCTTTCTCAGGGGTTTTCGCGCCGTCTATCTCGGGGTCTTCTTCAACTGCGTGGTGATCGCCACCGTCACCCTCGCGGGCGCCAAGATCGGGGGCGTCCTCTTTGGACTCGAAAAGTCCACTGCCGTATTGATCGCCGGCGGCCTCGCGGCCGCCTATGCGGTGGTCGCCGGGTTCTGGGGCGTGGTGGTCACCGATCTCCTGCAGTTCGTCCTGTCCATGGTGGGTGCGGTGGTGGCGGCGGTCTGGGCGCTCGACCACCCGGCGGTGGGCGGCCTTTCCGGGCTCGTGGAGCAGTTTGGGGACCGCCTCGCCATCGTCCCTCCGACCGGTACGGACGCGTTCGCCGTCCTCTTCGTGGTGCCGGTGGCGCTCCAGTGGTGGAGCGTCTGGTACCCGGGAGCGGAGCCTGGGGGAGGCGGTTACATCGCCCAGCGGATGTTGGCCGCCCGCAGCGAGAAGGATGCGCTCCGGGGGACGCTCTGGTTCAACATCGCCCATTACACCCTGCGGCCCTGGCCCTGGATCCTGGTGGCTCTCGCATCCATCGCCGTCTATCCGGACGTCGCCGCGCTCCGGAACGCGCTGCCCGGTCTCGACCCCGCGCTCGTAGGCGACGACCTCGCCTATCCGCTCATGCTCCGGCTCCTTCCGCCGGGGCTGCTCGGCCTCGCCGCCGCTTCGCTTGCGGGCGCCTACATGTCCACGGTGGACACCCATCTCAACTGGGGAGCCTCGTACGTGGTGGAGGACGTGTACCGGCGGTTCTTCCGGCCCGCGGCGGGGGCCTCGGAATCGGTGGCGGTGGCGCGCGTCGCCACCGTCCTCCTGATGGCGGCGGCAGGGGTCCTCACTCTCTTCATCGACACCGCCCGGGGGGGCTTCGGGCTGCTCCTTCAGATCGGGGCGGGCACCGGGCCGCTCTTCATCGCGCGGTGGCTGTGGTGGCGCATCAACGCCTGGAGCGAGATCGCCGCCATGGCGGGATCCCTGGCGGTGGCCGTCTCGCTCCCGCTCCTCGGGATCGAGCCCGGCTCCATCCGGGGCCTGGTGATCGGCCTCGCCGCCACCACGGTGATCTGGGTGGGCGCCACCCTGCTGACCCCGGCCGAGCCACGGGAGACGCTCGACCGCTTCGTCGAGCGCACGCGGCCGCCGCGAGCCGGCTGGGGCGCCGCCTACGCGCGCACCCGGGCGCGACCGGAGCCGGCCGGCCGGGCGTTCCTGGCGTGGCCGGTGGCCTGCGTGATGGTCTATTCGGTGCTCTTCGGCGCCGGCGCGGTGCTCTTCGGCCGCGGCCTCGCGGTCACGCTGACGTGGGCGCTCCTGGCGGTGGTTTCCGGTTTCGCGGTCTCGCGCCTGATGGCCGCCCGGGAGTGATGTCTCGGCGCCCGGGCGTCAGCGCCGCCGGCGGCGGCGCATGACCGTGTCCCGGTCGATGAGCTGCACCCGGACGTCGAGTTCGCGGTCATCCCGCCAGATCCGCAGGCTGACCTCGTCTCCCACCCGGTAGTTCGTCTCGAGGAACAGCAGGAGTTCGCGCTCCGTGCCGATGGACTTTCCATCCACGGCCAGCAGGTAGTCCCCGCCGTAGCGGACCCGGATGTTGCCGATCCGCCCGACGCGCCCGGCCCCCTGGAGTCCCGCGCGGTCGGCGGGGCCGCCGCGGGCGACCGCCCGGATCATCAGTCCTCCCTCCGGAGGGGCAGGGATTCCCGCCCGACGGAAGTAACCGGCGAACCGTTCGGGGATCTCCTGCACGGAGATGGCGAGATGGGGATGGGGATACCTGCCGTTTCGAATGAGTTCCGGTACGACGCGCGCCAGCGTGGTGGCGGGAATCGCGTAGCCGATGCCGGCCGAGGTTCCCGTGGGGCTCACGATGGCGCTGTTCACGCCGACCACCCGGCCGTCGAGGTCGAGCAGGGGCCCGCCCGAATTCCCCTGGTTGATCGCCGCGTCCGTCTGGATGATCTCCCCGATGAATCCCCGGTCGGGACTCTCGATGACCCGCCCGAGGCCGCTCACCACCCCGGTGGTGAGCGTTTGATCCAGGCCGAAGGGGTGGCCGATCGCCACCACGAAACGCCCCACTTCGAGAGCGTCCGAGTCTCCCAGCGTCAACGGCTTCGGATCGCCAGTGCCCGAAGCCACCTCCAGCACCGCGAGATCGTTCGAAGGATCGGCCCCGACGAGGCGGGCGTCACGCACCTCGCCGTCCGAGAACGTCACCTGCAGCTGGTCCGCTCCCTCCACCACGTGGTAGTTCGTGACGATCCGCCCGTCCCCGTCGTAGACGAATCCGGAACCCGAGCCCTCTTGCGTTACCTGGCCGCGGAACCAGTCGTAGCTCTGGATTTGCGCGGTGATGTTCACCACCGCCGGGCTCGCGGTTCGATAGACCTCGGAGACGTGCCGTTCGAGCTCAATCTGCGCCCCGGCTGCCGCTGGAACGAGGGCAGTGAACGAGGCGGCCGCCAGAGTCGCGGCCAGTCGGTGGGCTTGGAGGGTCACGGGTGGCAAACGGGAGCGGAGCAAGACGCGCGCCACGGCGGCGGTTCTGCTAGAGTTATCAACTATGAAACCCATTTTCAATATCGAAAAGCGGCCATCCGCAACTCCGGCCGCAAGACTTGCGGCCGCTGCAATTGTGCTCATCGCGGCGGCCGGTTGCACCAGTGCTCCCGACCCGGAGACCCTGACCATCTACTGCGGCCGGGGCGAATCACTCGTGGGCCCGGTAGTCGAGGCGTTTCAGGCCGAGACGGGAATCCACGTGGAGATCCGCTACGGCGGCACCGCCGATCTCGCTGCCCAGATCCTCGAAGAGGGCGACCAGAGTCCGGCGGACGTGTACTACGGCCAGGACGCCGGCGCACTCGGGCAGTTGGCGAGCGAAGGCCGCCTGAACCCACTTCCGGAATCGATCCTCGACCGGGTTCCGGCGCGGTTCCGGGATCCGGACGGCCGCTGGGTGGGAACCACGGGACGCGCCCGGGTGTTCGTCTACAACACCGAACTCCTCACCCCGGAGGATCTGCCGGAAACCATCCACGGCCTGACCGATCCCCGCTGGAAGGGCCGCATCGGCTGGGCGCCGACGAACGGGTCGTTCCAGGCGTTCGTGACCGCGGTCCGGCTGCTCGAAGGAGAGGACGCCGCCCGGGAATGGCTCGACGGAGTGCTCGCGAACGATCCGGTGGCGTACCCGAACAACTCGGCGATCTACCAGGCCGTGGCCGACGGCGAGGTCGAACTCGCGCTGTCGAACCACTACTACCTCTTCCGGTTCCTGGTCCAGCACGGCCCTGAATTCCCAGCCCGGACGGTGAGCCCGCTGGGAGGCGGCGCCGGCGGCCTGATCAATATCTCCGGCGGCGGGGTGGTGAACACCGCGGCCAATCCCGAGGCCGCCGAGCGTTTCCTGGCCTACCTGCTCACCGAGCCGGTGCAGGAGCGCTTCGCCGGCGAAACCTACGAGTACCCGCTGGTTCCGGGGATCCCCACGGATCCGGCAGTTACTCCACTCTCCGAAATCAGTCCTCCGGATCTCGAACTCGGGGACCTCGATGACCTGCGGGGAACCCTCGACCTCCTGCGCGAGGTAGGAGCGATCTAGCCAGTTCTCCGGGTCGGGGCAGCGGCCGCGGCCCGGAGATCCGCGCACGGCGCCTTCGGATGGCGGCGAAACGATGAGCCTCGCTTCTCGGAAACGATGAGCCTTCCGGTCCGCGTCACCCGCCTGCCGTCGCGGCGGCTCCGCGCCGCCGGGATCGTCGTCGCGGCGATGTGCCTGCTGCCACTGGTTTATCTCGCGGGACGGGCAGTGGCCGGCGGAGGGTTGGTCGATGTACTGCTCCGGGAGCGGAGCTTCGGGATCGCGGGACGGACGCTTCTCCTGACGGCGGCCGTGGCCCTCGGATCCGCGGGGCTGGGACTGCCCTTGGCGTGGCTCACCGCGAGGACCGATCTCCCGGGCCGGCGGGTCCTGACGGCCCTGTTGGCCCTGCCGCTCGCGGTGCCGTCCTACGTCGCGGCCTTCACGGTGGCGACCGCGCTTGGCCCCCGCGGACTGCTGCAGCGTGCGCTGGAGCCCTTCACCGGGTGGGAGCGGCTCCCCGAGATCTATGGCTTCCCCGGCGCCTTTCTGGTGCTCGTGCTGCTGAATTACCCGTACGTCTATCTGGCGGCCCGCGCCCGGTTCGCGGTCATGGACGCTTCGCTCGAGGATGCCGCCCGGGTGCTGGGGGCTGGCCGCTGGCGCCGGTTCCGCCGGGTGACCCTGCCGCTGTTGTCCACCGCGCTGCTGTCCGGCGGACTGCTCGCGGCCCTTTACACGCTGAGCGACTTCGGAGCGGTTTCCCTGCTGCGCTACGAGACCTTCACCTGGGCCATCTACAACCAGGTCCGCGGATCGCTGGATCGCCATACCGCGGCCGGACTGGCCCTCCTGCTGGTGTTTGCGACCTTGCTGGTGCTCGCCGCGGCCAGCCGTTTCGAGAGTGCTTCCCGGCCCTCGCCCGGGGCCGTGCAGACACGGCCGCCGGGCCTCCACCGGCTTGGCGGCTGGAAATGGGCGGGGTTGGCCCTCTGCTCCGGGGTGCTCCTGCCGGCGCTGGTCCTGCCGGTCGGTGTCTGCCTCTACTGGCTGGCCCAGGCTCCCGAGGGGGCGATGACGGGACTGGTCCCCGCGCTCGGACGCACCGGGCTGGTGTCGCTGCTGGCCGCGGTCGCGACCACCACGCTCGCCGTACCGGTGGCTTTCCTTACGGTCCGTTTCCCTTCGAGGCGCAGTTCCGCCCTGCGCGCCATCTCCCACATCGGTTTCGGACTGCCGGGACTGGTCGTCGGCCTGTCCCTCGTGTTCTTCGCGGTGAACCTCGCGCCGTTTCTCTACCAGACCCTCGCGCTGCTGGTCTTCGCCTACGCGGTCCACATGCTGCCGCAGGCGATTGCGCCCGTGGAGGCCACCCTGGGTCCGCTGAGCCCGCGGCTCGATGACGCGGCGCGCTCCCTCGGCGCCCGCTGGCTGCGCCGCCACCTGCGGCTCACCCTGCCGCTGCTCGGTCCCGGTCTCGCGTCGGGGCTCGCGCTCGTGTTCCTGACCAGCGTCAAGGAACTGCCCGCCACGCTCATGCTGGCGCCCACCGGCTACACGACCCTGGCGACCACCGTCTGGAGCGCGGCGGAGAACGTGGAACTCGGCCGGGCTGCCGCCGCCTCGCTACTGCTGCTCGTGTGCTGCGCCGCTATGCTGCTGGTCGTGCTGCGTCCGGGCCGTCCGCTCCGTCCGGCGGTGCGGTGATGCACGACGCGGGCGGGGAGGCCGCTCGCCCTGCGGGCGGAGTGGCCGAAGCGGCGCTTGGTTGCCGAGCGATCGAGAAACGCTTTCCTGGCAACGGACAATTGGATCCTGACCGGGCGGTGCTGTCCGGAGTGGATCTGGACGTTCCGCCCGGCAGCCTGACGGCGGTGCTCGGGCCGAGCGGCGGCGGAAAGACCACGCTTCTCCGAATCGTGGCCGGCCTCGAAATGGCGGATGCCGGAGAGGTGCGCCTCCTGGGAAGGGTCGTGAGCGGAAACGGCGTTTTCGTTCCCGCGGAATCGAGGCGGGTGGGCCTCGTATTCCAGGAATACGCCCTCTTCCCCCATCTCTCGGCCCTCGACAACGTCGCCTTCGGGGTGCCGGGGCCGGCAGGGCTGACCAAGGCCTGGGGAGCCCTCCAGATGGTCGGCCTCTCCGAGGTCGCGGGCCACCGTCCCCACGAACTCTCCGGCGGGGAGCAGCAGCGGGTGGCGCTCGCCCGGGCGCTCGCCCCCGAGCCGGCGGTTGTGCTGCTGGACGAGCCCTTCTCGAATCTCGACGCGCCCCGCCGCGCCGGGGTGCGCGAGGAAGTGGCGCAACTGCTCCGGCGGCTCGAGATGACGGCGGTACTGGTCACCCACGACCGGGAGGAGGCGTTCCTGCTTGCCGACCAGGTGGTGCTCCTGCTCGATGGGCGGGTCATCCGGTCCGGCAGGCCGGAGGAACTCGCGCGGGACCCGGGAAGCCGGGTGGCCGCCGAGTTCCTGGGAGAAACGAATTTCCTGCCGGGAGACAGCGACGGAAAAACGGCGCTCTGCGAGCTCGGCCGGGTCGAAATCCTGACGCCGGCTTCGGGCGGAGAGCCTCCCCGAGGTCCGGTCGAGGTCCTGTTGCCGCTCGACGGGCTGCTGGTAGAGCCTTTTGTGGACGAAGGGCGCTCCGGGGTACCCGCCGCGGTGCTGACCCGCGCGGCGTTCCACGGCGCCTTCCAGCTCATCGAGGCCCGTCTTCCTTCGGGGAGCACCATTGCGGCGCGCTCTCCCGCGCGGGAGATCTGGCAGGGGCTTCTCCGGCCCGGTCAGCGGGTCGGCCTTCGTCCGGCGGGCGCGGTCCCGGTTTTTCCCGCGTAGCCGGACCTGATTCCGCGACGCGGTTGCGTCCCGGATCGGCCCTGCCGACAATGGCCCCGATGTCTCTACGGTATTTCCTTGTTCTTTCCCTGTCGCTTGCGGCCCTCGGCTGCGGCGGGCCCCAGGATCATCCCTGGAACGCGCTTGATGCCGAACGTCCCATCGCGGCGTTCGACAGCGTCTTCATCGAGGAACTCACCTGGATGGAAGTGCGCGACCGCATCGCGGGCGGCGCCACCACCGCGATCGTCGCCACCGGGGGGATCGAACAAAACGGTCCTTACGTAGTCACCGGAAAGCACAACGTGGTGCTGCGGGCCACCACCGAGGCGATCGCCCGGCGGCTCGGGAATGCGCTGGTGGCTCCGATCATCAAGCTCGTGCCCGAGGGGGATCACGATCCGCCGACCGGACACATGCGCTTTCCCGGCACCTTCAGCCTCACTCAGGAGACCTTCGAGATGGTGCTCACCGACGTGGCGCGGAGCCTCGCGACCAGCGGGTTCACGGACATCCTGATGATCGGAGACAGCGGCGGGAACCAGCGGGGCATGGCGAACGTGGCGGAGAGCTGGAACGCCGCACCGCCCCACGCGAGGGTCCGCCTCCACCACATCCCCGAGTACTACCGGGAGGACATCTGGAGCTTCGAACAGCTCAAGGAGTTGGGAATCCATCAGGAACCCGACGTCCAGTCAGCCTCCCGCGCGGGAATCCACGACGACTACCACTACGACGCGATCATGGCGACCGTGGATCCGGGATCCATCCGGACGCGGGAGCGCCGGGACGCCGGGCTTTTCGAGATCAACGGGGTCTCGCTCGACCCGCTGGATCAGACGATTGCGAACGGGCAGGCCATGGTCGCCCGCCGTGCCGAAATCACCATCGCGGCGTTCCGGAAGTCCCTGGAGGAGTAGACGGCTGCGGCGGAAGCGGCTTGGAACGCCGGCTTCAGCCGGCACCCGCGGCGCGAGAGCGCCGCGGAACCGCACCACGCCCCTCTCCCTCACGGTTCACACGCCTGGGAACCCCACCCTCGGGTACAGCCCACACGGCTTGGAGCGCCGGGCAGTTCTCCCGGTGGGTCCCTCCAGACCGGCACCCGCTGCGCGAGCTCGGAGCGCCGGCTTCCAGCCGGCATCGACCGTCGAGAGGCGGTCGAAATCGCACCCTCCCACCTGCCGGACAGCCCAATCCAAAGGGAACGCCGCCCTCCAGACCGGCACCCGCTGCGCGAGAGCGCAGCAGAACCCCGCTACCTCACGCTTTTTCGCTGCGAATCCGGCTTGAAGCGCTGATGTGCGGCCATTGGCGCGCGGTCCTGCCTGGCCAGAGCGTGCAACGCCGCACTACTGCGGCAGCGGCGTCCGCAGTACCTTCCGCAGACGCTCGTCCTGCGAGACCTGCCAGATCTTCGCGTCGAGGTAGTAGTGCTGCATCGCCCAGCCGAGGAGTGAGGCCGCAATCACTTCGGCTCCGAGGCTGCCGCCGCCGCTACCGGGCGCACCGGCCACCAACCCGGCGAGCGGGAGGACGGCTTCGTTCAGGAGACCGGCGAACGCTCCGCTCATCCACTGCACCAGCGGCCCGCGATAGCAGGCAAGGGTGAACAGGAGCCCGAGTGCGAAATAGAGCACCGGATTCCGGAACGAGAAGGCGGCCGGACTTCGTTCCGACTGGTAGCGGCGCTGCCCGTAGTCCCAGACGAACCGCTGGTACTGCAGGTTGTGTCCGGCGGTGACCAGTGGAACCACGAAGAGCACGAGCAGAGGCCCCGAGAATGCCGCTGCGTGGAGCGGCACCGTGGCGGCGAGCAGCGCCAGCTTCGGAAGGTTTCGGGGAACGCCCTGGAGGTAGCGCCGCCACTGGAAGGCGGCGTATCCGATCACCGTGAGCAGCCAGGCCCAGCCGAGCGGCAAATGGAGCCAGGCCGCGAGGGCTCGGCCTCCGATCTCGGTCGCGAATCCCAGCTCCGGCATGCCGCTCTCCCCGTACCAGGGAGCCGTCAGGAACCAGCCGATGGGCAGATAGAACACGATCGGAAAGACCAACCAGTCTGCCCGGGACTCGAGTTCGTCCTCCGCCGCCGGATTGCGCCGGACGTAGAGACGCAGGAACCCCCAGTGCTGGCGCACCACGTGGTAGTAGGCCCAGAGGCGAAAGAAGACCAGGAAGACCACGCTCCCGAGCGTCTCGGCGCCCGCGGGCAGGACTCCGGCGGACGCGAGCAGCCGGGGCGTCAGGATCAGGGCCGGTCCCAACAGGAAGAATCCGAAGGACGCGAGCAGCACCCAGCCCCGAACCCGCCACTCCTCGGGATCGAGCACGGTCCGGGCGAGGGTCGCGAAGAGGTGGGGCGCGTCGAGCACGATCCCCCAACTCGCGATCACCACGAGCCCCAGGCTCAGCGGGAGCGCGAAGTCCCCGAAGCGCACGGTGGCGAACGTGTCGCGAATGGGATTCTCGAGCCCCGAACCGACTCCGAGGATCACCGCCAGATACGCCCAGCCGATCCCGGCTGAGAGGATGATCCAGGCCAGGTCGGTGCGAAACCCCATCAGCCAGTTCCGCGAGAGCAGACCGGTCGGATGGGCCGTCATCGCCCCGCCTTCTCCGTCAGCCCCGGCCGGCCGATCTCCCACCGGAGAGCCGCGGCCAGAGCGGCTCACCCGTCTGCGTCGCGAGGGAGCGATCCCCGCGGAAGACTGCGTCCTCGTCGAACCGGATCGGATCGCCGTTCGCACCCCCCAGCCGCTCCAGGATCCGCAGGGTGGACTGCGGCATCACCGGATGGAGGAGCACGGTTGCGATCCGCGTCGCCTCCGCGGCCTCGTAGAGGGCCTCGTCGAGGGCTTCCCCCGCATTGGGATCCTTGGCGAGGGCCCAGGGCGCCCGCTCGGTCAGGAACTCGTTGACCGCGCTCACGATGCGGAAGGCGGCGGCGGCCCCGTCGTGGAGCCGCAGCTCCTCCATCGCGGCGCGGTACTCGGTGACCGCCCGCATGGAAATCCCCGGAAGCGCCGAGCGGGCTGAAGCGACGAGCCGGCCCTTGCGGTAGCGCCCGGCCATCGAAGTGATGCGGCTGACGAGGTTTCCGAGGGAGTTGGCGAGATCGGCGTCGTAACGGGCTTCAAACCGGTCCCAGGAGAAGTCGCCGTCCTGGCCGTACTGGATTTCGCGGATGAGGAAGAGGCGCAGGGGGTCGGCGCCGAAGTGGTCGCTTGCTTCGAGGGGATTCACCGCCGTGCCGAGGGACTTGCTCATCCGCTCGCCCTGGAAGTTCACGAAGCCGTGGCCGAAGACCTGACGGGGAATGGCGACTCCGGCGGCCATCAGCATCGCCGGCCAGATCACCGCGTGGAAGCGGGTGATGTCCTTGCCGACGATGTGGAGGTCGGCGGGCCAGCGCGCGTCCCAGCCCTCCTCGCCGGTTCCGTAGCCCGTCGCCGAGAGGTAGTTCATGAGCGCGTCGAACCAGACGTAGACCACGCTCTTGTCGTCGAAGGGCACCGGGATTCCCCACCCGGACCCCGGGCGGCTTACCGAGAGGTCCAGGAGTCCCGCCTCCAGGACGTTCGTCAGTTCGTTGCGGCGGGTTTCGGGCTCGATGAAGCTCGGCTGTTCGCGGTAGAGCTCGAGCAGCCTGTCGCGGTAGTCCGAGAGCCGGAAGAAGTGGTTCTTCTCCGAGATCCAGTCCGGCTTCGCCTTGTGCAGCGGGCAGTTCCCGTCCTCGAGGTCCTTTTCCTGCTTGAACGCCTCGCAGGAGACGCAGTACCAGCCCTCGTAGGTGCCCTCGTAGATGCCTCCCCGGGTCCGGATCGCCTCGAGGAGCTTCTGCACCCCCAGCCGGTGACGTTCTTCCGTGGTGCGGATGAAGTCGTCGAAGGAGATGTCGAGCTTCGCCCACACCGCCCGGAAGGTGTCCTCCATCTTTGTGCAGTAGTCGAGCGGGTCGAGTCCCTGCTGCTCGGCCTGCCGCCGGACGTTCAGCGAGTGCTCGTCGTTCCCCATCAGGAACCGGGTCTCGTATCCCGCGCCCCGCTTGAAGCGCGCGATCACGTCGGCGGTGATCTTCTCGTAGGCCGTCCCCAGGTGTGGGGGCGAGTTGACGTAGTCGATGGCGGTGGTGAGATAGAAGCGGGCCACGGGACGGCCGGAATCTTACGTGGGGGGTGGGGGAGGGGGCCTTCACTGCGCCGCCGTCGCCGGCTCGCGGGAGGACTCGGGGAAGCCCGTGAACTCCCGGGCCGGTCGTCTCAGGCTGCCGGATGGTCTTCCTGCTCTCCCTCCAGCAACTGCCCGGCCCACACCAGTGCCAGCGCCGTCCGGTACGGAAGCACCCGGATCTCCCCGAACCGAAACCCGCGGGCGGGGGTAGTCCGGCACCGGAATGCGTTCGTCCCCACCCGACCGAGGGGCACGCAACCGTGCTGCCGGCAGTTCCGTCAAATTCACCGTGGATTTGACGGAACCACCGACATACTCCCCGAGTTGGATTGGCGAGATCCCCTCATGCGGCGGGAGATCGTCCAACTCGTCCAACAGTTTCGTTGCCAACGGTTTCGGTTCCAGGAGGACTGCTGGAGTCAAAAGAGCCGATTCCTCGACGGTGACTGAGCCAGTTCGGCGCCGGCGCAGTAGCCCGGCCCGGTTTCCCGCTCGCCCCGCCCGCCGCCCGGTTGACCGCTGTGCGCCGCTCGGACAGACTCGCGCGCCATGGCGAGACGAATCTCCCGGCGGCGCGACCGCCGCCTGCTGGCGCCGTTTGCGGTGCTCCTCCTGGTGGCCGGGGCCCAGGCCGCGGCCGCCCAGCTCTCCTCCCGCGCCGTTGCCGACGCCGGCCCGCGTGACTGGGCCATCACCGGCGGCATGGTGCACGTCGGGGACGGCACCGTGCTCGACAGCGCCACGGTGGTGCTTCGCGACGGACTGATCGTTTCTGTCGAGGCCGGCGGGGATGCGCCTGCCGGGGTGGGCCAGCTCGATGCGGTGGGGAAGCACGTCTATCCGGGTTTCATCACCGCGCTCAGCGATCTGGGCCTCGGCGCGCCGAGTCCACCGGGCAGGCAGGGCGCCGGTCCGGGGGGAGCCGCCAATCGGCCGCCTCCCTCCCGGGGTCCCGAGGACCGGCCGGACACCTTCTCGTGGCGTCTCGCTGCGGATGATCTGCAGACGGCCGACGACCGGATTGCGGCGCGACGGAGAGCCGGGTTCACCTCGGCGGTGACCGCCCCCCGCGACGGGATCGTCGGGGGCCGGGCCGCGTTCTGGAACCTCGCGGGCAACGACCCGCGCGACCTGGTGCTCGATCCGGACGTGGCGGTGATGGTGCGGCTCGAGACCCGCGGGTTCCGCTCGTTCCCCGGTTCCATGATGGGGGTCGTCGCCTACCTCCGGCAGCTCTTCCTGGACGCCTCTCACTATGCGGAGGTCTGGCGGATGTACGAGGAGGACCCGACGGGCCTGGCGCGGCCGCGTTACGACCGGGCGCTCGCCCCGCTCGTCGCCGCCGCCTCGGGCGACCAGCCGGTATTGATGCCGGCGGTGCTCGACAAGGAGGTCCGCCGGATGGTGGGCCTGGCCGGGGAGTTCGGTATCCAACCGGTGCTCTACGGGGGTCACGAAGCCACGGAGTCCGCGGCGTTCCTCGCGGAGCACGGGGTTCCGATCCTGGTGGATCTGAACTGGCCCAAGGCCGATCCCGACGCGGACCCCGAGGCGGAGGTCGCGCTCCGCACGCTCCGGATGCGCGATCAGGCCCCGGCGGGTCCCGCGGCGCTCGCGGCGGCCGGCGTGCGCTTCGCCTTCTACATGGGTGAGGCTGGCGGGTCTGGCGGAGGTCCTCCCGGGCGGGGAGGCGGAGCCCGCGCAGGCCGGGGCGGCTCCGGCGGCGACCTCGCCGCGGTGCGCCAGGCCGTGGAGCGCGGCCTCGACCGGGAGGCGGCGCTGACGGCGCTCACCCTGGCGCCCGCGGAGATCTTCGGGGTGGAGGACCGGGTGGGGACGCTCCAGAGCGGGCGGATCGCCAACCTGGTGATTGCGGACGAGGACATCTTCGAAGAAGGGGCAAGGATCGAGACGGTCTTCGTGGACGGGGTGATCCACCGCGTGGATGCGGACGACGACGAAGAGACGGACGAAGCGGAGACGCCCTCTCAACGGACCGGCGCCGGTGCTGGGGAAGAAGGATGAGAACCATGCGAACGACGACAGCATTTCTGATTGCGGGGCTGGCGGTTACGTCGGCGGCCATCGCCCAGGAGACGGTGATCGAAAACGCCACGGTCCTCACCGTGACCGGGGAGACCCTCTCCCCGGGAGCGATCCTGATCCGTGACGGGAAGATCGCGGAAGTCGGGGCCACCGTCACCGTCCCCGACGGGGCGGAGGTGATCGACGCCTCGGGCAGGTTCGTGATGCCCGGCATCATCGACGCCCACTCGCACATCGCCGCCGAGTCCATCAACGAGGGCAGCGTCGCCGTCTCGTCGATGACGGGCACCGGCGACGTGGTGGATCCCTACGACGTCAATATCTACCGCGAGCTGGCCGGCGGCGTCACCACGTCGAACATCCTCCACGGCAGCGCGAACCCGATCGGCGGGCTCAACGTGGTTATCAAACACCGATGGGGAGCCGACGCGGCCGGACTGGTCCTCGAGGGCGCGCCGCCGGGGATCAAGTTCGCCCTTGGCGAGAATCCCAAGCGGTCGCGGGGAATGCCGGCAGGCGTCGAGCAGCGCTATCCGGCGACCCGGATGGGGGTCCAGGACGTGATCCGGCAGGCGTTCATCGAGGCGGAGGCCTACCGCCAGGAGTTCGCCGACTACGAGGCGGCGAAGGCCCGCGGCGAGCGGGTGCTGCCGCCGCGGCGGGACATGAAGCTCGAGCCGCTCGTGGAGATTCTCGAGGGGACGCGGCTGGTCCACGCCCACTGCTATCGGCAGGACGAGATCCTGCAGCTCCTGCGGGTCGCCGAGGAGTTCGGATTCCAGATCGCCACGCTCCAGCACGTGCTCGAGGGATACAAGGTCGCGAACGAGATCGCCGCGCACGGCGCCGGCGCGTCCACCTTCTCCGACTGGTGGGCCTACAAGGTGGAGGCGTACGACGCGATTCCCCACAACGCCGCCCTGATGACCGAACGGGGCATCCTGGTCTCCATCAACTCGGACAGTTCCGAGGAGGCGCGCCACCTGAACCAGGAGGCCGCCAAGACCGTGAAGTGGGGCGGGATGACCGAGGAGCAGGCGCTGAAGATGATCACCATCAATCCGGCGATCCAGCTCGGGATCGACGACCAGGTCGGGTCGATCGAAGTCGGCAAGGACGCCGATCTCGCGATCTTCGACCGCCATCCGCTCAGCACCTACGCGGTGAACCAGATGACCTTCGTGGACGGCGAGATGCTCTTCAGCCGCGAGAAGGACCGGGCGATGCGCGAGGCCATGGCCGCCGAACGCGCCGAACTCGAAGAAAAGCTCTCCGAGGGAGACGCTGCCGAAGGCGGCCCGGGCAGGCGCGGCGGGCCTCGCCGGGGACCGCGGGAAGGAGTCCGGCGATGACGGGTCTCGGCAAGAACGTACTGCGGCCGGCGGCCGCCGCGCTCGCGCTGGCAACCATTCCGGCGTTGGCGAGCGCTCAGGAGGAAGAGTCCTGGCTCATCCAGAACGCCCGCATCCACACGCTCGTGGAGGGGGCGGCCCCCATCGAGTCGGGTTCGATCCTCGTTCGGGACGGGCGGATCGTGGAAATCGGGACGGACGTTTCCGCGCCGCCGGGGGCCACCGTGGTGGACGCCTCGGGGCTCAACGTCTATCCGGGCATGATGGATTCGGTGAGCCAACTCGGTCTCACCGAGATCGGCGCGATCAGCGCCACCGTGGACACCGCGGAACTCGGGGAGATGAACCCGCATCTCAAGGCGGCCACCGCGATTCATCCGTCGAGCGAGCACCTGCCGGTGGCGCGCGCCAACGGCATCACCCACGCCGTGGTGGCGCCGGGGCAGCTCGGGGGCTTCGGGGGTGGCGGCGCCGGGATCAGCGGTCAGGCGTCCATCGTCCATCTCGACGGCTGGACGGTCGAGGAGATGGACATCAACGCCTCCGCGGGAATGGTCCTGACCTGGCCCACCTACGCGACGCGCTCGTTCAATCGGGCCACGTTCCGGGCCGAGCGGCGTTCCTTCCGGGAGGCTGAGGAGGAGTACGACCGGCAGGTGGCCGAGCTGAGCGAGGTGCTGGATGCGGCGAAGCGCTACGACGCGGCCGGCGAGGCCGGACCCCGCGAGCGCGACATCCGGCTCGCGGCCCTCGGGCCGGTGGTCCGGGGGGAGATGCCGCTCCTGATCCTCGCGCAGGGCGAACGGGAGATCCGGGCCGCCGTCGAGTTCACCGAGGACCAGGGGGTCAAGATGATCCTGCTCGGCGGGAACGAGGCGTGGAAGGTCAAGGAGTTGCTCGCCGGGTCCAACATCCCGGTGATCCTGGGGCCGACCCAGCGCTTGCCGAGTGAGGAGGACGCCCCCTACGACCGTCCCTTCACCACCCCGGGTGAGCTCCACGAGGCGGGGGTGACCGTGGCGTTCGCCACCTTCGGTTCCTCCAACTCGCGCCTGCTGCCGTACGAGGCGGGCCACGCGGTCGGTTACGGGATGCCGCAGGAGGCGGCCGTTCGGGCGATCACCGTGGTTCCGGCGCAACTCTTCGGCCTCGCCGACGACCTGGGGACCCTCGAGGAGGGCAAGGTGGCCAACCTGATCGTGGTGAACGGGGATCCGCTCGAGATCCGGACCGAGGTCGAGCACGTCTTCGTGAACGGCGTTCCGGTCTCGCTCGACAACCGGCACCAGAGCCTCTACGAGAAGTACCGGTCACGCCCCCAACCCGAGCGCTGACGTCCGGCGGCGAGTCGCCGCGCCCGTGGCGAGCCCGGCTGGCCCGTGTACGGGGGCGTGACCGGGCCGGCGGGCCGGGTACCGGGAGTTGAGCGCGCCCCGCCGCTCCGGCGCGTTTGTCCCCGG
>LXNJ01000426.1_pt1 | contig 30189 bp, 15 predicted proteins | sample 809081 | NCBI WGS metagenome assembly LXNJ01 (sample SAMN04870510, study PRJNA318959) | sponge metagenome | biome: sponge; feature: marine sponge reef; material: water | host: Petrosia ficiformis | place: Greece: Milos, Mediterranean Sea | collected 2013-05-29 | depth 5-7 m | reverse complement strand
ACAAGTCAGGTATCGGAGCACCACGATGGCGTTGTCGGCCGCATTCGTCAAGAACGCGAACAAGCCGGGCCGCCACGGCGACGGCCGCGGCGGGCACGGGCTGGCGCTGGTCGTGAAGAACCGAGTCGGCGCAGGTGTGCGCAAGTGCTGGGTTCAGCGGATCCGGATCAACGGCCGCGAGACCAACATCGGGTTGGGCAGTTGGCCGGTCATCAGCCTTGCGGTTGCCAGGGCCCGGGCGCTTGCCAACGCGAGGGTCATCGCCGAGGGAGGCGACCCTCGCCGCGCCAGCGAGGTGCCCACCTTCGAACAGGCAGCTGACAGGGTGCTGGAGCTGCATCGTGACAACTGGCGCGATGCTGGGCGCAGCGAGAAGCAGTGGCGGTCGAGCCTGCAGACCTACGCCTATGCGCGGATCGCTTCGGTACCGGTCAACGAGGTCACCTCAGCGCAGGTGCTGGCGGTGTTGGCGCCCATCTGGGCGCACAAGCCTGAGACGGCGCGCCGTGTGCGAGGGCGCATCTCCACAATCATGAAGTGGGCCATAGCTGAGGGGCACCGCACAGACAATCCCGCCGGTGACGCGATCGCAGCCGCGCTGCCCAAGCACAACCGCCGTCAACAGCATCACCGTGCCGTTCACCACAGCGCCGTCGGGGCCGCACTCGCCGCGGTGCGGGCCTCTGGGGCCACCGCGGCGGTCAAGCTCGCACTGGAGTTCTTGACGCTCACCGCGTGCCGCTCCGGGGAGGTGCGCGGCGCCCGCTGGGACGAGATCGACCCCAACACCGACACATGGACGATCCCGCCGAGCCGCACCAAGACCGGTATCGAACATCGGGTGGCGCTGTCCACCACCACAACACAGGTGCTCAACGACGCTCAGCAACTCCGCGGTGGCGGTGACCTGGTGTTTCCGTCGCCGAGCGGCCGCATGCTGAGCGACTCCACCATGAGCAAACTCATGCGCGAACTCGGCCTAGACGGCACCCCCCACGGGATGCGCGCCGCGTTCCGTTCCTGGTGCAGCGACACCGGCCAGCCCCGAGAACTCGCCGAACAAGCCCTCGGACACACCATCGCGGGTGTCGAGGCCGCCTACGCGAGATCTGACATGCTGGACCGAAGACGACCAATGATGCAACAGTGGGCAGACTATCTCGGCGGACCCTGAACCCGGAGAATCAAGCAAACCAACCGCGCGATACCCGGGGCACACCACCTGCGCAATACCCGGTGAGGTTCAAAGCGGCGTGTGGGCTTGACGACCAGATCAACCTCTCGGAGCGGGTGGGATAGCTCGCGAGCGGCTACAGCTTCGGAAGCCCGCAAGCCTCGCCGTCAGGGACAGGTGGATAGCGCCGCCCAGATGGATCGTGCCTTGGCAGGGTGTCGAGTTGAGGGGCTAGCCGCAGCCAGGCTCCGAGGCCACGACTCCCGAAGCCTCCTCGCCCTCGTGGTTCAGTGGGACCTCACACTCGGTGCCGGGTGACTCATCAGGCTGGTCGATGAGGGCCGGCACGATCTCCAACAACGCCAACATGGCAATGACACCCCCGGCGACAGCCATCCCAATGTGAAGCCAAAGCAAGCCCAGAACGTGTCCTAACGTCTTGTTGTTCTGGTTGTGTGCCTCTATGTGCACGTCCATGAGATACAGATCGGTGTTCTGTGGTTTCAGGTGTTCACTGAGATCGGACAGGCGACTGTGGGTGAGTTCGGGTTGGTCATTCCATTGAGGGAGCAGAAGCACGATGAATGCAAGCGTCACAAGCAGGAGCATGGCACCGACGAACATGAGGGTCGCGGTTAGCGATGCGAACTTGCCTGAAGCTGTAGTGGCCACCGCCATGGTGGCGACATAGAGGATGATCGTCGTGATCGCCGCACGCAGCCTGGTTTGAAGCTTCGTATCCTGTCTGCGTCTCGACTCGCGGACCTCATGCAGGGCCTGTGCCGCGGCGTGAGGGGTGATATTTCTGCAAGACCATGGGATGTTGCCCATCGCGAAGACGCTCGTCATGTCGTCGTCTTCTTCGGCCAAGCCCGGCAGTTGCATCAGCTCGGCCCCGGTGTTGATGATGCGCGGCGTGCGAAAGAGCTCCGGATGCGTCCGTTCGTCGCTGTAGTTCGTGGGCCTTCCGGTCCTGGCGCTCACGACCCAACAAGTTTGCCTAGCGTGGTCGCGAAGTTGCCGTCCCACGCTTCGAGCAGGCAACTCTAGGACTTCACCGACCGCTCCGTAAGTCGCTCGCACACGTTCACGGTCCAAACACTCAAGTATCTCATTCAATGTCGCCACTGCTGATTCCATCCTGTTTGCGCTGGACACGTTGTCGAAGTCGACCGGTCCCAGAGTTCACCGAAGAGACGCCGCGCGACATCATCTTGAGAGCAGTTCAGCTGTCTCAAGTGCGTCGCGCACGTTGCAGCGGTGCTCGTTGAGCATCTTCCAGTTGTCGACTACATGCTGGATGTGCCCTGCCACACAGCTCGGATGCACCGAGTGCCTCTTTGCGGCTGCCTCAATGTTCCGGCACGCTGCAGCAATGTTCAGACCCCCAGGGAACAGCCATCTGGTTGCTTGGTCGTTGGCCTGTTGTTCTCTCTCGTCCTCGGAGGCCTTGGCGTGGTTCTCGTCATCGAGAATGGGCCCGGATAGCGCGTCGATGTGGCCCAGGATCAAGTGGGCGCATTCGTGAAGCAACGTGTACACGACGCTGTCGAATCGGTCTCCGCGGGTGGTCAGGCCGATTACGGGCTCGCCGTCCGGCAGGAATGTCACCGCTCCGGCGAGCTTGCCGCCGGGCAGCCCCTGGCAGAACACCACCCGCACGCCGCATCCGGCTAGCAGGTCAACCGCTCGCTGCATTGCCCGGGGTCCGTCTCTCAGAGCGCGGGGCACACGCCCGGCAGCAGATTCAAGTTTCGCGATGTCATATGGCGGCGTCTGTCGGATCTGCGCGACCTTGCGCACGCGCCCGAGCCAGGCCGCTTGCTCCGCGGTGATCGGCTCGTGTGTGTTCGACCGTCTCGCCGCGTAAGCGAACGGGGGTTGCTCACCCAGACATGGGATCTCAAGCAGATCGCAGACGGCGGTCTCGGTGATGTCGAGGTCCTTGGTGGAGGGGATCCATCCTCTTGATCGAACCTTGGCGAGGGGAAGCGCCTTGCGCAGTTGGGCCCTACGCTCGGCATCTGACAGCACCACCGCGGGTTGAGCCGCTGACACGGCGGGCACGGCGGCGACCGGCAGTGTTTGGTTCATCCTGGCTAGGAGTTGCTCTATGGAGGGCCTGGACGCGTAGGGGTCGACGCCGGCCGCGTCATCGAGGGCTTGGATGAACGCCTCTGCCGCGGCGCGGTCCTGGCCCTTCAGCCGCTTGGTTGAGGGTGCCTGGTCGCGGTTGCCTTCTCGGTAGTCCAGGTACTGAGTGCGGAACTCGCTGATGGTGTCTGGCATCTCGTCCACAGGGTCTGTCTCCATTGTTGTGTGTCGGTGTCCTGTGTTGGTGGAGCTTGGTCTTAGTGTCGGGTCTCGTAGGGGTAGCGGGGGTCTGGTTCGAGGCGTGCGATGGCTCTGTTGAAGATCTTGCCGACCCATTGACCGGTCACTCCGAGTTCTTCGCCGATGTCTTTGCGGGTGCGTCCCCGGAAGACGACGCCGAAGAACACCTCCTGTTCGCGTTCTGTGAGCTTCTCACGGGCGAGGTCCTGGAGTTCTTGTGTCCTGCATGCGGAGCGATAGTCCGCCTCCGAGGCCAGGTACTGCTCTTCTGGTGTTGGGTCAGTGCTTGGCACCGCCGAAATCACGGTCGCGATGTCCTCGCCGTCGTCGCCCGATACATCGCTGTCTCCTGAGATCACGGTGAGTGCTGGGCGGTGGTCCGTCTCGTGGAGCCATGCTTCCGACGTCTGCCAGGCGTCGATCGCTCGCTTCTTGGCGATGTGGACACCCAGAGCCTCCCAGGACCCCGTGAACCCGTCGTGTGGGTACTGCAGCAGATCCTCGAACGCCTCCTGCAACACGTCCTCCGCGCTCACCCCTCCCCGCAATGAGGGATCTGCATCCGGCTTGCTCCTGCGGCCCGCGCCTCGGAGGTGTGGCTGCTTCTGGATCGCCCAGAACATCGCGTCGAGGATCCGGTCCAGGCGCGGCCTGTCGTGCAGCAGCGGGTGATCTGGGTCGAAGGACCTCGCGGTCGATTGCATGCACTCCATATATCGGAAGCCGACGACACCGTGAAACCTGGTCACTCCTAGATCGCGGTCCCGAATCGGAGTAGCGCGGCGACCGGCGGGTGGAGTTTCGCTCGCTCTGCGGGAGGCGACGTAGGAGTGTGACCGGCCTCGATACAAGGGAGGAAGCAATGACCGAGACCAATGTCGTAGAGCTGGGGCGGCTCATACCGTTCAGCATCGACGGCGACCCCTACGAGACAGCCGACATCAGCCAGAGGGCCGCTGATCTGCTGGTGCTCGCGGGGCGCAATCCCGCAGCGTTCGATCTGGGTGAGATCGAGGGCAAGGACCGGCCGCGCACCAGGAAGTACCGCGACGACGAGCTCGTAGAGATCCACAAGGACGCCCGGTTCGTGTCGATCCGCCAGAGCGCGCCCGTCGCCTGATGCAGCCCCCGGTCGCCGCGTTCGTCGAGACCATGGACCGGCTCGGCCTCCGCCCCAGTGTGGAGGCCGAGCTCGTCGTGTGCGAGGTGACCCCCGCAGCCGGCGCGCACGCCGGGGATCGTGTGGAGGCCGGGGTGGCCCCAGCGGAGTTGGTGGACTGGCCGCACGCACCGCCGCACTGGGTTCACCTGCCGGCCGGGATCAGATTCAACAGCACCAACAGCAAGGCGTCGCCCAAGGCGGGCTGGTTGCAGCACAGCCGCAACTGCGCGGGCTGGGGCGACGCTCCCGCTGAGGTGTGCTGGCACGCCCACCTACAGGCCGTGCTGGGCGAGGCAGTCCAATGAGCAGGACGACCTCGGTGGCGATGACCGGCCACACCGAGCAGGCCCTGCTCGACCTGCTGGTCCGCGACGACGGCCAAGAGGACCTGTGCCTGGCCCTGTACCGGCCCTCGACTGGGGCTTGCCGCTCCACTGCTCTGGTCTCCTCGGTGATCCCACCGGGAGACTCTGACCGCGAGGTACACGGCAACGCCACCGTGTCGGGCGACTACATCCTGCGCGGCGCCCATGCCGCCCGCGATCAGGGCTGCGGGCTGGTTCTGGCCCACAGCCATCCCGCAGGCACCGGGTGGCAGCCGATGAGCGGCCCTGACCGCGAAGCCGAGTCCAACTACGCCAACCTCGCACGAGAGATCACCGGCCTGCCGCTGGTGGGAATGACTCTGGCCGGCGGCGACACCACATGGTCTGCCCGGCACTGGGACACCGGCACCGGCACAGACGTGGACTGCACCCACGCCACCAACGTCAGAGTCATCGGCGACCGTCTGGCGGTGTCCTGGAACAACGCCCTCAGCTCCCCGCCACCGGCGACCCGCAAGCAGACCCGCACCGTCAGCGCATGGGGCCCTGACCGCCAAGCAGACCTGGCCCGACGCAGAGTGCTCGTGGTGGGAGCGGGCAGCGTCGGACTCGACATCGCGGTGCGGCTCGCCGCGTCAGGCTTGCGGCATCTCACTGTCATGGACTTCGACATCGTCGAGGACCACAACCTCGACCGCCTCATCGGCGCGGCGCCCCGCGACGCCAGGCTGCGCCGCTCAAAGACCCACGTCGCTCGACGGGTGATGCGCGCCGCGGCCACTGCCGAACATCCCAGCATCGAAGTGTCGGACCTGTCGGTCTGCGAACCCCAGGGATTGCACCTGGCGCTGGACCACGACCTCATCTTCAGCTGCGTGGACCGGCCCTGGCCCCGCGCCGTGCTCAACGCCATGGCCTACAGCGACCTCATCCCAGTCCTCGACGGCGGCATCGCCATCGACACCAGCCCAGACGGCGCCATGCGCAACGCCACCTGGCGCACCCACATCGTCCGGCCCGGGCGGCCCTGCATGGCCTGCAACCGCCAACTCGACATGGCCCAGGTCACCCTCGACAGACAAGGACTCCTCGACGACCCCGCCTACATCGCACAAGCCGGCGCCTCCACAGCGGCGGCCGAGCTGGTCGCGGGCCAGAACGTCGCGGCGCTGTCTGCAAGCGTCTCCGCGGGACTGCTCGCACAATACGTCAGCTTCAGCGCCGCACCCGCAGGAATCGGCGAGCCCGGTCCGCTGCAGTACAGCCTCAACAGCCACTTCCTCGATCACCGCGACGACCACACCAGAGCCCACTGCCCGACCGAACCCGCAGAAGCCGTAGGCGACCAGCGTCACGATCTCACCGGCCCCCACCCACAAGCTCAACGGCAACGCCTACAGGCTGCACACCCCAGAGCGCGCATCCGGCTCCTACGGTGGCTCGACGACACCGCACAAGCCCTCATCACAAGATTGGACCGCGCATGAACCTGAGACTGAGCCTGCGACGCCGCAAGTTCCGCAGGAGACCGGTGCTGGGCTTCCGAGATGTCGAGACACCCGAGAGGACTGGGCTGTGGCCTTCCGCCTCGCTGTTCTACGAGGACGCCCAGAACCGCATCCGCCAGCACCCCGACGGATGGCACGTCCACACCCGCGACCCCGGTCATCCCTTCGTTGCCTGGGAACTCGCCGTCAGATACGAAGCGGCCTGCCAGGAAGCGGCGTTCCACTACACCCAAGTCTGCGACCTGCCCACCGACGACGAACTCACGCAGCGCGTCGCACACATCACCGCCCTACTCGCTGAGGCCGACCGGCTGTCGCAGCTCGAACAGTCCGTGCGTCCCATGCTTCTCGACGACACCGACAGCATCAGGATCCTCTCTTTCAACCCGCATCCCCAGCCGCCCGAACCACAGGAATCGCGTCTGCTTTCGCTCGCAACCAAGCACCTCACCGGCATCAACCCGCTGCTGATCGACGCGCTCGCCATGCGGCAACGCGAACACGACCTACACCCCCGCATCTTCTCGCTGCTCACCCAGGCCGACCAGCAGATCCCCGGACCGGGCATCCACAGCGCCATATGGGTCTCCGAGCGCCACTACCAGTATCCGTTCGATGCCCACTACGAAACAGTGCTGAGGCCCCTGCGCTACATCCCCGCGTACCTGACGATCGCACACAACAACCCCCTCTTCGTGCGTTCCAGCGTCGAAATGGCCGGCGCGCACCTAGAGGGCTGCATCAAGATCGCGGGCCGCGCCCAAGGCATACCCGACAGACGACTGCACAAGCCCCTCGGCACACTCCTCGGAGACAGGTTCGCCAAGGATCTCCTCGCGGGCGCCGACATCGCCGACATGGTGACCTTCACCCGATTGGCGCTCAACCCAGCCAAACACGATTTCGTCAACGACCAAGGCCGCGGCCCGGTGTTCAACTACGACGACGCCATCTTCGCCTACTACCTCGCACGGCACTTCGGATCCAGTGCCCTGCAAGCCAGCAACAGCCTCGATCCCCTCATCGCAGCCGTGACCGACTCAACCAGACACGACCGCTACTTCTGGGGCGCATCCCTACCGGTCCGCGTCGATACAAAGCAATGAACACCACGGCGACACGCACCCTCAAGCTTGGGACATGACCCTCCAGACCACACAGACTCGCTTCGGCTGGCTAGGGGCGAAGCGAAGGTATGCTAAGCGAGCACTCCAAAGGGGTGAACAATCGACTCTCAACCACTTGCCTGACCGAATTCGGTCGACGCCCCCATTCTAGACAGGTACGCCTCGACAAGTTACAGCTACACCGACGTCCCTAGGCGATCGCGAGATGATCCGCGTTCCAAGCCTAACCCATATGTGGCATGTCCTACTTCCCACGAGCCTTGTCGATCTCCATTTGGATCCATTGATCTAGGTCTGCTGCTGCAGACATTATGGATTCTTCAAGATACGCCATACTGCTGCGAAGAGACTTGTAGCGACCCATGGCTCTCAGCGGATCTGTTTCGTTTGCCAGGGCAGTTGCGCGTCGCGTCCAACTCTCGATTGGAATCACGGCGTGGCGCTGTTTCCAATCTGCTTCCAAGTCAGCTGCTATCTGGGCGTGGCTTTCTCGGTAGTCGGCATCGATCCAATGGCCAACGAGGTCCTCTTTCTGGATCGCTTTAGCTAGATCATGTTGCCATTGTGCAACTTCCAGCATGTTCTCGGTGTCAAATCCGAATGGATTCTCCTGGACCAAGAAATCAAAGGCCCTCTTGACTTCGAGGATGCACTTGTGGGCACTATCAGCGAGCCTTGCTGACAAGTCAGGTAGTCCATCAGGTAGCGCACTGCGGAGTTTGTCTGCGAGCGGACCTTTGTCGACAGAGGCGAAGTCGATTTCGCCGTTACGAGTCGGGAGGTATTGCCGCGCGACGCTGGTGTATTCATCCGATGAGGACCAGGAATGCTTGAAGAACGATAGTTCACCCATACGAACGAACAGGTCACAGCACAGAAGGAAGTACTGTCCAGCGATGGCCCTGACGATCGCATCATGTCTGAGCCCGACGTGGTACAACTCATTGCGATAGTTGTGGACAATAGCGATGAACTGTCTCTCCACACCGGTCAGATCTCCCATTTCCTCCAGCACATGCAACTTGGGCTTCAGATGCCTTCCTCGGATCTTCGCGCGCTGTTTTGGCCGCAAGAGGACAACCGTCGAGTCGTCATCGATCTCGGCTTCTGGAATGTCTTTGGCGATCGCTTGAGTGGCCTTATGCATCCCAGCCCAGAAGTTGTCCCTCTCCAAGCGGTCAGTGCACTGGCGATGCACAACAAGCTCCGTGGCGTTGTCGATCAGCACCAGAGCCAATCGGTTGTTGATTGGATGGTCGGTTGATAGTTCGCGTGCCGCGCGATCCAACTGCTCGACTATCGTAAGGATGTATCTCATGGCTTCTCCTGAATCGTCTGTCGTTCATCTTGCCTTGGAACGGCATCAGAGCAGATGATCCATGGCAGTATTGACATCCACTCCCCATTCAAGCGCGAGATGCTGAGCATGGATCAGCATTGCCAACTCATCCGTGACGTCGCTGAGTGCAGCCGCTGTTGTGATCTGCTCCGCAAGACTGGGAGCGATACTGGTGCCGTCTCGTTCTGCTTGAATTCGCTCTGTGAACTGCTTGAGGACGCCGCGCACGATGTTGATGACCGGGTTGTCCTGTGGCATGCCCGAAATTATCTCCAGGACTGCTTCGAGTTCTGTCTCGGCGGTGTCGATGGCGGCTTGGATTCTCTCATGGGCCTGTTGCCCTTCAGGCAGGCTGAAGACTGCGGAGAGCACTTGGAGCGAGCTGCAGGCCTGCACGACTGTGTCCGCGAGTTCACTGGGGTGCGGTGGAGCCAGCCCGTTGAGGCCTTCGGGGTTCGGTTCAGCATGAAGGCTCTGCGTGAACCGCATTGCGAGGCTGGGGACAGGCCTGCCTCGCCGGAGCGGTACGAATAGGTACGTTTCGCCGGGTTGGCGGACCGGGTCGAGTGCTGCCGCCAGCGCCGCTGCCGCTTCGTGCCAATCGACTACGGAGTCGAGTTCGACGCACACGCGGTACTCGCTCAGAGCAGACTGCTGGGTCGAGTCGAAGACCCGCGCATTCAACCCGGTCCCTCGACACGTGGACTGGACAGCCTTGCGACGCTTCCGGTGACGCCGGTTCCCAGCGCTACGGCACGTGGAGGCAGCGCGGCGCAGCGCCGCACCGCTCTGACCGGAGATGGCGCTAGTTCTGATCGTGGCTGCGTCTGCATCGTCGTTGGCCAGCTCCTCGACTAGCGCATAGAGGTCTTCCAGTACGGATCGCAGGGTGGCCAGCGCGGCCGGATGGCTGTCGATCCCTATGAGTCGCCACGGCTCTTGGAGTGCTCCAGCAAGATGAGTAGCGAGGACGGTGTCTGAGATGTAGGCCGCCAACGACAGGTAGCCGTCGCGGCCCCGGATCAGGCGCGGGATGACGTTTCCTGTGATGTCAAGGATCAGCGCCGACAGGTGGTCCCGGAGTTCTGGGGGCTTGTGCTCTGTGATGGCGGTGTCACCTATCCCCTCATGTCGGAGAGGGGGCCGCATCTGCGTCACCGAGTGGTGGAGAGCCGCGCGGCGCTGGTCGAAGTCGTGGCGGGGTGGTCGCCCGGTAACGATCACGATTCCGATCTGGTGTGCGAGGTCGGCTGCTTCTTCGAGCATGGGAAGCGCCGTGTGCAGTCTCGTCGAGTCTGCCTCGCCCAGTTGCGCCAGAGCGACGCGTGTGCGCGCTTGAACCCAGGCGGTGCCAGTCCTAGGGCGCTGGTACCGGCGCGAGAGCTTGCTGGTTCCGATACCGAGACTGCCGTGTCGCACATGATTGCCGGGGAGTACCGCGTTGATGTCGACGGAGTCGATCCGCGGAAGGCACCACAACAGGAGCCGCCCCAGGCTGTGGGCTTGAGCGTCGGGATCCTGCTGCGCAGTCTCTGTAAGGTGCATGAATTGCGCGCTCGCGACGTGATTGCCGTCGCGGTGTTGAACCTCCAGCAGGGTTATCCCGGGCTGCTCGGCGCGGACGCGCTGTATCACGGCAACTTCCCCGCCGACAGCCTCCACGATTTGTTGGGCCAGATCCGGGGCGATGTCATAGCCGGAAGCGACACAGTCGGCGAATACCTCCAGTGGAGCCTCGCGTAACGACACGGCTAGAGGGCTGTCCTCTTGGAGGGCTTGCCTCAAGGCCGCGACCGTGTCCGGGCCGATGCCTGAGAGAGTTGCCAGGATCTGGCTCGCATTCTCTGGATCGTGTGCGGATGCAACAAGCTGCGCGATGGTGTCGTGGCCAAGGGCTTCCACCAGCTGTGAGCGTGTGTCGCTTGCTGGGGCTGCGACGAGTTCTTGCCATGCCGCGTGGTACGCGGCCGGGAGGAGACTGGTGGGCTCGACCTCGGCTATCGCTAGGCCGAAGAGCAGCGGGCGCGTCGATGGCGGGACATCGTGCCGGTCCGCGATCGCGCTCCATCGCCTCACCCGATCGCGAAAATCGCCAAGGCGCAGACCCTGGAGGCACCCAGCGACGCGCAACAGGTTCAGATCCTCTTCACGGAACGCGTCGATCACTGCGTCGCGCATTTGGGGGTTGTCGGCGAGGACAGCCGCGATGAATCGGTGGATCTGCGACGCGGGAATGAGGGGGATCACTCTTGTGATGGTCTGGCCCAGCGTCGGTGGCGGCCGATCGTGTATAGCCTCACAGATCGCCGCGGACCGCAGCCGGTGCAGGCCTACTATCCGTCCGCGCCGTTCCACGACGAGGTGCTCCGCGTCGAGCCGCTCCAGCGCGGCCCGCAGATCAAAGTCCGACATGTCACACGCCCTAGCCGTGTCAGCAGTAGAGATTTCCGCTGACCAGCGGTCTGCTGTGGCAGCCAGTGCCAACACGTCAAGCTCGCCGCTGCGTTTCACTTGGATGCGCGCGTTCACCTGATCGCCGATCACCTCGCTCAGCCGCTGTCCGCGCGTGAGTAGGTGCGTGAACTCCAGGGTGAGCCCATTGGCCTGCTCGAAGGCCTCCCTCCAGTGCGGAGCGGTGGTCGCGCCCCGGCGCTTGAGGCCGCCGTAGATCGTCTCGGCAGCTTGCTCGTCTAGCCGCACCGCGACCGTCGCGCACTCTGCCAGCCCACCGAGAACTGCCAGATCTTCCTCTCGTGCGGTGGCAACAAGCAACAGACCCGGTACTGCTGCTGCCTCTCTTCGAAGCCGAGCCCAGCCCATGAAGTCGCCAGTGCCGGCAGAGTCCACCAAGAACCCGACCGGGGACTGCGACGAGACCCCATAGGCACGGGCTAGGCGGATGATGTCTGTGACATCTTCGGCGGCGAGACGCCGCACACGGAACCACAGCACCTCTGGGCCGTCGTGCGGGATGGTCCACAACACTGCGCTCTTGCCGACGCCCGACGGGCCGGTGATCACGACTGCGGAACGCTCGTCGAGGCCCGACCGGATCTGCTCGAGGAGGTCTGGGCGTGTGACGACCAGACCCGACGCGACATGGTAGGGCTGAGTTGCTGTGCCCTCATAGAACCGGTCGGTCTCGCCGTCTTCCCGTGGGCCGTACTCGAACGGCTCGCACACCCCGTCACGGACAGCAGCCTTGAGCGACTCGACATCGATCTGAGCTGCGAAGCTGTGGATCTCACCGAAAATCTCGGTCCTGTCAAGACATCTCCGGTCCCCGCGTTCTCTAGAGGCATTCTCGGCGGACGCACGAGCAACGATCCCCACAAGCAGGTGCGCGGCCATTCGAAGCGACGACGGAGGAAGGTCGGTCACAGCGTCCACGCACGCGGCGGTCTCGTTCGTCACCTCATCCCACGTGACCCCAACAACCACCACAGACGACAGCAACCCGTCCACATCCGTATCCGACATCCCGCGATGTGCGCATCTCTCCCTCAACCGGCTCAGGAGCCTTGAGTCGTCCTGCAGTGATTCAGACAGGGTCGGCGCCGAGGTAGCCAAGCCGCTCGGCAGCGTCTCCCCGCCCACACCTCGCTCCAACACCACAGCGAGCTTCGCGCCGGGTTCGGCGCGATCAATGTGCTTCTCCCACGACTCGAGAACGTGATCCACTGCCTTATGCACTGGGAACAGCCCAGACGCCTCGCCCCGGGACTTGGCCTGGACATGCAAAGACGCCCCGTCCTCCAAGCCCTCCAGCGACACATCCTCAAGTCCCTCAGGCACAACAACAGCGCTGATCAGCCCTGACCCAACCCCCGCAGTGAGCCACGCCCCTACCGCGTACTGAAAGCTGAACCCTCGCCCAGACCGTGCTCCTGACCTACTGTCCTCCCAGATTTCATCAAGACGTTCGTCAACACCGTCCCCGCTCGGTGCCTCCTCCGCATCCGGAGAAGAACCAACAGCGGGCACACCACCGTCAGCCCGCAAGCCGCGCTGCCGAGCCTCCCTGCTCTGCTGCCGTCTCCGGCGCCTACCAGCCACACCGGCATCATCGCAGCACCCCCCACCACCGCCACCCCCACAGCCTCACCAACCAGCGCCTCGCGAGGCACCCGACATCCCGCATCACGAGCGAGCCACCAGCGAGCCGGCGACACCCGCCGATCATGCACTGACCGGGTGGTGGAAAACGGACCAACGGGACACCGATGGATCAAATGGCCTCAGACCCGCTCCAGGAACACGCTTAACCCGAGAGCCCACCGAACCGTGGGATATTGCCCCAGTGGATGTCACGGCCTATTCGGCTGGGGGTCTCACGTCTAGCCGGGTGATCTGTTGTTCGAGTTCGGGTGTGACAGCGCCATGTTGGGCCAGGAGCCTGTAGGCGTCCCACAGGGTCGACTCCCATGAGTCAAGGTCGGAGCGTTGGGTGGGTGGGGCGAGCATGTGGGCGAGCAGCTTGGCAGTGGTGTGGGGGTGGCGTTCGGCGATGCTCGCCTCTGTGTCGTCGCCGTCGGTGTCGGTGAGCAGCAACAGGATGACTTGCTCGGGAGCTAAAGGCGCGTGGGTAAGGACGACGATGTCGACCACCGCGGGGAACAGGTCGCCCATCTGGGCACCGGCGGCGGCTGTTGCTGTGGCTTCTTTGGGGCTCAGCGGGATGGGTTCGCCGTTGGCTCGGAGGGTGAGGTAGCGGTTGACCCAGCGGTCCCAGTGCTGTTGACCCTGCTGGGGTGGAAGGTTTGACAGTTCGTGTCCGAGGGTTTGTATGAACCTGACTCTCGTTGGCTCGCTGGCGTTGACGGTGAGCCTGTTGAGCCAGGGCGACTGGAGGTCCAGCGGCTGGGCTGTGCTGTAGAGGCTCAGACCGGTTGTGAGATGAGCGAAGCCCTCGCGTGGCTCGCGGCCACATCCGTTGACGTACGGGGCAAGAGCAATGACGTGCTCGAGTAGCCCGTCTTCGATCATCTCGTGGCTCCATCGGGCGTGGTACAGGTAGCCCTCCCAGAATCTCACGGCTCGTTCTTGGTCTGTTGTCGGGTCCAGCGTTGCTAGGGCTTGTCGGCCGACGCCGTGCCGGTCGAGGCCATGCAGCCACCACAGGTGCTGGGCGCACACGTTTTGTGCGTGATGTGATGCTGCGGTGTCGCCTTGCAGCATCACGCGCAGCATGAGCGCGTCGCCAGCCCGCAACAAGGTGGCATCGTCGCTGGCGGGTTGAGGTTGCCTCGGCTTGATTGTCAACAGGAACAGTCGGGCCAGTTGACCGGCGCATGAGTTCGCCGCGGCCTGTGTCAAGTCGCGTTCTCTGTTGCCTGGTTCGGGTGGGGGCCAGCGGTCTGTGGCGGCGCGCCAGAGGCGAACGCACAATCTGCGGATGTTCGTGGACTCTCGGAGCGTGTCGTCTTGGCGAAGTGCACTATCGAGTGACGACAGCGCTGTGCTTGCCACCGACGCGACTGCGTCCATTTGTGGAGACTGAAATGAGACCAGCGCTTCGAGCAGCAACACACAGGCTTGAAGATCTTCTTCGATCACCGCCCGAACACTGCGAAGCGCGTCGAACCACCTGGGGCTGCGCGCAGTGCCTGCGCCAGAGTCGGTGTAGTGCGAGACGATCAGCTCGAGAGCCGCTGCCGGGTCATTGCCCATGAGCGAAGCGAGGTCTGGCAGGTCGGCCCGGTAGTGGTCGGACACCCCGCTACCGGTAGTGATCTCCATCCAGCGGAGAAAGTCGGGATGGTCCGACACCTGCCAGTCGGGGTGGGCTGCCTGTTCATCGTCGAACGCTGTCTGGGCGGTCCGCGAGCCGGCCGCGTGGTGAGCGATCCAGCCGAGCTTGTTGAACCTGATGCTGTCTGAGGTCTCGTGTTCGCGCACGACGGCAACGAGCTGGTCGACCACTGACTCTGACGCGGCTGGGAGTGCTGCAGCGATGATGCTCATTGCTTCGTGGTGGAGCTCTCGGTCCACAAGCAGATCTGGGCATTCAACGAGCACCGCGAGCTTGGCGTCAGGTGTGATGTCGCTGCGAGTGGTGAGGCCATACAGGGCCAGGCGCTGCAGGATCGCACATCGTGACTTCTCCCAGGCCCGAATCTGCTCGGCGGCTGCCTCGGGCTGGTCTTGGATCTGGATATCGAGCAGGTCGCGGGCGGCGTCGACTAGAGGGTCCGGGTCTCTGTCTTGTGGGTGCGGTTCGATGGCTTGCCGCGTCCGTCGATACGTGCCGAAGAGGCCGATACGTCGGGCGTCTTGGCGCAGCCGCTGATCCGCGATGGCCATGAGGTCAGCTGCCAGGTGCCGGAACCGCTCCAGCGTGTCGGTGCCCGGTTCCCGGTGACGCACTCTGGGGCTGCGTTGTTCAGGGCTGCGCATTCTGGGGCTGTGGACTCGGGCGAACAGCTCAAGAACCAGCGAATCATCATGGGGTGTCTGGCAGTCCTCGATCACCTCCAACAGCGGGCCGCTCCCCGCGGCTGGCGCCGCGTCAGCCATCGCGACGAGCAACCGCCTCTTAAGGTCTGGCGACACGCCGCAGCGGGGTGAGCGCAGACTCCACATCATCTGCCTCCACAGCCCAACCGGCATCACCAAACCGCTACCGCCAACGAGTTCAAGAGCGGCCTGCGCTGGGCCGTCGTCGGTTGCGAAGCAGCGAGCGAACCACGCCTGCAGCAGACGCTGGGCCTCTGTGAGGTCACCGGCCTGTTTGAACACCAGCCCGGGATGAAGCGTCTCGGCGACCCATTTGAGCCACCGTGCGTCCTGGGCGCGGCCGGTGAACAGCCCTACTCTGTCCGGATCCTGCAACACCGCACGGAGATAGGAATCGTCCGGACCCTCGGGCGGCGGACCAGCGAACACGATCTCTCCGACCCTCCGACCCTCCCCGGCGATGCCAGCTTCGGTGTGCTCGGCCCACAGCGACAAAACCGCCGGCAGTCGGCTGTGCGACTCGTAACCCACAGGGTGGACGCGCAGCTCCCTCCATCGAGGGTCATTGGGCCTAGTGGTGAGGATGTACAGCTTCGATGTGGCGGTGTGGGCCTTGAGCAGATACCGCACCAGCACATCGTCGAGGCTGTAACCGATGAACAGCACCGAGCTCTGTTCGAACAGGCGCTCCAAGAACAGCGTCCCGACCGCTCGTGTGCCCATGTACGCGTCGGCTAGGTCGGAGTCCGTCGCCACAAGTCCGCCTCGTGCGTCATTGAGCGACCCGTGGAGGTACACGACGCCGGTGAAGTCACCGCGGCCGGGCAGATCCGGATACTCGTATGTCCTGGAGTCTGTGGGCAGGAGTTGCGACAACAGCGTGTCGTAGTTGGTTGTCACAATCCGTGGCTGGCCCGAAGCCGCCGACAGCGCCAGCTGCACGATCGCCTTGTGTGTCGCGTTGGGCTCTGGCTGCGCTTCGGTCAGCACCCGCCTGATCTCGGCGTGGACGCTGATTCCGTGTTCTGTTTGGAGGCTGTCCAGCAGCCTTGCAGGATCGCTCTCGTCCAAACGCGACCCGATCGTGCGGCGCGCAATCTCGGCGGCTAGAAACCCGAAGTCAGGTAGGCCCGCGGGCGGATCCGACGAAGCTCCGGCACCGACGAACAGCGCAAGCCGCCCTTCGGTGTGCGCTTCGATGAGCGGCTCCGGAAGATCGACGTCACCAAACCGAATGCTGCGACCCTACCGGTCGAGGCTGACAACAGGCCTCGGACATCGACAGACCCAATGGCCTCAGACTCGCTCTAGTGATCCCTTGTTGATGAGTGATTCGAGGTGCTGGCTGAGTGTGCTGGGCAGGGGGCCTGCTTCGATGAGGACGCCGAGTTCGAGGTTGTCGTTGATGCCGGCGCTGGTGAGGTTCGCGCTGGTGATCAACGCAACTGATCGGTCGGCGATCACGCATTTTGCGTGAAGGCGTGCGGTTGTGGCGAAGAACGCCTGACGGGCTTCTGAGGGCCACCGGTAGAAGATTGCGGTCGTCTTTATTGGTTCGAAGGGGTGGTTGGTGTCGATGGTGAGCGGGCCGCCGGGGTCGTCTGGGGTTTCGAGGATGAGCGTCACTTCGACTCCCCGCGTGATGGCACTGGCGAGGCTCGCGGTGAGTTCGGCGACGTCGTAGCTCACGAACGACACCAGCACGAGGCTTCGGGTGGCGTTAGCTATAAGCGTGTCGAGCACTGAGCGGGTGGCGCGCAGGCCGGTGACTTCTGTTGGGGGTCCGGTCCACACCAGGCTGGTGGCATGCTCGGCCCGGGCGGCCGCAGCGGTCGCGGCTGCCGAACGCAGGGCCGCCGCCACCGACGCTCCGGTCAGGCCGGGCCGGTCGCCCCATGCTTGGGCGATGGGTGTCGCGTGCCTGCGATAGTTGGCGGCGGGGATGGCGTCGATCAGCGCCGACTGAGACTGGGGCGAGTATCGGGGGGAGTCTTGGATGGCTGCGGCGGCTGCGATGAGGTGTTGGCCAGGAACGTGGAGCGCGGCGCTGGCGATCGTGTCGGTGAGGGGGTCGTTCATTTGAAGTAGGCGTCTTGTGGGTGACCGAGGATCGGGACTGCGGCGGCCCGGTCGAGGTGGCGGTTGCCGGCTTCGCAGGATGTTTCTGGGGCGAACAGGCATGCGTGGCAGGCGGCGTTGTGGAGGGTGTCGCCGAGGTCTCCGGCGTGGTGGTCAGAGCACATCGGGTCTGTGGAGCAGAGCTTGGCCCGGTTGAGCGCGTCTCGTAGCGCTGCGGCGAGTCGGGCTGGTTCGGCGAGGGCTACTAGGCCGCCGAGGGTGCCTTCGGAGTCAGGGGCGGCGGTGTATAGCAGTACTCCTGCCATCGGCGGGCCGTCGGGGTGGCCTGACTCGCGGCAGTAGAGGCGCTCCCGGATCGACGCGGTGGAGTAGCCGCAGTCCAGCGCGACCTGGTTGATGAGCAGATGCGACAGGGTGTGCAACAGCACGAACCGCGGCGGGGGTGCCTCGCTGCCGTCGGGTTCGAGTCCGCGTCGGGTGCGCCAGTTGCGGGTGGCTTGCTGCAGGTGCTGGTAGCGGATGCTGTCGCGGTAGTCGCGTTCCCACTGCTCGACTCGGGTCTCGGGAAATGTGATGAGGATCCCTTCGCCTCGGACTTCAGCGGCGGGCAGCCACGTCTGGGGGTCCTTCCAGATGGGCGCGATCCGGGCCGGGTCGTCTTGCTCGGGGCTGTCGATGCGGGTGAACCCGCACAGGGCTTGCACTTCGCGCAGCCGGTCAACGGCGACGGGATGCCCGAGGGTCATGTTGAACCCGCTGGGAACCGGCAGCGCTCTGACCTTGAAGTCGTCGGACTGCGGAGGCACTGCCGCGGTGAACGCCTCCCACTCGGGGCCGCGCAGATCACCGGTGCCTGTGCCGGTGTCGGTGTCGTCGCCGTCGCGGCGGTCGCTGATCGCGGTCCAAACATCGTGGGGGTCATAGCGCAGCAGCCACCGCAGCGGCTTCTCGCCTGCGCCCTTAGTCAGGCGCTTGATGATGGAGTCGAACTCTGCTCGGTCATCGATGTCATCGAGGAGGTCCCAGTGCTCTGCGACTTTCTGTTCGATGGCGCCGCTCACGGTGGGGATCGTCAACGCGGACCGGTAGACCGCGAACCAGGCGTTGGACGCGCCCAACAGCAGCGCACGGGTGGGCTGGCTACAGGCCGCGTCGAAGCGTTGCAGGTGAGGATGCCGGCCCCGGCAGCGCGGCAGGTGGGCATCGGCTTCGGGCCCGAACGCGTCATGCACCACTCGGTTGGCGCCGCAGGTCCTGCACACCACGCGCACGTCGGTGGCGCGGCTGGCTCGACCCACCTCTTTGAGCTCCAGCACCGCCCCGCCCGCGCACGGCGCGCCGCGGTGCGCGTACTGCTCCCACGGGAAGTCGTCGAGGTGCCCGGCACCGCAGGCGATCAGGAACCGGGCCGGCACCGCGCTGGGGCGGCGGTTGTTGCAGCGGTCGTGGAAGTAGCGGGCCTTGTCGGGCCGAAACACGGGCACATCAAGCCGGAACCGGCGCCGGTCCACCGGCGCCAGCAGATCACACTGGGTGCAGCGCAGCCATCTCGGGAACGGATGCACCGGCACACCGATTCGGGCCCATTCGTCGAACGGGTTTCCTGTTTCTTCTTGCCAGGGCGGGGTGCGGAACTCCGCGACGCGATGGCATCCCGGCGCTGAGCGCACCGCGCCGATCAGGCGCGGCTCGAGGATCCGTTCGGTGTGGTCGAGTTTCCAGTCGTCTGTGCCGGCGAGCACCACCGAGAGCTGCGGCAGGTCCATCACCGCACCGGGTCCGTAGGTGTGGATCATCTGCGACGGGCGCACACCGCCGACGCGCCGCGACTCGTAGGCGCCTCTTCGGGTGCGGGCGGGGCTCATGAGCGGGCCTGACGGGCGGCTTGGGCCTCGGCCTCGTCGGCTTCGACCGCGTCGTCGATTTCCTCGTCGTTGGCGGTGGCTGTGCGTTCGGTTTGGGCTGGTTGGCCCAGGACGATCTCGGGATGGGCGCCGGACTCGTAGCTGGGGTCGTCTGTGATGATCTGGAGGTTGGCCTGTATTTCGGTGTCGCGAAGCGAGTTGGGGCAGGTCCACATGTCCCAGTCGCCGGCTTCGGGCCTGCACAGCAGCGCCACATCGTCTGAGGTGCGGTCCGCATATGACAGCTGAGGCCGCAGCGCGGTCTCGCGATACCAGGCGTCCAGGCGGTCCTCGGCCATGCTGGCTGCCAGCGCTGCTGTGTTCTGGTCGCTGGTCACGGACCCGGCCCGCTCGGCGATCGCGTCGACGTGCGCGGCGATGCGCTGGTCGGGGCGCTGGAGGCTGCGGGCCGACGGGTTGGGGTTCAAGTCGTGATCGGCGTGACGGACCGCCGAGACGAGAACCCCCGTGAGGCCCTTGTCGAGGGCACGTTCTGAGAACGGGGTGACCGACAACGGCTCGACGTGACGGTAGAACGTGGCGTGGTAGTGGCTGAACCTCTCGTAGTGGGACAGGTCCCGGGGCCGTGCCCAGTTGTAGAGCGTGATGACCACACCGGGGCCCTTGGGGTCCCGCCCGACCCGGGAGGTGGCCTGGATGTACTCGGCTGTGGCTTTGGGCTGACCGACAACGATCATCGACGCGAGGCGGGGAACGTCCACACCCACAGAGATCATGTTGGTCGCCAACAGCAAGTCGATGGGCCGTTCGCTGTCCCTGGCACGGTCGGGGTCATGGGCAACAAACAGCTGCCGCAGGATCGCTTTGATGTCATCAGAGGACACCCGTGAGGTGAGTTCCTTGAGCTCCACGGCAGGACGGTTCGCCAAGCCAGGCGTGAACCGGGTCCGGCGGAGCTTGGTGCGCAGTTCGTCCTCGGCCATGCGGCGCATCCCGGCGAGCTCGCGCACCGCGTTGAAGTACCCGACGGTCGTCATCCACGGATCAGCCGCCTCGGCTTCGTCGCCGAGTTCGTCTGCGATGGCTTTGGCGGCGGCCATCACAGACGCGAACACCCTCAGCTCGACCTGCTTGAGGCGTTCACCGTGCGCACACACCCCCAGATACAGACGCCCCGGGCTATGGGGGCTGGGCTGGGTCTGCTCAGCGAAGAACGAGCGGTGCACGTCCACGACCGGCGGCGGGAACACCCGAAGCTTGCGCCAGAACACCGACCAGGCCTGCTGACGGGCTCTGCGGATCGTCGCGGTCGACGCGACCACCTTCGGCCGCACCGGCTTGCCGCCATGGTCCCAGGTGGCGAGACGGTCAATCGCGGTCTCATACAGTCCGGCCATCGTGCCCAGCGGTCCGGTCACCAAATGCATCTCGTCCTGGATGATCAGATCAGGCGGACGCAGCCGCCCAGACGGCACCGTGCGGGCCGCGGGATGGCCGCCCAGCGGCTTGTGGCGGTCGCGTTCTTCCCAATGCGACCGGTGAGAACGATCCAGGTCGGCGTTGCGGTAGCCGTGGCGCTCGCAGCGCGAATCGACCTGCCCGAACAGCGTGGCGGTAGCGCCGTTCCAGGGAAGCTGCGCGAACTTGTCGACGGTGCCGATCACGAACGACGGCACCAGCCGGTAGATCTCCTCGTCGACGGTGACGACGGGGATCCCCTCGCCTGCAGTGTGCGCTTCGGTGAACATGCACTCCGTGGTGTTGCCGCAGAACACCAGAAACCGTTCGAGGGCCTCGTCGTATCGGCAGTCGGTTCCGGTTTCGATGCTGGTGCCGCACCACGGACAGTCGCTGAGCTGAACCGGTGTCGCCTGACCGCCGCTGTAACCGCCCAGGCGGGCGTCTTGCGCGAAGCGCTCCGCGTCGCGGGCCTTGTTGGGTGTCACCGAACCGCCCACCCACATCCCGAGCCGGAACGGCACACCGCCGTAACGATCGTCGATCTTGGCACGGGCTTGGCGGAGCAGCTCCGCGGCGCACATCAGCGTCGCGGCGCGCTGGAACTGCTGAGCGGTCAACAGCCGAAGCGTGTACCGCATCAGCACCGCCACCCCGTCACGTCCATCCACCGCCGACTCTGCCTCACCGACAACGCCCTGGAGCCGTCGGGTGGCCAGCGTGAAAGCCACCAACCCCAGATAAGCCTCGGTCTTGCCGCCACCGGTCGGGAAGAACAACAAGTCAGCCAACGCGTCGTCGTGTGATCGCTCGGGGTGTGCAGGGTCGCTCAGCGACGGAACACACAACAAGATGAAAGCAAGCTGGAACGGCCGCCACGACCGGTGCTCGGCCACATCGGCAGCCTCTACAGCATCCCGCAGCCCCAACTCAGAATCTCGACGCCTGGCCTCTATGGCAACCGTGTGGACACGCTGAAGGCGCATCGCCTCGTTCGCGAACCGGAACGCCTCCAACGCGTCGGCGTCCGAACAGACCAGCTCGATCCCCACCTCGATGGCGTCAGCTATCTGCCGGGCCTGGGAGATCGCGTCGCGGGCGGCCTGCTCATGGCCCTCAAGACGCGCCTCGGGGTCATCTACGCGAGCCGCTTCGGTGTCGAGCCACTGCCGGTATCCCTCCGACAGCGGCAACAGCGCCGCCCGCAGACCCTCAGAATCCAGCTCCGACAGCGCCTTCATGTCGGTCACCAGCCCGGCCAGCTGCGGAGTCGTCTCAGCACGAGGCGCGTCGGTGCGCCAAACCTCATAGCCAGGAATGACCGCAGTAGCGGCCCGCACCGCCCGCCGCGGATCTACAGCAGACACCTCCACATCGGTGCCGACGCCGTGGCCTACCGCGAACTCCACGATGTCGCGGTACTGCAAATCGAGCTGCGCCATCTCGTCGCGCTCCCACTGCGAAGCAGCCGCAGCCTCAGCCAGAATCCCACCACGACCCAAGAACACCGCCGCGCCGTCAGCCGCAAACAGCTCAAGACCGGCCTGGAACATCCAGCGGCTGTCCCTGTTCCGCTCGGCCTGCTCGCGCTCATTGGACAAGAACACCGTCACCAGCCACAACCCCCCGCTCGAGCGGCTGGCACGACCCCTCAACACGACCCCCTCACCGTCGACGTCCACCGCAGCGAACTCGCCCTCCGCCAACTCGACGGTCACGTCGATCTGCACAGCGCGGCGAACCCACACAGCAGACCGGGAGCCGTCATCGTGTTGTCGGGACTCCTTGTCGTACTGCCCCCAACAGCACCGCGCCACCAACGACTCCACAGACGCGTCAACCACCACCGACAATCCCATCGACGACTGCGCCAGCACCATCCTGGGGCTGCGCCCGTCCTGCACACCGCCGATGCTCGTGTCGTCACCCTCCTCGGGACCGACATCGTCGTCACGTTCAGGATCCACCGCGACAGTGCCCTTCGGGGCCAGCATCCCCACCAGATACCGATCCCGCACCCGCCCCGGAGGCGACCAGTTGCCGTCAGCCCTCTGGTATCCCTCGATCACCTCGTTGTCGCCCTCCAGCGGACCCAGCAGATCCGCAGCCACCCGAGAAACAAGCTCCGCGCGCAGACCCCAAGGGCTCCGATCCGCAATCGGCGCGGAAGTGTCTGTCATTGTTCGCCTCCCAGCAACGACCCCTGACCCGCGGTCACCCTGGAGCGAGCCTTCTTCGGTTTCTTCACTCGTTCATGCGAACCTGCAGCCACCTCGGATTCGTAGCGTTTCCTGTTCAACTCCAGCAACCGATCCAGCACCTCATCGGCCGCGCTCGGCGAGAACGTGAACCGAACACCCTGACCCCGAACGTCATGGAACCCGTGCCCGAGATCCAGATCGGACCAACCGTAGGCGTCGCGCACCGCCACATCGAGTCTGACATGCAGGTCACGGAGCCGCTTGATGTCCTCATCGGATCGCAGGTCTGGATCGTGCACAAGGTTGTAGACACTGGTCAACCCCAGTTCGCGCTCGATCATCAACCGCGACCTGTGATCGTCGAGAGCCTTCCCAACGGACTCCACCTCGGCGCAATAGGAGGGTTGTGGGAATGTCTCGAACACATCCGATGGCGTGTAGCGAGTGTCACTTCTCATCGACGACCCGAATCGCGCTACCCAGCGGTAGTGGACCCCGGAGGTAAGAACGGCAAAGTGAAAATCGTCGTCATACGCGAGGACGATTATCGAGTGGGCCAAGACTTGGCCCGTCGGTACGAATACAGGCTGCAACGTCCTACTCGTCAGAGCGATCGCCAGCACTCTCTTTAGCGGCTCGATGGTCCGATAGAGCTTCGGTCGCTTGTCCGCGTAGATCCAGTAACGCTGCGGAAGCGGCTTACGCTTCTTGAAGTCTCCGCTTGCATCGCGTTCCTGCCGCTCGGGCTTGACCTTCGCCTCTACTATCGCGAAACAGTCGGGATACTCCTCGGCCCTCTGCTTGGACCAATCGCGGAAGTTGATGATCCACCTAGGAGCCGTCAGGGTCGGGGATTGGTTCAGATCCTCGCCACCAAGATAGGGCATCAGGACATCGGCGTTGCGGGGGTTCTTGGCGACAAGTGACTGGGCCTGCGCCGCACTCATCGTGAAGCCCATCCCGAGCACATAGGAGCCAACGAAGGACTTGTTGTTGTTCGCCACGAGACGCTGCCTTCGGTGGCCTGATTCCGGTGCGGGATAGAGCATCTCATCTATGCCGGCCACCGGTCGCCCGTCGATCAGGCGTTCGCCATCCCAGGGGTGGCTGGTGCTCCAGACCTTGGCGATTTCCAAGGTCGTATCGCCCGGCCAAGTGGTGGAGGGGACAGCGCGATGAACGGTCCATCCGTAGTCGATGATCTGGGTGAGACCGACTTCGCTGGTGTCTCCCTGCGCGATGGTGTTGGTGGCCAGGAACCCGAACGACCGGGCGACCTTGGTGGCGTTGAGAAAGAAGTACGCCACAAGGTCCGCTGAGCCCTTGGCGCTGTCGGCGGTCCAGGCGATGAGGTGGTTGCGGTAATCGGTACCGGCTGCAGTGGTGATCCGCTTGCCACCCAAGAAAGGAGGATTCCCCACCATCGCATCGAAACCCGAAGCCCGGGCTCTGTTGAAGACTTCGGGAAACGCTATGGGCCAGTGCAGAGGCTCTCTGCGCGGTGCGCTGTCGGGGCGTCCGGCGTCTAATCGCATGCCTGCACGTGCCCGGGCGGAGTCGAGCGCTGCAGCTTGTTCTGGGGTGCCGAGAGCTGACACCACCTCGGCGATCACAGGTGCGTCGGCTTCGAGCAGGCCCGTGAGTGCTGTGGTGGGGTCTCTGTTCCCGGCGGTGACGAGTGCTGCGCCGGCGAGCACATCGGCGATCGCGGCGAGCGCCTCAAGGTGCTGCTCGCTTCGTTGGTGGAGGTCTTGTTTGCGTTCGATGTCGGCGGGTCTGATGGTTTCGACGCTGTGCATCTCATGTCTCAGCGCGACTGCTTGTTGGATGAGGCGCTCCACGGCCTTGACGGCCTCGCCTCCGGCTTGGAAGCCTGGGATCGGTGTGGGCCGTGCTCTGCCGGCGGCGGGGTCGAAATGCAGGTTTCGGAGCTGGTCGAGGTTGTGGATGCCGAGCAGGCTGTCACCTGATTGGATGGCGTGGTCCAAGAATGTGAATGGCCGGTCTTTGGCGACAGTTGTAAGCCACATCGAGAGCTTCGCCATCTCGGTGGCCATGGGGTTGCGGTCCACGCCGTAGCAGCAGCGCTCAGCGACCATGCGGCGGGCCTCGATGACAACGTCGAGCCGGTTCGGGTCATCTGCTGCGGTAACCGCTTCGGCGGAGCGCGGGCCGCCTTGTGCGCGCCAGGCTTCGATGAGCCGCTCAGCGAGGTAGCGGCAGGCGGCCACGAGGATCGCCCCGGATCCGACGGCGGGGTCGCACACGTTGAGGTCGAGGATCTCCTCTGGTTCGCGGATTCGCCATTGGGTGGTGTCGTTGGTGTCTTGTGGGCCGGGCGAGTAGCACAGCGGGGCTAGGGCGTGCTCGACGACTTCGTCGGCGAGTTCTCGGGTGGTGTAGGCGGTGCCGCTGTCGCGACGGGATCCGGTCTCGGTGACGTACACGTCGCCTTGCAGGAACACCAGAGGCCGCCCGCGCAGATCCAGGCGCAGCAGCCCCGCGAACGGTTCGATGCGCTCGAACAGCGCCTGGTCGCCTTGGCAGGCTTGCAGTAGTCCGGCCCGGAGGTGACCGTCGGCGGTTCCGGTGAGGAGTTTCTCGACTTGTTTGCGGGTGCCTGCTCTTCGGCCGGCTTTGGTGGCGTCTTTATCGCTGAGCCACGCAGCGAGGTGCGAGCTGCCTGAGAGCATCTTGAGTTCGAGGTCCGGCAGGGGTATCTCGGGTTCTTCGCCGGGCTTGCCGACAAGTCCGAGCACGACGGTGTCGGCGGTGACGGCGTCGTGGTCGAGGAGCCGTTCATAGATGTGGCCGATCTGTTCGACGTCGACGTTTCGGTAAGACAGGCGCCGGGTGTCGGCGGCGCCGCTGTGGTCGCGGAAGTGCAGCACCAGCAGCGAGTCCAAGATGGCGAGCACGTCGAGGTCGGTCACCGCGATGGGTGCGCCGGGGTTGGCGGTCCAGGTGCTGTCGGTGGTGCGGCCTTCGAGGAACGGGAACCGGTCGGGATCGAAGAGGCTGCCGCCGTAGGCGGGGACCGACAGCTCTTCGTGGTGGATGCCGCTGTGAACGGCCCGGCTGGTGGCCAGCAGCCGGTGCCAGGCGGTTGTGCGGGTCTCGAGGGCCTCGGCGTGCTCGAACTGGTCCTGTTCGAGGGTCTCGCGCAGGATGCGAATCGAGTAGAGGTCCCGGTAGTGGGGGTTGTCGATGGGCAGCAGGTCGTTCTCTTCGGCTACGAGGAGGAACACGGTTCGCATCATCACGGTGACGGCCGCTTCGTAGACCTCGTGCGGGTCGACGCCGGCCAGCAGCGCGCCGCCGCGGGCGCGGTCAGCGCGCGATATTGCGTTCACTAGGAGTTCGACGGCTTGACGGACTTGGGTGCCGAGCCGGTCGGTTACCTCGGCTTGGGTGCCGGCGGACTCGGCGAGCAGCGCTTCGGGGGTGTTCTGGGGGGCTGTGCCGATGAAGCGCCGCGAGCGCAGGATCGACACGAAGGAGTCCAGCAGCACCGGCTCGGACGCGAATTCCGATGCCCGCCAGGTGCCCCAGCCGGTGGCGCCTCGCTCGGGTGCGTGCACGAGGGTGAGGTGGTCTCCGTCGGTGACCAGCGCGAGGGGGACCTGGTGGTGGCGGCATGACAGCGCGGCGCGTTGCACCCATGTCGCTGGCCAGGTATCGCCGGTGGGCCGCTGGCGGGGATCGGTGCCGGCGGCCAGCACGAACACCAGCACCCGCGGTTCGCCCGATCCGGCCGCGGGTTCGGGTTCGGGCTGTTCGAGCAGCCCCACCGGTGCTGGCGGGTCAGGCTGGTACACGCCTGTGGGTTCGACGGTGACGTCGTGGCGTGTGACGCCCTCGACGAAGGCGGCGGGCAGCTGTTCGCCGGTCAGGTAGCAGCCGCCCCAACCGAGCACGTCGCGCAGCAGCCAGTCGATGTAGCTGCTGCGATCGGGCGCGCGGCTTGCCGGCCCGGTTCCGTTGTCGCTGTGCCAGCGGGCTTTGTGCTCGGCCCGCACCTGCGGCGGAATCGGATCTAGCCCGTCGGGCATGGTGCGGCGCATCGCGGGCAGCGAGAACCAGGGCGGTTCGGCGTCGGTGAGGTTGAGCCAGTCCTCGTGCTGCGCGGCGACGCGGCGACTTGCCGCCATCAGGTCTGCTCCTTGGGGATCAGGAACTCGACGGCGACGGGGAACCAGTTGACGTCTCGGACCTCGTAGCGGCGCTGCAGGATATTCGCCTCCTTCTCGATGTCTTCGCTGATGCGTTCGGCCCGGTCGCGCAGCGCCTGAATGTCGGCCTGGATCTGGCGGTGCCCGGCGTCGTCGAACAGGCGCAGCTGTTCGACGGTGTCTGATTCTTGTAGCTCGTCGAGGCGGCGCAGGATGCTGGCCCTCAGGTCCTGGAGTGTTCCTCGCAGGCGTTTCTCCTCGGTGTCGCGTTTGGCGTCCATGGCGCGGCTGCGCTGGGCGAGAACCTCAGCGGCGCGGGCGGCGAGCGCATCCTGCAACGGGCCTTTGAGCCGCGGCCACTGGTCTGCGTAGAGGCCCCGCGCCGCGTCGGGCACGGCTTGGGAGCCTGCCGACGCCACCGCTGAGCGGGTCTCGCCGACGTTGAGGCGTCGCCGGCCACCGCCGACACGCACCGCGGCGGGTTCTATGACCTCGTCGAGGGTGGACCCGTCGGAGCCGTTGACCACCACCCGGGCGTGCGCGACCGCGACCGGCTCAACCACATCGGCGTAGCGGACCGCGACCCGGTTGATCTTGCGGTCCACGGCCGCGCCCCACACTTGGGCGCGCAGGGTCCGCAGACAGCGCGCCACCAGCGGATGCCCCACGTGCAGGTAGGCGACATCTTGGTGACCTTGGGCCACCGCGGGGTCGAAGGTCACCGGCAGGCGCAGGTCCTCGACTTCGTTGCGCAAACCGACGAGGGTCTCGCCCCACGTGCCCGCGAGGTCGTCTACGTCGAACACCTTCACGGTGGTGTCGCCGCGTTCGAGGGTGGCTTCCCGAAGCGGCGGCTGACCCTCGATACCGAACGCGACTTCCACCGCGCGTTGCACGCTGGCCGGGGTTAGGTCGAGTTCCTTGACGCTGGTGCTGTATCTGTCGCGCACATCTTTGATGTCCTGAGCGAACCGCTGCTTGAGGTGCTCCAGGCTGACGCGGGCCTGGTCACGGCGCGCTGCCATTACGTCGTCGAGGTCGAGGTTGTCGTCGCTTTGTCGCAGCATGCGGGCCTCGACACGCTCAGCGAGCACCGAGGACATCGACCCGAGATCGTCTCGGATGTCGTCGACCTTCTCAGCGACGCGCAGCAAGAACGAGTGATCGTGACCGGCGCTGTCGTCTTCGTCGCCGGGGGACGCGAAGTGGAATATGTCGACGGTGCCGGACTTCTGGCCGTGGCGGTCCACACGGCCGTTTCGCTGTTCCATCCGGTTGGGGTTGAACGGGACCTCCATGTGCACGAGCCGGTGGCAGGCCCGATGCAAGTCGATGCCTTCAGAGGCGGCGTCAGTGGCGAGCAGCACCCGCACTTTGGTCTTGGCCGGGTTGTAGTTGAACTCTCGGATGATCCGCTCGCGCTCCTCGGTGTCGAGCCCTCCGTGGAACACCTCGACGCGTCCGGTGGTGTCCGGCCAGCCGGCCCTCGGCGCGGCAAGGATGTCGTCGAGATGGTTGAGGGTGGCCCGGTACTCGGTGAACACGATGACCCGCTCGTTGTTCCATTCGCCCCCGGGGAAGCAGGTCTCCGCGATCCAGTCCGCGAGCCGCAGCGTCTTCGCGTCGGCTCTGCGCCACCGCTCGTCGGCCATGGCCCGCATCTGGTCCAGGATCGGAGCGGCGGCATCGATGTGCACGGTCCGGGCGCGCATCCTCGCCAGCAGTTCCTGCTCGCGTTCGGGATCGATGCTGTCGAGCGCGTCAGCGGCCAGCGCCAGAGCCTCCTGCTCTTGTTCTGACACCACCTCGGTGTCGTCGGCGCTGTCCTCCACGGCGGCTGCGGCCTCGCGCATCACCGTCTCAGCAATGTGGCAGCGCGACGCGGTGTTGAGGGTGCGGATGTGCTGGTCCAGGGTGTGCTTGAACGCCGCCGGCGACGACAGCAGCCGCTTCTTGAGCAACAGCGCGATGAACCGCGACGCCGCCCGCTCGGCCGGAGTGGATGCCGAGCCCATCCGCAGATCCGAGTAGCCGTCCAGGAGGGCGAACAGCTCCTGTTCCTCGGGTGGGAACTCCACCTCGATGGCCGCGATCCGGCGCTTCGGGAAGCGCCTGTCGCCGTCGGGCAGCATCGTCCGAAGATGCGACTTCAACCGGCGCACGATCACCGCTTCGCGGTCTCGCGGCCTGGGCTCCACGCCCTTGGTGAACCGGTTCGGGTCCAGCATCTCCAACAGCGCCTGGAACGACTCGGGATACCCGTTGTGGGGCGTCGCCGTCAAGAACAGCCGATGCTCAAAATGCGGCGCCAGGCGCCTCATCGCCTTGGTTCGCAGCGAATCCCGGGCGTAACGCCCCACCGCGGACGGCGCGATGCGGTGGGCCTCGTCCACGATCAACAGATCAAACGCCCGAGGGAACACGTTGGGGTCAGGGGGCAAGAACTCGTCGAACCAGCGCATCTGGGACTCGAACTTGACCCACTCCATCGAAACGATCAGCCGGGGATGGGACCGGAACGGGTTGACCCCGACCCCGCGCTCACGGCGGAGGCGTCGCACATGGTCGGTGTCGACGACCTGGAAGCTGAGACCGAACTGCTCTCGCATCTCGCGCTGCCACTTGCCGCACAAACTCGGAGGGCACACCACCAAGATCTTGTTGGCCTGGTTGCGCAGCACCAGCTCCTGCGCGATCAGGCCCGCCTCCACGGTCTTGCCCAACCCGACATCGTCAGCGACCAACAACGTGACCCGGGGCATGCGCAGCGCCTTCACCAACGGCAGCAGCTGGTAGTCCTCGATGTCGATCCCGGCCCGGAACGGCGACTGGAACGCCTGCGGATCCGCCGAAGCGATTGCACCCCACCGCACCGCGTCCAAGAACCCCGCGAACACCTCCGGGGCATCGAGTCCCTCGGCCGGGTCCGGCAGCTCGGACTGCGGACGGATCTCGGTGCCGGGCTCGGTCTCCCAGAACACGCTCAAC
>LXNJ01000425.1_pt1 | contig 30361 bp, 19 predicted proteins | sample 809081 | NCBI WGS metagenome assembly LXNJ01 (sample SAMN04870510, study PRJNA318959) | sponge metagenome | biome: sponge; feature: marine sponge reef; material: water | host: Petrosia ficiformis | place: Greece: Milos, Mediterranean Sea | collected 2013-05-29 | depth 5-7 m | reverse complement strand
AGTATGAGTGAACTCAATCACCCCGTAAGGAGTATTGAAAACGCCTTTCCTCCCTGTGGTTACGATTGTCAGGTAGGCTTGCGGAATCTGGGATATCACACCCCATTCCGACAAAGCACATTCGAGACTGATATAGTTGTACTCGCCGCGTCGGATTGCACAAGCAATCCGTTCAAACATTCCAACCCGGCTTCGGCTCGATAGAGGATTCACAAACACCCCATTTGCCACCCTTTCGAGCAACCCCTTTCGCACAAGGCGGCGCAGGCTCTCAGAGAGTGTCTTTTCGGATTGGTACGGGAACAGCACGCGCATGTCGGAAAGAGTGAACACGTTCCAGCCGTGCCTGTCCCACTCGGCCAAGGTCTTAACCGCTTCGACAGTCTTCATGATTTGTCTCTGTTCTGTGTAAGGTACAATTATTCTATATTTATATAGGATAATTGTCTATCGACAAGGGTTGATTCGAGTTCCGTTGTACCCTCAATACTCAGCGGAGGTGGTCAAAGATTCTGTTCAAGAGTTGCCGCCAGTCTCTGGTACAAGTTGCTTGTCAAACGACAAATTGCGCACCTGTGAGCGACTTTTACCAATCATTGGCGTTCATCCTCATCCATGATTCGCTGAAGCGGCGACACATATATAGATTTCACGAGGGCTTGTTTCGACAAATTTGCTCTCCAGTGCTGCGACCACCAGCAATAGTTTTCCACCTGACAGTTCCACGTATCGAGTTCGAATACGAACCAGCGGTTTGAATTTGTCGCTACTAATCTCCCCCTAGAGATTATTCAAGCAAACACTGTGCCCTCGCGACATACCAATGTCACTACCATCGTCGCCTACACCTACGATCAACACACCACCTATTGAATTGGCGAAAGCAGTAATCTGATCTGCCCAGTTACATATCGGGCTCTTAGGCAAATTTTCATCGTATTCGAACTGCTTATATTCTCAGTTACTACACTCACCCGATTGCAGATGTCTTTAGATTGCCTTTATCGGATAGTTCAAAAATTTAGTCATATATGCGCCGAATTTTTCAATACGAGGGAAACAAAATACCAACCGGCAAAAAATAAATTCAGACAGAAAAAGATACGTGTTTGGAGTATAACGCAGCTCTAGTTCTAGAATAGAAGATCGATGCAAATGGAATGATTTATGCAAGTTATCGGAGTCTTTGACAGAAACTAATATGATTATCATTTCAGAACGTAAATCAGCGAAAAGATTCATCAAGGACGGTATTGCCATACACAATAATCAACAAGATTCTCATGGTAGAGGGCAACATAGTGTACGAAGAGCAGTTAAGGCAGCATCAAATTTTTCAGAGAAAGAGAAAGAAAAATCAATTTAAGGGCACCTCAATTAACCCTGAATCGTGAGGCTCCCTGAGTTCCGGATGTTGATTTCTGAAGAATTCAGCGCGGTCAGACGACATTTTTCGAACAATTCCCGATCTGAAAGCGAATTGCCGCAATATTCAGCATGAAATCCCCATAATCCCAGCCTCATCGCCCTCGATTCCGCCCATTCGGGCGCAATTTCCCCTACGCGGCCGCAACCGGCTGCTGCAGATAACTCAGCCGCTTCATTTTGTAACGCAGATTGCGTAGCCCGACCCAGGTCCTGGCCCGCGCCATCCCGATACAGCGCATATGACGTTCCGGCATCTCGTTGGTCATCGATCCGAACACATGCTCCACCCGACAGCGCACGCTTGAGTAGGCCCGGTTCAGTTCATCCTGGCGTCTGCTCAAAGACTTCGCTCGCGTCGCCTTGTGATTGATGCGCGGCCTGTAACCCCGCTTTCGCAACGCCTTGACCGTGTCCTCCGATCGGTAAGCGCTGTCGGCCCACACCTGTGGGTCACCCTCAGGCTGGTCCGCCAGCAGTTCCTCAAACACCTGACTGTCGTGAGTGCTCGTCGCCGTTACCTCCCACGCCTCGATGAATTTCGTCTCCCGATCCGCCAAGATGTGATTCTTGTAGCCATAATACGTCTGGTTGCGCTTTTTCGTCCAGCGCGCTTCGGTATCTTTCTGACGCAGATTGTTCGGATTGTCCTGCCACGCCGCCGGCACCTCATCGGACTTCACCGTCTTGTTGTCCTCGCGGCTGTTGCGCTGACGCGGCACTTCCACTATCGACGAGTCCACTATCTGTCCGCTTGTCAGCTCATAGCCATGCGCCCTCAACTACCCCCTGAACAGTTCAAACAGCTCATCTATCCGACCCGACCGGTTCAGCCGATCGCGGTACTTCCACAGCGTCTTCTCATCCGGTACCTGATCGTCACTCTGAAGTCCGGCGAACTGCTTGAACGTGCGTCGGTCCAGCAGCTTGAACTGCAGCCTGCGGTCGCTCAGCGAATGCATTACACCCAGCAGGATCGACCGAAACATCACCAGCGCATCCCAGGACGGCCGACCCGCACCGCCGCCGCAAACACCGAAAATCTCCGTCAGTGCCGGTACGAACGAATCCCAGTCCACCAGCCCTTCATACGGGCCAGATCATCAAATTCCTCAAGCGCTTTCTGCTGCATCTCGCGCTCGAATAAATGTAGTCTCTCCATCTCCAATACCCAGCTGTAAACTCAGTCAGTGAATAACTTGCCGATGACCCTTATTATCCCGTATCGCAGACAAAATCGCGAATCCAATTCGCATCTGCTCACCCCGCTTCTGGCTGTATCATTGACATCCAAATAAATAGATGTGCCCTTAATGTTGTTCTCATCCAGGTCATCTAACCTACTTTAGTGCGGAACGTCCGGTCCATTCCCATAATGGCGTTGTAGAGGTTGGAGACACTCCGGTTGGTCAATTCGATATTCCTATCCCGCGCCGGGTCGAGTGTTCGGGCCAGGTGGCGTCGCTGGCATGTTCGTTGCGCGGCGAGACCGCAGATTCTATTACATGTTAGCGTAGAGGCTGCACAAGATCTACTTGGAAAAGGCTCCGTCTCCAGGCACTATTTGACACTTCCGGGAACGCTCAAAGAAATCCGATTTTTTATAATAAATACAATGGATTAAGATTGCATTGCTGTTCGTTTTATTCTTCTGACTTTCGTTGACAGCCAAGAAGACATCAGTGTTAAAATTTGTGGACTATAGAAAAGGGTAGAGTTTCCACCGAGATGGACAATTTTGATGACGACTATATGAATGCTATAGAAGTAGGCCAGCGCAATCTTAGGGCAACAAAACTCCTAAACAACTGGTGCTTTCATGCTGAGCTTGTTCGATCTCCCGAAAAGGGTCTGATTGAAGCTAAAACTGGTCTTCCAATCAGACACATGGGGGTACAGTGTAAGTTTTCCAAGAAAAACTCGATGATGTATTGGCATTTGGAAGATGGTGCATACGACTTCTATCAGAATAATTGCAAAGATTGTAAAGAGCGAGTTCCTGTCGGAATCCCGACTATCATGGAATTTGTTACCCCAAGAGAGATAGCTACCGAGCAAACAAGAAGAATCCGAGAAGAGGAAGAAAGGAAGAGAAAGCAAAGGCAAACAGATAGAAAAAAAGAACGAACTGAGTTTCGCAACGAACTCTCTTTAGAAGAAGACTTCGTTTTCGATTTATTGAATGAGCTTGATCAGGAAGATATTGCAACAGACGATCCTCGTCTGGAACAACTTGCAAATCTTGCTCCTGAAATTTTTACCAGAAAGGTGATCGATCATCTTTTGCCGGCAGTATTACACGAGTACTTACCGTACTCTATGCCCGCTGCAAAGGCATTGCTCGGGGCTCCTTTAGAACCAGAAGAAAAACTCTCGGTCGCAGTACGCTTGATTAACAGGCATGAGAAGTCGCCAGTGGCTATTGATGTTGTTCTATCGAGCGCGGAGAAGATTTCTCAGCATGACTTACCAAAGATCCTGAATCGCTTTGTGTCGATGGCTTTAGGACCGCCACCGGGAATGCATCTTGGAGACAATGAGCCAATACAGCTCGATGCTATGCCTATTAATTCGCTCTTCCAGAAAAGGCAAGCTGACATTTGTGGTGAGGTCGACGTACTTATAAGTAACAATGAAAACCCCGAAAAGATTGGCGCTGCCGCTAAGATTATTCTCGCGACGGATAGTGACGAGTTGCTTTCGAGACATACCGGGAGAATATTCGCCAAGTTAATACGCAGACGAACTCTACTTCCCGGGGAGCATCGAGATAGCAGCGTGCTCTTCTATCTTCGAGAAACAGCCTCAAAGTGTCTAGAACGTTATCCAGAGGACACAGATAAGATTATCCAATCACTCCTCAAGGGTAGTGATGAAAGAGGAAGAAAAGAAGCTTTTAGAGCCTATAGGTCGGTATTGAAACATCGATTTCAAGAGAAAACTCAAATAGGAACAGCTCAAAGGATAGCATTTGGAAGATTGCTTTGGGCGGCCGTAGAAAGACCAGATGAAGGTATTGATGATGCGGGAAAATTCTTCAGGCAGTATTGGGACGAATTTTCAGAACTCGCGGTTGTACATTTTGAAGATCTGATCGGTGCAGCTGCGACACTCGGCGAAAAATATGAGCAAGTAGATGCTGCAGATGGCACCTTGGAACTGGCCAACGATGTGCTCTCTCAGATGGACCGGCGTAATAAATGCTCAGAGATTGACATGTTACAAAAATCACTTACCAAGTGGGCTGCGGTTGGCGCAAGAACCAAGGGACATGTGGGGATTAAAGAATTTCTCGATTTTTATCGGAGACTGCCAAAAAATCAAACCCGAATGCGTGGGAATATGGTCGCCAATGTTTCAAATTTGTTGACTGGGGTTGAAAGTTTGACGCTAGTACTGTCTGATTGGTATGGCGCACTTATGGACGAGAGCACATTTGTGCGTGCTAGCGCTGCGAAGGCATGGGAGAACGTACCATACGAACTAGTAAAGAATTTTCCTGTTTTGTTCTTCGAAGCATATTCCGTGCTACTAACTGATCCATATGTCATCGTCCATCAATCTGCTGTTCATGCTATTCGGCGTCGATCATTTCCTGAAGAAAATAGGAGCCTTTTAAAACAACAGCTCTGGGGCCTGATTTCTTACTACTCCCAAGATAGTAAGCAAGACGACTTTGTTGTTGACTGCATTGATGCCTTTGCATTTCTCTATCTTACAAATCAAGAAAGTAAAGGAAAGCTCGGGCGGTTGCTTTCAGGTATTCTACTCACCCTAGAAGGAAGCGCCCTTTATAATGCTGTTGTTCGGCTACACTACGACTTTAAGGAAGTTCCTGGGTTCGTTAAGGTGGCGCTGAAGTCAATTCAAGATGACTATACTCGTTCCATTTCTATCGACGATTGCATGTCCGCAATCTTGAGTGCCCCACGTAGTGAAATGGTGAACTGTGCTGACGATATCAAAAAGGCGTTTTCAGCATTCACGCCCAAGCGAGGGAGCTTTTTTGAGGCTCTTTTGTATGCTGCTGCTTTTACCAGGGCTGGAAAATATGAAGATGCAAGTGCTCATTTTAAGGAGCTTAAGGAAAGCATCCCTGCAGAATATCGATATAAACAGTGGCGACTTGAAGTCGCTACGGTAGAAACAGCAGCGGAGATTGAACACAGGATTAAAAATGGAGAGGCGATTGACAAACTGATTGAAAAATGGATCAACCTTTTGTCTGACTTGGAGAAAGAGAATGAGGAACGAGCCGAACTTCGAGATTTTCCACCGAGCTTTTTCCTCGAGAATTGAAGTTGCTACAGCACTGGTTGGAGTGCTGGAATCTGCAGTGCAGGACTGCGAGCGACTAAGAAGAGCTTGCTTGAAACTTGAAACAATAGTCTCCGAATTAGATCAAGGTGATGTCGAGGATCAGTATCGTGCTTATCACACCGCCATCGCTATATTTACTATCTTGGCTGAGTGGAAGCACGCAATTCGTAACGCTGAAAAAGATGCTCAACGATTCTTGAGCGCAGCGAAGTTAAAAGCGTCAGAAGCCCGAATATCTTCGACTTTCGCTACTGATGAAAGGTTAGAAAAGTTTCTAGATCAAGTGGAATATATCAAGAGCGTGGACGAATTGGATGCCATTCAGGATCATTTGAAACAATGGACTGTCCCACTTCTTTTATTTGCCAATCTTCCGACTAGAGGTTTCGGAGAGGGTTTCAATCCTGCCTCGAATGGAGATCCGGAAGAAACTGAAATACTCAAAACAACCGTAGCATTCTTAAAATTTGACATCGATGGAAAGCCTGCTAGTCACTGGAACTACCTCAAGCCAGGGACATCTTATGACCTTACAATAGAAGTCAGGGTTTCACATTGGCCCAAAGGGGCAAGCGTCCTCTCGTTAACACCTGTAACAGTCGACATCCGTGAGCGGGACTGGTTACCAAATTTCACGTTCGAGAAACCCGAGGGAGATAGCCCCTACATTCTGACTGACACCGGTCGCGCTATTCTGGAGGTAGCCCATTCATTCGGGTCAAGGCCTTATGAATTTCTTTATGCAGCTGAGTTCGACGACACAAGCAATTGCCGAGATGTTGCTATTGTCGGACATCGCCGCCTGCTCTTGGAAGGATGTGATTTTACGTCAAACCCTTTGACCGGGTTTTCAAATGTAGATCGTCATCTCCTCACTGTTCGCAATGAACTGCGAACCATCCCCGGCTTGCATTCAGATGATATTGCCAACACAATGATTGTGCTTGCTGGGTTGGGTAACATTGCTGCGCAGGCTTTGAGAGAAGGCATTTTCAAAACGGACACATCTGAGCGAACCTACCAGCAAGAAGCCACCAAGATGCTTCGAAACAGGAGTGATATTGGTGAGCACTTGCAAAGTCATCCTGAGGCAGCAGGTGGGATCACCGATCTCACATTCGAGGATATACCGGTTGAATTGAAAGTTGAGAACAAAACAATATTGTTTCCTAAAGATTGTAAGAAATACTTTAACCAGACCGCTGCCTATGCATTAGGTCTAGGTAAAAAAATTGGGATACTGTCTGTCCTCGAATCGTCACCAAAAGTCAAGCCTGTTGGTATCGTTGAAGACGATATTGAAATCTTTATGTATCCAATAGGCCAAGCTCAAATTACAATTGTTGTAGTTATTGTCCGAGGAGGATTGCCTAAACCTAGTTCTTACTCAAAGTGAATCAGGTTAGGGATACTTGGGGCCAAATTAAAGTTTGGCTATCGTTGATTGTAGACACAACTGTAGATCCTAAACCATTCCAAATTGCTTCATTCAGTGGAAAAGAACCATTTTTTATGTAGATTCAAATCCCAATTTACACCAACAGATTAGTCGAAATTTCTGACTGCTTACCGAATGTCAGATATTAAACCGAAGTTTGAAGCAATAAACGAGTCCAGGTGCTGATTGCACAAGCATTTGTTGATTTCAATCCAATCAACACTACCCAAAGAAGGCGCCAATCTGTTCTTCCAGCTGGTCAGCTCCCGATACGAAAAAGGCGCCATGATACTGACCTCCAACCGCGGGTTCTCGGAATGGAGTGAAGTGTTCGGCGATCCGGTCATCGCCTCAGCGCTGCTCGACCGGCTGTTGCATCACACCGTCGTCATCCAGATCGAAGGCGCCAGCTACCGCTTGCGTGCGCACCGCGATCTGATCGAACCGCCACCCAGCGTCGTCCCGCGGCCGAAAAACCCGAGGCAGACCGCCTGCAACAAAAAAAGGAGGTGTCGATCTATAATCTCGGCTGATCACCGGACAACTCCAAAGTGGGGATTTTTCGTCGATGCTTTTGGGGAAATTTAAATCGGTGCTTACACTCCGAGGCCACGCTGGTGAAATGGGTGATGCGCCTGTATCATGCGCTGGCCGATTGGGAAGGCGCAGCCATTGAACGGCTGCTCGGCATGGCGGTGCTGCACGCCGATGAGATCTCGATCCGGGTGAACACCCGAAACCACTGGATCCACAGCTGCTCGGGCGGCGACATCGTGGTCAAAAGATGTCACCGAAAACGCGGCCCCGAAGCGCTCGATGCGATCAACATCATTCCACGCTACGGCGTAACCGGCCCGGCCGATGACGACGATCGTACCAGGACGGTTCTGGTGCATGACCGCTGGGCGACTTATTTCAAATACGACAACTGCGATCACAGTCTGTGCGGCGCCCATCTTTTTGAGAACCCTCAGACACATCGAAGACGCGCACCAACACAACTGGGCGACCCGGATGCGCCAGCTGTTGCTGGCCACCTGCCGGGAAGTGGCTGATGCTGAAACCAGGACGCTTTCCAAAGTACGCTTCCAGGAGATGAGTGCGCGCTACCGCGCGATCCTCAAGGAAGGCAGAAAGGAATTGCCCGCACCGCCGCCACGGCAGGGCAAAAAGGGCCGCCTGCCCAAATCCGAAGCGTAAAAAACTGCTTGATGCATTCGTCGAGTACAAGAACGAGATCCTGCGCTTTGCTAAGTGCCGCCAGGTGCCGTTCACCAACAATCGAAGCGTGCGCGACATTCGAATGGCCAAAGTCAGGCAGCAAATCTCCGGTACCTTCCGAAACGTCACTCACGCACATGCTTACTGCCGAATCTCCAGCTACCTGCAGTCGATGTCCTGCCAGGGCTACAACTCGCTTGCCGCCATTCAGATCGCTCTCAACGGCAATGCGGTTGATATGCTCGACCACTCCAAATAAAATCATCCCCAATTACAATCCACAAGAACCTGACTGCCCGTTCAGGGTGGACAAGTAGTCACAATCTTTTAAGCTCCGCCCATCGAATGGATAGAAGCAAATCTTGAGAATATGAGAGAATTGCTGGAAAGGAATCTTGTTCAATCGGGCGAAGCATTGAGGCAAATATTGGGACTAGTTACTCTTCAGGCAGTTTATCCAGAAATTGGAAAACCCTACTACATCGCTAATAGCTCGATCGATACTATCGCCTTACTCGAATATCCTTCTTCCGACATCAGTCCGGAAAAAGGTTCGACTACATTGCGTTGGTGGACGTGGTCGCAATGTATTCGAACCCTGTCCGTATTACATTTTGAAGTAACAATATTGTACACTTCAAATCAACCACTTTACCAAGAAATCTCGGCAAAATCATCACAACTATATGAACTTGGGTTAAGTTTGAGCACAATTGCCAAAAAACTTAATGTTGACGAAAAGACAGTTTCGAAAGCAATTCGGTGGGCTAAAGAAAGTTAATTTAAATTTCATAGTTTCTACAGTGCTACGCAATTTGTAGGGACATCTAAATCCCCACAATTCGCCCCAGAATTGGTCCTCATGAAAATTGAACTCATTCTCCTAGATGCCAAGTCGAGATTCAACAAGTTTCTTCAAGCGGTCTTGTGCTTCTGACTCGTGAATCCAATCACGAATTTCAAAGTCAGCTATTCGTAGAGTCCGAAGAAAACCATACTCCGTAGGTAATATCTCTGTCAATGAATCGCGAAACGCGCGTTGACGATGACGGCCATTCTCACCGGGGAAAAGAGGTGGTTTTGGTTTTGCAAATCCGCCGCCTTCAAGTTTAGACTTCTTATTACAGATTTTTAGCCAAAGATCAATCGAATATCCGACTAACAAGTTCTTAGGATACAAACTAAGCGTTTTTGAACGATAAACATTAAAATGCTGTTTTTCATCCAGTTCAAAAATAAAAAGACCACTTTTTGTTTGGAACACACCGTCAACCTTCCTCCACTCTCTTGAAGGCATTTCGCCAGGAAGTTCACCTCCTGTAAGTTCGTGGTAAATGTCCTTTATAAGAGACCAATAGCTACCACACTCTTTTTGTCCTGGACGTATCAACCAATCTGGTGTACCTTTTTCTTCCCTGTAGAGCGTTGTCAGTACGCAATGGGCTGCCTTTTCAATCTCTTGCGCCTAAATTCTTACTTGCTCAAGTTTCATTGCACTAAACATATAGATATTCAACAGCGCATGATGAACAAATTACCACCTTTTTACCAAGTGTGCCCTAATGATAGATCAACAAAATTAAGAGGAGCACAATGCCTTAAGCGCTGCATCCGCTTTCGCGCATGAATTCCAAAGTACAGGTACGGAGTGCAATAATGCGATCAAACGGGAATGTAATACTTCAGCCTCTCCTATCTCCATTTCACTAAAGGCCAACTCGGTCAACCACTCACCCGCAAACTCCCGCCATTTCGTTAACTCATCATGAGCAGCCGCTGCCACTAGACAAATCTGCATAGCTTTCTCCACTGAGATATTAAACTCTAGGTCTCGAAGATAGCGACGAACAAGGATTTGCAATTCACTGGCTAACGACGGAGTTCTAGAAATAGCTGCGACGGTGGCTAAACCATGCAAAATACCCACTAGTTGGCTTTCATCCTCCAGGTTTGCGAGACGATGATTTGCCAAAATTAGAGCCTTTGCCGCTAGTACTGCGTGGTCTGGCTTAATTCTGTAAATCATCGATGTGTTAACGAGACCGGAAAACGACGATACTTCGATCTCATCTGTATCGAGTGCTTGCTCAATAACACGAGCTAGCTCTATAGGCAAGGGGCTTGGACTGTCTTCGGCACCTTCAAGTGGCCCCGCTAAGTATGGAAGAGGAAACTTGCAAAATTGGGTAACACTTAACTTTCCATTACCGAGAATAGTGTCGTACAACTCACTCGAACGAATATTTTCCTCAAAGTTAATTCCAGCAATTATGATTCGACCGAGGAATTCTTCTTTCAGTTGCGAGGCAACCGCCAGATCAGGACTCCAACGTGGTTCAGCACGCATATCGGCAAGCGATTGCATGTAAAATTGCTCACTGCAATTATCAAATGCCCATTGGGAAATTTTCTCAATTTTGATTTCCCACTGGACAAGCTGACGATGGAGCAATGCAGCCTGAGCTAGCGATGCTAGTCTTCTATAAAACGGTGGCTCCTCTGCCATTAGACGTGTTCTGGACAATTCCCCATCAACCAAAATAAACAACGCTGAAAACAGCTCAAATTCACTGACATCACCGTCTACATCATCGTCTCGAATACGATTAACGAGACGCAGAAGATATTTTTCAATCTCTGGCCTTTCTGGAAGAATACGTAAACCGACTTCGAAGGCACCTAGGCGAGACAGCATATCTCCGTGACTTTCCACAAATTCATACGCTTTGACGAGTTTATCTTTGTCTAAGTGATGAGCGATAATTTCTGCAGTAAAAGCAGAATGCGATGAGAGCAATAAGCTATATAAGAACCCCTCATACGGTTGCCAATTGGACAAGTGTTCAAACAACAATTTCCCAGTGCTAGTAGCAAATTCCGATATTGAATTGCTCTCATCATAAGCACCGACCAACCTTTGAAAGTATCGTAGTGAATTAGGAACAAGATCTGATACCTCTCTCTTACCCTCCATTATTGCTCTAAGTATAGTCTGCTCGAAAAAAACCGGCGTATTGTGCAAATCACTATGAAAAGCTTCGATTTCATAGCCTTCAAGTGCGCGCTCCTGCAGTATGCATCGCCAATTTTCTAGGTCATCGGTCGGTAAATTCACTTTTGATGCACAATTCTCCAATGCTCGAATGCGTAAAGCAACGTCGTGTGAAAGTACATTGAAATTTGGCAATTTCAAGTGATGTTCGTTAGACAATATGACAAGAATTGGTGTCGCATCCTTGTCCGCTTCGTTCATTAAGCGCCAAACCCGACCTTTTGTGTCTAATACCTCCGTTTCTCTCGTCCCTGAAAGAATGGTACGAACTGCATCAAAAAAGATAGAGCGATGTACTGAAAATTCGCCCTCTCCAAAGACAAGAGTAGTTTCATTGTCTAAGTTAAAGTCGTCAATAAACTGCGGTATGTTTAACAGGCTTTCGCGAATTAGTGGAGGGGCAATTCCCAATACAGCATTCGCAATATCAGATTTGATTTTGGCGGTACTCATCAAGCTTCTTCCTTTCCCGTGTTCCCAGTTGTTACCAAATTATCGACCTTTTGCTTGTACGACTCGACAAGCCAAGCATACAAATCTGGAAACTGTTCCTTTATGGAAACTAAAATCTTTTCTTCCACCCATTTCCAGTACTCCTCGACAATCTGCTGCCTAACTCCATCGGGTGGCATCAGAAGTATTTGGATATACACACCACGTAAATTACGAATCGTATTTTCTGTGTTCTCTGGATCAAAACGATGTGCCCATCCACGGACATCAATCTTGTCGACGAGCCAGTTTGAACGTACTTTGACTTCGTCTATGTTGGCACCATCTTCCCATAAGTTCTTCAATACACGGATGATCGCTTTCAGAGTTGAAATCAACCACGGTGCTTCATCTGGAAGTTGTAGCCAGTCACTCATTCTGACACGAAGGATGGACTCCCGAATAGCCTTCAGTTCGGCTGTTTCCACCACATTTCCGTCAACAACATCTGAGGTTCTTATGCACAGTTCAAGTTCCTTTTCGCAGACAGGCATAAACAAATAACCAGCCCGTCGAAGTTTAGTTCGGTACTCCAAACGACTGTCATCAGATATCACATTTGCAGTAACCAAAGAGTCTATCAGGTCGGAGGTACACAAAATTGGAGTTAGTGAAGCTCCATGGTCTATATTTCTATTCTGATTGATTGACCTGTCGTCCACAATAACGACATCACACTGCGACGACAAAGCAATTATGCCGATTGTGGGATGCTCCAACATTGAATTCTTTTGGGCTTCCTCAAATTTGCCTCTATGGCTTACCTTGACATGCCCGGACTCTATCCGCGAATTCAAAGATATTCGTATGCGTTCAATGACATCCTGTACATCACCAGAAATCTGTTCATATGCTATGAGCGCGTCCACTTCTGAAACTCCTAATGGTGAGGCAATTGCGCTCAATCCAGCATCTTTTAGTTTCTCAAGCAATCCCACATGCAACAAGTTCTTGATCGCAAGATCATCGAGATAAAGAGTCGCACCATCAGAGATCTCGCGTTCATTTGGCCATGGCTTCTCGTGCAATTGTAAAAAGGTACATGCATTTCTCTCTTCTTCGGCAGTAATCTGCGCCTTCCGTTTCAATTTCTTCACAACATTGAGACAACTGCTCAAAACGGAGGAATGAGCCGAGAGATCGACCTCCTCCTCCATAAGACTGGAAATATGATGAACTGGAGCAGAACAGACCACAACATGTTGTGTATCGTCACCTTCTCGCACCTTTTCAGCCTCAGCGATTAATTCCGCAAGTTCGCCACCGACTTTAGACGAGAGGTCGCTGTTCACAACGGTACTCGGAGTGAACCTTTCAAGTACACTAGTTGACAGTAAATCTCGAATTTTGTGCGCGTATTCTATTCGGCTTGGTTGATGGAAAGTTGCTTTCTGCCATTCCTCAAAGAGCCAAAAAAGGGTTGAATGTGGAATATAGACTGCTTCGAACGCGTCCAACGAATCATCCAAAATATTTAGAAAACTTAAAGTGAGCAACGCTGTTGCATCTAGCGCAACCGTTTTTCCGTAGACATCGTATTCGAGTGTTGCACGTTTTCCACTATAGGCCGGAATTGTAGCTCTACGCCTCGAATCAGACTTGGAGAGATTGGCCAATGCTGAGAAAATTGTAAAGTTGATGAGAGTTCTATTGAGTGATTGAGCAGCCACAAAGATCGGCATTTCTCCCTGTTCCAGCATCCGCAAAATTCTTGACTCCTGATGGTTCCACTTGGACGTCTGATCGAAAATTTCCCTAAGGCTCACTCTTTTGAGCGGCCCATCATCGTCTGATAACTCCACCGCACGATCAAGCCATTGATAGAATATTGGATCGTCCTCCCAACCTGCACTCGTTGCAATAAAATATGCACCGGCAAATATAGTGGCATCATCCTCAGCCTTTGACACAGCTTCAAAAACAAATTCCTTCGCATAGGGTAATCCGAGATGGAGCGTAAGTTGAGCAGCACCCATTAGGTCTTGTGCACTTCTGTTGTGCCTGTTCTGATACTCGTTAGTGACATAGGCAGAAAGGGAAGCCCAGTCTCCCATTGCTATTCCAAGCTTCCACTGTAGAGTGCGGAAGTTTGGATCTTCCACATCGTCGCTAAGATTATTCAGTACTCCGCGAGATTGAAGAAACTCACCCTCGTTATAGAGACCCCAAGCGTAGAACGTTTGTAGATTTCGAGATTGGGGCAAGAATTCGGGAATTTCGTTTATGAATTCAACAAGCTCTTTTGAATTCTGTGTCTTATTAAATGCCTCGACTAGACGTTCAGCATCCTCAAGAGAATGTGTTTCTTCAAACAAACGCCTACCGAATTCGTAAATATCGTCCCATCGCTCACTATTTTTCAGTTCTGCCACAAGGTTGATCAAATCGTTGAGAGCACCTGTTGTTTCGTACTGCGCTTTACGAGATTTAACAGGATCATTCCCTTGTGCTTCCGAAATTTTGCCTCGTAGAACTTCTTCATCAGTATCTGGAATCTCTTCTTCGAGTAGTTCATCGAGAATCGCTTGTGCTCTTTGAATTAAACCTGCGTGTAAAAACAACTCAATTTGACGATGCAGCAGAATTTTCGAATCGATATAGTCAACGAGTTGATTGTAATGTCGGGCAATATAGTTGGCCATCTCCTCCGGAGTAGATTTTGTAAATGCGAGAGCGTATCGAGCAAGGGCAGAATCCAAACTGATTCCACCATTTATGGCAATATTCCGTTCAATGCTTCGCTCAACTGCATCTAAATCCAATTCAATACCATACTCAATAGCGTAGCGAACAAAGCCAAGCGCATTATCCTGGTCACGGAGCTTTTCTTTTAATCTGTTTTTGCCATTTGTTTTCTGCTTCGGATCACGTAATTCTAACCATAGTGCATACTCGTCACTCTGTCTCGCAGCAAGAGGACAGTTCAACCGCTCCGCTGCTTCCTTTGCTTTGAGAAAAAGTCTGTGCGCAACACGACGCGCATCCATAGCAACCGCATCCGATGCGAGACTGAATCTCGCCGCTTCGAAAGGCACATGAACAAGAATTACTTTTCGAAACTCAATCGGAACAGCGGAAACCAATTTTGATAGTGCTGTTGAAAAATGAAGAGCAGGAGTCTCCTCAAAGTCAGTCTCAGAGAGAGCACTAGCAATTTCTGAAACATTGTCCCAGTGGCCTAGCTGAAACAGATAATGAATAAGAATCAACTTACCGTCCGAATCCATGTCCTTCGCTGTGTAACCCACCTTTTCCATCCATTGAAGAGCACCTGCGACACCATCATGATGTTCGACAATCATCAAACCAGCAGAGCGCGATATCCCCGAATTGATGCCGGCAAGGACGCGAAGTGCGGCTGACTTGTCCCCCTTCTGGGAAAGAAAAAATGATTCTGCAATTTTGGATTCTCGCAAATTTCCAAGACTCTTTGCGACTTTTAGAAATTCTTCTGCTCGCTCTAACTCCTCCGAACGAGACAATAAACGGGCGCACCAAGCCAACCCTCGTGCCCTTACTTTGTCGGAACCAACTGAAAGGTCACCGCTAACAAGGCGCTTCCCAAGGCTCAACGATGTTGTAGTTCTGTCAATCTCCGGGAAGAACCGTGACCCCCTTAATTCTTCAACTTTCTCATTGATTCTTTGGTCGATGATTTCTGCCGAAGCATTTTTCTCATTTATGATCTTAACATCGCCTTCTACAAGAAAATTTATAGAGTGGTCGCCCGAGATTATTGAGTGTTTATTCATTTCTACATTCTTCTCCTCCGCATTCGCCTGTAGATTAATGTCTCGACCTGCTTGAACGTTGACTGAAATTTCCCCTGATTGAATTGTCTGATTGGAAGTTGTCTGACTCCGTCGAAAGCATCTTTGAATTACCCAAGCAACAATCGCTAAGCCGATACCGGAGAAGAGCCACTCTTTATTAGAAAAGAGCCACTCGATACTGCTTACCAGCCAATTCTGAATTGTATCCAACGCTATATTTCCTATACAGTATCAACCAACCTTAAAATCGCTTTAGAGTCCCAGAAGGACAGAAAAAGCCTTGTACAACGACGGCTGGTAAACGAAACAACTTTCACCCGATGGGTGAACCGCATTGGAACAAGGCTTTATGCACATTGTACAATATAGTATCCGCATGGAAAGAGAATGGTCGACGTACTGTACTTGAGATGTCTTTGGCCACGGAGGCAATGGTCAAAAGAAGAATCTTTGGAGGTGATGTCGCGGCTAACGTCGCATTCGAGCACTTGGCAGACAAAGGTAAATTGAATTTCCGAGTAGTTGATCTTCTCCATTCAACCGCAAAGAAAGTCTATGGAGAGAGCTTTCTAAATCCCAGCCCTAGCGGGCATGAACATCCGGATTACTTGTTTCGGGCTCGTAACAAGGTGGCACATCGTCGAAAGGCTATCTTCCGATACGACAATGGTAATCTTCACGTAGTCGATAGCGCTATGCTCCACCGCTGGTGGGACGAGGGGACGACACTTTATTCTTGGCTCTGGAGTAAGCACTATAATCCCTACACTGCACTGAACCACTTCCGTGCTGCACGTGCTCCCGTCCGGCGGGTAAACTCGCTAACCGCACATGGACCTAACGCACATATTGCTGCCGGGGAACTGCCACATGTGATGGGTCTGGTTCGACAAGCACTCGAAAAGCAAAGGGGAAACATGGACGCGTAATCGTGAGAGAAACCAGAAGATGAATCAGGAGAAGATCACCCTAAACCAGCTCGAATCCTTCCTCCTTAAGGCTGCCGATATCTTGCGCGGCAAGATGGACGCATCGGAATTCAAGGAGTTTATCTTCGGCATACTGTTCCTGAAGCGGCTTTCCGACGAGTTCGACCGCAAACGCGAGCAACTCCGCAGCAAGAGCTTCGCGCACCTCAGAGACCAGCCGGACTTCGTCGACGAACTGCTAGAGGACAAAACATCCTATGGAGAGACTTTTTTTGTCCCCGTCAGGGCCCGTTGGCACGCGTCTTGGAAAGATGAGAACGGTGAGACCGTACCGGCCATGAAAGACTTAAAGCACGACATAGGCAGCATGCTCAACAAGGCCATAGCAGCCATCGAGGACGAGAACGATGCGCTCAACGGAGTGTTGAAGAACAACATCGACTTCAATGCGGTGAAGGGCAAGACGAAGATTCCCGACCAAAAGTGGAAAGACCTGCTTGACCACTTCAGTCAGCCCGGGTTCGTCCTCGTCAATGACAACTTCGAGTTTCCCGACCTGCTCGGCGCCGCCTACGAGTATCTCATCAAGTTCTTTGCTGACAGCGCAGGCAAGAAAGGTGGAGAGTTCTATACTCCTGGACAAGTCGTGCGCCTGCTTGTCCAGCTCACGCAGCCGGAGACCGGCAACACCATCTACGATCCTACGGTCGGCTCCGGCGGCTTTCTGATTCAAGCCCACCAATACGTGGAAGAGCAAGGCCAGAATGCCAACGACCTCGCCCTCTATGGCCAGGACTCCAACGGTACTGTCTGGTCAGTTTGCATCATGAATTTGATCCTCCATAACATCATCCATTTCACGATTGAGAACGGAGACACTTTGGAGAACCCGCTTATCCTCGAAAATGGACATATTCGTAAATTCGACCGTGTGCTCGCCAACCCACCGTTCTCGCAGAACTACAGCCGCGCGAATATGAAGTTTACCAGCCGCTTCCGGGAGTGGTGCCCGGAAACCGGGAAAAAGGCGGACCTCATGTTCGTTCAGCACATGCTGGCAAGTCTCAAGCCCAACGGCCGGTTGGCGACGATCATGCCACACGGTGTCCTGTTTCGGGGTGGTAAAGAGAAGCTCATCCGCGAGCTGCTCATCAACGACGACTGCATCGAGGCCATTGTCAGCCTACCGCCCGGCCTCTTCTATGGCACGGGCATCCCGGCGTGCGTGCTGGTCTGCAACAAGAACAAACCTGACTCACTCAAGGATAAAGTTCTCTTCATCAACGCCGATCGCGAGTACGCAGAGGGCAAGAACCAGCACCGGCTTCGCCCCGAAGACATTGAAAAGATCGATTTCGTCTTCAGCCACAAGCGCGAACTGCCCAAGTACTCGCGCCTCGTACCCAAGTCCGAGATCGTGGATACTCACGACTACAACCTCAACATCCGCCGCTATGTGGACAACACACCTGACCCCGAGCCGGAAGATGTTCAGGCGCACCTCATCGGCGGTGTTCCCGAGGTGGAGGTTGCCGCTCGCGCATCTGACTTCGCCAAGTTCAACGTCGACCCGAATTCACTCTTCAAGCTCGAGCGTCCTGCTTACCTCGCCTTTCGCGAGTCCATCGAAGTCAAACCTGCCATCAAATCAATTCTCGAAGCAGACCCGGATGTGTTGGGCATCTTCACCCAGCATCACAACGCGCTCGAATCTTGGTGGACAGTGGCCAAGGACGACTTCACCCAACTCCAGCATGTGGGCAACAGTGGTAAAAAAATGCCCGAGGTTCGCCACGAACTGCTCACCACTCTCAAGGCCAAGCTTGTGCCTCTCGGCGTGCTCGACGAGTTCAAAAGCGCTGGCGTCTTTGTCAACTGGTGGCAGCAGATTCGCTACGACCTCAAAACTATCGTCTCCACCGGCTGGCACCACACGCTCATCCCCGATGACTATCTCATTGCCGAGTACTTCCAGTCTGAGGCACACACTATTGAGATGCTCGAGGCTACCATCGCGGAAGACCAAGGCGAAATCGCCGAGGCCATCGAGACCGCTCAGGAGGTCAGCGGATACGAGCCCGACGAGGGCAAAAAAATCAGCGCCACCGTCATCAAGAAGGCTCTTAAAGCACTCATCAATGACTTGAAAGACAGTGCCAGTGCTTCCGCCAAGAATGAACTCAAGAACCTCACGAACCAGGACAAGATTATCAAGGCAATCGAGAAGCGCATCAAGGATACCAAAGCGACGCGAAAAGTAAGTGTTGCGGAGTTAGAGTTCAAGCTTGAATTAAAGCGCCTCGGGTCCGACGAATTCAAGGCCGAAACCAAGGTGCTGCTTGCTCGGGCGGAAGCTTGTCTCAATGAACTAGACTCGGAGATGAAAGCTAAAAAGAAAACTAGCGCAGCTCTCCACAAGGACAAGGCGACGCTGAATGCCCGCATGACCCGGACTGATGCGGTGTTCGAGGCAATCGGCGGCCAGATCAGCGAGGCCGATGCTCGCCGCTTGATCCTGAAGAAAATCTACGACATCGCTCGAGCCGAACTCGACCGCTACCTCGATGCGGAGAAGCGGGTGCTAGTGCGAGCCGTCGAGAACCTATGGGAGAAGTACGCCATCGCGACCGACACTCTGGAGGAACAGCGAGCGACAACACTCGCCAGGATGGGGGGCTTTCTGACAGAATTGGGATACCTTTCGTGAAGCTGCCAAACAAGTGGGTAAACAAAACGTTGCGCGACCTCGCGACGATCAACTACGGACGCGATCCGAGCGCGATACTCGACGATACCGGCGAGTATCCCGTCTATGGAACATCTGGTAGCAAGCGTCGAGGCACAGACTATAACTACGAGGGCGAGTCCATTATCCTCGGCCGGAAAGGGAGTATTGATCGTCTCCACTTTGCCGAAGGCCGATTCTGGGCGATCGATACCGCGTACTTCCTCAGCGACTTCGGCGACACTGTGCCGAAGTGGTTGTATTATCTCCTTTGCAGCATCGATCTGCGCACACTGAACGAAGCGACCGGCGTACCGAGCCTATCGCGTGATTTACTCTACAAGATTTCTACACCAAAGCCGCCGCCAGACGAGCAAGTCAAAATTGCCGAGGTGCTTTCGACGGTGGACCGAGCGATCGAGCAGACCGAAATGCTCATTACCAAACTGCAGCTCATCAAGACTGGTTTGTTGCAGGACCTGCTCACTCGTGGCATCGATGAGCACGGTAATCTCCGCTCTGAATACACTCACAAGTTCAAAGACTCCCCGCTCGGGCGGATTCCGGTGGAGTGGGATATAGCGACCGTTGACCAGATGGCATCGATTACGACTGGTGATAAGGATACTCAGGACGCAGATCCGAACGCAGAGTATCCGTTCTTCGTCCGTTCTCAGGCGGTGGAAAAAATCTCTTCGTATTCGTTCGACGGAGAAGCCGTGCTCACAGCAGGAGACGGCGTTGGAACGGGGAAAGTTTTTCACTACTACAATGGTCGGTTCGACTTTCACCAGCGCGTTTACTGCATCCATTCCTTCACAGAGGACATGCTTGGTTACTATTTATTCTGTCAATTTCAGATGCACTTCATGGCACGGGTGATCCAGTTTTCTGCAAAGGGGTCAGTTGACTCGGTGCGTCGGCACATGATCGCAAAGATGATTGTACCAATACCAGGTCATGACGAACAGGCACAGCTTGTGAACATTCTTCGGTCATCTGCAGCAACAATTGACGATCACACTGCTGCACTACAGAAGCTCCGCCATTTAAGGATTGGCCTGATGCACGACCTGCTGACGGGAAATCGCCGGGTAACCGCAATGTTAAGACGCTCGAACGGACTAGTGGACGCATGAATCTTTCCGAAAACAACTTCGTGTCATGGTCGACGGGCCCGTTCAAACCGAGTCCGATCAGTGCAGCAATGCTTAGGCTGCCATGCGACAGGCCATCAAGGTGTATAAGCGACGTGGACATCTGCGTGCGCTACAACTCGGCGTTTTCCCTCGACTATCCAAAAGGGACAATACGAAAGACCACCGGTGAGGTCACGCTGACGTTCAGATGTCATGAAAGGATCGACGATCTTCCGGACAAATTCAGATTGCATCCGATGAAAGGTGGGTAAAGACGCAGGCGGTCATGGGCACGGTATCGACCATAGACAAGCAATTTCGCCTTGACGAGCGCAACCACGTCGAGAAGCCGTTGCTCGACCAGCTTGCAGGCTTGGGCTGGGACATCATGGACTTCACGGACGAGAATCAGACGCCGGCTGACACCCATCGAGAGAGTTTCACCGAGGTCGTAATGCTACCGGTGCTGCACGAGCGGCTCAAGGTTATCAACCCCTGGCTCGAATACGATCAGGTCGAGGAAGTCACCAAGCGGCTCACCGCGAGCTTCCCGGGCACTGGTTTGCTGGAAAACAACGAGCACCTGTTCCAACTCCTGCTGGAGAACACCAGTGTCAGCGAGAACCGCCTGAGTGGTGAGAAGAGCCCGACCGTCCGCTTCGTGGACTTTGCAACCCGCGACAACAATCGCTTCATTGCGATCTGCCAGTTCAAGATCCGAGTCCTCAGTACCGAACGCCACATCATCCCCGACGTCGTGCTGTTTCTCAACGGCCTTCCAGTGGTGGTGATCGAGTGCAAATCGCCGAAGGTCAAGGACGCGATTCCGGAAGCGATCGATCAGCTTCTCCGCTACAGCGAGCAGCGCGAAGCCAAGGGGGAAGGGAATGCTCCGCTCTTCTACTACAACCAGTTAGTTGTGGCGACCTGCCGGCAGGAAGCCAAGTTCGGCACCATCACTACGCACACGGAAAAGTACTTCTACCGTTGGGCCGACCCGTATCCACGAACTGTGGACGAACTGGAACACCTCTCAGGTAGCCCTAACGACCAGCAGCGCCTCGTCGCCGGCATGCTCGACCGGGACAACCTGCTCAACCTGATTCGGACATTCACGCTGTTCTCGACAAATGACAAGGGTCAGACAATCAAGATTGTCGGCCGCTACCAACAGTTCCGAGCTGTGAAGCTGGCGGTGAAACGCTTGATCGAAGGCCGAAATCCCCGCGAGCGCAGCGGCATCATCTGGCACACCCAGGGCTCCGGCAAGTCGCTCACCATGATGTTCATGGTTCGGGAGATGTACCGTCACGCGCAGCTCTCGGACTGGAAGGTCGTCTTCGTCACTGACCGAACCCAGTTGGAACAGCAACTCGCCGAGACGAGTCAGAGCATCGGATTTACGGTGAAGCTGGCCGACAGCATCAAAGCGCTCAAGGAGCTGCTCATTGCAGACACCTCCGACTTGGTGATGGCGATGATCCACAAGTTCCGCGAGGCGGACCTGACCGAGACCTTCCCGGAGTTGAATGTCAGTGCCAAAATACTCGTCATGACGGATGAAGCCCATCGATCACAATACAAGCTACTTGGGGCCAACCTTGACAAGGGCATCCCCAACGCCGCCAAGATCGGGTATACCGGCACACCGATCGACAAGACCGAGCAGGTTTTCGGCGACTACATTGACAAGTATACGATGCGCCAGTCCATCGAGGACGGCGTGACGCTGGAAATAGTCTACGAGGGTCGCACACACAACGCCGAGGTTCCAGACCAACGCGGGATGGACTCAGAGTTCGAGGATGTGTTCAGCAACTACAACATCCAGCAACGTTTGGACATTCTCGGGTACGGATCGCGGAATGCCTATCTCGAAGCAGAGCCCACCATTGAGGCCAAGGCCAAGGACATGGTGGAGCACTACCTAGCACACGTGTTCCCCAACGGCTACAAGGCACAGGTAGTCGCGACTTCGCGCGAGGCGGCCGTGCGCTACAAGAAGCATCTGGACGCGGCGCTTGCGGCGGCGGTCACAGAACTGGAGCAGGCCAATACGAGCAAGCTTGACCTAGATCGGCTCAAGGCAATGAAAACGGACGTCGTGATCTCTGGAAGTCACAACAACCTGCCCCACCTCAAAGAGTATTCCAATTCATCACGGCACGAGACTAGCATCAAAAGCTTCAAGCTGTCGTTCGACAGTGAAGAAGACGGCGTCAGTGGCGACTTGGGTATCCTCATCGTCAATAACATGCTACTTACCGGCTTTGATGCGCCGGTCGAGCAGGTGATGTATCTAGACAGGGTTGTGATTGCCCATAACTTGCTGCAGGCAATTGCCCGTGTGAACCGCGTGAGCGGCGAATCCAAGGACAAGGGCTTCGTGGTGGACTATGTCGGTATCGGTCACCACCTCAAGAAAGCACTCGACACTTACGACGAGCGCGAACAAAACGAGATCATCGATGCGCTGAGCTTCCCCGAGGAGGAGTTACGGGAACTCCAGGACGCCCATACAGCTGTGATGGTCATGCTCGAAAAGTACGGCCTCACGGATATGAACGACTACGACGCTATTTTTGATATGTTCTACGACGAGGAACTGCGCTTTGACTATATGCTGGCGTTCAAGCGGCTGACGAAGTCACTCAATCTCCTGATTCCGGCCCGCCAGGCCCTCGAGTTCATGGTCGACTACAAGACACTAGCCGAGATTAATGTACTCGCCGGAAAGCACTTCCGCGACCAGCGGCTGAGCATGAAGGGAATCCCGGCGAAACTCCGAGCAATTACGGATGTCCACCTCGAGTCCCGGGGCGTCAATATCAGCGTCCCGCCAATTTCGATCTTGGACGAGGATTTCGAGAAGGATGTCGGCGAGCATCGCCGGACCAAGACCAAGGCGGCTGAGATTGAGCATGCGATCCGCCACTACCTCGACGTCGATCTCGACGAAGACCCGGACCTGCGAGCTTCTTTCGCTGAAGCACTGGCGGACATCTTTGAACAGTTCCGCGACAACTGGAACAGGATCTACGAAGAACTAGAGAAGTTGCGGACGCGAATCATTAACGCTGGAAACGAACCCACGTACGGTTTGCATCGAAAAAAGCAAATGCCATTCTTTCGGATGTTTCAGCGTGAGCTGTTCGGTGCGGATAAGGCGACTGCGGTTCCGGCCAAAGGAGTTGAGCGCCATGCTATCTATGGAATTGACGATGAAGACCAAATCGGCTATCTCGTAACTTTGACTCAGAAGGTTACTCTCGTTGTTGAGAGAGAGCTGAAATTGGCAGGATTCTGGGAGAGCATTCCGGCTCGCAACAAGCTGAAAGCAGAGATCCAAAATATCTTGCTAGCGAGTGAGTTCGACAAAGTGCCCGATATCAGAGATAATCGCGAGCACATCATTAGCCGAGTTATGGAAATCTCTGAAAAGAACAATGACATAATTCTTTTCTCGGATTATTGAAGATGGACGTTTCTTACGCTGTAAAAAGATCTTCAAAACGAAAAAAAGTTACGATCACTATCGAGCGTGACAGGAAGGTTGTTGTGCACGCTCCGAATCATGCGTCCGAGGAGGCAATTGGGCGGATAGTCGAAGCCAAGCGGCATTGGATCTATGAGAAAATGCGGCATAGTCAAAAGTACACTGAACGCCCTCACCCACCCGGCAAAGAGCTCGTTAATGGTGAGTCTGCACTATTTCTTGGGCGGAGTTATCGCATCGAAGTCGTAGAAAAAGAGACGGAAATTGTTGAGTTTGATCAGCGTTTTCTGATCCCGGCATCGTGTGCGCGTCACAAAAAGGACGCCATGCGAGAGTGGTATATCGCGCGAGCAAAGGAACGAATTCTACCTCGTGTGGTGAAACGGGCTCGAGAGCTTGGTGTTTCCTTTGGGCAGGCGTTAATTGTTGATAGTCGATATCGGTGGGGCTCATGCACAGTTCGTGACAACATCAATCTGAACTGGCGGTTGATTAAGGCACCGATCTTTGTCGTCGATTACGTTATCGCCCATGAACTCGCTCACCTTTTGGAACCAAACCATACGCCGCGATTCTGGAACATAGTGAAAACACAAGTACCCAACATGGACGGAGCGAGAGACTGGCTTAGGGAGCACGGTCAAATTCTTGAGGAAGAGGTTTAGGCATGAAGATAGCTCGTGCTGCAGCCGTTTCAATACCCAATGGAGCAAAGTACATCGCAGGACTTTCTACCCTATCATGAAGAGTGCCGACGGAACCACCACCATAACGGAGCACAGATTGCAGTAGCGGAATTCAGTTCCTATGGAAATCATCCCGGAAAGCACCGCAGCTTCGCTGGCGCGCCTGCTGTCCCATTATTGCTCTCCGACCTCACAATTCGTTCGTCCTGTTTCGCAACGGGTGCAGTCAGGACGACCCACTGGGGCCGTCATTTTCCGCATTCTGATGTATGATTAGGGAAGTCTTCTGTCAGACACCAAATAGATTAGTAGCAAATTGATTTACAACCTCAGGCACGACGATGACCGTACAGAATTAATTGCGGATCGAATGCTTAATGATCATCAGCTCTCGGAAGGTTGAGGTGGTGGATTGAATGAGGATAATCTAGACCTCGAGCAAGGTAATTTTGTTGAAAAGTGTGCTCAGTTTCATGAACATAAAACAACGAGCATAACAACAAATTGAGTCGAACTAGGGACTTCAAGGATGGGGATATCCTGATTACTCCTCACATGCCAAACAGAGATTGCTTGAGTATCCACGAAATTAACGGTGATTTCTCAGAATGTTACGTTTACATTCCAGATGACCCAACTTATCTAATTTATCGAATTAAACTTCGCAATTCGATTGGGCTCAACCCAGAATCAGCATTTACAACGTAAATCTTGCTGAATACTGCGCGAAACTAAGTAGTTTGAGGCTTCCAGTTCTACCTATTCCTCAGTTCGAATTTTTATTCAAAAATATTATCAACGATTTTCACAATAATCAACAACAAAAGTATGGAGCATCGAAATTAGATGAATACTTGTATAAATTGGCTGAGGGAACCGTCGACTATTTAATTGAAAAACTGAGGAAAATTTCCCCTGCTGATGAAGGAATTTCGTTAAAGAGTTTATGCGAGCGACTATTGGTATTGCAAGCATACAAAATTGTAAATCGCCATCTGTATGATGAGCAAGGAGGAGATGTAGATATTCACTGTCAACGATTGCACGGAAATGAATTTATTTTCGAGAGTGGAATTGTTGGTCTTTATGTACAAGTTAAGAAACACGAAAACGAGACGGATGAAAGATCGGTTCAGCAAGTCCTCGATATGATTGCGAATCAAAATGCCGACAAAGGGTATGGTTGCGTTATGTCGTCTGCTGACGATTTTTCTCCGGAAGCTAAAAGACTCGCGGAAAGTAACGGAATTGTTTTGCTAAGTAAACGAGAAATTTGTTCGTTACTCTTACCATTGCTGGCGACATTTCTAGATTAATGTGACACTAGGGTTTCGGAATTCTCTATATAGGAATTTTCCTGTCTATAGCCAAACAAGGGTTCACCAGTCTGCAATCCACCGCACTTGGTTGGTCAATCACTGATGCAAAGGGGCGAGTAAAAATCTACGATCTAAAATGTTGCGATATCAGATAAATTTTGACAATAATTCTGTGACTGCATATATCGCTCCCACTACTATAGAAATTGCATAAATTGAATTAAGAATATTTAAAGTCAATGGAGATTTCGGCCCACTAACCACTAAAATTCCTTTGCCAAGGTAATTGAGTATGGAACTGTAGACGAACCAAAAAATGATTCCCAATAATAACAATGTGGAAATCAAATTCGTGAAATCTTCAGACGATGGAGTCGATTCTTCGAAATTCATTAAAATCAATGACAATACAATTAGACTTGGTAATACAGATACAAAAATTTTGAATATCAATTTGTGCACAAAAAAGTACCAGACACGGTGATCTCGCATGAACTTGTCAGCCACTTCAATGACACCCGCACACCAAGAATCTTTATTGGAACTGGAATATATGTGGTAGTTCCCCTGGAGAACTCCTTTATTGATGAGGAAGTAATTGTCACCCTGACTCATACAGATAGAAAATTTTCGCAATCTCCGCTGCGGCCTGTCGTAGTTTTTGAAATCTTCAGTCGAATCGAAGCTCAAACTTTCGCCTGGTAACTTCACTTCGATGTATGTTCTTACATTATTTTCATCGTCGAACTCTTTCGCTAATTTCGAACACAAATTGCCTAGCTCATTTAGGTTAATAATGAACGGCGAAAATGACTTTTGTTTGGTTACATTTCGTTTCATGAGTCTCGACCACAACATAGATGAAAATTAGTTTCGACTTATTGATACTGGATTTTGTACTCCCAGCAAGTTTTAAATCGAGACATGTGTAACATGTCTCGGTTGGTTTCATTGCTGATTTTAAAGGATAGGAATGGTGCATTATATTAACTCAAGTTTCGGAGTTCAAAAATCGAGCGAAAACAAAAAGGTTGCGGGGACTTTGGCAATTAGGCCGGGTAAATTCTGGAATAAAATTTAAAGATAAATTTGAGGTGACAAAGTTGAACAATCATGTGGCTACCAAATAACCGGAAACTGTATTGCCGCGTCTCCAGTCACCTGCAAACCATGTCTTGCTAGAGCCTCAGCTCACTCTCAGCCATTCGGGTCGCACTGAATGACTAAGCGGCGCAGATACTACTGTCGTCCGAATAATATAATCATCACCGGTTAGTGCTAATCATAACTTGACTTGTCTGTCAGGGGACGAGTAGTTACACTGATTTTTTCAAATGGGGAAATACCACTTGAAAATGGTTTGGGAGGGTTATTTTTGTCTACTGCTAGCCAATTTGTTGCTTGCTCAGATTGTTTCATTAACGAAGGTCTTCAATTGGACGCGGAGCGATTGGAAAAGAGAAGACGGTGATTTGTCCTAGATCCACGAAAAACGAAGGTTGTAAGCTTACCTCCAAAAATCTTAGTATCCTAGCTTGAGATTTTTTTGTATTCGGCTCAGAACACAAATTCGACTATGGAACTGCGCCGGTAATTCAATTCAACAGTAAGCGCAAATTATTTCAGTTGAATTCTTTAGCCTAATGATAGATACTTTCTGTTATGAAAAAAATGGAATTCACACTAACGGAAATCTCAAACTTATTGCAAGTTCCACAACACCGCTTAATCTATTATTGCGAAGCGAATGTTGTGATTCCCGATAAATCTGATGCAAAAGGACGTGGTTCAAGTCGCCGATTTTCGAAATTGAATTTGTTGGAATTCTTGGTTGCCCTAACCCTCAGTGAATTCCATGTTCCAGCAAATATTTCTGCGAAGATATTTGTCACTTTGAGAATGTTCGTAAAGGAAGTAAGAAAACAAATTCCTAAATTTAAATTGCTCTCTTCGTTAGCAAAAGCGAACTCACCACAAATTGATTTGTTGATTACAAATGGCACTAGGTTGTTCTTCATGTTGAACCCTCCTGGCGTAAGTTCAGTGGTTTTGGGAGGTGTCGACCTGAAGAAGGATAATCAAGAAATTGAGTTAGTCAACATAGAATCTACGAATTTTGGGAACGACAAACGAATCGAATTTGAAGACTTGATACACAGCGTATCCGGTAGTAGCGCATTTTTCAAACTCAATCTGACTCAAACCGTAAAAGACCTAAAAACGCTGCTTGATAAAGACATCAAAACAACGAATTCGTGACATCGGAGCATTTGAAACCCACCCAAATCCGAAAGTATTAGAAGTTCAGTTCTGACACAAATTAACATACCCGTCATTAATTGTCGGGTATATCAAAAATAACTTGATTTTTTGTTGAAGATTAGTAAATTTCAATTTATAATAGTAATAGTCTATTACTTTGTATTCACTAGTCATGCATCAACACAAGTTTCATTCAAAGCAATCAAGTAATTCTGAACCGATTTTTTCGTGTGAGCATCTGATGGCATATATCGCAAAAGAACTCGCAAAGGAATATGTTGAAGCCTTGGAGCTTGATCAATCAAAAGAACCAAAGTTGGAAACTAAGGAGAAAAAATAATGCGCGCTGCAATCTACGCCCGATATAGTTCGGAAAATCAACGACCCGAAAGCATCGAAGATCAAATTTCATCTTGCAATCGATTTGCGGAAGCCAACGGATTTACCGTTCTTAAGGATCACATTTATACAGACTACGCCCTATCCGGATCGCGTAAAGACAGAGAAGGACTTAATGCGCTAATCGCTAGATGCGAAAACAAGGAATTTGAAGCAGTTCTGATAGATGATTTATCAAGATTGGCGCGAGACAACTTTCTCATGCTTTCCGTCATCTCGAATCTTCACTTTGAAGGCATCAGAATCGTTTCAGTGTCGGATGGTCTCGATAGTGATGATGAAGAATCAAAACTCGGAATCCAAATTCGTGGAATATTCAACGAACTTCAACTTCAAGACTTGAAGAAGAAGACATTGCGTGGTCTAATTGGTCAGAAACGGAGAGGATTTTCGGTTGGTGAAAGAACTTTCGGATACAAGTCTGTACCCTATGGGGAATTTGTGATTGACAAAAAGGGAAATCCTAGGCCAGAAGGTCACAAACTTGAAAAAGAACCAAGGGAAGCTTTAATAGTACAAAGAATTTTTGATTCATATAACGATGGCTGTTCAATTAATGGAATAGCGAAGACATTGAACGAAGAAGGGATTTTGGGACGAAACAATCAGAAGTACAAATGGAGCAACAGTACAGTCAGCAGAATTTTGGATAGTGAAAAATACATCGGGAAGTGGGTTTGGAATAAAACTGAAAGCCGTCGCGATCCGACCACAGGCCGCAGAAAACGCTTTCCAAAACCTGAATCGGAGTGGATTACCAATATTGATGATGCTCTGAGAATCGTTCCGCAAGAATTGTGGGATTCAGTCCGGGAACGTAGATGTACATCATCGAAAGCCTGGCCAAAGCAAAAGAAACACGGCTTTTCTGATGCCCAAGGAAAGCGTGGCAATGTATATCCTACTCACATTCTATCTGGAATGATGAGCTGTGCGGATTGCCGGTCAACTATTGGTCAAGTTTCCGGGAAAGGAGGTGGGTATTTCGGATGCCTTGGCGCAAAACGCGGCACCTGCGATAACAAAATTCTTGTTCGACGAAAACTGGTAGAGGATTTGGTTCTCGACGAAGTCAATAAACAACTCGCGACACCGAGAAATTTTCAAATTATTCTCGAAAAAGTCGAATCTGAAATAAAGAAACTATGCGCGCACGTACCAGAACAAATTCGAAGCAAGGAGACTGAACTGGCAAATGAAGATCGGCGTTTAATGAATTTTATTGAATTCATTGCCGAAGGACGTAAAAGCAGCGCATTGAGCACGGCACTGGAAGAAACGGAAAGACGAGTCAATTCGCTCCAAACAGAACTGATCGGATTACGCAACGCTAAAGATAGACTGTTTGAGACTCCACCAATTGAATGGATCGAAGCAAAGCTTGAAAATACTAAATCCTTACTACAAAAAAACTATGTTCGGTCGGGTGAAGCACTGCGCCAATTCTTGGGTCCGATCACACTTAAGGCGATTTATCCCGATATCGGTAAACCCTATTTCGTCGCCAAAAGCTCAATCGACACAATCACCCTTCTCGAAAACACACTCTCCGAAAAAGGTACGGACAGTGGTTCGACTACATTGCGTTGGTGGAGGTGGCGGGGATCGAACCCGCGTCCGTGAGCCCTCTGCTCGCTGGCGACTACATGCTTAGTCTATCCCTGATTCAACCACATTCAGTCCGG
>LXNJ01000424.1_pt1 | contig 30470 bp, 23 predicted proteins | sample 809081 | NCBI WGS metagenome assembly LXNJ01 (sample SAMN04870510, study PRJNA318959) | sponge metagenome | biome: sponge; feature: marine sponge reef; material: water | host: Petrosia ficiformis | place: Greece: Milos, Mediterranean Sea | collected 2013-05-29 | depth 5-7 m | reverse complement strand
CGAGCATAAAGGAGGGCAAGGCGCGCGATTACCTCTGAGGGATCGGCGGGAACCAGAACGAAATCATCAAGGCCCAGCGATGCCTCGATTTCGCGGAGCTGGCCGGGGCGCACCAGGCCGAGAACGGGAACGTAGACATCCTTGTGGCAGGCTGAAGCAATCTCACGGACGTAGGCGGACCTTGCAAGCGGCCCGGCCATATCGATGATCAGGATGTCATGGGGGCCCTGCGAAACCTCCTCAGTATCGTCGGCCTCCGTGAGCGGCGTGCATGTGATGACCTCACGGTCGAATGCGGCCGTCAGGTCGGTAAAGGCGGGCGCCTCCTGGGCGGTTAACAACGCGACATGCATTTTATGTACCTATTGAGACTGATTGAGTATAGCTTGTGCTGCCGATGGTATTCTGGTGAGCACAATGACCCTGACAGTTGAACAGCCCATCCCGCGGCCGCGTCGCCTGCCGGAGTGGTTCAAGGTTCCCGCCCCGGGCAGCGAGCGCTACCGCAAATTGAAGGCCCTCGTGGAGGGCAATTCACTTCATACGGTCTGTGAGGAAGCTCGCTGCCCCAACATCGGCGATTGCTGGGATCGGGGCACGGCAACATTCATGATCCTTGGCGATACATGTACACGCGCCTGCCGTTATTGCGCCGTCAAGACCGGCGACCCGGGTGGCGTTGTCGATGCGCTTGAGCCCTTGCGCGTCGCACAGGCCGTCCACCGCATGGGCATCACGTACGCCGTTATTACATCTGTTGACCGTGACGATCTGCCCGACGGTGGCGCGTCAATCTTTGCCCAGACGATCGGTGCGGTGAGGCGAGTCGCATCAGGCGTGGGTGTTGAGGTCCTTATTCCGGATTTCGGCGGGAATTGGGACGCCCTGCGCACAGTAATGGATGCCAAGCCGGATGTCCTAAACCACAACATTGAAAGTGTGCCGTCCGTGTTTCGTACGGTGAGGCCCCGGGGAAACTATTGGCTATCGCTGGAACTGCTGGAGCGGGCCAAGCGGGAGGGCATGAGCACGAAGTCCGGCATCATGGTCGGGCTGGGGGAGACTCGCGAGGAACTCCTCTCAACGATGAATGATCTGGTCAGCGTTGGGTGCGACATTCTCACCATCGGTCAGTACTTACGGCCAACGCCATCACACGCGCCGCTGGACAGGTTCTATACGCCTGAGGAGTTTGCCGAACTACGCGACGAGGGGATGGCGCGCGGTTTCAGGCACGTGGAATCCGGACCCCTCGTCCGAAGCTCCTACCACGCGGAGGAGCAAGCGGGACGCTAGCTGCTGTCCTCCGGGACTTCTTGGGAACCCATTCCCTTTAGGGACACCGTCGCTCCGGCCCAGGCAACCCCCATCTCAACGATGGTGGCGAGGCCGATGAGCAGTGTTGCCTGCAGGAAGAAAAACTGCGGGAAGAGCTGAATCATCCTGTCGTCTGCAGTCCCCCGCCACAGATCGTTGGAGAAGCTGAGCAGGTGGAATTGCAGGAAGAGGAAATTGAACCCGCCCAGCGCCGCGAACAGGCCGATACCAATGATTGCCAGCACCGTCCAGAACGCGCCCTGACGGATACGACGAAAGATGATTGCAGCCAGATCCGGCCGTCCGCGCGCCGCAACAACTATGGCCGCGATTAATGTGCCAAGGATGGTGACAGTCGCTACTGCCTGTACGAAGTAGACGCGGTTGAGCAAGTCACGCACATCCCGGAAGTGAATGGCCTCCGGTTCGGTAAACAGCGGCTCGCTGATGCCGTTGACGATAATCTCGGTTGTGATCAGGTCCTCATCCGACTCGAAGTAATCGATGAGCCCGGCAGTGCCCTTGATCAGTTCAGCGCGTTCGACACCCGTTCGTTCCGGCGCGTCAAATGCATCGATGACGTAGGTATAGACAGCCTGACTGTGGAAGGCGATTCGGACGTTTGTCGTGATGAATAGGGCGGGTAGGGCAAGAATGATAATTATGCCGAGCGCCTGGAATAATCGTAGGGATAACACGTCCGCAAGAATAAGGAACGGATGCTGAAGGTGTCAAAAGCGGAAAGGGGCGGCGCATTGCGCCGCCCCCATCTCGTTGCCTGATTGTGACTTCTCTGCCAGAGGCAACTATTTCTCAGACTCGGTGCCCGATTCCTCCAGCTCAGGGAAATCGTCATCGTCCTCTTCGTCATCCAGGTCGAGGTCGAAGTCTTCTCCATCGTCGCCGAAGGCCGCGTTGAAGATTCGCTCCAATCCGGCGTCGATTCCGTCTTCCTCGAAGCCCTCGTCGGGATCGGCAAGCGCCGTTGCCACGGCGCCGGCCTCGAGTAGATCGTCCTCGATTTCGTCTGCAATACCCAGCCTCGCGGGAATCAGACGACCGATGATGACGTTTTCCTTAAGGCCGACGAGACGATCGACCTTGCCAAGCAGCGCCGCTTCCGTGAGAACCCGTGTGGTCTCCTGGAATGACGCAGCCGCAAGGAAGCTCTCCGTGCTGAGCGAAACCTTTGTCACGCCAAGCAGGACGGAGACTGCCAACGACGGCTCGCCGCCCTCGGCGATGATCTTCTCGTTGACGGACTGCCACAGGAACCGGTCGACAAGCTCGCCCTGAAGGAACTCAGTGTCGCCGGGCTGCTCCACGCGAACGCGGCGCAGCATCTGGCGGACGATAATCTCAATGTGCTTGTCGTGGATGACGACGCCTTGGGAGCGGTACACGCGCTGGACCTCGTCCACGAGGTACCGCTGCGCGGCGTCCTTGCCGCGGACACGCAGCACGTCCTGTGGGTTCAGCGGTCCCTCGGCGAGCGCCGCGCCTGCGTCAATACGCTGGCCGGTTTCAACGAGGATGCGAACGTTAGGAGAAACCTGGTAGGTGCGGTCATCGATGTCACGGTGAACGATAGTCATCGTGTCGCCGCGCACCGTTACCTCGCCGTCCATCGCCGCGGTGACTGGAGTCGGGACGGGCGCTGTGGTTTCCGGCGCCTCTTCCTCTGCAGCCTTCTTTCGGCGGCTTCGGGTCTTGGGCTTGGCCGCAGGGCCCGCGAGTTCCGCGCCCGAGTCGACGAAATCGCCGGACTTGACGCGCACCTCGAAGCCTTCGGGAATCTGGTAGTCCTCTGCGACAGTCTCTTCGTTGACGACGCGGACGCGTCGGCCGTTCGTGTCTTCTGTCACTTCAACAACGCCGTCGATCTCGGTTATCGGCGCGACCAGCTTAGGCACGCGCGCTTCGAAGATCTCCTCGACGCGCGGCAGGCCGCTGGTGATGTCCACACCGGCAACACCGCCCGTGTGGAACGTCCGCATTGTGAGCTGCGTGCCGGGCTCACCGATGGATTGCGCGGCGATGATGCCAATGGCCTCGCCGGCCTCCACCAGCCGCCCACGAGCGAGTGATCGCCCGTAGCAGAATCGGCACATGCCGTGCGGGGCCTGGCACGTTAGCGGGCTGCGCACGTAGACGCGGTTGATTCCGGCGTCCTGGATCACGGCCGCCTTCTCTTCATCAATTTCCTCGTTGCGGTCGACAATGATTTCGCCGGTGTTTGGATCCGCAACCGGAGCGGCAGCCATGCGGCCAAGAATGTGCTCCGAGAGGGAACCCAGCAAGCGATCCATCGTGTCGCCGTCAATCCACACGCCGTCCAGCGTGCCGCAATCGTCATCATTTGCGATAACGTCCTGCGCCACGTCGATGATGCGTCGTGTGAGGTAGCCGGAGTCAGCTGTCCGCAAAGCCGTGTCAGCGAGTCCCTTGCGCGCGCCGTGCGTTGAGATGAAGTACTCCAGCACGCTCAGGCCTTCACGGAAGCTGGAGCGAATCGGCAGCGGCAGAATCTTGCCCTTGGGGTCTGCCATCAGGCCCCGCATCCCGGCCATCTGCTTGATCTGGGCGATATTACCCTTCGCTCCGGAGCCGGCCATCAGGTACAGGTTTCCGAACTCGCGGAGGCGGGTCTCAATAACCGTTTCCATCTCGCGGTTCACGCCCTGCCAGATCTCAATGACCCGCTCTTCCAGCTCATCCTCGCTTACGAGGCCGCGCTGGAAGTTGCGCTGGACCACGGACACTTCTTCCTCGGCCCTCTCCAACATCCCCGCCTTCTCCGGTGGAACGACGACGTCGTTCAGGGCGATGGTCAGACCCGATTCCGTCGCATAGTGGAAGCCGAGCTTCTTCAGGGCGTCGAGGATCAGGGCAGTGGAGTCGTTGTCCTCAGAGCGGTAGCACTCTGTAACGACTTCCTTGAGCGCCTTCTTGTCTACAATCTCGTTGCGGTATGGCACGGCGCTGGGCAGCACCTGGTTGAACAGGATGCGACCGACGCTGGTCGTCAAAGGTTCCAGGGTCCAGCCATCCGGCATCTCTTCCTGGAGATTGAGCTCGACAATGTCAGTCCGGCCGTCCTCGCTCATCACGAGGCGCGGCAACAGGTTCAAGCGTGTCGTGCCGTCGGTGCTGACTGCCGTACCTTCGCGGATACGAACCTCAGCCCGGAGGTCAATCTGCCCGAGGTCGTGAGCCAGCTTGGCGTCGTCATAGGTGATGAAGCCCTGGCCTTCGCCCTGTGCGCCCGGCAGCGGTGTTGTCAGGTAGTAAATGCCGACAACGATGTCCAGCGTCGGGGCGACGATCGGCTCGCCGGAACTCGGCAGCAACATGTTGTGCGTGGAGATCATCAGCTTGCGCGCCTCTTCAACGGCACGCCGGCCAATCGGCACGTGGACGGCCATCTGGTCGCCGTCAAAGTCGGCGTTGTAGGCCGCGCAGACAAGCGGATGAATCTGGATAGCGCTGCCCTCAACAAGCACCGGCTCAAAGGCCTGGATGCCGAGGCGGTGCAGTGTGGGGGCGCGGTTCAGGAACACTGGGCGCTCCGTGATCACCTCTTCCAGGAGATCCCAGACCTCGCCTCGGCGCTTCTGGTCCACCATGCGCTTTGCGCTCTTGATGTTGGGCGCGATGCCGTGAAGCACCAGCCTGTGCATCACGAACGGCTTGAACAATTCCAGCGCCATCTGCTTGGGCAGGCCGCACTGATGGAGTTTCAAGGTGGAGCCGACAACGATCACGGAACGGCCGCTGTAGTCCACGCGCTTGCCAAGCAGGTTCTGGCGGAACCGCCCCTGCTTGCCGCGCAGCATGTCTGAGAGCGACTTGAGCGTGTGGTTGTGGCTGCCGGTGATGGCGCGGCCTCGGCGACCGTTGTCGACCAACGCGTCGACGGCCTCCTGGAGCATCCGCTTCTCATTACGGACGATGATGTCCGGCGCGCCAAGTTCCATGAGCCTCTTGAGGCGGTTGTTGCGGTTGATAACACGACGATAAAGGTCGTTCAGATCGCTCGTGGCGAAACGACCGCCGTCCAGCTGCACCATGGGGCGCAGGTCCGGCGGCAAGACGGGCAGGACAGTCAGGATCATCCATTCGGGCTTGTTATCGCTCTTGCGGAATCCCTCAACGACGCGCAGCCGCTTGGCCGCCTTCTTGGCCTTCTGGCCGGTGGAGCCGATGGCCTCGGCATGCAGCGTCTCGCGCGACTCTTCAAGATCCATCGTGCCGATGATTTCCAGCAGCGACTCCGCGCCCATGCCGGCACGGAACAGGAAACCGTACTGTTCGTTGCGGTCCTTGAACTCGTTCTCTGTCATGGTCTTGCGGGTCTGCAGTTGCTCGAGGTCGCCACGGCGGGAGTCCCACGCCTTTCGCGCCTCCTGAATGCGCTCCTGGGTATCCTTTTGCAGTGTGGCAATTTCCTGTTGTGCGCCGCCCTGCTGCTCCACCGACTCCGTGATTAGCTCCTCAAGAACGGTATCAAGAGAGGCAACGCTCTCCTCGGTGATCTTCCTGCCCTTCGCCACAAGCGTGCGTCCATGAACGCTGATCGTGTCGCTGGCCTTCTGGCCAACCAACTCGGGCAGCCCGGTGCGGAGGGCTTCAACATCAGCCTCGATCATCGCGCGGCGCTCGGCGAGTTCCCGCGTGCTCTGCTCGCGGATGGCGGTGACGTTGGCGTCCAGCTCGGCGCGAATCTCCTCAAGGAGCTTGTCTTCTCGCTCCGCGAACTCCTCAAGGACTTCCTTCTTGCGCTCCTCATCCACCTCGATAATCACGTACTGGGCGTAGTAAAGGACTCGCTCCAGGTTGCGCGGTGTCATATCCAGGAGCATGGCGAGCCAACTCGGCGTGCCCTTGGCGAACCAGATATGGGCGACGGGGGCGGCCAGGTTGATGTGCCCCATCCGCTCACGCCTCACCTTGGCGCGCGTCACTTCAACGCCGCAGCGGTCACAGATCACGCCACGGTAGCGGATGCGCTTGTACTTGCCGCAATAGCACTCGAAATCCTTGGTCGGACCGAAGATGCGCTCATCAAAGAGCCCATCCTTTTCCGGCTTCTGATTGCGGTAGTTGATCGTCTCAGGCTTGGTGACCTCGCCGTAGGACCACGACCGGATCTGATCCGGGGAGGCGAGTGAGATTCGTATTGCGCTGAAACTAGGATCCGTCATTCTCTCTCTCCTCCGTGTCTCCATCGCCGAAGTCATCCACGCGCAAGGCCCCGCTTAGGGCCAATTCCAGTGCCGGAACGTCCGGGTCTTGCAGCAGCTCGATAGCAAGTCCAAGGCTCTGCAGTTCCATCTGCAGGACGTGGAAGGACTCCGGGATACCGTGTTCAATCACGTCCTCGCCCTTCACGATGGCCTCATACGTCTGCTGCCTACCTTGCACGTCATCGGACTTGATCGTGAGCATTTCCTGGAGGTTGTGCGCGGCGCTGTATGCCTCAAGCGCCCAGACTTCCATCTCGCCGAACCGCTGGCCGCCGAACTGAGCCTTTCCGCCCAACGGCTGCTGCGTAATCAACGAATACGGGCCCGTTGAACGGGCGTGAATCTTGTCTTCCACAAGGTGGATCAGCTTGAGCATGTAGATGTAGCCGACGGTCACGGGCTGGCCGAACGCCTCGCCCGTGCGGCCGTCACGCAGGATTACCTTTCCGAAAATCGGCGGATGGTTGCCGCTCTTCCGGTAGTGCTCCTCCGTCTTCGCCACAACGCCTTCGGCGTCCAGCTTCTTGTGGGACACTCCCTGCTGATCCAGCCAGAGCCGCAGGCAGACGTCCTTCGCGACGCCGCGTGTGCGGTCGCTGAATACAGGAGCCGGATCGATGCCCTTCTCCTGCAACCACGCCTCCGCGATCTCCTGCTCAAACGTTGGCTCGCCATGCTCTCCGGTTGCGCGAACCGCGCCGGACTCGTGTGCGATGTATGCGCGGCCGAGGGCGTCCTCAATGGACCCCGGGTCTGCGCCGTCAAAGACGGGCGTCACTACCTGGAATCCAAGCTCGCGCGCCGCCGAGCCGATGTGTGTTTCAAGGATCTGGCCGAGGTTCATGCGGGAGGGCACGCCGATTGGGTTGAGGATGATCTCAACCGGCGTTCCGTCCGGCAGGTAGGGCATGTCTTCAATCGGCATGATGCGGGAGATGACGCCCTTGTTGCCGTGCCGTCCGGCCATCTTGTCGCCGACGGAGATCTTGCGCGTCTGCGCCACCCACACGCGCACCAGCTCATTGACGCCGGCCTGCAGGTCATCCTTCTGCTCGCCAGTAAGGATTCGAACGTCGATAACCTTGCCGTGCTCGCCGTGCGGGACACGGAGCGACGAGTCTTTCACCTCGCGCGCCTTTTCACTGAAGATCGCGCGGAGCAGCTTCTCCTCCGGCGAGAGCTCAGTCTCGCCCTTGGGAGTGATCTTGCCGACAAGGATGTCGCCGGCGTTCACCTCCGCTCCGATGCGGATGATTCCCTTTTCGTCGAGGTCGGCGAGGGCCTCTTCACCCACGTTCGGGATGTCCCGCGTGATTTCCTCGCGTCCCAGCTTGGTGTCACGCGCCTCGACCTCGTGCTTTTCGATATGGATGGACGTGAACTTGTCCTCGCGTACTACGGATTCTGAGAGGATGATCGCGTCCTCAAAGTTGTAGCCCTCCCAGGACATGAACGCGCATAGCACGTTCTGGCCCAGGGCCAACTCACCCTGCACCGTGGAGGCGCAGTCGGCGATCGGATCGCCTGTCTTGACCACGTCGCCCGGGGCCACCGAGGGCTTCTGGTTGATCACCGTTCCCTGGTTGGACCGCTCAAACTTGCGGACGCGGTGGGGATAGGTCTTTCCATCGTCGCCCTTGATGATGATCTCCTCGGCCGTCGCGGTAACGACTGTTCCGTCAACGTGGGAGAGCAGTATTTGACCGCTGTCTTTCGCGACGCGGGACTCCATGCCGGTGCCGACGATGGGCACGTCCGGGCGGACGAGCGGGACGGCCTGCCGCTGCATGTTGGAGCCCATCAGCGCGCGGTTGGCGTCGTCGTGCTCGAGGAACGGGATAAGCGCAGTGGAGACACTGAAGATTTGCTTGGGAGAGACGTCCATGAACTCAACGTCCACGGAGCGTGCCGTGTGCGGCTCTCCTTGTCGCCTGACCTCGATCATGTCCGTGATCATCTCACCGACCTCATTGAGCTCGGTGTTGGCCTGCGCGATGTCGTGCCGCTCTTCCTCGTCCGCGTCCAGGTACTCGGACTCATTGAGCACGAAGGGGCGCACGGGGATGTCCAGCGGCGCGAGCCGCGCGATCGACTTGGCAAGATCGGCGGAGACGACTGTTCCAGCCTCCGCGACCAGCTTCTTGCGCCGATCTCTCACGTCCTCGAGAAGTGTGTGGCCCTCGAGCCACTTCGGCTCCTTGTTCGGGATTTCCTTGAGCACGCGCCGGTACGGCGTCTCGATGAAACCGAAGGGGTTGATCTTTGCGTATGTGGCAAGAGAGCCAAGGAGGCCGATGTTCGGTCCTTCCGGCGTCTCGATGGGGCAGATGCGTCCGTAGTGGGAGTTGTGAACGTCACGCACGTCGAAACCGGCGCGCTCGCGGGACAGTCCGCCCGGGCCCAGTGCAGAGAGACGCCTCTTATGCGTCAACTCGGCGAGAGGGTTTGTCTGATCCATGAACTGCGAAAGCTGGGAGCCGCCAAAGAACTCACGCAGCGATGCAACGATTGGCCGCACGTTGACGAGATGTCCGGGAGTCGCGCCCTCCGGCTGCACGAGCGTCATGCGCTCCCGCGCCACGCGCTCCATGCGAAGGAGGCCGACACGGAACTGGTTCTGAATCAACTCGCCGACGGATCGGACACGGCGATTCCCCAAATGGTCGATGTCATTGGGCCGCGACGCACCGCTGTGAACGCGAATCATCTGCCTGATGAGCGCGACGATGTCCTCCGGCAGGAGGATGCGCGTTTCGGAGTCAACCTGCGATCCGAGGCCGCGATTGAGCTTGTAACGGCCCACACGCGCCAGGTCATAGCGCCGGGGGTCAAAGAACAGGTGATGAATGAGCGTCTTGGCGTTGTCCAGCACGGACGGCTCGCCGGGGCGCAGGCGACGGTAGAACTCCAGTAGCGCCTCGTCCGTCGTGCCCGCGTGCGGCTCCTTTTCGAGCGTTGTGCGAATCAGGCTTGCGTCGCCGGGCTGATCCACGTCGGAAAACATGGAGAGGATCTCGTCCTCGTCGTAGCCAAGAGCGCGCAGCAACAGCGTGACCGGCATCTTGCGGCGACGGTCTACCTTGACGCTGATGATGCCCTTGTTGGAGATATCGAATTCCAGCCACGCGCCGCGATTGGGAATGAGCTTGGTCATGCACAATTCGCGCCCTGTGGACGGGTCACGCTCCAGCGTGAAATAAGCGCCGGGCGAGCGGACAAGTTGGCTCACGACGACTCGCTCCGCGCCATTGATAATGAACGTGCCCCGGTCGGTCATGAGAGGAACATCACCCAGGAAGAGGTCTTGTTCCTTGACCTCGCCTGTTTCCTTAACGGTCAACTCAGCCTTGACGTGGAGCGGGGCAGAGTAGTTCAGGTCCTTGTCGCGGCACTCATCTTCGGTATGCTTGGGCGCATCAAAGCGGTGCTCGACGAACCGGAGCTGGAACCTGCCGCCGACCGCCTCTGCACGCGCCTTGCCCTCCCGGACAAGTTCCAGAATCTCGCGTGGAGAGCGTCCGGCGCTGAGATCGTTGGGCAGGGTCTCCCGCGCGGCGTCCTGAATGGGACTGATTTCGGAAAGGAGTTCGGCGATTCCATCAGTCTTGAACCAATTGAAGGAGTCGACCTGTATCTGGATTAGATTCGGCGGCGCGAGTATTTCATCGACCCGCGAGTAGTTCTTGATTGACTCCCTCATGGTTGCGACCATTCGGCGCTCCTCTCTCTAAACAAGCAGAAAAAGCCCGCTCGCGGGGCATGCTTCACTAACCCAGCGAACAGGCATATCGGTGCGATCTAACGGGTCGACGTCCACCCAAGCACAATCGAATACTATATCACACGCCTGCAAACGTCAAATGAAAGGTGCGGTAAAAGGGCGCCCCCTCATACCCGGTCTATCTCATCGAGCCCGGCGAGGAAGTCCCGAAAGCCGCTGGGCGGCTCGCCGGGAATGACGGTCACGGTGGACTGGAGCGCCGCCACCAGGTCGTCGTCTATCTCGAACGGCATGTTGAGCGCGACCGACCACGCGGCGGCATGCGCCAACGAGGCCGGCACGGCTTGTTCCACAGGTGAATCGGCTTTTCGCATAATCAGCACCGGGGTGAGGGCGGGGCCGTCCCGCGAGTCAATCATCAGTAATTTGATGCCGAGGACGACGCCTGCGCCCCGTGACGCCGTGTCCTTGAGGTGGTCGAGAACATTCCGGCCGGGCATTCCGTCATCTGCCAGGAGGCTGCCGAGAACGACGGCCTCCTTTTCCAGAACGTTGAGCGCCAGCCTGTCCTCCCCCTCCGTGCTGTGGAGGATGAGCACGCGCTGTTTCGTTTCGGCGTCCTCAGACACCTTTTCAACTAGGTAGTTCATTGCTGTCCCTGCGCGCTCCAGTATAGGCGCCGAAAGCATGTCGCAGAGTGGCGCCCTGTATACTGCAAAGGCATCTATAACGGCGGAAAATTACGCAGGGGACAGGCATTCAATGGTAGTGGAGCGGCGCGAAGGCAATCCATACAACCTCAGATACGATCCCATCGCGCTTGATCGGAAATGGCAGGAACGGTGGGAGGCGGACGGCCTCAATGAGGCCAACTCTGACGATTCCCGTCCCACGTGGTACGCCCTCACAATGTTCCCGTATACCTCCGGCGATCTGCACGTTGGCCACTGGTACGCGGAGGCCCCGGCGGACGCCCACGCGCGCTATATGCGGATGCGCGGCTACAACGTGCTTCACCCGATGGGGTTTGACGCATTCGGCCTGCCGGCGGAGAACGCGGCCATCCAGCGCGGAATCCATCCGCAGACATGGACGCTGGACAACGTTGATCGTATGCGTGGGCAACTCAAGACCATCGGCGCGGGCTACGACTGGCGGCGTGAAGTCATTACGTGCCTGCCCGAGTACTACAAGTGGAACCAATACTTCTTCCTCAAGATGTTTGAGAAGGGCATCGCCTACCGCGCGATGGCCCCCGTCAACTGGTGTGAGAAGGACCAGACGACGCTCGCAAGAGAGCAGGTTATGCCTGACGGCACGTGCGAACGCTGTGGCACGGTCGTCTACCAGCGGGACCTGGAGCAGTGGTTCTTCCGCATTACGGACTATGCCGAGGAACTGCTGGACAACTCGAAGATCGATTGGCCCGAGCGCATCAATCTGATGCAGACCAATTGGATCGGGCGCTCCGAGGGCGCTGAGATTTCGTTCGGGCTTGATGTGCCCGGCGTGGATGTTGACGAGCTGCGCGTGTTCACAACACGGCCGGACACTACCTACGGCGTCACCTTCATGGTGCTCGCTCCTGAGCATCCCCTCGTTCCGGCGCTGACCACGGACGAGCAGCGCGCCGAGGTGGAGGCCTACGTGGCACAGGCGCGACGGCTGACGGAGATTGAACGGCTGGCCGTGGATAAGGAAAAGACGGGCGTCCCGCTCGGGACGTATTGCATCAACCGGCTCAACGGTCAAAAGGTCGCTCTGTGGATCGCCGACTATGCGCTCGCCACGTACGGCACGGGCGCGGTCATGGGTGTGCCGGCGCACGATGAGCGAGACTTTGAATTCGCAAACAAGTACGGAATACCGATCGAGACAGTCATCGCGCCGGAGGGCTATGACGGCTCGCCGCTGAGCGAGGCTTATATCGATCCTGGCGTCATGGTCAATTCCGGGCCGTTCACGGGGATGACCAATGAGGACGGCAAGGCGGCGGTTGCGAAGCACCTTGAGGAGAACGGCTGGGGTGGGCCGACCGTTTCCTACCGTATGAGAGACTGGCTCGTCTCCCGTCAACGGTATTGGGGCACGCCGATACCGATTATCTACTGCCCGGATTGCGGCATCGTGCCTGTTCCTGAGGATCAGCTGCCGGTGGTATTGCCGGAAGACGCAGAGTTTCTCCCGACGGGTGAATCCCCGCTCAGATATCACGAGGGGTTCCGCCACGCAGCTTGCCCGCAATGCGGCAACGCGGACGCGGAGCGTGAGACGGACACGATGGATACGTTTGTCGACTCCGCGTGGTACCAGTTCCGCTACACGAGCCCGGACGCGGGCACGAATACGGCGTTTGATCCTGAGGAGATGGCGCGGTGGGCGCCCGTCGATCTCTACACGGGCGGCGCGGAACACGCCGTCATGCACCTGCTCTACGCCCGTTTCTTCACGAAGGCCCTGCGCGATCTTGGCCTGCTGAACTTTGACGAACCGTTCAAGAAGCTCTTTAACCAGGGCGTCATTCTCGGTGAGGATCACGAGAAGATGTCCAAGAGCCGGGGCAACGTGGTGAATCCGGATGAGCAGACTTCGTTGCTTGGTGCGGACGCCGTGCGCGCATATCTGATGTTTGTGGGGCCGTGGGACCAGGGCGGCGCGTGGAGCACGCAAGGCATTCGCGGCGTCCCCCGGTGGTTCAATCGCGTGTGGGAGCTGTGTGAGGCGCGATGCCGCGATGAAGGCGTGCCCGCCCCCGCTGGCATTGCCACTGAACTTACCCGTGAGATGCACCGAACAATCCAGAAGGCGACCGAAGACATCAAGGATTTTCAGTTCAATACGATGATCGCCGCGCTGATGACGTTCACCAATACGCTGTCACGCATCGAGTCCGATAACCCTGACGCGGCACGCAGCCCGGAGTGGCGTGAGGCGTATGACAACCTACTCCTGCTGCTCGCCCCCATTGCGCCGCATCTCACCGAAGAGCTGTGGGAGATGACAGGGAAGCCGTATTCCATCCATCAGCAGTCGTGGCCTGAATACGACTCCGCCCTGACGAAATCTGAAGAGATCACGTTGATCGTGCAGGTGGACGGCAAACTGCGCGACCGCCTGACGGTAGCGGCCGATATTGCCGAGGATGCCGCGCGGGAGGTCGCGCTGGCCAGCGAGAAGATTCAGGCGGCGCTAAACGGCGCGGATCCGGCGCGAGTCATTTACGTGCCAGGCCGCCTGCTTAATCTCGTGACGAGATAATGACCGGCGCCACCACCGGCATCATTGTCGCCGCCGGCTCCGGTGAGCGGATGGGCGGGGTACCGAAAGCCTTTCAACCACTGCTTGGCCGCGCGATGGTGGCCTATTCGCTTCGCGCGATGGAGGACTCTCAAGACGTCGACCACATCGTGCTCGTAGTTGCATCCGACTCCCTCGACAAGGCGGCGTCCCTCGTCTCATCGATGGAGCTGTGCAAGGTTTCGGCAGTATGCGCAGGAGGGGCCACGCGTCGCGAATCCGTGTTGGTCGGTCTGCGGGCTGCGCCGGACGACAGTCATGTCGCGCTGGTTCATGACGGCGCGCGCCCCTGCGTTACGACGCAGCTGATTGCGCGGGGCGTTGCGGCCGCGCGTGAGCATGTCGCGGCGGTTCCTGCCGTGCCGGTGCAGGACACCATTAAGGAAAGAGGGCAGGACGGACGGGTTGTCGCAACGCCGGACAGGTCGCGGTTGTACGCTGCGCAGACCCCGCAGGCCTTTCGCATCGAACTGCTGAAACGCGCCCACGCAGAAGCTCCGGCAGATCTCGTTCTGGACGACGCGAGTCTTGTGGAGGCGCTCGGTGAGCCGGTGCACATCTTTGAGGGCGACCCCGGCAATATTAAAGTGACAACGCCGATTGACGTGGCGGTAGCCGAGGCAGTGCTTCGTCACCGGGGAATTTCCGCGCCTGATGAGACGGAGGCGGGTTCTTAGTGGCTGCTTCGCGTGTTGGACTTGGGTTCGACAGCCATCCTCTGGTGGAGGGCAGGGCACTCATCCTGGGTGGGGTACGGATAGAGCATGACCGTGGTCTGCAGGGCCATTCGGATGCGGACGTACTGGCGCATGCGCTGACGGACGCGCTGCTCGGAGCGGCAGGGTTGGGCGATATCGGCCAGCACTTCCCCAGCACCGATCCTGCTTTCAAGGACGCGGACAGCATGGACCTGCTGCGCCACGCGATGGATATGCTGGAAGGGCGTCAATTGCGGCTCGGAAACGCCGATGCTACGCTCTATGCGGACGCGCCCCGCCTCGGTCCATATCGGGACGCCATGATTCAATCTCTTGCCATGAAACTTCGAGTCGAGCCACACAAGCTAAACCTTAAATTCAAGACGCTCGAGGGTCTGCCGCTGGGCAGCGCAGAGGGAACCGCAGTCATCGCGGCTCACGTCATTGTTGCGCTTGAGGCCGAGGCCTGATGCTGCGTCTGACAAGCACGCTGAGCGGCGAGAAGTCCGAGTTCACGCCGCACAATCCGCCGGACGTACTCATGTACGTCTGCGGCGTCACCCCGTACTCCGATTCACACGTCGGACACGGCATGAGCTACGTCATCTTTGATGTGGTGAAGCGCTATCTCGCTCATCGCGGCTACAACGTTCGGGTGGTGCAAAACTTCACGGACGTGGACGACAAGATTATCGCGCGGTCGCAGGAGACCGGAGAGACGGCAGAGGCGCTCGCCGGCCGCTACATGGACCTCTTTCGTGACGACATGGCGCTGCTGAACGTGCTGCCCGCGGATGAGTATCCACTCGCAACTGTTGAGGTTCCCTCGATGCTGGAGATGATTGGGGGCCTGATTGAACGCGGTTTTGCCTATGCTTCCGATGGCGATGTGTATTTCCGCGTCGGCAAGTTTGAGACCTACGGCAAGCTCTCGCACCGCACGCTGGACGGGATGATGGCGGGGGCGCGCATCGCGCCCAATGAACTGAAGGAATCGCCGCTGGATTTCACGCTCTGGAAGGGCGCGAAAGAGGGCGAACCGTCGTGGGACAGCCCGTGGGGCCCCGGCCGCCCGGGCTGGCACATCGAATGCTCGGCCATGTCCCTCAGCTACCTGGGCGAGAAGATCGATATTCATGGTGGCGGCGCGGATCTGATATTCCCGCACCACGAGAATGAAATCGCGCAGACGGAGGCGTTCACGGGAACCGCGCCGTTCGCGCAGTACTGGCTTCACAACGGCCTCCTGCAAATGGGCGAGGAGAAGATGAGCAAGTCGCTCGGCAACCTCGTCTCCATTCGGGACGTTGTCGAGCAGCACGGCGCGGACGCGTTCCGATTGTTCGTGCTGACCTCCCACTACCGGATGCCGCTGACATGGACGGACGATGGCGTGGCGGCGTCGGCGCGCGCGGCTGAACGACTGTCTCGCGCCGCTTGGGCATCCGGCGGCGAGGGTGATGCGCCCGACGTGGACGTATTCCGGGAGCGGTTCTATGAGGCCATGGACGACGATCTCAACACTCCGCAGGCGCTCGCCGCGCTCTTTGACATGACGCGGGAAATCAACCGCGCGGCGGGGGATGGCGCTGACGTTTCAGACGCGTGCGCGCTTCTCCGTGAACTTGGCGGCGTTCTCGGTCTGAGACTTGAACAACCCGGAACAACAGGCGGGGAGGGGGATGTCGCTTCGTTTGTGCAACTGCTGATTGAGACGCGCGCCACATTGCGCAAGGAGAAACAGTTCGCGCTGGCGGACAACCTGCGCGATCAACTTGCCGAGTTGGGTGTTGTGCTGGAGGATACGGCGCGGGGCACGGAGTGGCGTTTTGAACAGCGGGAAAGCCGGTGAAGGCCGTTCATGGGAATTCTCGGCCATTGAACCTTCCAGAGTTGGGATCATTCAATACGAATAAGAGAATATATTACAAATTGCATCGAATCTTGACGCCAATTGTAAGCGGTGCGTACAGTAGCGGAACCGCACCAGGACTTGCCGGAGAATAGCTGCGCCCATGTGGCTTATCACCTTTGATATTGACGGGACGATGGAGTTTGGCGACCCAATCGGCGTCCTGACACGGGAGCACGTCGAGTATTTTCGATCCAAGGGAGCCGTTGTCGGCAGCGCATCGGACCGACCGGAGAGTTCACAGACACTCATGTGGAACGGTTACGGTCTTGAGCCTGACTTTGTGATCCTCAAGCATCACATGCCTACGTTAAAGGAGAGGTATCCGGACCTCAGCACGTATTGGCACGTTGGGGACCGGCCGCTCGATCAACAGACAGCGCGTCAGGCGGGTTTCACGTTCTTCTGGCCGGACCAGTTTCCCTCACCCGAGATGGCGGACGACTTCTTCATCCACGTCAAGCCGCCGGAGGAAGGCGGGTCACTCACGGCCGGGGAGGCCGCATTGCGCCTTGCCGACCATGCGCTGCACATGAACGGGGCTGCGGAGGGCAGCTAACCACGCCTTTCCTCGTCCCCGCTTGGGCGGCGGCGTTCAACCTTAGACAGACTCAGGGCGAACGGGCAGGGCGCTCCATTTGTGTTTGAACCGTTCTTTGTTCCAACCGCAGACTCGTTACTTCTACTAATGCTTGGGATGCTCAACATCATAGAGAAGTTACAAATAGACCGAACTTACTGCTCTATCGTTGCTTTTGGTTATATTTCATGATATTATCCAAACAAGCGCGGGTTGTCAGGCCGCATCTCTGGTGAGGTGATGGAATGGTCGGCAATGCAATGAGGATTGTTTGGTAGCCAGCTTTGTGCGTGCTCGGACGCAGGAGGCCTTGGTTGTGCCATTTGATGTCCATTACGAGGGCAGTAGACTAGCTGGTCTACCCTCCGATAATTTGTTCACCTAACGTCCTTTTTGCGTGCCGAACAAAGTCCTGGCCACCCCCGTTCTGAAAGAAAGGATGGTCGGTCAGCGCTATGCGGAATACGAGCAAATGGGCTATCGGAATGGCTTTAACCGTCGTTGTTCTCGACGACCTGCGGAAGAACAAGGCGATTCTTGGACTGGTCTTCGCGGTCACCTTTCTCGGCGTCATCGGGATTGGGCTGCTGGTCTCCCTGAATGAATTGAGCGGAGCGCGGGATGAGCTCAACGCTGCCACGCTCAATCTCAGTGAGACAGAGGTTGAGCTTGAGGCGGAGCAGGCAGCGATTGTCTCGCTGCAGGAGGAACGCGATTTCCTCCCCCTGGTCGCGCGTGAGACGGGGCAGCAGCTTGAAGATTTCGAGGCCGCGTTGGAGAGGGAACGCACGGAACGTGCTGACCTGGAAGATGCCGTCGCTGTGCAGCGCGCCGAGAATGAGCGCTATGAGAGGGCCATCGCCAGCGGGGATCGACAGCGCGACCGCCTGCAAGCCGCCATTGATTCATCGTCGGCGGAGAAGGCGGAGCTCCAGGGCTCGTACGACACACTCGTTGGCACGTATGACACTCTCGTCATTGAGCATGGGATCTTGTCAGAGACTGCCAATGGGCTCACTGCGGACGTGGCTTTCTATAGCCTCGCCCATGAGAGCTATGTGCTGCTCGAAGAGCGGACGACCGTTGAGCGTGAGTACAGCGACCTGGCCATTTCCCTGTGCGGCAGTGTTGAAGAGGTTGCAAACTGCCCGACTGACAATGACGGCATCCTCCGGCTTGAGACCTTATACAGTCGCTATCTGGAGGCTCACGAAGCGGCGCTCGCCGCCTACAACGCGTACACAACGGCTTACCAAGGGAGGGTAGCTGATGAATAAGCGTGGACGGTTTTTGGGTCTTGGTGTTGTGGGGACACTTGCCCTTTTGGCGTCGCTGATCGTGGCAAGCGCATCAGCCGTGGCGCAGAACGGCGATCTGCCCGATTTCGGCGATCTGAATAATGTGATGCCGCCGCCCCAGATGGAAGCGACGCCCGAGGCTGCGGGACCGGCGGATGGCCCTTCAGGACAGGATGACGGGTCAGAGGGGAATCAGAATGCGGATCCGACGCAGCCTGTGGCACCGCCTGCTGCCTCTCCAACAGCGGAAGAAGTAGGGCCACCTGCGCCGAAGTCGAGTCTGTCCACTCACGTATCCGGCAGAGATTCGTCACGAGGATCGTGCACCATGTACACGACCTCCGCAACCAATGCTCCCACAGGGTTCCCCTTCCTCGATACGCCGGCGGGGACGTGGACTCGAGCAAACAGAGGTACTCTGTTGGGCACCTCTATCACGCTCAACTATGGCAACGGTCCTACTGTGCACTCGGCCTCGCGGAACTGCACGTCGATACAGGAACGATACTTGATCGATTCAAGCTACCAGAGCGTCGCCGACTGTCCCAACGATAACTACGGGGCCTGGCAGTCAATTGGCAGCGCGTACTGTGTGAGAACGATAAGCCCGGCCTTTTGGAGGCAGTAGTGACCACCTGCATCCATCGTTCAACTATGACGATTCGGTTGTGTTTGGAGTTGTGTAAGTAAAGAGAGTCGGGACGGCATCTCATCATGCCAACCCCCAGCTCCCCGTCCTCTCCCTCACGAGGGGCGAGGGCGGGGGGTATGTCATTCCGATTGTTTGACTCGTTGCCCGGCCTGCCGGAGGCGCTTAATATAGAGTGTCGTATAGGAAAGATGTTGCTCCTGCGCTCCTTCAGGGGAGAGGAATGGACTGATGATTCGACCAACGGAGGTGGAAGCGCGCGAGGGATACCGGATCTGGGTCCGGTACTCCGATGGCGTTGATGGTGAAATCGACTTGTCAGACCTTGTTGACAAGGGCGTGTTCGCCGCCTGGAACGAGCCGGGCTACTTTGAGAAGGTACACGTCACAGAACATCGATCCATTGCGTGGGACGATGACATGGAAATCTGCCCCGATACGATCTACATGGAACTGACGGGGAAGACGCTCGACGCGATCTACATAGACGACGCCATGCCGGTAACGGATGCCTGAAATCGCCCGATTCTACGGAATCGTAATCAGGATGTATATGAGAGACCATTCGCCGCCGCACTTCCACGCCCAATATGGCGAATACGAGGCTCTGTTAGCGGTCGATGACCTTGAGGTGATTCGGGGCAGATTGCCGGTGCGGGCTCATCGGCTGGTAATGGAATGGGCTTCGGAACATCATGACGAGCTGCGCCGAGCCTGGAATCTTGTTGAACGTGAGGAGCCGCCCGGCAGGATTGCTCCCCTTCCGTAGATTAACCTGGGGCCGGTTCAGGGCGAACAGAAGCGCGCGTCTGCCCTAGCCCGTAAAGCGGGAACTGGCGATGGCCAGTACCACGAAGATAACAGCGAGGCCGATTGTGGCCTGAAAGAGTGTCTTTTCAAAGCCCCGGCGCGCCCGAAAGACTGATGCGCCTGCGCCGAACACGCCGCCCAGATCCTGCGTTCTTGCTTGCAGCAGGATGGCGCCGATGAGCAGAACAGCTACAAGAAGCTGCAGCACGTGGATGATGACTGTAAACATTAATTCAATTTCGCTTTCCTATTTGGGCTGCATGACCCGCATCTATTCTGCCTCATCTGCGCCCGAGGCGACCGCAGCCAGCTGCTCGGCCACCAGCTGATTGGCAACCTGCGGATTGGCCTGTCCCCGCGTCGCCCGCATCACCTGGCCCACGAGAAAGCCGACGGCGTTCTGTTTGCCCTTCTGGAAGTCAGCGACAGCCTTCGGGTTCGCTTCGATGGCCTCTTGAACTGCGGCAGCCAGCGCCTCCTGGTCGTTGATCTGGGTTAGCCCCTTCTCGGCGACGATATCCTGCGGGGTCCTGCCCGTGCTGAACATCTCCGGGAAGACTTCTTTGGCCATACGTACGCTTATGGTGCCGTCGTCCATCAGATCGAGCATCGCCGCAAGGGCAGAGGCGGAAATAGGGGAATCCGCAATATCCGAGTTGGCCTCGCTGAGCAGGTGGGTCAGATCACCGGCGATCCAGTTCGCCACGGCCTTTGCCCGCGCCTGCCGCGCATCTCCCTGCGTCTGCGTGGATGCGGCCAACGCCTGCTCGAAGTAGTCGGCGGTGGCTCGGCTGGCCGTGAGCAGACCGGCATCATACGCCGACAGGGCAAAATCACTAATAAGTCGGACGCGCCGCGCATCCGGCAGCTCGGGGAGCGAATGACGCAGCTCGTCGACCCATCCCCTGCTGACGACCAGCGGAGGCAGGTCCGGCTCCGGGAAATAGCGGTAGTCCTGAGCGTATTCCTTGGAACGCTGGGAGAGCGTCGCACCCGCCTCCTCGGACCAGCCACGAGTCTCCTGCGGGATGCGTTCTCCGCGTTCAATCAGGTCTGTCTGTCGCTCAACTTCAAATTCCAATGCGCGAAAGACGGCGCGGAAGGAGTTCATGTTCTTGACTTCGACTTTCCAGTTGGGCAATGGGTCGCCGGGCTTGCGCATGGAGATGTTGGCGTCGCAGCGGAAACTGCCTTCCTCCATGTTGCCGTTTGAAACGCCGAGGTATTGCAGGATGGATCGCAGCTTTGTCAGGTAGAGGCGCGCTTCCTCCGGAGAGCGCAGGTCAGGCTCGCCGACGACCTCCATGAGGGGCACGCCGGAACGATTGATATCTACGAGCGAATACGTCTCTCCGGTGACATCGACTCGGTGCGTCAGGCGGGCGGTGTCCTCTTCAAGATGGACGCGCGTGATGCCGATCTTGCGCGTTTCGTCGCCCTCCGGCTCGATTTCCAACCACCCGTTGCGTGTGAGCGGTAGATCGAACTGAGAAATCTGATAGCCCTTCATCAGGTCAGGGTAGGGGTAGTTCTTGCGGTCGAACTTGGTATCCTCGGCGATCTCGCAATTCAACGCGAGCGCGGTCATGATCGTCGCCGCCACGGCCTGCCGATTGATGACTGGCAGCGTTCCCGGCAGGCCCATGCAAACCGGGCAGACGCGAGTGTTCGGCTCCGCGCCTGTGTAGTCGGTGGAGCATGTGCAGAACATCTTGCTCTGTGTCAGGAGCTGCGCGTGCACTTCAAGCCCAATGACGGGCTCAAGAGCGACCTCAGTTTGAACAGTGGCTACCATGGCTTATTCATTGTAGACGCGCAAGGTGGCAGGACGCCGGCGTCCTGCCGCTGCTTATGTACCTGCCTAGGTTCTACAGAACCGGGCCGAAGTCTAGGAACAGCGGTGCAAAGACGAGAGCGACAATGGACATCAGCTTGAGCAGGATGTTGAGTGACGGTCCGCTGGTGTCCTTGAAAGGATCTCCTACGGTATCGCCCACCACGGTCGCCTCATGATGCGGGGTGCCCTTGCCGCCGAAGTTGCCCGTTTCGACAAACTTCTTGGCGTTGTCCCACGCGCCGCCCGCGTTCGCCATCGTGACGGCGAGCATGAATCCGGCTGCGATGGAGCCGATGAGCAGTCCGCCAAGCGCCTCCTTGCCTAGGAATACGCCGATAAGAACCGGGGCCACAACTGCCAACACGCCCGGCACCACCATCTCTCGCAACGCGCCGCGGGTGCTGATGTCCACGCACTTGGCGTACTCCGGCTCAGCTGTGCCTTCCATGATCCCGGGAATCTCCCGGAACTGGCGCCGCACCTCATTGACCATTGCATTCGCGGCACGGCCAACGGCGGCCATCGTGAACGCAGAGAACAGGAACGGAAGCATCGCGCCGATGAATAGACCCACCAGGGTCTTGGAATCAAGCAGGCTGATGACAGTTAGATCAACGGCCTGGGCATAGGCCGCCATGAGCGCCAGGGCCGTCAGCGCGGCTGAGCCGATGGCGAAACCCTTGCCCGTCGCGGCCGTCGTGTTGCCCAACGAGTCGAGCGCGTCCGTGCGTTCCCGCACCTCAGGATCGAGGTGAGACTGCTCGGCGATGCCTCCAGCGTTGTCCGCAACGGGGCCGTAGGCGTCCGTCGCGAGTGTGATGCCCAGCGTGGACAGCATTCCAACGGCCGCTATGGCCACACCATAGAACCCGAAGAGTTCAAATGCGATCCAGATTGCGCCGCCGACCACAAGAACCGGGACTACCGTGCTCTGCATGGCCGTCGCAAAGCCGCTGATGATTACCGTGGCAGGGCCCGTTTCGCCGGACTGGGAGATCTTCTTCGTGGGGCTGTAGTCGTAGGACGTGTAGTACTCGGTGATGAGACCAATAATCACGCCGCCTATGAGGCCGACGAGCACCGCGCCAAATAGACGCAACCCAACGTCAGAGGCCGCAATCGTCTGGCCGCCAACCTCAACGTCCGAGAATTCAAGGTAGTTAACGACGGCGAATGTGGCGATAGCGACGATGATTGCGGAGGCAAAGATGCCACGTCGTATCGACCACAAGAGGCTACCGAATGAGGCCTGCTCACCGGAGCGAACGAGGAACGTGCCGATGATGGAGCTCACGATTCCTGCACCTGCAATCGCCATTGGCAGGATCATGAAAGATGCGTCGTAGTCAGCGATGGCGTACGCCGTCGCAGCAATGGCCATGGCGGCAATGATCGAGCCAACATACGACTCGAAGAGGTCCGCGCCCATGCCGGCCACGTCGCCCACGTTGTCGCCAACGTTATCTGCGATGGTGGCGGGGTTGCGCGGGTCATCCTCCGGGATGCCCTGCTCAACCTTGCCGACGAGGTCCGCGCCAACGTCTGCGGCCTTCGTGTAAATGCCGCCGCCCACGCGGGCGAACAGCGCGATGGATGATGCGCCGAAGCTGAATCCGGCCACCCACTTCATGATTTCTGCGGCATCAATGTCCGGATAGATATTGGAATAGACGACATACATGAGGCCGACGCCGAGCAGTCCAAGTCCCACTACGGACATGCCCATAACCGCGCCGCTTGAGAAGGCGACACGGAGCGCCGGGTTGAGTCCCTGTACGGCTGCGGCGGCCGTCCGAACGTTGGCTCGTGTGGCGACCAACATGCCGAGCGCGCCGGTGACTGCTGAAACGAGCGCGCCGAGAATGTAGGCAACTGCGGTGCGCGGTTCAACAAGGAGGGCGACGATAATCGCTACGACAACCACGAACGCGGCGAGGTATGTATATTCGCGGCGCAGGAAGGCCATTGCGCCCTCTTGAATTGCGACTGCGATGCGCTGCATCGTCTCGTTCCCTTGATCCACCTGCATAACGCGATAGATCAGAATTGCTGCAAAGATCAGCGCCAAAAGCCCGGCGCCAAGGGACGCGGCAACGGCAACATCCATGATTCCTGGTTAGCCCTCCTACCCGTTTCGCAAAAAATGACGGGACGAATCCCGTCTTAGATAGGAAAGTAGCATTTGCGCCGCGATTCCGTCAATTGGGAACGCCTTCTCCCGTCAGCCCCTTAACCGCCTCCTGAAGCCCGTCCAGCTTCTCAATTGCACCGTATGCGGTCGCGTCCATCTGAACCGGCGTAATGGACACCTTCTTCTCGCGCAACGCCCACACGTCAGTACCCTCCTGTATATCGACCTTCCGACGAGATCGCGTCTGCCGCTCGACGCTGATCCAGTAGTAATCGCGCCGCCCATCGTTGCCGTGCGTGACGTCGAAATTGACAGCGCGCGGGATGAGGTTCGTGATTTCGACGCCCCGCAGCTTTTCCAGCCCCAGGTTGGGCACCGTCACGTTAAAGAGGAGGCCCGAGTAGCTTTCTGTATCGGCCAGAATCTGCTTTGCCAGCGCGTGCGCCACCGTGGCCGCGGTGCGGTACCGCAGTCGCTTGCGCAGGGGCATGGAGATAGCGATGGAAGGAATGCCGCGGAAATGCGCGTGCAGGGCCGCACCCACCGTGCCGGAGAGAAACACGTCTGCCCCCAGGTTTGTGCCGTGGTTGATGCCGGAGATGACAAGGTCCGGCTTCTCCTCCGCCATGATGTGGCCGAGCGCGACAATCACTGCGTCGCCCGGCGTTCCGTCAACGGCATAATGGCGAACGCCCCGTGTCTGTAAACGCCTCACCCGCACGGGTCGATGCAGGGTGAAGCTCGCGCCCATCCCGCTCTGCTCGCGGTCCGGCGCAACCACGGTGATCTCGCCCAGCCCGCGCAGTGCCTTAACGAGCGCCCGGACTCCGGGCGCATGGATGCCATCGTCGTTTGTGAGGAGTAGTCGCACGCCGCGAGTCTAGCACGCCGTCCAGTGCTTTCGCCTACGCCAGGCGTCGCCTTCTCTTCGCGAAAAGGTATAAGCTTGCAGAAGTGTAGGGGGAACAGAACACTCGGCATTCGTGCTTGTGTTTTGATGGGGTAAAGCCGCGGACTCGCCTGTGCTTCAACAACTTCTAGGGTCAGATCGGCACTATAGCCTGCAAACTCTCCGAGGGGATGTAGTCGGGGGCGTTACGGCAGCCGTCGTTGGCCTGCCGGTTGCACTGGCCTTTGGTATCGCGGCCGGTCTGGGTCCGGCCGCCGGGATTTACGGCGCAATTTCCGTCGGCTTCTTTACCGCTGTGTTCGGCGGCACAAGGTCCCTGATATCCGGCCCAACAGGCTCGATGACCGTGGCCATGGCGGTCATTGTCGCCGCGCACGCGGACAACATCTCTGAGGCTTTCACGATCGTCATCATGGCCGGACTGATTCAGGTCATGTTCGGCCTGCTGCGAATCGGACGTTTCGTCACATACACACCGTATTCCGTCATATCAGGGTTCATGAGCGGCGTCGGCGTGATCATCATCGTTGGGCAGTTGGAGCCCTTCATGGGCGGGCATGTAGGCGTTGGCGGGCTGTTTTCCACGATTGCAGACATTCCCGAACTCATGAGTGAGTTTCAAAGCAGCGCCCTGCTGATAGCTCTCATGACGCTTGCAGTGGCCATGCTCTGGCCCAGGAAATTCCAAAGGTATTTGCCGCCGACTCTGGTCGCGCTGGCGGTGGGAACGGCCATAAGCCTCATATGGCTTAAAGACGCCCCATCCGTTGGGGCCGTTCCCACCGACATCCCGCTTTTCCAATTGCCGCACCTTGACCCCGGCTTCATCGTGCGGGCCACTGAGCCCGCGTTGGTCATCGCGCTCGTTGGATCTGTTGACACCTTGCTAACGGCGCTTGCTGCAGATTCAATGACTCGCTCGCGAAACGATCCGAGCAGGGAGCTTTTGGCGCAAGGCATTGGCAACGTTATCACCGGGTTCATCAGGGGCCTGCCTGGCGCCGGCGCCACACCAAACACAGTGGCCAATATTCGCGCTGGCGGGTCGACCCTCATCTCCGGCGTGCTGGCTGTCGCGATCCTTGTGATTATCGTGATGCGGTTCGGCAACTACGTTGAGTTAATTCCAAGCGCCGTCCTCTCCGGAATCCTGGTTAAGGTGGCGCTCGATACTATTGATTGGCGGTTCGTCACCCGCATGTTCCGCGTTCAAAGAGAGCACCTGGTGGTCATGCTGCTCACGTTCGGACTGACGGTGTTCGTTGACCTGGTTGCTGCTGTTGCCGTGGGCATGATTGCCGCGGCTGTAACCAACGCGCGCCAATTTGAGCGTCTCGAGCTTGACAGTGTTATCTCTGTCCCCATTCTGGACCAGGTTTTCTTCGCGGGGCACCCCAATCAGGATCAGTTCGATGACTTTTCGGCCAGGGTCGGACTTGTGGCCCTGCGGGGAACCTTTACGATCGCATCCTCCGGCAAACTCATTGACACCATCGGCGAAGATATTCGGGAGCATGAGGTAGTTATCCTGGACTTCTCCGAAACGGTCTACATCGACGAAAGCGCAGCCCTGGTGGTTGAACAGCTGGTGGAGACCGCGATCATTCAAGACACGCACTGCATCGTGATGGGGCTGTCGGGTATGCCGGAACGCAATCTCAATGCTCTCGAGGTTCTCAGGCAAGTTCCCCCGGAGCAGATAGTGGGCACGCGTGACGAGGCGAGGAACATGGCGGCCAGGCTGCTTGCCTAAAGGGCCGCGTTGAACGAGCACCCGCCCCCATATCCGCTACCATGAACCCATGCACGCCATCTGCCGCGAGGCGACGGCGCGCAACGACGAGAGAACCATAAGAGAGGGAGAGGGAAATGGCACGCTCAATCACACTGGACGAGGCGAACAAAGTTATCGAGGCCGCGATAGCCACGGCAAACGAGCAGGGCACCAGGATGAGCATCGCCGTCGTTGACACGGGCGGCAGGCTCGTCTCATTCGCAAGGATGGATGATGCGATCTGGGCAGGCGTCTACGGCTCGCACGGGAAGGCGATTGCGTCGGCCGCATTCAAGCGACCCAGCGCATTCTTCCAGGACATGGCGGACAGGCCGATCTTCCAGGGCATCAAGGCCGGCGAGGGCGACCACATGATCCTGAGCCAGGGCGCCGTGCCGATCGAGAAGGACGGCGAGGTCATCGGCGCAGTTGGCGTCGGCGGCGGCACCGGCCAACAAGACGAAGACTGCGCAGTAGCAGGCGCAGCAGCGGTGTAGGGGGGAACTGATCCATCTATAGAGGACGTGGAAAATAACGACAGTGACATCTGAATTGTAAGTAGTTTCTATATCTAGAGACTCCAAACCACTTCCATATCGAGAAGAGAAAAGGATATTTGGTATGACTAGCCAAGAACAGCAGCAACCCTTCCCCACCCTCTCCGTCTACCTGAACTTTGAGGAGAACTGCATGGAGGCGTTTGAGGCGTATCGCGGCATCTTTGGGGGCGAGTTCTCGAACATGATGACGTTCGCGGACATGCCGCCCTCCGATGATATGCCGCCCATGCCGGACGGGTGGGACAACAAGGTTATGCACGTCGGCCTGCCCATCGGCGACAGCATCCTCATGGGAAGCGATACGCCGCCCGGTTTCGGCCCGCCCCTCGTTGTCGGCTCCAACTACTCCGTCAGCTATTCCGCTCCCACGCGCGAGGAGGTTGACCGCGTCTTTGCCGCCCTCTCGGACGGCGGAGAGGTCACGATGGAACTCCAGGATATGTTCTGGGGCGACTACTTCGGCTCCTGCACGGATCGCTTCGGCATCAATTGGCAGGTCCACTACGCAGACGAGGGCGCAGCAGAGTAGGAATCCCTCGCGTCATCTGCGATAGAATGTGCGCGGATTGGCGATTCGCGACCACGGGCTAAGGGAAACGCGCCGCATCCGGAAGGCAGCCCGGAGTCACGTCTCACCGGGGGGCGCATCGAATGGAACTGCACGAAGCCCTTTTGGCAGTTGGCCTGCTGATTGTCCTTGCCAAACTCCTTGAGGGTGTCTTCAAGCGATTCGGCCTGAATGCCATCATCGCCTATGCCGTCACCGGAGTCATCCTTGGCCCGATCCTGGGAATCGTGGAGCCGGGCCGTGAGATGGAGATCATCCTCAGCATCGGAATCTTCATCTTCTTCTTCCTTATCGGAATTGAAGAGCTGGACATCCGGGGCTTCCTCGCCGCCGTCCGAGGTCGCCTCTTTCTCGCCGCCTCGCTATCGGTGGCCATCTCGTTGCTGATTTCCCTGGGGGTCACGTCCGATTTCCTGTTTGATCTGGGCCTGGACCTGGAATTTGAACACGCGCTGGGGCTCGCCGGCGTGCTCTCATTGTCCAGCCTGGGATTGGTCGCGAAGGTGCTTGTCGACGAGGGCCGTTTAAAGGAACCGGTGGGCGTTCAGATATTCACTGCGGTGGTCATCGCCGAGTTGATTGCGCTGTTTGTTGTTGGATTCGCGATCAGTGAACAATTCTTCGCAGGCGAATCCGATGAGTCAATAAACGCCGTCAGCGCTCTTGTCATCATCGGGCAGATCCTGGGATTCGCTGCCCTGACGTGGCTATTTTCCACCAAGGTTCTTCCATGGGTCATTGTTCGCCTACATCGTTTCCTGCGCGTTCCGCAGCTGTCCTTCGGAGTGCTCCTCGGTGGGCTCTTCCTGGTGGTTGTGGGCGCGGAGGAAGTCGGGCTGCATGGTTCTCTCGGAGCGCTGCTCTTTGGCGCGGCACTCTCCATGCTGCCGTACCAGGTTCGACGAGATATCATGCCCGGCATTCACAGCGCCGCAGAGGGATTCTTTGTGCCGCTCTTCTTTGCTTCTGCAGGACTGCACCTGAGCATGGATTTCCTCAACTTGCCAATCGCGACCATCGCGGCGCTCGTCCTGATCCCGCTGGCCGGAAAATTCGCAGGAGCATTCCTGAGCACCTACATCGTGCGGCTTAAGGCTCCATTCGCCATCTCAACCGGCCTGATGGCCAAGGGTGTGGCGGAGATTGCCTTGCTGCTGCTGCTGTTCCAGACGGGCGGCATCGATGAGGCAGTGTTCTCCCTGCTTGTGGTCGTTATGCTCGGGTACATGCTTCTCTCACCGTTCGGAATCAGCTTCGCCCTGAACCGACTCGAGCGTTCTGATGAAGTGACGAGCACAGGAAAAGTACCCCCCTCGCTGGTTCCATTCGCCCTGGACGGGATAACGGTAGGGGACATCCTTGACCGTTCCCGAAGCTATGCGGAACAATCGACTACCGTAAAGGCGTTCACAGAATTCTGGTTGCTGCCGGAACAACACGACTACGTGATTGTCGATGACGGGAAGCTGGCCGGAATAGTGTCGCTGAGTATGCTGCGTTATCTTCCTCGCACCGACTGGGATGACACGCCGTTGAGCCGGGTGTTGCGCGAGAACACCCCATCTGTAAGCGAGGAAGAACTGATAGAGGACGCCCTGCAGCAGATGATCGATAACTCTCTGACGGTGCTGCCCGTCAAAGATGAATCCTCGGACGAATTCATCGGCTCGATTTCCAGCAGTGAAGTGCTTGAATTGATCACAACGACCGCCCGTGGGCACTAGGCTTCACACTCTCTCCACGTGTAGTGATTGAGGGCAAAAAATACGCTAACGAATCCGTATACGTGCTTGCCAAGCCGTAGAGCGCGGTGGTAACGTATCCGCACAACGACGGGGCAGAGGGCCTTGCACTCGTGAGGTGAACGTATGAGTCTTCGTGGTGAAGCAGCGATCATTGGGATCGGCGAGTTGCCTACAACACGTGCGACGCCCGGCCGGTCAATGATTGGCCTCATGGGAGATGTGGGCCGCATTGCGATTCACGATGCCCACCTCCGCTATTCAGACATAGACGGACTCGTCACAGAGGGCGGTCTGGTTTACCCCGGTTTCGCTTCCGAATACTTGGGCATCCGCCCGAGATTTGCTTCCGGCTCCAGCATGATGGGCGCGAGTGGCGCTACCGGTGTGACCCTCGCATCAATGGCCGTTCAGAACGGTCTTGCTAACTACGTCCTCGTCGTCATCGCCACCGCCCGCAACCCTGTCATCCCGGCAGGTGGCGGCGGGCCTCCAAGCGTGAGGTCGGAGGTTGAGGAGCCATACGGCATGTCCGCCGGCGCCAACACCGGCTACGGCATGATGTACGTCCGCCACATGGAGGAGTACGGAACGACCGAAGAGCAGATGGCCCACATGGCCGTCAATGAGCGGTTCAATACGCTCGAGAATCCCAACTCCGTCTTCCAGGGGCAACCTGTTACCCATGAAGACGTTATGAACTCCCGCTATGTCAACTATCCCATCAAACTGCTTGAAACCGTGATGCCGTGTGCCGGCGCCGCCGCCGTCGTCGTGACGAGCGCCGAGCGCGCCAGGCATAGCCTGAATCGACCCGTCTATGTCCTCGGCGCAGGCGTCGCGACCGACCCGCTCATGGGCTGGCAGCGTGACAAGTTGACGGAGACACCCGTCGCGCGATCCGCCCCCACAGCGTTCACCATGTCCGGCTACACCCCGCGCGACATGCAGTTCGCCCAATTTTATGATTGATACACCATCCTCCATGCCGTGTGCCTGGAAGATGCGGGACTGATGCCCAAGGGTGAAGTAGGACCCTTCTTTGAATCGACGGACACGCGCTACAACGGCGACTATCCCATCAATACAGATGGCGGTCAGCTCTCCAGCGGGCAACCGGGCCTTGCCGGCGGCTTCCGCCACGTTGTGGAAGGCGCGCGCCAGATAATGGGGAAGGCGGGCGTTAGACAGATCGCCCGCAATGACCTCGGCCTGGTGAATGGTTGAGGCGGTACCGCGAGCACGATGTGCACGCTGGTTCTCGGGTCCGAGAACACACTCTAGAGAGACCTACCGAGCGCAACCATAAATGTGCTGGGAGATGATGCAGCCATGACAAGCGAATACTCGAAGCCCGTTCCACGGCCTCATTTGAATCCGGAGGTGAGCGCACCTTTCTGGGCCGGAACGAAGCGCCATG